>ERZ791737.163-NODE-163-length-82050-cov-21.503409_pt1 | contig 82050 bp, 65 predicted proteins | sample MGYA00510042_ERZ791737 | MGnify/ENA primary metagenome ERZ791737 (study PRJEB30046, sample SAMN00791965) | human gut metagenome | study: EMG produced TPA metagenomics assembly of the A metagenome-wide association study of gut microbiota in type 2... | reverse complement strand
GAGGCAAAGATAAGAATTTAGACATTAATCCCTCAGGGTTTTACGTTGATCCCAACAAAGTTCTCGATTTAATCTATCAGCAAACCAACGAGTTACGAGGAAAAGAAAAAGCGGACAAACTGAATAATTCAATTTTGTCCGCTTCAGTACCCAGACCCGTGTTTGAAATATGAAATCAAAAGAAAAGCAGTGAATTTAATTAGAAAAACTACCCTCTGACTATAAGCCACTTACACATTTTCCACATTACAAGAAACAACACTAAATTACATTTAATTAAACTTATCACGCCAAAAACACGCCAAAAACTTTGAAATCACGCCAAAAACACCTACCTTTATAGTGCATTTAAAAATTACGTGATTATGGCACAATTAGAATTAAGTCTTTCGTCCAAAATCCAAAAGGACACCCAAAGAAGCGAAGTTCTTATAAGGCTATTCCAAGGTAGCAAACTAAATTTGCGTGGTAAGTCTGGAGTATTCGTTACACCCAACCATTTTGAATATTTTCAAGATGAGGCTAAGACAAGAAAAGAAGGTTATCCCGTTTATCGGAAAAGCGGTGAAATAGTGGTAAAGAACCGTATAGAATCAGAGGATAAAAGATACCACACTGAGGCAAAGAATCGCATAGAAGATTTAAAGCGGTATATCATGGAATCCTACGAGGTAGCCGACAAAGACACTGTTACAGGTGATTGGCTTACTACTGTCATTGATAGGTTTAATCATCCTGAGAAGTATCAACCGAAAGAAGCACCCAAACCTACATTTTTTGCCCTATTCGACGAGTTTCTAACAGTAAAGAAGCTATCAGAAGTTAGAAAGAGGAACTTTCGTGTAATATACAGAGCCTTGCAACGCTTTGAAATGTACCAAGGTGAAATTATAGACATTGATACTGTTACCAATACAACATTAAGGGAGTTTGAGCAATTTCTTAGAGATGAACACACCTTTTTCACCAAAGAGGATAATAAGTATACCCCGGCAAAGAAGTATATTCATATCTATAAAGCCTACCCAGAAACGAGAACCCCACAACCAAGAGGACAAAACACTATCAATGATATTTTTGTAAAGCTAAGAACGTTCTATCTTTGGGCTATTGATACAGACAAGACCACAAATAACCCGTTCAAGAATTTCAAGATAGAGGAATGTGTTTACGGTAGTCCTTATTACATTACCTTAGACGAAAGAAACAGTCTTTACAACCTTGACTTATCATCGCACCCACAATTAGCCATACAGAGAGATATTTTCGTTTTTCAATCGGTTATAGGCTGTCGTGTTGGTGACTTATACAGTTTCACAGTCGAAAATATTATAGACGGTGAATTATGCTATGTTGCACGAAAGACCAAAGACGGAAACCCGGTAACAGTAAAAGTGCCACTTAGTAAAATAGCCATCGAGATATTAGAGAGATATAAAGATAATCATCGCAAACCTTTATTACCCTATATCAGCGAGCAAAAATATAATGTAGCTATCAAACGTATGCTTACTTTGGCAGGAATTACCCGTAATGTGCTTTGGCGCAACCCCACCACCGGAGAAACGGAAACAAGACCTATCAATGAAATAGCCTCATCCCACATGGCACGCAGGACATTTGTAGGAAATCTATATTCCAAAGTAAAAGACCCCAATTTAGTAGGAAAGCTATCCGGGCATAAAGAAGGCAGCAAAGCGTTTAGCCGTTACCGTGACATTGATAAAAACATGAGAGAGGAACTTATTAACCTAATCGACTAAAAGTACACACATGGAAATAGAAAGAATCTATTATAGGCTTTGGGAGAAATCAATACAAGGAATCCGTATGGACAAAGCGGAGTTCTCTATAAATGCTGGAATACCACTAACATTCGATAATCTATGTGCCATAAACATAGAAAGCAACAACAGTCTTTTTATCGAGGAATTAGAAACTATCATTCCGAAAGGGTTTGGATATTGCAACAACTGGCTAAGGGGGTTGATAGCTGACTATGTAAAAAGATGCAGCCGCGAAAATGGAAACTCACCTTACCTGCTTGAATATTATATTGATTGGCTTAATAATACCATGCTAATATTGAATGGTAAATATCCTTTTATCGATGAATGGTGCAAAGAGTACAGAGAATGGATTACAAATTATTTCAAAGAGGAATCCACTAACCATGAGCAAGGAATAAAACCACCTAAAAGGACGAAAGGAAGCTCTAAATTTTCAGACATTATTCAATATGAAAATAAAGAACAACTTTTAAAGAGTCTACACTCTCTCATTGATGGGTGCAGCAAGGGTACGGACATAGCTGCAATACTATCGAAAGCGACATTAGATAAATATCTCATGCGCCTACCTAATGAAGCGGAGGTTAGTAATGAATTTAATCTACCTTGCTCGTGGGAAGCTATTAGGAAGAACCTTATAGATAATGGCAACCTTAAAGATGATAAAAGATACATAGCAGCACAGAATATAGTCATTTCCGAGTAGTTTTAACTCCATAAAGTTGTAAATGGTTGGTTTAGGTTGGCGACAACTTATACCAACCTTTTTTCTTTACATACGATTTCAATACATTATACTTTTGCAATATCTCAATGATACGGGAGTAATGGAGTAACCCCGTGAGAGATGCGGATATTATCAATCCTCCATATTGATAAACCGCTAATTTCAATAACCAAGATATGAGTATTGCAGAAATGATTAAGGAGCATCCGAACATTCAATTATCAGTAGGAGCAACAGAATTACGGGAGTTTGCCCGTGACATTATTAGCGAGTTCATAGCAGAGTATCAGCCGCCAAAGGAGGAAGATGCACTATGCACCCCAGAACAGGCAGCCACTAAAATCCAGACAACTAAAGTAACACTTTGGAGATGGGCTAAGCAAGGGTATTTATCACCCGTCCGTATTGGTGGAAAGGTATTCTACAAAGAATCTGATATTAAAAAGTTGATGGAGGGTTAAGCTATGGAAGAAAAGAAAAAAGGCAATCCTAAGACCGCCCATTCTCTTAACTTGCACGACAAAGATAATGAGTTTCGGTCACAATACCAAACAGTTTATCAATCTTTTAAAGAGCGACCTAAAACAATGCTTGACGTTTCTTTGCAAACTGGAATATTGAGGGCAAATGTTTGTAGGTATGTGGCTGACATGGAAGATAAAAAACTTATCCAGCTTCTTTATAAAACAGAGGATGAACACACGAAGTTTACAGCCGGGTATTACACCACTGATAAGGACTTATTCCGAAAAGAAAATAATCAGCAGCTTAATTTATGGGAGGGTGAATAATGGGAGGTTTTAACTACATTCAAGCCATAGGCGCAGAACTACAAAAAGCCGACCAATTAGCGGCAGAAATACCGGAACAAATAGGAATGTTCACGGTAAAGACTGCCAACAGAACTATAAAAGAGGCGGCGCTAAGACCGAACCCGGATGCGCTTTGGCTTACATTATGGTACGAGGGCGAAGTGTGTTGCCTATTCTCTGATTCTAATTTGGGTAAGTCTATCTATGCCGTACAGATTGCGACAAGTATAGCGGAACGGCAAAGGGTTTTATACTTTGACTTTGAGTTATCGGATAAGCAATTTCAACTACGGTATAGCGATGAGGCAGGGAGTCTGTATCAATTCCCGGATAATCTGTATAGGGTGGAAATAAACCGCGATTCTTTGGATGCTACCAACTTTGAGGAAGCCGTTATAGGGAATATCGAACAAACAGCCATGCAAACGGGAGCAAAGGTGCTTATCATTGATAATCTTACTTATCTGTGTATTGCTTCGGAGAAAGGAGATGCAGCAGGTACACTCATGTTCCGGTTAATGGCATTAAAGAAAAAATACGGTTTATCAATGCTTATACTGGCTCATACCCCAAAACGCTGTCTATCTAATCCAATTACCCAAAACGACCTTGCCGGAAGTAAGAAGCTCTATAACTTCTTCGATAGTGTCTTTGCCATTGGTAAGAGTGCAAAGGATAACAGTGTAAGGTATATCAAGCAGCTAAAGGTAAGATATGGGAACTATACCTATGATGCCGACAACGTGATAGTGTCTGCCATTGAAAAGGTAGGAACATTCTTACAGTTTGTGAATATCGGATATGCGGCAGAGAAAGAACACCTAAAAGAGCAAACCGATAAGGATATATCCCAACTGGCAGAGAAAGCCAAAGAGTTAATATCTCAAGGAATGAGTTACCGAAATGTGGCAAGCGAGTTAGGTGTATCACTTGGTAAGATTCAGAGGATTATTAAAAAATAGTGTATCGGTTTGATACAGCAAAACAAGACGTAAAACATTGAATATCAATGCAAATCAAACTGTATCGTATCGATACAGTTGCGATACACCCGATACAGTAAAGCAAAAAGTTATGGAAAATTTCAATCAACCATATTTAGAGAAGTACACCGGGAAAGCCTCCCGGCACAAATGCCCGAAGTGCAGCGACCCTCATTCATTCGCTTACTACTTGGACGGTAACACCGGGCAGATCATAGATAAGAATGTAGGCAGGTGCAACCATGAAAGCGGATGCGGCTACCATTACACACCTAAGCAGTTCTTTATTGATAATCCGGTAGAGAAAGAACGGTTTGTTACCCCGGTACAGCAGAAACCAATGCAGAAGCCTCAACGGGAAGCAAGTTATATCCCCTTTCAATATGTAGAGAAGTCAGTAAGTTATAACAGTTCTTTTATCTACTTCCTTTGTGGACTATTTGACCGCTATTCGCTTGAATCCCCCACGATTGAAAGACTGATGCAGGATTATGCTTTGGGAGCGACAAAAGACGGCAGTGTTATCTACTGGCAGATAGACACCAAAGGAAAGGTAAGGACTGGCAAGGTTATGAAGTACGATCCGAACACCGGACACCGGATTAAAAGCGGTGGGGGCATTAACTGGATTCACTCAATAATGAAGAAACAGAACCTACTACCGGAGGACTATAATTTAGTGCAATGCCTTTTCGGTGAACACTTACTAAGAATGTACCCTACTAAAGTGGTTGCTTTGGTAGAATCTGAAAAGAGTGCGCTAATCGCTTCGGGCGTTTATCCCGATTACATTTGGTTGGCTACTGGCGGCAAATCTCAACTCTCTATTGACAAGCTGAAAGTTTTGCAAGGTAGAACGGTTATCATGTTCCCGGACGTGGACGGCTTCGAGTACTGGAGCGATAAGGCTAAAGAGGTTGAGGCTATCGGCTGCAAAGTAGTAGTTTCCGACCTATTGGAGAAGAACGCCACCGATGAGGATAGAGAGAATAAGATAGACCTTGCCGACTGGCTTATACGCTATTTGTCAATAGAAGCAGTGAAAGAGGTAAGGCATGAGCTATCGGCAGCAGAAAGAACCCTGCAAGTTATGATAGAAGCTAATCCGGCTCTACAATTACTGATTGATACGTTTGACTTAAAACTTATCGCGTGATGGAAGTAGAAGTAATTCACGGGCAAATCATAGCCAAAGCAAACCATTATCAGGCAGTACCCGGCAAAGGCGGCACAAAGCGGATTATCAAAGACGAAAAAATACGGGCTTATGAACGCTCTTTCATGGAACAGTGCAAAGTGTACCGGAACAAGCGTATTTCAAGCCGTTTCCGGCTGTTTGTCCGGGTGTACCATAGTTCGATTCGACTTAGATAATAGCCTAAAGACGCTGTTAGACTGTTTGCAAATGGTAGGAGCTATTGAAGATGATAAACTTTGCTTCCAGATAGAAGCAGAAAAGAAAATAGATAAGTTTCACCCACGCATAGAATTTGCCTTGCTGGAGGTGAACGAACAAAAACAATTATTTTATTAACAATTTAAATTTTTAAATTATGAATGATGTATTAAATCAAGCAGTTCAAGAAACTATCAAAAAGATAGGCGTTCCAGAGCTATCGAGTAAAGAAGAACCTAAAGTTCCAACAGAAGAAGAGTTAAAAGAAATGAGTAAAAAAATCGCAAAAAACTTAGTAGGATGAAAAAAGAACTAATTTACAGAGATGAAAAGAGAATTGAAGAAGTGACACGCAAGCACCAACAGTGTATCACTTACATCAATGCTTCAGTAGAAGCTATTAAGAAGCTCGGAGTAGAGCTGACTGATGAAATGTTGCCTAACATATTGTACAACGATTCAGCTATACTCGCGGAAGCTGATAGACAAGTACAGGCTGAACACTGTGTAACGTCTAAGTTCGGTTTTCTCAATAAGCGAGTAGATACAACCGAATTGCAGGACGAAATCAGCGAAATCATACGCAAAATGAAGATACCACTACAAAGTGGTAGCATTGAGTTTCATTCATCGTACATAGATTTCAAAGACGGAAAGGCGCGCCTATCTCTTGACTTCGACAATCAGATGAATAGTCTGTATGCTGTATTTTTGGATAGCCCAGCCAAAGAAAAGGCTTGGAAGATGGCAAACGAGATTGCAGAGAAGATTAACGAATTAGAGGACTTCTTACAGGCTAACTCTAACGGGCACTTGCACGCTATTGATAGACAGAAATTTGATGGCGGTGCATTAATAGTACTACCGTTCAAATCAGTAACAGAGCTATCTTATCATGTGGAAGTTGTTCCGATGGATTTAAGACGAGTTAATTAAAATAATTCATTCCGGGTAGGTTTGCCTACGGATAGCCTACCCGGTTTTTCTAAAGTAGAATGTTTTAGATATGGGAAGAAAGAAAGGAACAACAAAAACTGGAGGACGAACATCAGGAACGCCCAATAAAATAACCGGAACGGTTAAAGAGTGGATAGCCTCTATCATTGATGGAAACCGCCAACAGTTTGAGGATGATTTAGAGAAATTAGAACCGGGTGAACGAGTACGGGTTATTTCTAACTTACTCCAGTATATTACACCCAAAATTCAATCAGTTTCCGCAGAGGAACAATTTGAAAAAGAAATGCAAAAGATTCGTGAGCTATTATTTGAGTTTCCGGAAGAAGCAATAGACCGGATAGCAGAGAAAGTAGCAGAAATAACAGGACGGAGGACAGAAAATGAGTAAAGAAGAAAAAATAGATGCTTTATTGGATTATGAATCAAGCGAAAGACTAAGTGTCCCTATTGAATATTGGATAGGAACAAAAGCACAACAATATGCTGTCGCCCGTTCAATAAAGCTAAGAAAGCCTATTTGTTATAATCCATTAGAAGATGAAGAACTTAAGGAATATGCAGAATTAACAGGCATTCCTATTGATAAATGTGTGTTCGACCAATGTATTTATGATTTCATCAAGTACGGAAAAGAGCTACCTCTTGGGAGTTATTACTCTGAATTTAAGGAGCAATGGGAAAAACGGAGGAAATAAATACATTGTGAATTATTTAAACAGTTATTAGACCTTATATCAATCGAGATATAAGGTCTTTTTCTTTTCCAAGTGTCCCAAAGTGTCCCAAAGTGTCCCACTGTCCCACACTGTCCCAAGTGGGACAAAACGCATAAAAGTACGATGAATAAAGGGTTTGAGGTGTCCCACGTGTGGGACAGTTTGTATCTGCTGTATCGGTGTATCGCTCTAAGTGTATCGATACGATACAGTGCGTAAATGCCTATAAATAAAGGGTTTTAGCTGTATCGCTACCGATACACCCCGATACACTTCTTAAAAACCGATACAGCCACTCAATCACTCTACTTTGATATTGATATTCTTTCCACAATGCGGACAAGTCAGAGAAAGACTGTCATTCTTTGGTTGCTCAAATAGTTCTGTTACCGGACATCCTATTGCATCCGCTATTCTTAAAAGAATCTCCGTAGATGGGTTGCCATTAATATGGGTACTTAATGTAACTCGTGATATTCCCATTTTGTCCGCTACTTCATTAACGGATGTACCGTTACGCTTCATAGCTTCTTTAATCATTAATCTATCTATCATAACTATAAGTATTAAGTTCATTGCAAAATTACATAGAATAATGAAATGTAAAACGATTGGCTTACTAAATGATGTTAAATTTAAAACGATAATAATTCATTTACTTGTTTAAGTAAAACGATTGGCTTACATTTGTAGCATCAAAGTTAAACCAATAAACAACAACGATATGAAACAGTATGATTTGAGTAAGATTATGAAAAGAGCACACAACTTGTATAACAATGCCCGTGCTAAGTACCCGACCTTTTCAGAAGCCCTCAAAAAGAGCTGGAAGATGGCAAAGTTTGATGCCATGATAGCGGCACAACGCCCAGTAATGGAAGTAGAAGCCAAAGTAAAGGCAGAAGCAGAACAAGAACGCAGAGAGAAAGCTGCTATTCAATCCATTCTCTTTAATGCACAGTTGGAAGCCGACCGCATTAAACGTGAAGCAGAAGCCAAAGCAGAGCGCATGAGAGCTGAAATAGCAGCACGCAAAGAGGGTATCTCTTACAGTGAGTATCAAGACAGATTAAGCCGTGCGATGGGCTACGGACGTGGATGTTATTGCGGAGATTGATTATTAACCCGATGGGGGTGTCCGTTTCGGTCACTCCCTACCATAAAGATATAAAACTATGTATTTTCCATTAGAGATTAACGAACAGTTGGCAAATGCCATGAGAGCAGCAGCCGAGTTTAAAGTAGAAGTAGAGAAGATTATCGACTGTGTCTGCATTAACGAAGAAGGTATAACCGTTGATGATAAAAACGACTACGAGAACATGAGCGATAATATTTGCGAAATGATGCTCCGTATAGGTCGTTCAATGGGCAGCATGATCACAGAAATAGCCCTTGATGAAGTGAGAAAAGTAAATCCGCATAATAACACTATCGAAAAACAGAATTAAAACATTATGGAAACAACATTTATTGATGAAAGAGAAATCATTGAGAAGTTTGTAAAAAGAACCAGTGAAATAAATAAAATGCTTATCGACTGTCTAAATCGAGAAATGATAAAGTACGGATTGAACCCCAATCACTATGTAGGTGGCATACAAGGTACAATAAGTAGTGAGAAACTAACATTAGAGGCAAACCTAAACAATCTGTTTGCGGCTTTTACTGCCAACTTCGTAGAAAGCATTTCTTTTCAGTGTGAGAATATCAAACACATGAATACATTGAACTTAGTTCAGGACTATTTAAGGTTAAAAGGCTTAGAAGCCGATTTTCTAAAGTTCAGAGATAGAACCACACAAAAACGAATTGGTTAGATAATCATTAGGAGAATAAGCCGTAATATCTACGGAATTACATTCAACATAGGAGGGAGTTTCTATTTCGGGAACTCCTTTTTCTATCCAGAGCCTCAACGTTTGAGATATTTTTATATCTTTGTGGTAGAAATGCCAATCGGTATTTTTAAATGCAAATGAAAGGTTGTTTATCAAGTGTGATAAGCAGCCTTTCTCATTGATATAAATACGCCAAAAAGCATTAGGCAAATATTATCACGCCAAAAACACGCCAAAAAGAGTAAAATTAAAACGCTAATAGCTTTATTATTAGGCTATTAGCGTTCTTAAAAGTACCCAGACCCGGGGTCGAACCGGGATGGAAGTGAATCCACTGGTGTTTGAGACCAGCGCGTCTACCGATTCCGCCATCTGGGCATGCTTGATTTCTCAATTGCGGTGCAAAGATACGTCTTTTTTCTGAACCTGCAATACTTTTCCTAAAAAAAGGCGAAAAAAGTAATAAAACATATCGCAAACATTTCTTGTTTGTAAAATATGCAGTACATTAGCAGAAACTTTAAAAACAAATAACATGGTAACCAATAAGGATAACTTCTGTGTGATTATGGGCGGAGGAATAGGCAGCCGCTTTTGGCCGTTCAGCCGCAAAACGCTTCCTAAGCAATTCTTGGACTTCTTCGGTACGGGACGCTCATTGTTACAACAAACGTTCGACCGATTCAGAAAAGTAATACCGGAAGAAAACATACTTATCGTGACAAACGACTTGTATGCCGATCTCGTGAAGGAGCAACTTCCCGAACTCAATCCCGACCAAATATTGCTAGAGCCGACACGCAGAAACACCGCCCCCTGCATCGCATGGGCATCTTATCACATCCGTGCCCTGAATCCAAATGCCAATATCGTGGTAGCACCTTCCGACCATCTGATATTGAAAGAAGGTGAGTTTCTGGCTGCTATCGAAAATGGACTTAAGTTCGTTTCGCAATCAGAAAACCTGCTTACGCTCGGCATCAAGCCCAATCGTCCGGAAACCGGATATGGCTACATACAAATAGCCGAGTCTGCCGGAGGTAACTTCTACAAAGTAAAGACCTTTACAGAAAAACCGGAGCTGGAACTGGCAAAGGTATTTGTAGAAAGCGGAGAATTCTATTGGAATTCCGGCCTTTTCATGTGGAATGTAAATACCATCATTAAAGCAAACGAGGCCTTACTGCCCGAACTGGCCTCCAAACTGGCTCCCGGCAAAGATATATATGGCACTTCCAAGGAGAAACAATTCATCGACGAGAATTTCCCCGCCTGCCCTAATGTCTCCATTGACTTTGGCATTATGGAGAAAGCAGACAATGTATACGTTTCACTGGGTGATTTCGGCTGGTCCGATTTAGGTACATGGGGATCGTTATACGACTTATCTCCAAGAGACGAAGCAGGAAATGTTACCCTGAAATGCAAGTCACTTATCTATAACAGCAAAGACAATATCGTAGTGCTGCCCGACAACAAACTTGCCGTTATCGACGGACTGGAAGGCTATCTCATCGCCGAGTCGGACAATGTCTTGCTGATCTGCAAAAAAGACGAAGAACATGCCATCCGCAAGTACGTGAACGATGCGCAGATTAAAATGGGAGACGATTATATCTAATCAGGAATTTAGAATTGAGAAGATAAGGAAATGGGGACCAGGCTCACGCTCAGTCCCCATTCTTATTTAATTAAGGGAGGAAATTATTAATTAAAGTGCGGCACGAATCGCTTCTGCCACAGTTTTGAACTCTTCGTCCGTAAGCTTCAACTTAGGATTTGAGAAGAGCATGTCCTTTTCGTTCTGCATAGGAATCAGATGGATATGGGCATGAGGAACCTCAAGTCCCAATACAGCCTCACCAACCTTTCTGCAAGGAAAAGCCTTACCGATGGCAAGTGCCACTTTCTTAGCAAATACATGCATTGCTGCCAGATCTTCATCGTTCAAATCGAAGATATAATCCACTTCCTGCTTGGGAACGACCAATGTATGACCTTTCACCAACGGATTGATGTCAAGGAATGCAAAGAACTTGTCATCCTCCGCTACCTTGTAGCAAGGTATTTCACCTGCGATAATTCTGCTGAATATTGTTGCCATAGCTTTATATATTAAATAAGGCAAGCCCGCACGCGGACCTGCCTTCAATTAAATCGATATGTTCATTACTTCCAGATGAATCATGCCCTGCGGCACCTTGATTTCTGCAACGTCACCCACCTTCTTGCCAAGCAAACCTTGCGCAATCGGAGTATTCACAGAAATCTTACCTTCCTTCAGGTTGGCTTCACTTTCCGAAACAATGGTATAAGTCATCTTCATGCCATTCTTTACGTTCTTCAGTTCCACCTTATTAAGAATCTGTACCGAGTCGGTCTTCAACTTGGACTCATCGATGATTTTGGCATCTGCAATGGTAAGCTTCAGATTATTGATTTTCATCTCAAGCATACCTTGTGCTTCTTTTGCAGCATCATATTCCGCATTCTCCGACAAGTCGCCCTTATCACGTGCTTCGGCAATTGCAGCCGAAATCTTGGGACGTTCTACCGTCTCCAGATGTCTTAATTCGGCCATCAATTTCTTGTAGCCTTCTTCTGACATATAAGCCATACTTTTTTCCTCCTAAATATTTATGTTAGTTTTTAATGGTACTATAAACAAAAAAGAATTCCAACATGGTCAGCATGCTGGAACCCTCTTCTCGATTTTCCTTTGCAAAGATAGCCTTTTATTCAATGCATGTCAAGCAAAAAAGGCTGCTTTGTAACATATTTAAATGAAAAGTTCTAATTTATAACATGTTACAGCAATGCTTTCACTGCTGCTTCCAGGTCCTTAATAGTCTCACCACGAGCGCTCAACTCATTGTTTTTGTTGATCAGGAAGACAGAAGGGACGTTTTGCACATTATAAGACGCTGCAATAGAAGAATACACTCCATTCGCATCGCGCACACAAACCCAAGGCAGATTATCGGCCGTTGTTTTCCAATAATGCTCATCGGCATCCAAAGACACCTGATAGATTTCCAATCCCTGGCTTGCATACTTGTCATACAAATCGCGCAACATATAATTATGTGTAGCCGAAACAGCATTCTGATAGATGGTAAAGTCCAAGATAACCGCTTTGCCTTTCAGCTCGCTCAACTTACGCACATTACCTTTCATATCACGCAAGCTGATGTCAATCACACCCGTTTCATTAATTGCCTCTTCGGGAATTTCCAGAACTTTCTGTTGCGGAGTACGCGTATTCTTCATTCCTTTGATTACAATATTATAGAGATTTTTGGAACGGTCGGCATGCGGATAGTAGTTATTCAAGCTTGTTGCAACAGCAGCAAAGCATTTGATATCCTCTTTACTGTTCAACGGATCGAAAATCAGATAGTTATTCAATTTCTGGAACAGTGCGAAATAAGCAGCCGCCATATTGGGAGCAGCAAAGATATAATGAATCTTCACATCATCCTTGTAGTTCTTCAACAGCGTGGCAAGGCTGTCTTCAAACGCATCCACAGCAATGCTATGAGCCTGCACGGACTGCAGCAGCGTATTCACCTTGTTCTGAAGTTCCATTTGTTTCAGAGTCAGTTCCTTAATCTTCGAGCTATTGGGAGAACCTTCTACGGTATAAGCAGTAGCGAAGTCGGCATACGGAGCCTTCACCTGAACCGTTTCCGTAGAATCGACCGAGAAGTTGATAACCTTGTCATCCACCCGCAAACGATAAAATTCGGGAGATGCCGGGCGTGCCTGTTTGAAACTGAATGAGCCGCTACCCTTCAACTTTACAGAATCCAAAGGAACAATGCCTTCCAGCGCCGAAGCTTCCAGATAAAGCATCTTGCCGTCAGCATCGGACACTTCACCTTCTACCTTGAATTTCGGTTCAGAATCACACGCACTCAACGCAACTGCCGCAAGTGCCACAAAAAAGATTTTCTTCATACTATTTCTCTGTTTTTACTTATCCAATGTATTTTTCATATTCAGAATCAGCCTGCAAATATACTCCTTTTCAAGTTTAGTCAAAGCATTTTCTCTTTATCTTCCGCATAGAAAATTGCAAAAAACAACTAAAAGCAAACTTTTTATCTCATTCCCACCATTTTAGACGAATAAAATATGTATCTTTGCGCGAATTTTGTAAGAAAATAGATTAAAACATTTTTTATGATCAACCCAATTGTTAAGACGATCGAGCTTCCTGATGGAAGAACCATCACGCTCGAAACGGGAAAGCTGGCAAAACAGGCAGACGGTTCTGTAATGCTTCGTATGGGTAACACCATGCTTTTAGCTACTGTTTGTGCCGCCAAGGACGCAGTTCCCGGAACAGATTTCATGCCGTTACAGGTAGAGTACAAAGAAAAATTCTCCGCATTCGGACGTTTCCCCGGAGGTTTCACCAAGCGTGAAGGACGCGCTTCTGATTACGAAATCCTCACTTGCCGCCTCGTAGACCGTGCTCTCCGCCCTTTATTCCCCGATAATTTTCACGCAGAAGTATATGTAAACATCATCCTCTTTTCAGCAGATGGTGTCGATATGCCGGATGCATTGGCCGGACTTGCAGCATCTGCTGCTCTGGCAGTTTCTGATATTCCTTTCAACGGACCCATCTCCGAAGTACGTGTAGCGCGTATCAACGGTAAGTTCGTGATCAATCCTACTTTCGACCAATTGGAAGAAGCCGATATGGACCTCATGGTAGGTGCTACTTATGAAAACATCATGATGGTGGAAGGCGAAATGAGCGAAGTATCCGAGCAAGATTTGCTGGAAGCCATGAAAGCTGCCCACGAAGCAATCAAAGTTCAGTGCAAGGCTCAGATGGAACTGGCCGAAGAAGTCGGTTCTACCGTAAAACGCGAATACTGCCACGAAGTAAACGACGAAGAACTCCGCAAGGCAGTTCACGATGCTTGCTACGACAAGGCATACGCCATCGCAGCTTCCGGAAACAACAACAAGCACGAACGCATGGATGCCTTCGATGCTATCCGCGAAGAATTCAAAGCCCAGTTCAGCGAAGAAGAATTGGAAGAAAAGGGTGCACTTATCGACCGTTACTACCACGATGTAGAAAAAGAAGCTATGCGTCGTTCCATCCTGGACGAAGGCAAGCGTCTTGACGGACGTAAGACAACCGAAATCCGTCCTATCTGGTGCGAAATCGGTTACCTGCCCGGCCCTCACGGTTCAGCTGTATTCACACGTGGCGAGACTCAGTCTCTGTCTACCGTTACTCTCGGTACCAAGCTGGATGAAAAAATCATCGACGACGTACTGGAACACGGAAGAGAACGCTTCCTGCTGCACTACAACTTCCCTCCGTTCTCTACGGGCGAAGCCAAGGCACAGCGCGGTGTAGGCCGTCGTGAAGTAGGTCATGGTCACCTGGCATGGCGTGCATTGAAAGGCCAGATTCCTGCTGACTATCCGTACGTAGTACGTGTCGTTTCCGATATCCTCGAATCAAACGGTTCTTCCTCCATGGCTACCGTATGTGCCGGAACGCTGGCGCTGATGGATGCCGGCGTGAAGATCAAGAAACCGGTATCGGGCATTGCAATGGGACTGATCAAGAATGCAGGCGAAGACAAATATGCCGTATTGTCCGACATCCTCGGCGACGAAGACCACTTGGGCGATATGGACTTCAAGGTGACCGGTACTAAAGACGGTATCACTGCTACCCAGATGGATATCAAGGTAGACGGTCTGTCCTACGAAATCCTGGAGAAGGCATTGCTGCAAGCTAAAGAAGGTCGCGAATACATCTTGGGCAAAATTACCGAATGCATCGCAGAACCTCGCGAAGAACTGAAACCTCATGCTCCGCGCATTGAAACGATGACCATTCCGAAAGAATTCATCGGTGCTATCATCGGCCCCGGCGGTAAGATCATCCAAGGTATGCAGGAAGAAACCGGTGCTACCATCACCATCGAAGAAGTGGACAATGTGGGTAGAATTGAAATTGCCGGAACCAACAAGAAGTGCATCGACGATGCTGTACGCATGATCAAGGCTATCGTAGCAGTACCCGAAGTAGGCGAAGTCTACAAAGGTAAAGTACGCTCCATCATGCCTTACGGTGCATTCGTTGAATTCTTGCCGGGCAAGGATGGTTTGCTCCATATCTCCGAGATAGACTGGAAGCGCCTCGAAACAGTAGAAGAAGCCGGTATCAAGGAAGGCGATGAGATTGACGTGAAGTTGCTCGACATCGACCCCAAAACCGGTAAGTTCAAACTGTCTCGCAAGGTATTGCTGCCAAGACCGGAAAGACAGGATAGACCGGAAAGAAAATAAGATTTCCCCTATTCCTTATTATATAGAGGCCCGACGGATATTGTTCCGCCGGGCTTTCTTTTTGTCATAAAAAGACTGTAAGAGAGCGTAAAAAAAAGTATAAAGTTTGCATAATCCAAAAAGATTATGTTGTTTTGCCGAGTGAAACCTTATATTCTATAATAAAGCTCAAAGATGTCCAACCCGGGGAGCCTACATACTATGAATCTTTTCTCACGTTTCTTTCAAGAAAATCAAGAAAAGTTTCTGGCCTTTGCTTATTCTTACCTTAGAGATAAAGCAGAAGCAGAAGATGTGTTGATGGAATCAATGATCGTCTTATGGGAGAACCGTGACCGCTGGGAAGAGAACAGCAACCTGCACGCTTTATTGCTGACCATCATTAAAAACAAATGCCTCAACCTCTTAGAGCACAAGCAAGTACGCCTGCGTGCCGAAGAGGACATCAACAGCCATAGCCAGCGCGAACTGAGCCTGCGTATATCCACGCTGGAAGCTTGTGAACCCGACCAAATATTCGATACCGAAATACAGCACATCGTCCACAAAGCCTTGCAAGGAATGCCCGAGCAAAGCCGGACCATCTTCATGCTGAGCCGCTACCAGAACTTACCGAACAAACAAATTGCCGAACAACTGAACATTTCGCTCAAAACCGTAGAAGCCCACATGACGAAAGCACTGCGCATTTTGCGGCTGGAACTGAAGGATTACCTCGCTTCTATACTATTTTGAATGATTTCAGAAATCATTGCAGCAATGTTTTCAGAACTTATTGCATCAATGATTTCAGAGAACATTGCTGCAATGAATTGAACTTCTGTGATGCATAGAAAAACGATTTTTTAATTCATCGAACTGACGAATGACAGTTACAACAATCTTCAAATGTTAAAAACATCCTTTCTGCAAAAAAAGTTGCATTTTTCCATAGGGTCATCGCAAACTATCCGGTTATATATGCAGAAAGGGCTAAAAAAGCACTTCTATTATTAAGCAAACAATTCATTTACGATGAACCAAGAACTATTATATAAGTATTTCAAAGGCACTGCCTCCATCGACGAAGAAAAGCAAATTCTCGATTGGGTGGAAGCCTCCGATGCAAACCGGGAAGCCTTCCTGAAGGAACGCATGATGTTCGACATCTCCCTGTTCTCCGAAAAGCAAGAAGCAGAAGAAAAGAAGACAGCACGCCTCATCCCGATGCTCCGCTGGACAGCACGTATTGCCGCTGCCGTCATCGTAGCCGTAGCCGGCTATTTCATGACTACCGACTATCTATATAGCAAGGACGCCCAACTGCAAACCATTACCGTACCTGCCGGACAACGTGCACAAATCACCCTTGCCGACGGAACACGTGTATGGCTGAACTCCAAATCGACCTTGACTTATGCCGCCAACTTCGGCCGCAAGGAGCGCAACGTCCAACTGGATGGCGAAGCATACTTTGAAGTAGCCAAGAACAAGCAGATTCCGTTCTACGTAAATACTGAAATGAATAAAGTAAGAGTGGTAGGAACCTGTTTCAACGTTTGCGCCTACAACGACAGCAAAGAATTTGAGACTACTTTGATAGAAGGCATCGTAGACATCTATCCCTCCCGCAGTAACCAAGTCATCACCCGCTTGCAAAAAGATGAATTCTTTGCCAACTACGACGGACGTTACAAAAAGACCGTTCTTCCTTCTTACGAGTATCTGCGCTGGAAAGAAGGATTGTATTGCTTCGACGATGTCCCGTTCAGTTGTATTGTGGACAAACTGGAGAAATACTATAACGTGAAAATCACCGTAAACAGCGCCAAACTACTGAATCACGGAGGATTCACCGGTAAGTTCAGAGAGCAAGACGGCATAGAACATATCCTGAAGACAATCTCCAAGGACCATCCGTTCAGTTACAGCATCAACGAAGCCAAAGACTCGATATTCATATATGAAAAATAAAGACCTTAGAATTTAGTACTAACCCTTTAAAATCTTATAATATCATGAAAGTATAGCAGAAACAGTCAACAATTCCTTTCCCCCTTTTTTGACATATAAAAAAGATCGGAAAGTACCCCCATACTTTCCGATCCGAAACAGTCAAAAATCGACCTTAATCAATTTATTAACTTAACACAGTGACAAAGATATGAGAAAAATTTCTTTGAATGGACTTTTTTGTCCAAAAAGTTTAGAATTTAAGCAATTATTGCGAACTATGAAGATCACACTATTCCTACTTCTGTTTGTAACTTTCCAGGTTTACAGTGCGGACAGTTACTCTCAAAGCGCCAAAGTAAGTATCCCCAACTCCCAGTTAAGAGTGGGACAAGTACTGGCTAAAATTGAATCACAGACTGAATATTTGTTCGTGTACAACAAGAAAAGTGTCGATGTACGTCGCACAGTCAATGTTGACGCCAACAACAAACCCGTATCCCAAGTTTTGGATGAAGTCTTCGACGGAACCAACATCCGCTACGTGATGGAAGGCAAGAACATCGTACTGACCAAACAAGGCGAAAGCGTTGAAAGCGTCGCAGGTGTACAACAAGAAAATGTAGCCGTCAAAGGTGTGGTAACCGACACCAAAGGCGAACCCATTATCGGTGCCAACATCCTTGAGAAGGGTACTACGAACGGTGTTATCACCAATATAGACGGTGAGTTCACCTTAAATGTTCCCGCTAATGCCACGCTGGTTATCTCGTACATCGGTTACGAGCCGGTCACTGTTGCCCTTAACGGACAGAAGATGCTTAATATACAGATGAAAGAAGAAGAACTGACGCTTGAAACTGTGGTTGTGACCGCTATGGGTATCAAGAAGAAAGCCGCTTCACTGACTTACTCTACCCAACAGGTAAACGGCAACGAATTAACCCGTGCCAAAGACCCCAATATGATTAATGCATTAGCTGGTAAAACTGCCGGTGTACAAATCAATAAGACATCCAATCTGGGAGGTTCTGCTAAAGTTGCTATTCGTGGTGCACGTTCTGCATTCGCCAGCGGTAACAACCAACCGTTATATGTAATTGATGGTGTCCCCATGCTGAATAACTCTACCGAATCTACTGCAACCGTTATGGGTGGTGACAATGATGGAGTAAACCGCGATGCAGGTGATGGTATCTCTAACTTAAACCCGGATGACATCGAAAGCATGAACATATTAAAGGGTGCTTCTGCAGCAGCATTATATGGTTCACAAGCAGCCAATGGTGTTATCTTGATTACCACTAAGAAAGGTAAAGCCGGTGTACAACGTATCACCTTCTCTACTAATTTAACAGTAGATCATGCTATCAGCACTCCTGATTTCCAAAACTCGTACGGACGCAATGAAGACGGTGGTACAGCAAGCTGGGGTGCAAAAGGCAACGTGAAAGACTACGACAACGTTGGTGATTATTTCGGAAACGGAGTTACTGCTATCAATTCTTTGTCTATAACAACCGGCAACGAGAAAATACAAACTTACTTTTCTTATGCCAATACCACCGCAAAAGGTATCGTTGACAGCAATAAAATGCAAAAACATAACCTAAGCTTACACGAAACGGCAAGCCTGTTCAACGATCGCCTGAAGTTAGATGGCAGTGCTACGTTGATGATGCAAAAAATTAAAAACTCTCCTGCTACCGGTGGTTACTACATGAACCCATTGGTCAGTCTGTATGGTTTTCCACGTGGCGTTGATATCGCACCGTATAAGAGCGAGTTCGAAACATTTGATCCGAACCGTAATATGATGCTTCAAAACTGGATTGAAAAGAACGATGACGGCACAATCAGCGAATGGTCACAAAATCCATATTGGTTAAGAAACCGAGTACTTAGCACTAATAAGCGCTATCGTGCATTAGCTTCCATCAGTGCTAATCTGAAAGTCACAGATTGGTTCAATTTACAAGCCCGCGGCAACGTAGATTATGTTAGTGATAAGTTCGAAAATCAAATGTATGCCAGTACCGCCCCTAATATCACCGGTAAATACAATGGAAAAGAAAACGGTCGCTATGTATGGTCAGACAACCAAGAATTCCAAGCATACGCCGACGTAATGGCAATGTTCAACAAGAATTTCGGAGACTTTTCGCTCAACGCAGCCTTAGGTACCAGCATCAATTTAAGCACTGTCAATTCACTAATGCTCGACTCAAAGGTGGCATCATTATACAAACCCAATGTATTCACTGTACCAAACATTGTAATGGATACTAAAGCTGCCGCTACTCAAACGATTAACCAGAAGCGTACACTTCAGTCCGTATTCGCAACAGCACAATTCGGTTGGAAAGAAATGTTATATTTAGACCTTACTGCTCGTAATGACTGGTCATCTACATTGGCCTACACAGACAGTAAAGAATCCGGTTTCTTCTATCCTTCAGTAGGTTTGACGTGGATTATCAATAAAACTTTTAATCTTCCGGAATGGATTAACTTTGCCAAAATCCGCGGATCATGGGCAGAAGTAGGTAATGACCTTCCTTTGGGAATCACAAATCCGGTAGATATTATCACAGCCGGTGGGGGTGTAAACGTTAATGATACAGAACAACGAGGTGACTTAAAGCCTGAAATCAGTAACTCTTTTGAGTTTGGTACAGAATGGCGTTTCTTCCACGACCGCTTTGGAATTGATTTCACATGGTATAAAACGAACACCAAGAACCAACTGCTCAGAATGGTAAACCCCTCCGGATCGGCTTATAAGTTCCGTTATATCAATGCAGGTAAGATTCGCAACCAAGGCTTTGAAATGACAGTCGATGCAACTCCATTGATGAATGAAAACTTCCGTTGGAAAACAGCATTCAACATGTCAGCCAACAGCAATAAAGTTGTATCATTGCATCCCGATTATACCCAATTCTCTTACTATGACGAAGGCTTCAATATGGCATATCAAATGCGCATCAAAGAAGGCGGTAAGTTAGGAGACATCTATGGTAACGCATTTCAACGTGACGAAAGCGGAAAGATCATAACCAAAATAGATGAAGAAACAGGAGAAGAAAAGCCTCAAGGCAATAGCGGAAACAAAGATTTGTTAGGCAATGCAAACCCTGACTTCTTACTGGGATGGGGTAACACAGTTACTTATAAAAACTTCAGCTTATATTTCTTAATAGATTTCCGTTTTGGTGGTGATGTAATGTCGCTGACCCAAGCCGATTTGGATTCCAAAGGTGTAACCAAAGCAACCGCTGAATCTCGTGACCGTAATTTTGTTGAATATCAAGGCCAGCATTTCAAAGACGTAAGAGCATTTTATAGTACAGTCGGTGGCAGAAACGGTATTTCAGAATACTACATGTATGATGCAACCAATATCAGACTACGTGAGGTTTCATTAAGCTATTCCTTCCCAAAGACTTTGCTTGCAAAGACTAAGTTTATCGAAGGACTTGACGTATCATTGATAGCACGTAACTTGTTCTTCTTCAAAAAAGATGCACCATTTGACCCGGATGCAGTATTGTCAGTAGGTAATAACAACCAAGGTGTGGATGTATTTGGCATGCCAACTACTCGCAACATAGGTTTCAACTTGAAATTTACATTCTAAAATCCCAAAAACGAAAGATTATGAAAAGCAAATATATAGCAACATTACTCCTCGGTGGCTTCCTTGGCTTTACAGCTTGTACCGATGGGTTTGAAAGTGACAATGAAATCAAAGGTGGTTTCTCAGAGGAATCACAAAAGCAAGATTTCCAGAACCTTACTTCTCCATTTGAGACGATTCAATCTGGTATATATTTTAACTATGCACCGGCTGGTCTCAACTGGGTATGGCAGTTGACACAAGCCCTGAGCCACGATATGTATGCCGGTTATTTCATGGATCCCACTCCGAAGTTTATGGTAAATAATGCCTGCTATAACCTAAACTCAGGATGGACAAATGCAGAGTGGCAATACACATACGGTAATATCTACACAGAAGTGCAGAAGGCCGAGAAGAACTTTAACGGAAATGAGCAATTGAAAGGCTATTTGGGTGTTACAGAAATTCTAAAGGTGGAATTAATGCACCGTGTTGCCGACACATACGGCCCGTTGATTTATCATAAATTAGGCGAAACTCCAAGGGTTTATGGCTTGGAAGAAGCTTATAAGCAGTTCTTCGAAGACTTGGATGAAGGACAGAAATTAATCAATGAATATCTTACAGCCGGTGGCGACAACAACAAATTTAAAGAATTTGACATGCTGACTAACGGCAAGACATTAAAAGATTGGTTGACATTTGCCAATTCCCTACGTCTGCGCTTAGCTATGCGCATCTCCAATGTGGATGCTGCAACAGCCAAAGCACAAGCCCAGAAAGCGCTGAATGATAAGAATGGAGTATTGGAAGGTGCTAAAGAGACAATTGCCGTATCAGGCAGAACATACGTAAATCCGCTATATGGTGTAGCTGGTTGGGGCGAAGTATATATGAATGCTTCCATGGAGTCCATACTTAATGGCTATGAAGACCCCCGTGGTGAGAAATGGTACAATACAGCTTCCCTTGAAGGATATAAAGACAAGTTGTTAGGTATTCCTGTAGGATTACCGATGAAAGATGGTGACGCCAATCTTTACGGTGCATGTTCTGCATTGAATACCAATACTATTGGTGAAAAGACTCCTGCTGTATTGATGACTGCCGCCGAAGTATGGCTGCTCCGTGCAGAAGCCGCACTCCGTGGCTATACCGACGAAGACGCAAGAAAATGCTACGAAAATGGAATTTCAACATCATTCACACAGTGGGACTGTACAGGTGCTTCCGAATACTTAGCAAGTGACAAAACTCCTGCCGACTATAAAGATGTTGCTTCAAAAGGCAAAGTCGGCAAAGATATGGAGGCTCTCATCACTGTTTCTCCTAAATGGGACGAAACAGCGAGCAAGGAAGTCAAGCTTGAGAAAATCATCACTCAGAAGTGGTTGGCATGTTGGCCCGAAAGCTATGAAGCATGGACAGAACAACGCCGTACTGGATATCCAAAGCTATTCAAAGTACAAACCAATACAAGCAAGACTATTGATACTGATGCCATGATTCGTCGTCTGCCATTCTCTACAGATGCTGCAGAAAACGACCCGGCTCAATATTCTGAATTATGCAATAAGTTAGGTAAAGATGACAACGGTGGTACTCGCCTTTGGTGGGATGCCGGAAAGAACAACTTCTAAATAGAACAAAGGTATATTTTTGATTAGTGGTGTTTTCTTCGTATTAGTTTGCGAGGGACAAAAGGTTGGAAGGAGCAAAGTCTTTGGGGGGCTTTGCTCCTTTTTTGTTTTTGGCTATTTATCTTTCAGTAATTCAGACCTTCCCCCATTCATTTCCCTCCGGCGGCAAGTAGAAAAATAGAGAAATACCTTGGCGAAAAGATGGCTTTGCCCTATTCCTTTTGTTGCTATGCCTTATCTGTTTCTTCGCCCCTCGGTTCGGGGCTATTCGGGGGACAGCCGTGGGCTATACAGCCCTCGTACGGAAACCGTTCGGCCCGCAACTGAGGGACAAAGAAACAGATAAGGGTGAAGGAGGTTATGTACAAGGCTGAAGTACAAAACAAACAAAGCAAATAGGTATTACTCCACCTCATTTCGGTTCATAAACGCAGAGGAAAACACCGAAAAACTCCATATATCGCGTTAATAGAAGTTATTTAGCTACGGTCGTAGAAAACCCATAGAAGAGGAAGGAAACAGCTGAATATAAACAAGTTGCATCGACAATCAGCCAACTATCCTCCCAAAAGGTGTATAAGAAGTAAACAATCCTTATACACCTACAACAGTTCTTATACACCCGTAATCGTCATTATATGAATAGATTATCAAGCGGGTGTAGGGTGTAGTTAGAGCATCACCAACCTTGTAGCCAGCAGATCGAGAATCTTCGACCGCAACAAATTAGGATTGACAGGTTTGGAAGCATAGTCATCGAAACCGTAGTTCAGGATGCGTTGCTCGTCCGAGGCATAGGCATAGGCTGTCACAGCAAGGATGGGCACATCGGCCGATATCTTGCGAATCTCGGAGGTGGCCTCATAACCATCCATCACGGGCATATTGATATCCATCAGCACAATGTGCGGCCGATGCATCTTAAACATTTCAACAGCCTCTGCCCCGTTCCAGGCATGAAGAAGACGATAATCCTTCCGTAGAATGGACTCAAAGAACTTAAAGTTACTGTCGTTGTCTTCGGCAACGAGGACGGTTATATCACTCTTGCTTACTGCTTGCAACTCGTGTTCTACCACCGGTTTCTCTGGAATCACAGCCTTCCGGTCAGGTATCACAAACCAGAATGTCGATCCTTTTCCCGGTTCCGAATCCACACCGATCTCTCCGCCCATCTTGTTTACGATGGTTTTGCAGATAGAAAGTCCCAGCCCGGTTCCTTGCGCAAAGTTGTTGAGCTTGACGAAACGCTCGAAAATATCGGCTTGCTTTTCTCTCTGAATGCCGCATCCTGTATCGGTAACGTAAAAGCGAAGCATATCTTTCTGCGAAGTATATCCCACAGTGATAGAGCCATTCTCAGTGAATTTGATTGCATTGGTCAGGAAATTGGTCAATATTTGGCTCAAGCGGTTGCGATCGGTGAGGATGCAGCATTCGGGCAAATGGTCACGGAACTCGATCTTAATATTCTTGGCATCGGCACGCATTTGCTGTACGCGGATCACGTCTTCCATCAAGGTGTTCACGTCGACGGGGGCTTCAACGAATTCGAAAGTGCCGGCTTCTATCTTCGACAAATCCAGGATATCGCCGATAAGTTGCAGCAACAGGGTATTGTTGTTTTCAATGATGCGGACGTATTCTTCCCTTTCCTCTTCTTCCTCGGTAGAGTTGAGCAAGCCCGAAAAGCCGACAATGGCATTGAGCGGTGTGCGTATTTCGTGGCTCATATTTGCCAGAAAAGCCGACTTCAAGCGATTCGATTCTTCGGCTTTCTCTTTGGTAGTGATAAGTTCCGATTCCATCCTTTTACGATCGGTGATCACATGCGATGAACCGATCAGCGAGAGTGGCAACCCTTTCTCATCGCGGCTTTCGACGGCGGCACGCACTTCTACCCAATCCAGACGGAAGCCAAAAGCTGTGCGGTTGATAATCCGGTATTCTTCATAAATCTTCGAAGTCCGCCCCTCTATCAGTTCCCGCCAGGCTTGATGAACCCGTTCGCGGTCTTCCTTATGTATTTTCGAGAAGTACATGGTTTCGGGAACTTCCATCCGTCTCTCTGCCATTACCGGAATTCCATCTGCTTCCTTATCCGGGCGGTTCATCTCGCAAAGAATGGTCTGCTTCCGCAAATCCCAGTGCCAAGGCACAATATTGGCAACGTCGAGCACCAATCCCAGTTTCCGGTTTGTCTCGTCAAGTTTTCGTTGAGTATAGTAGAGGTCGGTAGCATCTACACAGTAAATGTCGACATGTTCTTCTTGAGTGGCAGGCGTCATCACAGCATAAATATAAATATCTGATTTGGAGATGTATTGTGTAAACGTAATAGGTTTCCGCTCCTCATCCACCAACTTCAAGTATGGGAGGAAGAGTTTGAAGTCATCTCCCAAAAGCTCGCTTCCTCGCTGGTTGTTTTCATAGGTAGCACCGACAAAGTGATTTATGAAACGCCCGTTCATGCGGCAAATGGCAATGTCATCAGGACTTCCGGCATCATCGCGCATGAACTTGGCTTTCATATAAAAAACAGGCATATTTTCGAAGAGGCTGATCAATTCCCGATCTGTTTCGAGTTGTCGGCGCCGGACTTCATCGAGTTCACGCAAAGAAACAATACGGTTACGCTGATGTACATAGATATAAACTAACAAAGCAGCAAGTAACAGTATTCCCCATATTAAAACATATTTGTTCCGTTCAAAGAAATTCACCGGACGATTAAGGAACACACTATTCGAAGGAAAACTACTTACACTAAAACCCTTCATCAACAGCGAGGGATAATCGAATGTCGGGACTGCCTCTTCAGGAATATAACAAGGTATATTACGGACTTCTGCAAAGTCGTCTTGACCCGTTTGAATGTAGGTTATCGCTATGTCTATAACATGTTGCAACTTGGAGAAGAACTTATCCCTGTCAAAAATATACCCCCCAATCAATCCACTATTCGGCATGACGGCATACTTAAGAGCAAATATCGGAAGGGAAATATTACCTATAATACGAAACGAGTTGGCATCGAGCACAGTATTGCCAATGACATTCGACTTACTGGACCATGAGGAAAAGAGCACTCCGGTTTGAGAAGCTTCAACCTCATTCAACCGCTCCACCAGGTCGTCAAGGCTCAGTTCGGTAGCCGATAAAAAATCATACTCCAGATTGGGATATTGTGCAGTAATAAGTCGACGCATATCGTAATCAAGCTGTTGATTAAAATAACGACCATCTCCTATCAATATAACTTTCTTTAAGTCGGGAACCATACGTTCCAGCAGTTCTATATTCTCTTGTGGGAACATCCGCGTCTGCAGTACTGTCATATTGTACTTATCCATCAAATTAGAAAGTGGAATACGTTGTTCCTCAATGACGGGCTTACTAAGGATATAGTTCGAATCGGGAGCAATAAAATCCATCTCCGCACAAACAATCATCGGAACATCTCCCCATTGTTCCTTAATGTCATCTCTTAACAGAAGCATAGGATTACCCAACATAACAACTGCTTTTGGAGGGCAAGCTGCATATTTACTGAAAAGAGTTTGCTTTATTTTATCAAATTGGGCAGCATCTTCTACAAGCAACATATTGAGATGCTCAATGAATATGCTTATTTTATCATGCCTCAAAACTATTTTTTGTACTGATTCTATAAGTTCATTACTCCAAGGTGCACTCGAAATATAAGTACTTACAATCAGTACATATTCTCCCTTAGATGCAGAATGGTTTTCTCCATAAACATGGAGGGGAAAGGCAAACATTAAACTTAAAAAGAACATCATGCAACTTTGCAGGCATGGACGCAAACTTTGAATAAAATAGGGTTTCATCGTGGCAAAATATAAAATGAGGAGGCAAATATACTAATAAAATATCAATCAATTCTCATTTTATGTAATAAATTATATACAAGTACAGCTATTTACAAAATACCATGATAATACTCATCAAGCCGGTTATTGATAAACTTGTATCGGCAGTTCCCCACGCAAAGCACTCAGCACATTCAGCGCCAGGGCTTCCAGTTCATCCTCGCCGGGATAGACATGGACGGGAGCGAGGAAGGAGATACGTTCGCGCAAGCGGGAAATGATATATTCGGAATGCGCTATACCACCTGTCAGCAAGATGGCATCGACCTTGCCATAGAGAACAACGGCGGCAGCGCCGACGTGCTTGGCTATCTGGTAAATCATGGCATCGAGCACCAGGCGGGCATGCTCGTCGCCTTCCTCAATGCGCTTGATGATGGCAGGAATATCCGTAGTGCCCAGATGAGCCGTCAGCCCGGCACGACCGGAAATGCGTTTCTTCAATTCGTCTCTCGTAAAACGGCCGGAGTTGCACAGGTCTATCAACTGGCCGGCAGGAAGTGTCCCGGCACGCTCGGGCGAGAAAGGGCCTTCACCATCAAGAGCATTGTTCACGTCGACAGCACGACCGTGGCGATGTGTACCGACGGAAATGCCGCCCCCCAAATGGCAGATAATCAGATCCAAATCCTCGTAGCGTGTACCCTGTTCGGCTGCATAGCGGCGGGCAATGGCACGCTGGTTTAGTGCATGCCAGATGGTGATGCGGGGCATCAGAGGCGAACCGGTGATGCGGGCTATCTCGTCCAATTCATCCACCACGCCCGGATCGGCAATGAAGGCACGACAGCCCGGAAGCAGTTCCGCCAGTTCGGAAGCAATAAGACAGCCCAGATTGCAGGCATGGCTGCGCATGGCGTGGGCGATGTCATCCAGCATGGCATCGTTTACCTCGTACACTCCACCGGGAATCGGTTTCAGCAGCCCGCCACGCCCCACGATGGCATCGAATTCAAAAGGAATGCCGTTCTCCTGCAACGCTTGCAATACCAGTTGCTTGCGAAACTCAAACTGGTCGATGATACGGGAAAATTCGGACAATTCTTCTACCGAATGACGGATGTTGAGCACCAGGCGGGGAGTTTCGTCCTCGTAAACGGCAATCTTTGTTGAGGTAGAACCGGGGTTGATAGCGAGTATTTTCATAAGCCGAGGTTTAAATGTAAAGTATCAGGTTGTGGAAGTCAGGCAAGCCATTGCCATACTGTAATACTTGGATAGGCCGGAGTCACTGCGCGAAGGCAACACTACAGGACAAGAAGGGCCTTGGAGCAATCCCGCCATATCGGCATGGGAGAACAGGGAGACAGCTTTATAGAAAGCATTGGCCGATTCGATGTTGGGGAAAATCAGTACATCCGCCTCTCCATTGATGGGGGAGGCTATTCCTTTAATATCACCGCTGGTCTTCTCGCAAGCCGTCTTCACATCCAGCGGACCGTCGATGATAACATTGCCAAACTCTCCGGCTTCCGCCAGTTCCACGATGTTGACGTAATCCAGCGAATGGGGAAACTTGGCGCTGACTTTCTCCGTGCAGTGAATCAATGCAATGCGAGGCTGTTCGATACCGAAATGACGGCAGGTGTGAATGGCATACCAGATCATCTCGATACGTTGTTGCAAGGTGGGCCGGGGAATAACGGCGGCATCGGAGAAGAACAGCAGTTTATCGTACGTAGGTATCTGCATCACTGCCAGATGGGTCAGGATTTTGCCTTTCGGCAGCAGTCCATGTTCTTTGTCCAAAATAGCATGAAGAAGATTGTCAGTATTGATGATGCCTTTCATCAGAATATCCGCCCCACCCTCACGGACAATGCGCACTGCTTCTCGGGCCGCTTCGTCGGAATCTTCTATATGTATGGTCTTGACGTATTGGGGATACTTCTTCAGCGTAGGATATTTTTCCAGAATGGCAGAGTCGCCAATCATCAGGAATTCCGCAATCCCCTCTTCCAAGGCGCGTGAAATGGCATACTCCGTATTAGGGTCGTTAGCGCAAACTACTGCTATGCGCTTCCTTTTATTCAAAGTTTTCAGGTGGGCGGTAAGCTCATCAAAGTTCCGAATCGGTTCCATAACGTTAGATTTTTAGCAAATATCCGAAAAAATGTCGAAAAACGATGCATGGAAGGGCGTTAAATTTTATATGTTTAATATCATTTTGACAGAACACGCCACTGATTACACAGATTAACATAGATTGCCTTCTTTCTTAAAAATTTGCGTTAATCGGTATTATCTGTGGTGAATTGTGTATTTTTGCAGCAATATAGATATCAGATAATATATGAGTAACCTTATTTTTCCTCCATACCTGCAAAAGGGTGATCGCATCATTGTTCTTTCCCCTTCCAGCAAAATTGACAAGTCCTTCCTGAAAGGTGTCAATAAGCGCTTGAAGTCCTGGGGACTGGAAGTGGTCTTTGCAAAGCATGCCGGCAGCTCGCACGGCACTTATGCAGGAAGCATCCGGCAACGCCTGGAAGACTTGCAGGAGGCGATGGACGACGAGAAAGCCAAAGCCATACTTTGCAGCCGCGGCGGATATGGCGCCGTGCATCTGGTGGGAAAACTGGACTTCAACAAGTTCAGGGAGCATCCCAAATGGCTTATCGGGTTCAGCGACATCACTGCCCTGCACAATGTATTCCAGCAAAACGGCTTTGCTTCACTGCATGCTCCCATGGCGCGGCACCTGAGCGTAGAGCCGGAAGATGACTTCTGCACACAGGCCCTGAAAGACATCTTGTTTGGAGATGCATTGAAGGGAGAGGAAACATTCAGCTACGTCTGCCCGGCAAATAAGCTGAACCACAATGGGAAAGGAGAAGGAATTCTGCGCGGCGGCAATCTGTCTGTATTTTACGGGCTTCGCGGCACGCCTTATGACATCCCCGCCGAAGGTACCATTCTCTTCATCGAGGATGTGGGAGAACGTCCTCATGCTGTGGAGCGCATGATGTATAACTTGAAGCTGGGTGGTGTGCTCGAGAAACTTTCGGGCCTCATCATAGGCCAGTTTACGGAATACGAAGAAAACAAGTCTTTAGGAAAGGACTTGTACGGCGCGCTGGCCGATCTGGTGCAAGAATACGATTATCCGATATGTTTCGATTTCCCCGTAGGACACGTCACCATGAACGTGCCATTGATTAACGGGGCGGAAGTGACGCTGGAGGTCGGAAAGAAAGAAGTAAAACTAAGTTTTAATACAGAAAGATAATGAAACGGAATTATACATTTATCCCCCTGTTTCTATTACTGATTGTGGCAATAGTAGCATGTAGCAACAACAGCAGCAAGTCTACCGACGACAGTGAAGGTAGCACGACCAAGGTAACGGTCAATGTCCCGGCATTCAATGCAGACAGTGCTTATCAGTACGTCAAGGCTCAAGTAGATTTCGGTCCGCGCGTTCCCAATACCGATGCCCACAAGGCATGTGGCGATTACCTGGCCAGTAAGCTGGAACAATTCGGCGCAAAGGTTTATAATCAGTACATTGATTTATCTGCTTACGACGGCACTCTCCTGAAAGCAAGAAATATCATCGGTGCCTACAAGCCCGACAGCAAAAAGCGCGTTGCTCTCTTCTCCCATTGGGACAGCCGTCCGTGGGCCGACAGTGATCCGGATGAGAAGAAGCACTATACTCCCATTTTAGGCGCAAATGATGGCGCAAGCGGTGTAGGTGTACTGCTGGAAATAGCCCGGCAGATACAGCAACAAGAACCGGAACTCGGCATTGACATCATCCTGGTGGATGCGGAAGATTACGGCACGCACACTGCCTACCAGGGAGAACACAAGGAAGAAGCTTGGGGACTTGGCTCACAGGCATGGGCACGCAATCCTCATGTAGACAAATATCATGCCCGCTTCGGCATTCTGCTGGATATGGTGGGAGGTAAGAATCCTGAGTTCCGCTACGAAGCGACCTCCGAGAGAGTGGCCAAAGACGTCAACCGCAAGGTATGGAAAGCTGCCAAAGACCTGGGCTTCGGACGATTCTTTGTTCCCAAGAACGGAGGCGAAGTAACCGATGACCATACATTTATCAACCGGTACGGCAATGTACCCACCATAGATATCGTACCTTACGGCTTCTTCGAGCATTGGCATACGGTGAAAGATGACATGGATGCCATAGACAAAGAAACGCTTCAGGCTGTAGGACAGACTGTAATGCAAGTAATCTACAACGAAAAATAATCACTAATAACTAAATATCATGACCATCAACGAAGTACAAGATGAAGTAATCGCCGAATTCAACGATTTCGACGACTGGATGGACCGATACCAGCTCCTTATTGACTTAGGAAACGAGCAGGAACCGCTCGATGAAAAATATAAGACGGAACAGAATCTGATAGAAGGTTGCCAAAGCCGCGTATGGCTGCAGGCAGACGAGGCGGATGGAAAAATAATCTTTCAGGCAGAAAGTGACGCGCTGATCGTGAAAGGCATTATTTCGCTGCTTATCAAAGTGCTTTCCGGTCATACTCCGGACGAGATATTGAATGCCGATCTCTATTTTATCGATAAGATTGGGCTAAAGGAACATCTGTCTCCTACCCGCAGCAACGGTTTGCTCTCGATGGTAAAGCAGATGCGGATGTATGCGTTGGCGTTTAAGGCGAAAGGGAACAAATAACAACTTATCTTTTTAAGACAAAAGAACATAAGAACATATTTAAGGTAATTCCTTCTTTTGCTCTTATGTTCTTTTGTCTATAAAATCTTCTGTCAACCACTAAATTCCCATTTATTCATCTGTCTACTCCTCTTTATATTCAAGAATATCCCCCGGCTGACAATCCAGTTCCTTACAGATTGCCTCCAGTGTAGAAAAGCGGATAGCCTTTGCCTTCCCCGTTTTCAAGATAGAAAGGTTGGCCGGAGTGATATCAATCTTCTCCGCCAGTTCGCTCAAAGATATTTTCCTCCGAGCCATCATTATATCAAGATTTACTATAATAGACATAGAACCATTAAATTTTCGTATTTCTTACTTGTCGTCATAACATTCATCATCCTAAATAGTTAAGTCCTGCTCTTGCTTTAGCTTCACCCCTACAGCGAATATTTCGGTAAAGAGGACGACAATAACTAACAGCAGCCAGTCAGCAGACATCTCAAAGGACTTTACCTCATACCCCGGCAGTACAATTTGCTTGGTTACTTCCAGGTAGTTAAACCACTCCGTCAAAGAATTTAATAAGCTAAATGCAACCAAAGAATAGGTAAAGATACGTATCCTCAATACATTGCGGTCGGTAAAAACGTCACGCTTCGATATGGAAATGAAGAGGCGTATCAGACAATAAAGTCCGATAAGAAGAGCAAAAGTAAAGAATACTCCAAAGAACGTAATAATACTGGTCCATACCGACGGAACAATAGGAACACGTATCTTTTCTATTTTGTAAGGCACGTTCTCTTTCGAAAGACTATTTGATAAAGAATCCAACCGAGTATCCGATAAAGGCTTCAGATCTACAGAAGCTGTCTGGTAGAACCTATTTTCGTATACACTATTATATCCTTCCATAAAGCTATCACTGGCGCTTTCCCAGCCTACTGCGAAAGAGAATATAAATTCCACCACAATCACTATGATTGCCAATACACCTAATATTCTAAACTTTTTCATTGTTCAATCCTCCCACTCTATATAGTCAGGTCTTGTTCTTCCTTCATTTTCAATCCGATAGCAAACACTTCCCCCACAATCAGCGCACAAAGTCCCAATACCAGCATAGTGGTATTTATGACTCCTGAAATATCCAGACTGTATCCATGGAGTGAGAAAACTTCATCCACCCCATACACCGTAAGATAAGCTGTGAGAAGTGCACAGCAGAAGCTGATTATCAAAGCAAATCCCAAACGACGCAAACGACGGACATTCCTCCAATTAAAGATATCGGACTTATTGATGGAGATTATCAGCCGGATAAACAGCACAATAGCCCAGATATATACTCCCATTTGCACAAAAGCCAGCCCTTTTGCAGTAATCATTTCCCAAATAGCAGGATGAGTATCCACACTGATTATCATAGAAGCATAAGTGGCAGGCACATACTCTCCACTCTTTTCGTTGTAGACAGAATCCTGAAAAATGTCGCTGCCGCTCGTAGAAAAGTTCTCCGGCATCAAGCTGATGTATTTCATATTCCAAAGTTCCTTTTGCGCCGAAAGAGAAGGGCCCTTTTCCGCAACCGATTCCGCACCAAGTTTAGCCCCGATAAAGAAGCCATAACCCATCTCCAGTACCGAATAGCTCAGTACGAGTATTACTATTAAGCAAAGGATGTTCAATCGTCTCTTCATACTTCAGTTATTGTAGTGTTTTTAATATCAGATATTTTATAGTCATTCAGTTTTTTCAAGGAAAGGAAAAATAATAAAGTGAATATCACCAAGTAGATAATCAATTCTGTACTCCCTACCAAGTCCGGCAGTTCTTCTGCTTCAGGATATTTCAGATTCAGATATACGGCCAGACTGTTATTCAGAATATGAAGCAGAATACCCGGAATAAGACTCCTCGTTTTATAAAAAAGCCAAGCAAGAAAGAAACCGAGGAAGCATGCATTCACTATTTGTGCAGGATTCAGATGAAAGATTCCGAAAAGCAAACCGGAGATCAGAATTGCTTTTGCAGGAGAATACTTCTCGAGCAGCACTCTGGTAATGGCACCACGAAACAACAGTTCCTCCAATATCGGGCCCAGCAGAGCTATGCAGAGAATCCCCAGCCAACCGGATTGAAGCAAATTAAATGTATCGCTCATCCAATCGGGCAGAAATGCAAGTTGAGAAACCAAAGTACCTACCAGGAAAACTAAAGACAGCCCACCAAGTGCGCTCCACGTCAGAAAAGAGAATGATACCGGAAAGTACAGATGCTTGTCGCCCGACAGATAATTCTTCCACCATAGATATAGTGTCATAAATACAAAACCCAGCAGCATGGCAGGTGCCATCGAAATCTCTTTTGCCTTATCCATATCCATTGCACCAGATACACTATAAGTATATAGCAAGCTAAAAACTCCTGCAACCAATCCACCAGCCAACTGCATCAGAAAGTAAACCAATATCAACTTTATTGCTGTTTTCATCGTTCCGCTTTTCTTAAAAGTCTGCAAAGATACACATTTATCTCACAAATTGTCAAGCGGCAGCAAATGCTCCTACCAACAATCCCATCACCATAGAGAGTGATAAAACCAATAGCGTAATGCTCATTAATGCTTTTCTCATAACCTTAACCTTTTTAGTGAATATCATTTTATTTGTTTGCTCTATCTTCGTTTTTCGATAAGTATTTATCGTTTTTCGATATGCAAAGAAAAAACGTTTTTTTGTAATAACCAAGAAAAACAGAAAATATTTATCGAAAAACAATAAAAAAGATACGTTTTACGATAAACAAGAATGTCCGGACTCTCACAAGCCCGGACATTCATCATTTGTTTAACAATCTATTACCCTATCAAAACACGCACTATTTCGTAACTACACGTATATTGTCGAAACAAACATTCAGCAACATGGGGTCACCGGCCCAGTTCATATCCATCAAACGGATCGTTGTGATGCCCGATTCTACAATGTCTTTGTACGTCTTTCCCGAGTAGATACCGAACTTTCCAAATGGAAGTACAGCCCTATACCACTGATTCAAAGGAGTATTTCCTTCTATATCTGCAAGAACCGGTTCCATGGGCTTGTTCGTACCCCAATCGAAGTTCTCCCATACAGATTCACCGGCATTGGCAGTCTGCAACTGGTAGTGGATCATTGCAGAACCGGTAAACGGAGCATTAATATTGTAACATTCCATCGCCAGGTAAACCTGATCGGCAGGTGTATTGGCAGGAATCAAGTCATAACTTGGTAAAGTAAACGGTGTTCCTTCTGCATTAGCCTGCCAGTAGATCATGGTTCCCCACCAGTTCCAGCCATTATCCTGTACATTCATCAAAGCAAACTTACCATCCGATACGTAAGGCGGATTCGTACCATCGGCCTCCTGATAGGTAGCATTGGGATCCCATTTCATATCTACACCACGGTTATCGAAGTCAACCAACAGACGCTCATATTCATAGAACTTCATTTCAGTCTCACCACCCGGAGTTATTACCGTTAACGTCGAAGTAGCAGCAGCCGGTTTATCTCCCATCGTAAAGGTTATCGCATCTTCACTCTCGGCTACGGTGAGCTGGTCTCCCGGAATAGTGATGTCACCATACTTCACAGCTTCTACCTGGATGAAGTTCGTACCGCGCAATGTAACGGCAGCACCCGGTATAGGCATGTCAGTAGAAATACCTGTCAATACCGGACGCGGCGGCAATGTTGCATATTCGGCAGCCGCAACACCGGCTTCACATTCTACCACTACCGAACCTGTCTCATAAGTTATCGCCGGCAAAGTGAATGTCATGACGGATTCCGTAACATAGGTCTTCGTCTGATTATCCAGATAACGGTTCTGCGTCAGGCTATAACCTGTTATTTCAACCTGATTTCCACCGATCTCAGTCATATCTTTCATGGCTGAAATCTCATCGAGTGTACGGTCGGTCATATACACCCGGGTAATATCGAGCAGATTCTTGCCATATAGTTTCAGTTCATCCCCCGGTTCACGCGGATATACACCTGCAATGCGCTGGGCAGTCGGCTTCGGACTAAGCACTTTAAAAGAATAGGTAGCAATACCTCCGGGAGTCTCTACACGGATTTCGGCCTTCAGCTCTGCATTCCAGGGAGTCAGCATAAAGCCATCTTCTTCGGTCGGGATGGTGAGCATTATGCTATGATCCGTATTCATCGTCGGGTTAAAATAGATGCTCTGGTCATTGATATAGACGTGATGCGCATTTTGCAGGTTCCGTCCGATAATAGCAATCAATTGTCCGGGAGAGGTCTTCACAAAGGTACTATCCGCTTTCTCCGGATCGGGTACGCGAACTGCCGTGATTTCAGGCATTCCACCCCCATTTTCGTCATCATTGCACGATGTAAGGTTGAACTGCAATGCTACTATCAGCAACATCAGCCAACTTAGTCTTATATAGAATTTATTGCTTGACATAAAATAAAAGTTTTATCAGTTAAACGAATCTCAATTTTCATCACCGAAGTCATAAGGTTGAGGTGCTTCACTCAAGTAAGGATTCTGCAAAACATCTGCTTCCGGATAAGGCACGAAAACATTGCTGCCATCTATCTTGATACGATCTACGTCATTCTCCGGCATGAGCACCTCAAGATCAAATACATATCCCTCTTCCTTAGTCTGTACTACATTACCGTCGGCATCACGAAGAGCATCGCTCCAATAGATATTTCCATCGGCATCTGTCCAGCCGAAGGTATATCTGAACTTGCCGTCGTCGTTGATCTCAACGTTTCCTTCAGTAAAGAAAAGATTGCGATGCTGTTCATGATTAAAATAATTCAGCATATATTCCGGTTTCCAGCGATACCAGGTTACCATGTCAAACCAATTGCAATACTCCATGCAGAACTCTACACGACGTTCGCGAATAATATCCTCAAATGTAATCTTGGCCTTGGGCTGCAATCCTGCACGGCTACGGATTGCGTTGAAACTTGCCAGCCCGCGTCCGCCTGTCAATTCAGCACTGTTACCCAAAGCAGCTTCTGCATGAGTCAGATAAACATCGGCCAGACGGATGATATATGTATTGAGAGGCGAAGCCATCTGTGCCAGCTGTCCGTCCACATCTTCCTTACTGCCTACTACACCTTTCTTCAGTTGTATCAGCTTCTTGTTGTAAGTATAGCCGCCGGAAGCCGATTTAATATAGTCATAGTGACTGTTTTCAACAAAGAATGTAGCCTTCAGACGTTTCTTATCCTGCGGTTCCATATTATACAGTTCGACCATATCTACAGACGTTCCCAAGCTACCACCCCAACAATTCACATCGCAAACGTCGGAGAAGGAAATATCGGACAGCAATGCATTGCATTCGCCCCAGCCACCGGTAAGCGGTGAAGCCCACTTCATAGCCAGCAATGATTCGGAATTGTCATTAAACTGATATTTGAACAAGTCTTCATAGTCGATGAGTTCCGATCCGCTGTGGTCTATGATATCTTCACAAATACTGATACATTCCACCAGGTCACTTTCGTTTCGGGTGCCACCGTTGTTCCAGCCCGAACGTGCCAGAAGAGCCTTTGCCAAAAGAGCTTTAGCCGCATAACTGGATGCACGCCCATTACTTCCCTTTTCGGGAAGCAGAGTAGCAGCTTTGCGGAAATCACGGATAACAAACTTCAGTACATCTTCTTCCGGATTGAGCGGACGAATAGGAGTAAGCACCACTTCATCATTGTTTTCGAAGAGGATAGTTGCCCCCCAAATACGCACCATATAGAAATAAGCAGCGCCACGCATCAGGTAGGCTTCTCCCATTACCTGATTCTTCACACTTTCTGTGACGGCTTCACTCGCATTCTGGCTCACATCATGCAGGATGGAGTTCGACATCGTTACTACCGTAAAAAGAGAAGACCACGCCTGCACTACCTCACCGGTGAGCGCAGTAGTCTGGAAACGGGCAAACTCCGCATTGGCATAAGGATTCCATGCATCATTGGCACGATAGCTACCAAGCCCCATCATGGCACGGCGGTTAAAGTTGAACCAGGCACGGTTATAAAGCGGTTCACAAGCCTTCAACACCGCTTTGTCCGATGAATAATAACTTTCACCCGTATAATTACTGCCGGGATATTTCTCCAAAAAACTATCAGAACAACTACCGGTCAGCAGTGCAATGGCCATAAGACCTATAGCTGATATTTTATTTATCTTTTTCATATTCCAAAGTCTGTTTAATAGTTAAAAGTTCAGTTTAAGACCTACGTTATAGATGCGCTGTGAGGGATAACGGCCATTATCCAAACCCATCAGGGTTACATTCTGCCCCTGGGCACCTACTTCCGGATCATATCCGTCATAAGAAGTGATAGTGAAAAGGTTCTGTGCATTGACATACACTTGCATCCAATCTACATTGATCTTCTGAAGCCATCTCTTGGGAAGGTTATAAGCCAGCGAGAGGCTCTTCAAGCGGATGTACGAACCGTCTTCCACAAAGCGGGAACTGACACGGTTGTTATCATTGTTGCTTTGTCCGGCAGCAGATACGCGCTGTACTGTCGCTGTATTAGGATTCGTCACACGTACATTGGATATTACCTTCTCACCGTCCGGGTCAATCAACTCTATACGGGCATAGTTAGCCACTTCTTTCATTTTATTACCCCAGCCCAACGGATCGGTATGCGACTGGCGCAATACATTATACACATCATTACCCACACTGCCATTGAAGAACATGGACAGTTCAAAATCCCGGTAAGTAATCACATTATTGAAACCGAAAGTAAACGTAGGATTCGGGTTACCGATATACTTACGGTCTTTCTCGGTAATTTTGCCATCACCATCCACATCTTCAAAGATATAATCACCGACCCAGATACTATTCTCAGCTATAGGATAAAGCGTTCCATCCGAATTGGCCGGACGGGCTACGGGGATACGTGCACCTGTCTGGTCCAACAAAAATTCACCGGCAGCATTACGCTGGTAGAAGTCAGCCTCTTCCTTGAACATACCGATTACGTTGTAACCGAAGAACTGTCCGACAGGCTTGCCGATCTCAGACTGCGTATAGATATTATCACCGATACGGCCCAGGATTTTTGAGTCGGAAGAGTAAAGTTTGGTCAACTCGTTTTTATTGAACGAAAGAGTCAGGCCAGTACGCCAAGTTAAATCTTTATTGCTGATATTTACCGTATTCAGTGTAAACTCAATACCCTTATTGCGCATAGAACCTGCATTCACCCAAGGGGCAGACATGCCCACTCCTTCCGAGTCGATGACATAAGCAGGAAGACTGGCAAGCATCAACAAGTTATCCGTATTCTTATAATAAGCATCTACAATAAATTCCAGACGATTGTCGAACATGGACAGATCCAAACCGAGATTATAAGCTTCTGTTTGTTCCCACTTCAAATCCGGATTACTATAATTGCCCGGATAGTAACCGGTACCCCAGGCCGTAGTAGAGTTCTTCATGGTGGTTCCGTAAGCATAGGTTCCGGCATTCTGATTACCTACAATACCCCAACCCAAACGAAGCTTCAAGTTGTTAATTGCTTTTATACCTTTCATGAACGATTCATTATTGATGCGCCATGCCAATGCGGCAGAAGGGAATGTACCCCATCGGTTATTCGGGCCCAGATTGGATGAACCGTCCGAACGAAGAGTACCGGTCAGCAAATAGCGATCATCGAAATTATAATTCAGACGTCCGTAATAAGACTCTATCGCCCAACCGTTACCTCCATTGCTGTTCTTGGCCGTAGTAGCGTCACCTACATCAAGGTTATGAATGGCATCGGAGATGTACCCTTTACGGCTACCCGAAAGGTTCTCCCAACTGCCTTCCTGCGCTTCGTGTCCTGCCATAATCTGGAATTTGTGCTTCCGGGCTACAGTAAAATCGTATGTAGCATAAGTCTTCAGCGACCAATTATCACTTTTGCTGCTGCCACGGTTGGATTCCGATTCTACTACTACCGTACCATACTGATATTCGGGACAGAAGTAATAGCTGTTGCCATAATTGAGACTTCCACCATACTCCAAACGCAGATTCAGTCCTTTTATAGGATTGATATTGGCATAGATATTATAGTAAAACTGTGAATTTGTATTATAATTCTCCTTCATTTGCGCTTCGAACAAAGGATTGGTATAATAAGTACCGAATTGGTCCTGTTCAACGAACCCATAAGAGCCGTCAGCATTGCGAGGAGATACGTCGGGGCGTTGGTCAAGGGCCACGCTGATAAGACCTGAACTATCCAGTGTCGTCACTTGCTTGGTGTGTGCATAAGAAGCATTTACACCGATTTTCAGCCAATTGGTAATTTCAGCATCAAAATTGGTTCTGAAAGAAACACGGTCGAAACCGGAACCTAAACCAATACCATCCTGATTAAGATAACCGCCGGACAGAGCATAGTTCACGCCCTTGTTTCCACCACTCACACCTATCTGGTGATTGTGCATGAAGGCTGTACGGAAAAGTTCTTCCTGCCAATCCGTACCGGCAGTCAGCAAAGAGGGGTCTTTGTAATCTTCGCGTACTCCCCAACCCATAATTTCAGCACGAGTATTGTAATAGTCTGCATAATCATAAAGATCCATCACCTTCAACTTGCCCGGTAGCTGCTGCCAACCAGCATATCCTTCGTAGCTCAATTTTGGCTTGCCTTCTTCTCCACGCTTGGTATTGATAAGAACCACACCATTCGATGCTCGTGAGCCATAAATAGCTGTGGCCGAAGCATCTTTCAAAACTTCCATTGAAACAATGTCCGATGGATTGATAGAGCTCAACACACTTGAATTATTGCCAGTTTGGCCCGAAATAGCCACCCCGTCAATGACATAAAGCGGTTCGTTGCCGTTCAGTGAGTTGATACCACGAATCTGCACCGAGATACCGCCACCGGGAGCACCCGAGTTCTGCATTACCTGTACACCGGCAATACGTCCCTGCATGGCCTGTTCGATAGAAGTATTCACACCTTGCTTGATTTGTTCTTCCGAAATGGAAGCTACGGAACCGGTCAAGTCGCTACGTTTCATCGTACCGTAACCCACTACTACTACTTGATCCAGCATTTGGGCATCTTCTGTCAGTTCCACATCCAGCCTGCCGCTTTTCCTGACAGTCACCGATTTGTTTTTATACCCTACATACGAGAATTCCAATTCCTGACCGGGATTGGCTGTCAGCGAGTAAGAACCATCTACACCGGTTACAACACCCTTTCCTGTGCCTTTTACCAATATCGAGACTCCTATTAATTCTTCTCCGGTGGAGGAACTGGTCACTACACCATTGATTTTTAGCTCTTGTGCCAATGCTGTAGTTGAACATAACAGCAATGTCACCAATAAGAAAGACATGCGCCTGCATATAGCAAAGGCATGCCGACTCTGAAATGTTGTGTAAATCATAGTCTTTTGCTTTTCATCATGAATTAAACTTAGGATAACTTAATTGTTTTTCACTTGCAAAAGTGTAGCTAAAAAAGTCCAAATCAAAAAAAAGCAAAGAAATAAATGGGGTGTGAATGTCGTAACATTATGCTACGTTTGATGTTTTGCCACCGGTTAACAAATCATCACTCTTTTATTAACAAACCAGCACAAAGAAAATACCTGAACTTCTCATTCATGTTCCCTGATATTCAAAGATTTAAGATATTCACGCGGAGACATTCCAAACTCTTCCCTGAAATACTTTGCAAATATCTTGGGAGAATTGAAGCCTACCTTATAAGATATTTCAGATACATACAGCTGGCTTTTGCCAAGCAACTGCATAGCGCGTTTCAACCGAAGCAGTCTGATAAATTCTATCGGCGTCTTTCCCGTAACAAAAAGAAGCTTCTTATAAAGACTGGTACGGTGCATTCCTAATTGAGAACTAAGCATATCTACCGAGAAACCGGAATTTTCCATATTCTCCTCCACTATACGGATGGCATCTGCTATCAGTTTCTCGTCCAACGGAGTAATGGTTATTTCAGAAGGATTGATTTCGATTTCCTTTTTGAATCGTTCGTGGGAATACAGGTTACGGTCGAGTAACTTCTGTATTCTATGCCGGAGAATGGAAAGGTTGAAAGGTTTTGTGATATAATCGTCCGCCCCCATCTCCAAGCCTTTCAGTTCATCTTCTTCCAGCACTTTGGCCGTAAGTAATATAATAGGTATATGTGAGGTTTCTATATTGTTCTTCACAGTCTTGCACAATACCAACCCGTCCATTTCGCTCATCATAACATCGCTGATAATAATATCCACCGAGTTGTTTTTCAGTATTTCCAGTGCTTCTTTACCATGATGCGCCTGAAGAATGCGATACTTGTCAGACAGCGTTTTGCTCATATAGGCAAGGAAATCCGGATTGTCTTCTACCAACAGCAAGAAAGCAGCATCACTTCTTTCGTTTTCATCCGTAGTGGTTTCTTCCTCCTGCAAGTCTTCTTTGGCCGCAGTCAGAGAAATGGCTTTTTTCTCATCCTTCAAGATAGGTAAGGTGAACAGGAAAACCGCTCCTTGAGGCTGATTGTCCATAACAGTTATCTTACCTTTATGCAGTTCTACAAACTCTTTCACTATATGCAGCCCGATGCCGCACCCCATCCCTATCGTATTCTGACCGGATGACTGATAGAAGCGTTCGAATATACGCTGTTTGTCGGCATCAGGTATTCCTCGCCCCGTATCCGCAACCTTCACTTGCAGTTCCGTATTCCAAACTTCTATCGAAACATGCACAGAGCCCTCGCTCGAAGTAAACTTAAATGCATTGGAAAGCAGGTTCATCATGATTTTTGTCACTTTATCCTTGTCAAAAGACATTTCCAGCTTCTCAACGGAAGAATGAAAGGACAACATCAAATGACTGTCATCGGCCAATACTGCAAATGAGGAGCAGACTTCTTTCATGAAAGAGATTATGTCGCCATAAGACAAGTTCAGAGTTCCGCCATATACTTCCAATTTACGGAAATCGAGCACCTGGTTCACCAGATTCAACAATCGCACTGCATTTCTGTGCACCGGTTCCAAGAACATCTTCATGCGATCATGATCTTCCGCATGGCTCAGATAATCTTCTAACGGAGTTATAATCAGAGAAAGCGGGGTACGAAAGTCATGGCTGATATTAGTGAAGAAACGCAACTTCATTTCGTTCATCTGGAATTGGCGTTCAGCCTCCATTTCCATCTGCTTCAAGCGCAGTTTATACTTCTGTTTGTTATACCAATAGTAGAAAAATATAGTGAGCAGAACTGCAAAGAGGATAGCATAACAGATATAAGCAATTGTAGACTTCCACATAGGAGGTCTGATAATGATCTCCAATTCAGCCAGGTTTCCGGACAGTTCTCCTGTTGTATCCTGCTCCCTGATGAATAGCTTGTAACTCTTGGGAGGCAGGTTGGCAAGCATCACAGTATAGTCGTTCACCGACATCCATTCAGTGCTCCAATTATCCAACCAATAATAATAATTCCGTTTGAAAGGCACACCGTAGTCCTGTGGATACAGTTCCAAAGAAATATTATTTTCATAATACTCCAAATCGAGTTTCCGAACATAAGTGATATTTTCATTCAGCAATATCCTGCCGTTATAGGGCTTACCTGCCATAACCGGAGAATCGTTCACCCTTAATGAAGTGAACTTTATCGGGCTATACTCCTGCTTCCTGCTCATCAACGATGATAAGATTACCGGATTTATCACCTGATAACCATTAGTACTCCCAAAAATCAATCTGCCGTCCGGCAATTTCTTCGCAGCACGGAAATTATAATAAACCGATTCGTGCGAGTTATCATTCTGATAATAATAGGTATGCAAAACATGTTTACCCGTCACACGATTTGTCCGTACTGTAATCTGCACTATTCCCTGATCGGAAGCCAGCCACATATCTCCCCGGTCATCTTCTACAAAGCTCTTGATATTGTAGTCTTTTAGTTGGGGCAATGTAATGATGGTATCATTCTTCAAATCAAAGATGTTGACTACGCCTTGGCGGCGATTGCAAAGCACCCATACCCAACCCCTGCTGTCGTAAGCCACAGCAGCCAAGTCTTCGTTCGAAAAGGATTGTGTACCTGCCCTATTTCCTAACAAAGTTTCTATTTGCTGTGTCCCGGTATCGAGTATGTGAAGTCCGTCTGTCGCAGCAATATATATCTTCTGTTCCTGCCCGCATACCATTTCCATCACCCACTCTCCTCCGAGGTATATCTTTTGTGCTTCACCGCTTTCCGGTTGAATCCGATGAAGTCCTTGCCCTAAAATTGCCACATAGATATATCCTTTGGCATCTTCTATTATACAATAAGGAGACAATCCTTCAAAGTAGCGCGTACGCTTCCCGTTTTCAATACAAATCAAACCGTGCCGATACACACCCACCCATTGCCTGCTTTTCGAGTCCATAAACATTGAAACTACAGCAGCCTCTTCAAGTCCTTCCAACTGTTCTTCAGTTCCCTTTTTACTATCCACGCAATAGGCTCCATTACCATCGGTACCAATCCAGAGTTTTCCTCCAGGATCCGTATAAAAACTTAAAATATCATCCGGGATATTACGATGAAGCAATGAAGCCAAGTGCTGCATGTAGTAATCCTGATATTGAGGATTATAAACAGACATCCCCTGTTTGGTATAAGTAATCCATAGATTACCCATATCATCACAATAGATTGCTCCCAAATGGTCATTGTATAAACCACCTTTATGAAACGGATCATAGCGCAATATCCGATTAAGCTTCCCGTCTGCATTGAACAGCCACAAACCGTCACCATTTGTACCTACGCAAACTGTTCCGTCCGGCTGTGACAAAATGCCCATGATATCCGATTTCAGCTTATCCGCACAGATATCCCAATGGTTTCCGGTCGCTATATAGCGCAACAAGATGTTGTTATGTCCCAACCATAAATTACCCCCGGTATCTTCATGCAAAACAATTTTTCCGGTAAATTGAAAAGGAAGTTTTGTCCGGGTATGACATGCAAAAGAGGCAATATCCAATGCATATAGACTATCGGCCGTGCAAAAGTAGGCTTCCTTCTGTCCAATCGTTAAAGACAATATCTTTCCGTCAGGTGCATTGAACGAGCGCAATCGGTTGTCGGGACGCTCGTAGCAATATAAGGTGCCATCCTTGTAAATCCAGAAACGGTATTGCCGGTCTATCAGCAAATCAAAATCATACCACACTCTAATTCCCCATGATTGCAGCAATGCCTCCACATCCTCTATCACTTCATTCGTTTTCGGATCATAAACCACCATCGAGCATAATACTGTCCTCAGCCAGAGTTTACCTTCTCCGTCACATTGCACACTCTCGGTATGTACATCGAGTGCTTGCAAATATGTTTCGAAAGAAGGGCGCCTACTCATCAATTCACCATAGTTTTTCAAGCCCGTCGAAGTAGCAAGCCATATCGTCCCGGAACGATCTTTGCAGATGCCGCTCACACTACTTCCACGAGTATCTATATGCTGAAAATAAGGCGTTGTGTCTGCCAAGAGAGGCAATCCCTGCAAACAGAAGCAGAGCATAAAAAAAACGGCAAAGGTGTTTTTCATTGCAATCATCATATTAATCAAATACAATGTTACCAAAAACTTTCCGCATGTGCAAAAAGGGGAAAAAGAAATATACCGCCCCAATATCTTCGTTTGTTGAAATATAGGGGGTAATTTGAAGATTGATATCATTCGATATCATCCCACCACTTTCTCTTTACGTTTTTTCAGTATTAAGTAAGTAGGTTATTGAGCAAGTATACTCTTTATCTCAGCTTCATCTTTATGGAGTTGAGATATCAACTCTTCTATACTGTCGAATTTCAATTCCGGGCGAGTGTGGCGAACAAAGGAAATGCGCATCGGCCGATTATATACATCGGCGTTGAAATGGAAGATATGAACCTCAATACTGCGGTCGGGACCATTGTCAAGCGTAGGGCGATAACCGATACTCAGCATACCACCGTACTTTTTCCCATCAAGAAACACATGAACAGCGTATACTCCATCCGCAGGAAGTAGTTTATCCGGGTCGCCTACACGAAGATTGGCAGTAGGGAAGCCGATTTTACGTCCCACATGATACCCGCTTACTACAGTACCATCCAGGAAGAAATCATATCCCAGGTATTCGGCTGCTTCGGACACATGGCCTTCATGCAAAAGGCGGCGGATGACGGAAGAACTGACTGTTACTTCGGCCTCGTTATCTTTCTTATAAGAGTACGCGCGCGCAAGAAGTACTTCCATACCCAGTTCCTGCCCGTAACGCACATAATCATCAAAGCCTTCACTGCGATTATGCCCGAAACGATGGTCATAACCTATCACCAGCGCTTGTATACGATACTGTTCTTTCAATACCGCCATAAATTGCCGGGCCGATAGGCGGGCTATCTCAGGAGTAAAATCAAGCATAATGCAATAGTCCACTTCCGTTTCGGCAAGCAGGGCAACCTTTTCATCGCAAGTAGTCAACAATTCCGGATGATAATCTGCCTGCATCACCTTGCGCGGATGCACAGGAAACGTGACAACCGACGAAGCAAGACCACGCATGGCAGCAGCTTCACGTACCTGTTCTATCAGATATCGGTGCCCCCGGTGTACTCCGTCGAAAAAGCCGATAGTTGCTACACTCGGACGATTATCTGAACAAATGGCTCCAATCTTCATGTGCTTCCGGCGTATAAGTAGAAATGCCCAATGTCTCTGCCGTACGACAATTGGCATCAGAATCATCAATGAAAAGGGTTTCCTGAGGAACAATGTCGGTTTCATCCAATACTCTCCGGAATATCTCGGCATCCGGTTTCGCCATTTTCATCTCATAAGAGAGGAAGATATGTTCAAAGTAGTCCTCTACACGAAAAGTCTTGTAAGGAAACGCATGTTGGCACGACCATTGCCAATGAAGTTCATTCGTATTGCTCAGCAGATAAACGACATAATCCTTGCGTAAATTCAGCAGCAAATCCAGTTTATACGTAGGGATATTTACCAAAAAGCTATTCCACGCCTCGTCTATCCGGGCATCCGTCACCGGCTTCCCAATCTTTTCACGAATCACGTCCCGAAACTCCGCTGTAGTAATCAGTCCTTTTTCATACTGCTGGAAGAAATCTTGCTGGTGATAGATATCCAATACGACCTCCGTATCCGGCATTCCCAATTTCTTAAAGTTGTCGAGGCAGCGCTGACGGTCCAGATCAATCAAAACTCCTCCAAAGTCAATAATAAGGTTCTTAATTCCTTTTCTTTCCATTTTCTATTTTTGTGTTAAACGTCGGATAAGACGGATTAGTTCACCTATCCACAACACCAAGGAGGTGGAAGCAACTATCGTTATCCAGGTTATGAAATCAAGGGGAACAGTACGGAACACCGCACCGCCAAATTGCACAATCAGTATTTGCCCGCCCAATATGGCAAGTATAATCAGCTCCATGCCATAGGACTTGGAGAGACCTTTAAATGCAGAATCCGAAGTTCCGAATACACGTGCATTGAAAAGATTCCAGAACTGCAACATAACGAAGAAGGTGAAGAAAATAGTCAAGCGACGCATCGTCATGCCGCCTTCTGCATTATTAAACAAGAAAAGCATGCCCATAAGCAGTACCAGGAAGGTGATACCCATACCCAAGATATAATACCTCATGGGTTTAGTGATGATGAAGTCGGTACTCTTACGCGGCTTTTCTTTCATTACACTTTCGCTGGGTGGAATGGAAGCCAATGCCAAAGCTGCAAAGGTATCCATAATCAGGTTGACCCACAACATCTGCGTCACAGTCAGAGGAAGCGTTGTACCGACCAGGGAACCCAGCAGGACAATGAATAGTGCAACAAAATTGATTGTCAACTGGAATACGATGAAGCGCTGTATATTCTTGTACAAAGAACGTCCCCACATTACAGCTGTACCGATACTGTTAAATGAGTCGTCCAGCAAAGTAATATCACTGGCCTCCTTGGCAACAGACGTTCCCGTTCCCATCGAAAGACCTACCTGCGCATGATTCAAGGCAGGAGCGTCATTCGTCCCGTCGCCCGTCACTGCTACCACTGCACCTTTCTGTTGCAGTAACTGTACCAGTCGTTGTTTGTCCGTGGGACGAGCACGCGACATAATCTTCAAATCCATCACGCGATCCAGTGCTTCTTCATCCGTCAATTCGGCAAATGCAGCACCCGTAATGCGGTTCTTTTCCGTATCTTCCGGCTTCCATAAGCCTATCTGACGAGCTATTTCGGTAGCTGTACCCGGCGTATCGCCCGTTACAATCTTGATGCCGATACCTGCCGACTGGCATTTAGCAACCGCTGCAGGCACATCCGGACGGATGGGATCACTGATCGCAACTACTCCCAAGAAGGATAAATCATTTCCGGCAACCAGTGACACGCAATCACCGGTTTCGGCCTCATCCACAATCTTGAATGCAAAGCCAAGCGTACGCATGGCCATATTCTGATAATTGAGCAACTGCGCTTCCACCGTAGAACGATATTCCACAGCATCCACTCGCTTGCTGTCCAAGAGTACATCTTTACATTTACCTAATACGATTTCGGGGGCACCCTTCACGTACAACACTTTCTTCCCCAGCAGAGGAGATTGCACCAGGGTAGCCATGAATTTCCGCTCTGTAGAGAAAGTCAGCTGGTCAATAACTTTGGCATCTTCACGCAGGCTCAGATAATCGCATCCCTGCCCGTTCAGCCACAAAAGCAAGGCAACCTCTGTCGGATTACCGACTCCCTTCGGTCTCTCGCCGGACACCTCCTCTTCCAGAAAAGCAGTGGAATTGGCACTAATGCCTTCCATCACCAACTTGCTGAGGTCATCTTCTCCCAATTCTCCGTTATTCTTCAATCCGTAGAAATTAGGTTCGTACACCTGCATCAGGTTTTGTGTCAACGTTCCGGTCTTATCGGTGCAGATAACCGTAATGGCTCCCATCGTCTCACAGGCATGCATCTTACGCACCAGATTATTGGTAGAAAGCATACGGCGCATGTTCAATGCCAGACTGAGCGTCACACTCATCGGCAACCCTTCGGGCACGGCAACCACAATCAAGGTGACAGCCATCATAAAATATTGCAGGGTAGCCTGTAAAGCCGGCAACCAGTCACGGAACGTATGGAACGAAGAGAAATCAAAAACCAGCACCACATCCTTTATAAAGAAGATAAGGAATGCCAGGCCTGCTACAGTGAAACCAATTTTCCCTATGAGATTGGCTAATTTGGTCAACTGGATATTCAGAGGGGTAGGCTCTGTATTCTGCTCGGTACTCTGGCGGGCCACTTTGCCTATTTCCGTAGCATCGCCTACGGCTTCTACACGCATGGTACCGTGTCCGTCCACCACCGTCGTACCGCGCAAGACACGATTGGAAGCATACGTTGCTTCTTCATCAAAATCAGCTTCTACGATAGTCTTGGTCACTACCGGCTCTCCCGTCAGGTTCGATTCATTCACCTGCAAGGAAATGGCTTCCAGCAGTACACCGTCAGCAGGCACTTCTTCGCCGGTTTCCAGCACCACGATGTCACCTACCACTACATCTTTACGGGGAATTTCCTGCACATGGCCATTGCGGATCACTTTTACCAAAGTTTCTTCGTTCACCGCATTCAGCAAGTCGAACTTCTTGCCGGCATCGTATTCAAAGAAGAAACCGATACCGGTAGCCAGCAGGATGGCAGCAATAATACCGATTGTTTCGGCATACTCATTCTCTACAATGGAAATAATCAAAGAAAACAATGCGGCAACCAGCAGTACTCTTACTACAGGGTCCTCAAACTTTTCCAGATACAACTTCCACAGAGAAGGGCGTTTGGGGGGTGTCAATAAATTTACACCATGCTCAGCGCGGCTCTTCCGCACTTGCTCGTCGGTCAGTCCGACATGAAAATAATCATCCTTTGTTGCAGTCATGCAAGTCTTTAGGTTTAATTTTGAATGACAAAAATACAACAATAATTCGGGATACCTAAGGTTATTAAATCTTTTTATAAATTTGTCTTTTTACTCTTTCTCCTTTACATTTTTTGGCCTGGTCTTAGGCTTCCACGGCAAAGTGAACCAGAAGGTAGAGCCATTGCCTTCTTCCGACTCCACACCGATTTCTCCACCCAGCTTATGAACAATGGTCTGGCAGATGGAAAGTCCCAATCCTGTACCCGTCTTTTCTTGTTCCAGTTTGACAAAACGTTCAAAGATATGGCCCAGTTTCTCTTTCGGTATGCCGCTCCCGGTATCTTTCACATAGAAATAAAGTCCTTCCTCGTACGGACGATAGCCCAAGGTTATGCTACCCGTAACAGTAAATTTCAAAGCATTGTTAATGAAATTGGAAACGACTTGAGCAAAACGGTTTCTGTCCGTATGCATTGTATATCCCATTTCGGGTGTTTCACGGATAATCCGGATATCACTTCCCAAATCAGACACCCTCATACGGAATTGCTGCTCCAAATCGGACATAACCTGATTCAGTTCCACATCCGAGAAGACAAACTCCAATGTGCCCGCCTCTATCTTTGAAAGATCCAGAATATCTGCTATCAGCTGTTGCAGCATCTCATTATTACTCTGCACAATCTCCAGGTACTGCATTTTTTCTTCTTCTGTCGAAGCAGAAGCCAGCAACTCGGAAAAGCCGACTATTGCATTCAGGGGAGTACGGATTTCATGGCTCATATTTGCCAGAAAAACAGATTTGGCCCGGTCGGCCCGCTCCGCCTTCTCGCGTGCCTGCTTCAGCTCTTTTTCCACCAGCTTCAGATGCGTGATGTCATGTACGGTAATCACCATGCAATCGCGCCCTTCTATTTCCATATATTCCCCGGAAATATGAGTATCACAAAGCACGGTTGCCTCTCCGGTACCTTTCACCTTCAAAGTAGCTTCCATATCCACAAAATTCTTTTGCTGCCGGAAAGCTTGTTCTATTGCATTCCGCACGGGGCAATCCCCACAAAGTTCATGAGTTCCGCATCCCCCAGCCGCAGACAAGGCGTTATAACAGCGCAAAAGGTCACCCACACGTTTGGGAGTGGCCGGTTTGTCTACTCCGGTTATATCGTAATAATTGGTGTAGAATACAGTAAAGTCACGGTCTATCAACAAAACATACGCATGAAGGTTTCGCATGATTGCTTTAAATAGGTCATCTGTCATCTTCATATGAACAGTCGTTTTAAGTTTAAGTAGAAAAAAACAATTATTTTTGTTCAAAGATAAAACAAAAAAGAATAGTCAGCCGTTATATTTGAAGAATAAACTTAAAAAAGAGAAATATGGAAAAGTACATCTGCACTGTTTGTGATTACGTTTACGACCCGGAATTGGGCGATCCCGAAAATGGAATTGAGCCGGGAACGGCTTTTGAAGACCTTCCCGAAGATTGGGTATGCCCCTTGTGCGGAGTAGGTAAAGAAGAATTTGAGAAAGCGTCCTAAGACGCTTTCTTTTCTTTTATATCGCTACTGGCTTCCACTACGTTCACCACATAGTCACCCAGTTTCTCACACTCAGCAATGATATCCATATAGTAAACTCCCATCTGATAGTCATACTCCTTGTTGTTTACATCCAGGATATTCTGATTCTTCAGCTGGTTGCGGTAATTATTGATTTCATTCTCGATATTGAATGATTTGTTCACGTCTACACTCTGATGTTCCGAACGTTCCACCACAACAATCATCTGCGTCAAAGCATCATTTATCAGTTTCATCATGAAGTGGATATGCTCATATTGCTTCTCTGTAAAATCCTGATTGATCTGACGCTTGCGGTTGATAGTACGTGCCAGGTTGTAGCAACTGTCTCCAATGCTTTCTATCTCTGTCACTTCACGAAGCATGGCGCGTATCTGCAATTTACTTTCCGAGCTCAAGCGCCCTTCTGACACCTGGTTCAGGTAATTGGCAATTTCCAGCTCCATGCTGTCACTGATATTCTCATACTTCTCCACACGACTGAAAAGCTTGTTGAAATCATCATCTTTGTCCGTATGCAACAAGTCCTGCACCATACCGAACATGCGATGTGTACGTTCTGCAAACAGATGGATTTCCTTACGTGCCTCAAGGATGGAAAGCTCTGCCGTAGAAAGCAATCCCCTGGAAATAAAGCGCAAGCGATACTCTTCGTCCACATCCTTCAGCGGTAAAAGCACGCATACCGTACGTTCTATCCACTTCACAAACCAGATAAGCAGCAATACATTGAAGATATTGAAAGCCGTATGGAAAGCAGAAAGTTCAAAAGCCACCTGCGTACCCGGATCTGTCTGGTGCATAACGTCCGAAACAAACCAGACCACCGCTTTTGTGAACGGGTGGAAAAGACATAGCACCACCACTACACCGAAAACATTGAAAAGTAAATGCGCCAATGCCGCCCGGCGCGCCTGTGTATTTCCCGTCAGTGCGGCAAGGTTGGCAGTAATCGTTGTACCGATATTCTGCCCCATGGCAAGTGCGGCTCCCAGTTCAAAGCTGATCCATCCATTGGCACACATGATAAGGGTGATAGCCATTGTAGCTGCCGAAGCCTGAACAATCATAGTAATCACCGCTCCCACCAGTACAAAGATAATGATGGAGAAGAATCCCATATCCGTATAGTCTTGCACGAAGGCAAGCATCTCGGGATTCTTGCTCAAATCCGGTGAATATTGTTGCAGGTATGCAAGTCCCATGAAAAGGAAAGAAAAACCAAATATGAACTCACCGATAGACTTGCGGGAGCTTTTTTGAGAGAAGAGAAGGGGAACGCCGATTGCTAAAAGCGGAAGGGCAAAAGCAGCAACATCGACTTTGAACCCGAAGACTGAAATAATCCATGCCGTAACGGTGGTACCGACATTCGCACCCATGATTACACCAATGGACTGCGACAGCGTAAGAAGCCCCGCATTTACAAAGCTCACTACCATCACCGTAGTTGCAGAAGAGGACTGGATAAGGGCCGTTATCAAAATACCCGTCAGCACACCAGTCACCCGGTTTGTAGTCATTGCCGTCAATATGGTCCGCAACCGGTCACCGGCAAATTTTTGAAGTCCCTCACTCATAATTTTCATTCCATAAAGGAATAATGCCAACGAACCGAGCAGCTTTAAAAAATCATAAAAAGAATATTCCATCTTTAATTAATTAAAGGGTTTCTTTGTCGCATGTGTTATTATAGCCTATATTTAACGTGTCAACCAATTAAAATTGAGGCATCATGAAACACATGTTACAAATTTGTTGCAAAAATAATAATATTTATAAAGAATTCCCTATCGGAAGCTCACTTTTGGATATTTATTACGGTTTTAATCTAAATTTCCCCTATCAGGTGGTCAGTGCAAAGGTCAATAACCGCTCCGAAGGACTGAATTTCCGCGTATATAACAATAAAGACGTAGAATTTCTCGACATACGAGACTCCTCGGGCATGCGTACCTATGTCCGTTCATTATGTTTCATCCTTTACAAAGCTGTCAGCGAACTGTTTCCCGAAGGAAAGCTGTTTGTGGAGCACCCCGTATCCAAGGGCTATTTTTGCAATCTGCGCATCGGCCGTCCCATCGAATTGGAAGATGTAGCTGCCATCAAGAAACGGATGCAGGAGATTATCGCCGAAAATATCCCCTACCATCGCATCGAATGCCATACCACTGAAGCCGTACGCATCTTCAGTGAGCGAGGCATGAAAGATAAGGTGAAGCTGCTGGAAACTTCGGGTTCGCTCTATACCTATTATTATACGTTGGGCGATACCATCGACTACTATTATGGCAATCTGCTTCCCAGCACCGGCTTCATCTGGCTGTTCGACATCGTGAAATACTACGACGGTCTGCTGCTGCGCATCCCCAACAAGCAGAACCCGAATGTACTGGAAGAGGTGGTGAAGCAAGAGAAGATGCTCGACGTATTCAAGGAACATCTGCATTGGAACTATATCATGGGGTTAAGCAATGTAGGCGACTTCAACCTGGCCTGCGAAGAAGGACATGCCACCGACCTCATCAACGTGGCAGAAGCCCTGCAAGAAAAAAAGATTGCCCAGATTGCCGACGACATTTACCACCGCGGCGAAAACGGAAACCGGGTGAAGCTCGTACTCATCTCCGGTCCGTCTTCTTCCGGCAAGACCACGTTCAGCAAACGCCTGTCCATACAGTTGATGACCAACGGCTTGCATCCATATCCCATCTCCCTTGACAATTACTTTGTAGACCGCGAAGACACTCCCCGCGACGAAAACGGAGACTACGACTACGAGTCGCTCTACGCTCTCGACCTCGACCTCTTCAACACACAGTTACAAGCACTGCTGCGAGGTGAAGAAGTAGAACTTCCGCGCTACAACTTCAATCTTGGAAAGAAGGAATACAAGGGCGACAAGCTGCGCATCGACGAGCACATGATCATCATCCTGGAAGGCATCCATGCCTTGAACCCGGAACTCACTCCGCAAATTCCCGCCGAAAGCAAATATAAGATTTACGTATCTGCCCTGACGACTATTTCACTGGACGACCACAACTGGATTCCCACCACGGACAACCGTCTGCTGCGCCGTATCATCCGCGACTTCAACTACCGCGGCTACTCGGCACAAGAAACCATCTCGCGCTGGCCCAGCGTACGCGCCGGTGAAGACAAGTGGATTTTCCCTTATCAGGAGAATGCCGACGTCATGTTCAACTCCGCTTTACTGTTCGAGTTTGCCGTGCTGCGCTGTCACGCAGAGCCTATACTGACCAGTGTACCACGCAACTGCCCGGAATATGCCGAAGCGTATCGCCTGCTGAAATTCATAAAATATTTCACCCCCGTACAAGACAAAGAAATTCCTCCAACCTCTCTGTTAAGGGAATTTTTAGGCGGAAGTAGTTTCAAATATTAAAAAATAGAGACTTTGCAGTACCATCTATTAAAGAATATTGTTACTTTTGTGTGCGAATCAAACGAATTTACATAATGAAAAAGATAATCATTACATTCTTCTTAGCTACATTATGTTTCTATAGCCAAGTCCATGCACAGAGCCGTGCTGATGAGTTTATGAAACAAGCACAAGAGAGCCTTGCGAAAAAAGAGTATATTAAAGCCCGCTACCTATTCTTGCAAGCTTACAATGCCTTTGCTGGTCAAGACAAGTACGACAAGGCTGTAGAATGCGGTGTCAATGCCAGCGCTCTCTATCACCGGGAGAACTACTACCAAGAAGCATTTGAGCTGCTTCGCGGCGCTGAGCAAGTAGTGGCAGCCGGCGAGCAGAAAACCGGCAAAGCAATGCCGGAACAGCGCTTCCGCATCAACAAAGAGCGCTTGCAGATGTATATCAACCTCAAGAATCCCGCACGTGCCAAGGAGCAACTGACCCGACTGGAAGAAACAGCCAAAGCATCGCGCAACGATTCACTGAAGAACGACTTGCTCTATACCCAGGCCAATTACTATTATACCTTTGGCATGAACGAGCAAGGCGATGCCGCTACCAACCGCCTGATAGGGCAATACAAGGAGCAGAAGAACTATGATAAAGTAGACGAATGCTACAAGACACTTATCAGCATTGCCCGCAAGGCAAACAATGCCGGACTGGTGGCACGTACCTACGACAAATACATCCTCTGGACCGATTCCGTAAAAGCGCTTACCGCTCAGGACGAGCTGAATGTCTTGAAGAAGAAATACGATGAAAGTCTGGCTACCATCCAGGAGAAGGACAGCTCTTTAAGTGCCAAGCAGTATATCATCATCGGACTTTGCGTACTGGCAGCCATCCTTGCCGCAGCTTTGATATTAGGTGCCATTGTACTGTTGCGCTTTGTCGTCCTCACCCGCAAACAGAAGAAAGCTATCAGCGTGGCCAACGAGCACAACGAACTAAAAACCAAGTTTATTCAGAACATCTCTGCACAAATGGAGCCTACTCTGAATACACTCGATGCTTCATTGCCCGGTGTACGCGCCTTGCACACATTCGCCAACCATATCCAGGAACTGTCCGAACTGGAAAATACTTTGTCCGAGCCTTACGAAATGCAGGAAAAGAATATTTCTACTTTCTGCGAAAGCGTAATGGACAAGATTAAGGGAAAAACGCAGGAGGATGTTACACTGGCCGTAAACGCTCCAAAGCTGAATGTAAAAATCAACCCCGAACAACTGGAACGCGTCTTGCTGCATCTGCTGGAGAATGCCGCCGAATATACTCCCGCCGGCGGAAAGATATGGCTCGACTTCAAAAAGCGCGGCGCACATACGCACCAGTTTATCATCAGTGATACCGGCTGTGGAGTTCCCGAAGAGCAACGCGAAAATATTTTCAAGCCCTTCACTGAGGTTAAGGATCTAACACAAGGTGATGGCCTTGGTCTACCCATCTGCTCATTGATCGCTACCAAGATGAACGGTTCTCTGACGCTGGACAGCGGATATAATAAGGGAGCACGCTTCATTCTGGAACTACACGCATAGCATAGTCGGTACACAAGTTTGCAGATTACAAACTTGTGTACCGGTCTTTTTTCACAAATTGTCTTTTCATGTTTTTCATCAGCAGATCAACAGGAAGAAATAGTATCTTTGCAGCAGATCAAAGAAATAAGACGCATGAAAAAACAAACTATTATTCTTATATCTATACTGATTGTCCTTTTGGTAGCTTGTACGAATCGAAGCAATTACCACCAAATACTAATACAGGCCAACTCGTTAATGACTGCAATGCCGGATAGTGCACTGCACATTCTGCAAAACATCATACCGCAACAACTGCCCACGCAAGCAGACAAGGCTTACTATGCATTACTATTTACACAAGCTCAAGACAAAAACTTTATCCTGCAAACAAAGGACTCACTCATACGTACTGCTGTACAGTACTATGATTCCATTAAAGATGAAAGGATGCAAGCCAAAGCATATTATTATTGGGGTTGCATCTATAGAGACAGTAATAAACAATCGGCAGCCATAGAGAAATATCTCACAGCAATATCCCTTGCCTTAAAAATAAATGATGAACCTCTTTTAGGACGTATATACAACAGTATGGGTTATTTATATTACCTGCAAGGACTGTATGATAGAGCAGATTCTATTTATCTAAAAACTGAGCAAATAGGGATTCAACTAAAAGACACCAGTCTGTGGGCAGAATCACTGCTCAGACAAGGAAATATAAAACTCAACCAACAACTTTACTCACAAGCAGAAAAGAATCTACAACAAGCTATCCATATTTTAGGAGATGTAAAGCAAAACAGAATGCAGAGCACGATTGCCGCTACATTAAGTTCTTTATATGGAAAAACGGGAGATGGGGCAAAAGCGATCCAGTATGCCAAACAAACTATCAAGTTTCAAAAAGACACGACACATTGCTACCGAGCATTTTTATTATTAGGCGATGCTTATTTCAAAATGGGACAATACGACTCTGCAAATATTTATATCAACAAAGTTCTGCTTTCTCCGAGTTATGCAGACAAGGCCAGTGCCTATATGCGTTTAGCAGATATAGCCCAAATACGAGGAGAAATAGCTCAATCATTAGAAATGGAAAAATTATATTCTGCTTATAAAGATAGTTTAAGCAAAACATCACAAAGAGATAAAGTTATAGAAACAGAAAAGCAAGTCTTGATAAAACAACAAAAAATCCAATATGAACATTTTCTTAGTCAATATCGCTACTATATTTTTTTACTCATAATAATCAGTATTTTACTTCTCTACATCTTGCAAAGGCGATACCAGCAAAGAATTCATCGACAAAATCAAGAGAGGATTCAGTCTGAAAAAGTATTAAATCAACAATATTCATTACTGAAAGAAGAGCTTAAACAAAAAGAAGGACAGATTGCAAATCTCCAAAATGAAATCACACAAAATCTCACAAATGAAGAGCATAGAAGAGTTTTACATAAAGAACTTGTCGAAATGAACAAACAACGAGTAGCATTAGCTCGAGAAGCTTTAGAGCACTTAGATGTATATGCCAAAGTACAACGCATCATTAATGACTACAAAGTGAAAGACTATTCAAAAGAATCTCTGAGTAAAGAAGAATGGTTAAAACTTATAGCAGAAATAGATAAAGACGGCATCATAACCCAATTAGGTATACGATATAACCTTTCAGAAAATGAAGTTCATTTATGTTGTTTGTCACTAATGAATTTATCTCTTATCGATAAAGCAAGAGCTATGCATTATAAACGAACTACAATTTATAGAAAAGAAAAAGATATCTTAGAGAAAATGGGAGAAAACTACCAAGCTGGTAAATTAGAAGTTCTGCTAAAAAAGTATATCAAAGAAGCCGTTTTTTCAGAGTAATATTATGTGTAACCTAAAAATGTTACACTTTCCCCAGAAAATGTTACACTTATTTTATACTGTATTCAGTAAATTCACACGAACTTTGTATCAAACAAAACAAGGTACAACAGTATGAAGCAGATTTTATTTTTTGTCGTATTATTGGGATTAGGAAGCATAGCTACAAATGCCCAAGCATCTATCAATACACATAGAGCCATCGCTCTTACCATTAGTAATGGAGGTGATACTGGTAGAGAAATTATAGAAGAACAAGATGTAGTCCCCGGTAACGGTCCTTTCACTCGTGGTGTCATCCCTCAACCAGCCTATGCCTACATCGACAATAATGTAATAACCGTAGCATTCCAAGAATCCTTCTCCTCCGCTACCGTTACCATCACCAACGAAACAACCGGTGAAGCAGTTTATTCAGAAACTTATAATAACCCTGCTACCCTTAACATCGATTTAAATGGTAAAAGCAGTGGCACCTATCTTATCCAGATAGAAGCCGACGACACCTATTTAGAAGGCAACTTTGCTCTATAACAGACCTTAACATAAAAGCAAATCACTCATGACGGCAGTTGACAACACCGACATCGTTCTTTATCGTTATCTACGGGCTTTATCCGTAAAAGTAAGCCGAAGCACAGTGCTTCATTTACTTGACACTTCCGAAGATAATGACATGCAAAGTATCAGTGATGCACTGAATGTATTGAATATAAAGAACGAGGTGTGTCAACTTCCACCGTCACCCGATTACTTTTTTCAACTAAGTACTCCTTTCATTACTATACTGCAAATGGATAGAAGTCCATGCTGTGTAGTGACGAAAAAGGACGATTTCATCGTGGAATTTAGTGATGCAAAGGGAAAAAAATACTACGTCAAAACACATTGCTTCTTAAAAAGATGGACAGGAACTGTACTGTTTGGAGAAACTACAGGAAGAACCCCATCCGAATCTTTCTATAGATGGAAGAATATAAGTTTCCGTTTCTTAAATCACTAACAGACATACCACTCCACCACCTTACATTACTGCCTGCTAACAGGTAAATACAAAACCTGCTAAATCCTTGCAGAAAAGATGCCCGGTATAAGGGCTAAAGTTCTTCGATTCAGTAAGAGAGTTCTATTCGCAGTGCGCGAATACAAATCCGTAACGCGCGAATATGTGTTCGCAGCGTGCGAATACATATTTACGTCCTGCAAACAAAGAATCTCATCCTTACCTACTCCTAACCCATAGGAAAGGAGAAAGTAAGGAGTAGGTATGGAGTAGGTAAGGAGAAGGTAGAGAGTAGATAGGTGAAAGTATACTTAAAATTAAAACAACAAAGCCTGTCACACCAGTCAAAGTGCAACAGGCTTCCTTCTTTTTTATCAGTGAAAAGAACTTATCTCAGTGCCTCCACCTCCTCCGGCGTCAGCGGTATCTTCTTACCCAGGCGGCGTGCACCGGTTTCAGTAATCAGATAATCTTCCTCGTTACGGATGCCGCCGAAGTTACGGTATTCTTCTACCTTATCATAGTTGATAAAGTCAGTGAATTTCTTCTCTCCTCTCCAGAGGTCTATCAGCTCGGGGATGAAGTAGATGCCCGGTTCAACTGTATGCACAAAGCCCGGCTCCAAAGGTATGGCAAGGCGCTGACTCTTACGGCCGAACTGCGTACTCTTAGGTTGACCGTCGTAACCTACCCAAACTTCGCCCAGGTTCTCCATATCGTGTACATCCAGTCCCATCATGTGACCGAGACCGTGAGGATAGAACAGCGCATGGGCACCTTCGCGTACGGCATCTTCAGCATTGCCCTTCATCAGCCCCAGTTCTTTCAAGCCCTCTACCATCACCTGGGCAGAAATCTCATACACCTTCATATAAGGAATGCCCGGACGAAGTGCTTTGACAGATTCGAGATGCATGGCGTTTTGCACTTCGTAAACAGCACGTTGGCGGGGCGTAAACGTTTTGTCGGCAGGAACGGTAGAAGACATGTCACCACAGTAGCCCGAAGGAAGTTCAGCACCGGCATCGATCAGGAACAAATCTCCCGGTTTCACCTTATTGCCATGATAATGATTATGTAAAGTCTGACCGTTGATAGTAGCAATCGTAGCAAAAGAGAGTTCGCAGTTATTCATCTCCGCGATGCGGTTCATCTCTGCCACTACCTCATACTCGTACATTCCCGGACGAAGCACTTTCATGGCCGTGATATGCATATCGGCAGTCACGTCGCAAGCCTTCTCTATTTCTACAATCTCTTCTGCCGACTTGTAATTACGTTGCGCCACCACCGCACGGATAAACGGCACAGAACCTTCCTGGCGGGCAGGCGGTATGCCCAGCCAATCTATCAATTTCAGTTTATGCTCGGCACGGTAAGGGGGAAGATAATGTATGTTCTGACCTTTCTGCACAGCCTTATGCAGATAACTGATAATATCAGCAGAAGGGCGGGTTTCGGAAATGCCTACTGCAGAAGCCTTTTCGTGAAGGGTAGGTTGTGTTCCCATCCACACAATATGATCGATGGTTAATTCATCACCGAAGATAATCTCCTTATCTTCATCTATGTCTATTATAGCCGACAGTCCGGCAAACGACAGACCGAAATAGTAGAGAAAAGTGGAATCCTGGCGGTAACGGAAAGTATTGTCCTCATAATTCAGACCTTGTTCATCGTTACCCAAAAACAGTAACACTCCGGAGCCGATAGTTTTCTTAAGCAGGGCTCTGCGCTGCACATAGGTTTCTTTAGCAAACATAACGTTCTATTTTTTGTAGTTATGACACAAAGATAACAACAAAAATGCAACCAAGCCTCTGCTTTCTTGTTAAATATAACAAGAGAAGGTTTCGCGTTCCCGAACTATTCACTATTTTTGCCGTAGAATTTGAATGGCATCGCTGCAATTCGTAATTCAGAACTTAGCAAATCTATAATTATAAGTATGGCACAAGGTTCCCGACAAGTACAAACGCAGGCGCAGCAACAAATACAGACGCTGTCGCCGCAACAGATTCTGGTAGTGAAGCTGCTGGAACTCCCTGCCGTGGAGCTGGAAGACCGCGTGCGTGCCGAACTTTTAGAAAATCCGGCACTGGAAGAGGGCAGAGAAGATAGCCCCGGCGATGAATATTCCGACTCTCCCGATGCGGAAACCAACTCTGAGGACGGTGGAGATACCAGCTACGATTCGTTGAGCGACTACCTGAACGAAGACGACATCCCCGACTATAAGCTACAGGAAAACAACCGGAGCAAAGGTGAGCAAGCCGAAGAAATCCCTTTCTCAGACTCTACCTCCTTCTACGAAACCCTGCAAGAGCAACTGCGCGAGCGTGACCTCACCGAGCATCAGCGCGAACTGGCCGAATACCTGATCGGTTCGCTGGATGATGACGGTCTGCTACGTAAATCGCTGGACAGCATCAGTGACGAGCTGGCCATCTATGCAGGCATCGACGCCTCTCCCCAAGAGTTGGAAGATGTGTTGAAGATTATCCAGGACTTTGACCCTGCCGGACTGGGCGCCCGCGATTTACAAGAGTGCCTCCTCATCCAGATACGCCGCAAGATAGAGCAGCAGCACTTCACTCCCAACCCGCTGCTTTACATCGAAGAAGCCATCATAGCCGAGTGCTACGAAGAATTTACCCGCAAGCACTGGGACAAGATACAACAGAAGCTCGGCCTGGAAGAAGATGCCTTTGAACAAGCCATCAAAGAAATATGCAAGCTGAATCCCCGTCCGGGAGCATCCCTCGGAGAAGCCATCGGCAAGAACATGCAGCAGATAGTGCCCGACTTCATCGTAGATACATACGACGACGGTACCATCAACGTGACGCTGAACAACCGCAATGTGCCCGAACTGCGCATGAGCCGCGACTTCAGCGAAATGGTGGAAGAGCATACCAAGAACAAGGCGAACCAGTCGAAAGAATCGAAAGACGCCATGATGTTCCTGAAGCAGAAGATGGACGCCGCACAAGGTTTCATCGATGCCGTGAAGCAACGGCAGAATACGTTGATGACCACCATGCAAGCCATCATCGACCTGCAACGCCCATTCTTCCTCGAAGGAGACGAATCCCTGTTGCGCCCCATGATATTGAAAGATGTTGCCGAACGTACCGGACTGGACATCTCGACCATCTCCCGCGTCAGCAACAGCAAATATGCACAGACCAACTATGGCATCTACCCGCTGAAATTCTTCTTCAACGACGGCTATACCACCGAAGACGGTGAAGAGATGTCCGTACGCGAGATACGCAAGATACTGAAAGAATGCATAGACGGCGAGGACAAGAAAAAGCCCTACACAGACGATGAGCTCACCGATATGCTGAAAGAAAAAGGCTACCCGATAGCCCGCCGCACGGTAGCCAAATATCGCCAGCAGATGAACATACCGGTAGCAAGACTGAGAAAATAGTGGTAAGTGGTAGAGTGATAACGTAACAGATAGAATAATGGAAGAACATATCATAGCAGATAGAACCCTGATCCGGACAGCGAAAATAATCTCGGCTATATTCACGCCGTTTTCCATTCCTTTCCTGGCTTTCCTGATTCTATTTATATTTTCGTACCTGCGCATCATGCCCCTGCAATACAAACTGATTGTGCTGGGTGTGGTCTATTGTTTCACAATCCTGATGCCTACGCTGACGATCTTCATCTTCCGCAAAATCAACGGTTTCAGCCCGGAAGACCTGATAGAAAGGAAGAAAAGGTATATACCTTTCATTCTCACAATCACTTCCTACGTATTCTGCCTGCTCATGATGCACCGGCTGAACATCCCCTGGTACATGACCGGCATCATCCTGGCCGCCCTGGTGATGATGGTTATCTGCGTCATCGTCAACCTGAAGTGGAAACTCAGCGAACACATGGCAGGTGCGGGAGCAGTAGTAGGCGGACTGGTGGCTTTCAGTGCCTTATTCGGCTATAACCCAGTGTGGTGGTTATGCCTCTTTATACTGGTTGCAGGGATATTGGGTACGGCCCGCATCATCCTGCAACACCACACGCTGGGCGAGGTGATGGGAGGATTCACCGTAGGACTTGTCTGTTCCTTGCTGGTGCTCCACCCGTTGAGCAACATATTGTTCCGCATCTTCCTCTTCTGAGGAAAGCACGGCACCCCCTTTTCATTCTTAACTTTTAATTTTTAATTGAATCAATATAGTATTAACCCTTAAAAACTAATGATCATGAATCTTCCAACAAATGTAAAGTACACCAAAGAACATGAATGGATTCGCCAGGAAGGCGATGTAGCTTATGTAGGCATTACCGACTATGCACAAGAGCAACTGGGCGACATCGTATTTGTCGATATCCAGACAGAAGGTGAAACACTGGCTGCCGACGAAGTATTCGGTACCATTGAAGTAGTAAAAACCATTTCCGATCTTTTCCTGCCCGTAGGCGGAGAGATTCTGGAACAGAACGAAGCCCTGGCCGACCAGCCGGAACTGGTAAACAAAGACCCGTACGGAGAAGGCTGGCTCATCAAAATGAAGCCCGATGCTGATGCAGACTTCGACAGCCTGCTGGATGCAGAGGCGTATAAGGCACTGATTAATGCTTAATTATTAATTAAATGAATATGAATCCAATTGTTAGCATCATCATGGGCAGCACTTCCGACCTTCCTGTTATGGAAAAGGCGGCACAACTGCTCAATGACCTGCATGTACCGTTCGAAATGAACGCTCTCTCTGCCCACCGCACTCCGGAAGCAGTAGAAGAATTTGCCAAGAATGCCCGCCAACGCGGCATTAAAGTGATTATCGCCGCCGCCGGTATGGCTGCCGCCCTGCCCGGCGTTATTGCTGCCAACACCACATTGCCGGTTATCGGCGTACCCGTAAAGGGTTCTGTACTCGACGGCGTAGATGCACTTTATTCCATCATCCAGATGCCTCCGGGCATACCGGTAGCCACCGTTGCCATCAACGGAGCCATGAATGCAGCCATTCTTGCCGTGCAGATGCTGGCACTAAGCGACACCTCACTGGCAGAAACATTTGCCGCCTACAAAGAAGGTCTGAAGAAGAAAATCGTGAAGGCAAATGAGGAACTGAAAGAGGTGAAGTACGAGTATAAAGTAAATTAGTACATGGATTTATTCAACTATTCCCGACGGGAAACATCAGAAGTAAATATTGGAGCTACCCCTATGGGTGGCTCCAATCCTATCCGCATACAGAGTATGACCAATACGGCTACACAGGACACAGAAGCCAGCGTAGCCCAAGCCAAACGCATTGCAGATGCCGGAGGTGAGTATGTACGCCTCACGGCACAAGGCATCAAGGAAGCCGAAAACCTGATGAACATCAACGCTGCTCTCAGGCAAGACGGTTACATGGTGCCACTCGTAGCCGATATCCATTTCAACCCGAAAGTGGCGGATGTAGCCGCACAATACGTAGAGAAGGTACGCATCAACCCGGGAAACTATGTAGACGCGGCACGCACCTTCAAGCACTTGGAATATACCGACGAGGAGTATGCCGGGGAGTTGCAGAAGATACGCGACCGCTTTGTACCCTTCCTCAACATCTGCAAGGAGAACCACACCGCTATCCGCATTGGTGTGAACCATGGCTCATTGTCCGACCGCATCATGTCCCGCTACGGTGATACGCCGGAAGGTATGGTAGAATCGTGCATGGAATTCCTGCGTATCTGCGTGGAAGAAAACTTCACGGATGTAGTAATCTCCATCAAGGCCTCCAACACAGTGGTGATGGTGAAGACGGTGCGTCTGCTGGCTGCCGTTATGGAGCAGGAAGGCATGCACTTCCCCCTGCACCTCGGCGTAACCGAAGCCGGCGACGGAGAAGACGGGCGCATCAAATCGGCCCTGGGCATCGGTGCGTTGCTGGCCGATGGTTTGGGAGACACCATCCGTGTATCTTTGAGCGAAGCTCCCGAAGCCGAAATTCCCGTAGCGCGCAAACTGGTGGATTACGTCGTGCAGCGCCGCGACCATCCTTATATTCCGGGACCGGATGTGCCGGAGTTCAATTACCTTTCCCCTACCCGCCGCCAAACGGTAGCCGTACATAATATCGGTGGAGAGAATCTGCCCGTAGTCATTGCCGCACGCCTGGATGGCAACATGGATTTCAATCCACAGTTCATGCCCGACTATGTTTATACAGGACGCTCCGTACCCGAACAGTGTCCGGAAGCCGTGCAGTGCATCATCGATGCGGATACATGGATAGGCCAAGCCAACACATGGCCCGCCTTCAAAAGTGACCAGATGCCTTTCCTCAGCGGATGCAGCGCTTCCCTGAAATTCCTGTTCATCACCTACATGGGCCTGAACGACGAAGCAATCGCCTGCCTGAAGTTCCATCCGGAAGTGGTGCTCATTTCACAAAGCAACCATCCCAACCGCCTGGGAGAACAGCGTGCCTTGGTACATCAGATGATGCAGGAAGGGCTGAAGAATCCGGTTGTCTTCTTCCAGCATTACGCAGAGGATGAAGCAGAGAACCTGCAAATTAAATCGGCTGCCGACATGGGTGCACTCATCTTTGACGGGTTGTGTGACGGCATTCTCTTATTCAACCAGGGAAAGGAAGAGGGTGATAAGGTGATAAGTGATAAAGTGGTGGATGCTACTGCTTTCGGCATTCTGCAAGCCGGACGGGTGCGGACGAGCAAGACGGAATATATATCTTGTCCGGGATGCGGGCGTACGCTATACGACTTGGAAAGCACTATTGCGCGCATCAAGGCTGCAACCGGACATCTGAAGGGATTGAAGATAGGCATCATGGGCTGTATAGTCAATGGGCCGGGCGAGATGGCAGACGCCGATTACGGTTACGTAGGCGCGGGACGAGGCAAAATCAGCCTTTACAAGAAGAAAGAGTGTATAGAGAAGAATATTCCTGAAGAAGAAGCTGTAGACAAGCTGATAGAGCTGATTAAGGCGAACGGGGATTATACTGAGAAATAAATATAAAGCCCGCACATCGGTTGTGCGGGCTTTATTTATCATATAATTATTTCTTTTGGCTGAACAGCCAACTCATAAAATCCGGTTCATTGAATGCAGGGTTCCAACTGCCATGACTACAACCTGGGAATTCGATGTATTCCACTTCGGCGCCGGCGGCTTTCAACGCTTTGTACGCTTCACGCGAGCCTTCTGTAGTAACTACATTATCCGCATCCCCGTGGAAAATACGGAACTTCACATCTTTGGCTGCTTTCAACCGTGCAGGATTTACCGTCCCGCAGATAGGAATAGCAGCCGCAAAGATTTCCGGGAAACGGACTACCATATCGTACGTACCCATGCCACCCATGGAAAGTCCTATGATATAGACACGATTCTTATCCACCTGGGGCATTGCCAGATAAGTATCAAGCAAGTCTTTCAATGTGCGGAATACCGGAGATATCGGATTATCAAGCGGCATCTCTGCCGGAACAAAAGATTCCGGACGTTCCGTATAAGCCCAATAACCGCTCTCTGGACATTGCGGAACCAATACGAATGAGGGATATTTCTCCCTGTTCACCGGATTAAGCCACATCTGCCCGCCATGCACCAGCTGTTTTTCATTGTCATTGCCCCGTTCTCCGGCACCATGCAGGAAAAGTACCAATGGGTACTTCTCGCCAGCCTTCACCGCCGCCGGACGAAGCAAACGATATAACAACGTATCTCCACGGGAAGAGACAAATGCCTCTTTCTGATAAGTCTCCTGTGCCGATAAGGGCAGTAAAGACAGCAATACACATACAATACTGAATATCCGTTTCATTCTATTCTTTATTTTAAATGTTTTACCTTCCGAACGCAAAGATACTCCATTTTCATTGATAGTCAACAGATAGCATTACAAAGTTTCTATAACAAGAGTAGTACTGATAGTATCGGGAGCCTTCATTGGCAAAGAAACAATATGCTTACCATTATTTTCCTTAATGGGCAAAGCTGATTTCTTCGAATCCATCAACAAATATGCTCTCTTAATTTTAAAGCCAAAATCCGGAACAAGAAGCTTACCATCCTTCGGCCAATATTGAGTAAAAACATGCAAATACAAATGGAGTTTCCCATTTACCATCTTTCTTGTAGCTCTTCCCCAATCGAGTTGATGCACAAAAGGACTCGGCTCCGTACCATAAATAGCCTCTCCATTCACCTTCATCCAGGCACCTATTTCTGCCAGACGATTCACACTTTCCGTCGGAAAGGTACCATCTGCTTTTGGGCCGATATTCAGCAGATAATTACCTCCTTTACTCGTTATGTCTATGAGCTTCTGTACTACATCCTCTGTGGTCTTCCACCTCGAATCGTGTGCAGCGTACCCCCAATTGTCATTTAAGGTCATACAGGTTTCCCAGTCTGTACCATCCCCATTAGATGGCATGTCCGGTATACTTTGCTCCGGAGTTTTAAAATCACCGGTCAGTCCATCCTCCATGCGGTTATTGAATATCAAATGTTCCGTTCCGGGCATATTCTTAATAGCCTTCACCATCCGATATCTGAATTCAGGTGTACTGCTTCCTCCCATATCCCACCAGATGAGGTCTACTTTATAATCTTCAATAATGGTGCGTAAATGAGGAATTACAATCTCATCCGTATATCTCGCTTTGTCATCATAAGAAGCCTCCTTATTGGCTGTTTCATTCTGGGGAATCCACCCCATGCCACCAGGATTATTCCAGTCTAATGCCTGAGAATAATAAAAGCCTATCTTCAACCCCGCTGCTCTTGCCTCATCTACTAATTCTTTCAACAGATCTCGACGGATATCAGTATCTTTGAAGATTGTATGGCCTACGGAGGTGTTTAGAAGAGTGATGCCATCATGATGCTTCGAAGTGATAACAATATATCTCATCCCTGCATCTTTTGCCATTCTAACCCACTCTTTTGCATTGAACTTTTCGGCCTTAAAACCTTCCTTTGCACGTTTCAAGTACTCACTCCTCGGTATCTGTGCCGCAAACATTATCCATTCCGCATATTGCCCTCTCCGGTATGGTTTTCCTGTAGAAACGTCTATTTTTAGAGAACCATCAGGTGCAATCCACTCAGGACGGATACACGAATAGTAGTCTTCAATCATCCCATTCTCTTTTATCCATGGGCAGTCCGCATTCTGCTTCAACAAGGTAGGACCGCTATAGTGACCCGCTAATGCAGCATATGCTCCCCAAGTGATAAACATGCCAAAGTGAGCCTCACGCCACCAGGCCATTCGTCTATCTTTTTGTTCTTTGGTTTCAGCAGTAGTGACATAAAGTTTCTCACTTTCGCCACTATACTGCCCTTGGGCATTTCTTGCTTTAACCGAAAAAAAGTAAATATCAAATGGCTTTAAGCCCTTTATTGTCATACTGCTTTCCTTTGTTGTTTCATAGAAACAGCCCTCTTTGTAAACATCATAGTCCACAGCTCCTTCTACCGTATCCCATGAGATTTCTACGCTGTTTGTACCAATGTGATCAGTCTTTACATGGCAAGGTACCCGATCTGCAAAATCTATAGGGACCTCATATTCTTTCTGTAAGCGGGCCAATTCTGCCTTCAACTCAGCTGTAATTTTCTCCATGCCCTTCTTTCCATACAGATTATGCATTTCTGTAGGGTCCGTCTTCAAGTCATAAAGTTCCCATTTATCATCTACATAAAAATGCATCAACTTATAGCGCTCCATTTTCACGCCATAATGCGCACGTACACTATGAAAACCAGGAAATTCATAGTAATGATAGTAAAGTGACTTACGCCAATCGTGCGGCGTTTTACCTTCCTCTACCAGTTTGCGAAATGAAACTCCCTGCATATCCTCTGGTATAGCAATATTACACATATCAAGGAAAGTTGGGGCGAAATCAATATTTTGAGTCAGTCCGGTGACTTGTGTTCCCGGTTTAATGTGCCCCGGCCAACGCATCACCATTGGCATACCGAAAGATTCTTCATACATAAAGCGTTTGTCAAACCAGCCATGTTCACCCAGATAAAACCCTTGGTCGGTAGTATAAACTACAATGGTATTTTTGTCGAGTCCCGTGCGTTTCAAATAATCCAATATCTCGCCAACACTCTCGTCCACACTTGCCACAACACCCATATAGTCTTGCAGGTAACGTTGATACTTCCATTCCGCCACTTCCCTAAAAGAGCGTTTCTTTGAGTAGAATTCATTATTACGATCACGATAAGCATCGAGGAAACGACGACGCTCATCCGGCTCCATCGTACCAAGGAAGGCATGTGGCCAAGGGTCGAATAATAAACTGTCACTATCAATCCCGGCAACCATCTTCAAATCGTGACCTTCGTACATGTCACGGTATATATTCATTTTCTGCATTTGTGCAGCATAACGTCCTTCATAATCATCATAATAATTATCGGGCAGCGGGAACTTAGCGTGCTCGTACAAATGATAATGCCGTTCAGCAGGCACCCAGTTCCGATGAATAGCTTTGTGATGCATCATCAGAAAGAAAGGTTTATCCTTGTCTTTACGGGCATCAAGCCATTCTTCTGTATATTGGGTTATCAAGTCCGTCACATAACCCATATGCCGGGTAGTATCTTTCTCTGTAATGAAATGAGGATTGCAGTATTCTCCCTGATCATCCAGAATCATCCAATGATCAAAACCCGTAGGTTTGGAAACAAGATGCCACTTACCAATAACAGCCGTTTCATAGCCGTTCGCTTGCAGGATTTTGGGCAGCGTCTGTTGCGAGCCATCAAATCCTTTCGCCCAATTCCTCATAAAACCATTCTTGTGACTATGCTTGCCCGTAAGTATAGCCGCACGGCTTGGACCTGAGATAGAATTGCAGCAATAATTGTTCTGGAACACTGCACCTTCATACCCAATCCGATCAATATTAGGAGTAGGAGCAACCTGGCCAATAGGATGACCATATATACTCATTGCCTGACGAGCATGGTCATCACTCATGATAAAAATAATATTAGGACGTTCATTCTGGACTTCTCGCTTTTGATCTTGTCCTTGAATTGCAACCCAAGGCATAAAGGGAAGTGCAGCAAGTCCTAAGGAAAGTTTATGATTCATATCTTTTATTTTTATAGTTATTCATCTTTAGGATCAAGCAGCAAATCTGAGATCTGAGTATATTGGTTGAAAGGAATCGGAAAATACTGATTCTCTTCAGTCCAATTCAGGTCTTTCAGTTCTGTAGCTGCCAAACCGGTACGAAGAAGGTCAGCATATCGTTCCCCCCATTCAAAAAACAACTCCATACGACGCTCATCAAGCACTTGATCAACAGTAACCCGTGTAAGTTCCGGCATTTGAGCGCGCCTTCTCACTTCATTGAAAGGAGCGTCACCACTCTTACCGTTTCTAATTTTAGCCTCAGCATTCATAAGAAGAACATCTGCATAACGGAAAATACGGACATTGTTATTTGTTCCATATTTTGTGCGACCGGGCGTAAGTTGATTTTCCGGAGTATAAGCCTTGCCATTCCAGCAGTCCGGGTTTGCCGGATTTTCTTGCGGATTGATATAATCGCCACTCGGAGTAGTCTCACCCGCCATCAAAAATGAAGTAGTGGCACGTACAGTCTCTCCACGGTCATAGGCCCAGTCACGGAAGGACTTATAAATTCCACAATGCCCCCATCCGGAAATATTACCCGCATTGTTAGGTCCTTGACAAACAAACCATTCACCCGGTTCTATCAAATCACCGGAACCATTACCGAAATCAGTGCATTGGCATTCGAAGATTGACTCATCACAAAGTTTTCCCGGAATCTTGAACAGTTGATAAAAATCAGGATAAAGTGAGAAATTACCATTCTCAATAATATCATTCGTAAGCTCTTCCACTTTCTCATAATTCCCCATATTCATATAAATCTTGGCTGCCAAGGTAGCAGCCGAAAAAGCAGTTACCGCCCCTTTATGTTCGCTTTGATTAGGACGAACCCGCGGCATATTGTCAATACCATACTGCAAATCGTCCAATGCATACTTGTAAACAGCATCAACCGTAGAGCGCTGCAAATCTGTCTGGTTATTATCACGAAGAATCGTTACCGGTCCGAATGCCTGAACCATACGGAAATAAGCATAGGCGCGCATAAACATAACTTCACCACGATATGCTCTATAATTCTTCATATCATTATCACTCTTTATGTTCTCCGCATATAAGTCCAAGGTCTCTATGGCAGAATTGGCAACCTTTATAATATCGTAGTACTGTTTCCAAATCTCATCAATTCCCCAAAAAGAGTCATCGTATTTGTAGAAACCTACGTTCTTGAAAATATCATTCTGAACTCCATATATATCTTGTTCACGAATGACAGTAAGTTCCCAAATAACCCAATGCATACCACTGGTCCGAACTTTTGCATATACACCGGACACCGGCTGATACATATTCTCAAGGTTTGTATAATCCACTTTTTCTTCAGGCACTTTACCTTCAGGCTCTTTGTCTAAGAAATCGTTACAAGATGTTATCGAAAGCATCACTAAAGCAGACACTATATATATCAAAGGTTTTACTAGAGTTTTCATTATATCTCATTTTTAGATGTTATTTTTAGAAATCAATTCTCAAGCCGAAAGTATAAGTCGATGTCAAAGGGTATACTTCCGTATCCCAGCCTTCGTTATCTGACAATTCCGGAGTGAATGTATTGGCTTTAAACGTTGTGAATGGACGGTCAGCTGTTACGCTCAAACGTATACCCGGCAATATATAGCCGCCCATCCTGATGTTACGGAATGTATAGCCAAGAGTAATATTCTGAATGCGGAAATAATCTGCACTCTCAACAAAGTACGAACTATAGCGCTGGTCACTTACGTTCCAAGTCTTTAGTAAAGCGGCAGCCGACGGATTTGAATTTGTTGACCCGGGACCGGTCCATCGATTTTCATATTGGGCAAGATCGAAGTTATAGTTCTGAGAGGCATAACGAAGTGCCCGTTTACGATTGAACATCTGAGCGCCGGTTTGCCCATAAGTAGTCAACTCAAAATCGAGGTTCTTGTAATTAAAACCAAGATTGATGCCATAAGTGAAGTTAGGAATATAAGAACCCAAACACACGCGATCATTGCCATCAAGTACACCATTCCCGTCTATATCTGCATATTTCAAATCACCGGGTACACAGCCGTTGGCAACTGCAATAGGATCGCCGGCACATTCTTCGGCTGTCTGATAGACACCTATCATCTTAAAGCCATAAAATGAGTTCATTTCTTTTCCTACGATATTGACAGTTTTACCACCTTTAATGACGCTGTTGCCACTTAAATCCTTAATGCGGTTTCTCAAAGTAGAAATATTCACTCCAATATTATAGGTAAAATCCTTTCCTATCCGATCGTTCCAATTAGCACTTACATCTATACCCGAATTAAGAATCTTACCGTAATTACCGGCAAGTGTTGTAATACTGAATGGAAGAAGCGGAGAAATGACAGCATTCTTAGTCATTCGATGATAGTAATCAAGATCCACATTCAAATGATTGTTAAGAGTAACAAAATTCAAACCTGCATTCCACTCTTCAACAACCTCCCATTTCAGCCAGCTAAAATATGTACTATTCTGAAAACCGGCAAATGTAGTATTTCCGAACACACCGGATGCAGTATTACCAGTCGAGATAGAGGCAAAACCATCACTCGCAGCCACATGGTCATTGCCCAGTTTGCCCCAACTTGCACGCAGTTTCAGATAGTCAACCCATTTCAGGTCTTTCATAAACGGTTCTTCTGAAAGAACCCAAGCTGCACCAATAGAAGGAAAGTAGCCCCAATGTTCCTGATATTTGCTGGAACCATCGGCACGCATAGTGAACATCAATAGATACCTGTCATCATAGTTATAATTTAGACGGGCAAAATATGAAAGCCCTCTGTAGCAAGAGCCGTTGTCTGTCACTGTAGCACCCGTCGCATCACCATTTTTGATATACCAGTATTCATCCGCGCCATCGGGAACATTAGCGGCCGTACCCTTAGAATAACGCCATTGCTCCTGGCGCATCGAATATCCAAGCATGGCCCCAAACTTGTGTTTGTCCCATTGATCATTATAAGTCAATGTATTATCCCATATATAGTTGTAATATTTATTTTCAGTCTTACTTAATTGAGTAGTAGCCGATTGCTGCCAACTGCTTACATAATAAGCCGGTGTAAATTCACGGCCTTGTGTGGAAAGAAAACTATAGGAATAGTTCGTCTTAAAATTCAATTTCTGGGGAATCAAGTTAAACTGTGCATAGAAGTTACTCAGCACCTGATAATTTTCATTCTGAGAATCAAAATACTTAGCAGCTGCAACGGGATTATGAAAATTCGAGCTATAGCCGATTGCATCCGGAGAACCGAACTTGTCAGGAAATGCCTTGTCGTTATTCTCGTCATAAAGAGCTACGATTGGAGGACAGTTAAAAGCTTTTTGCCATGCCGTATTATTAGGTACTTGTTGGGTGGAGTTACTGAATACTCCATTAAAACCGACTTTCAACCAATCTGCTGCATCAAAATCGACAGAACCGCGAAAATTAAGGCGCTTGTAGTTATTGTCAACGTCCATAATGCCATCCTGATACAGATAACTTACGCCAACAGAATAAATAGCCTTATCGGAACCTCCGTTTATATTCATACTGTGATTCGTAATAAGAGCCGTGCGTAATAACCGGTCATACCAATCATTATCAGCTGCAAATGTCCAGTTATGGAAGTCAGAATCCGTATAGCTTCCACCATACCGATCAATCGATTGCTTAAAGTGTGCCTGGTAGGCATCATAATTTCCTTCAAGAAGCATTGTTGCATATTGATGCGCATCACAGAGTTCAAGTACATTCGACGCTTTCTGCATACCAATATATCCATCATACGTAATCTTTACCTTCTGGTTAGGAGTACCTTTTTTAGTAGTAATAATAACAACACCATTGGCAGCACGTACACCATAAATAGCTGCTGCCGAAGCATCTTTCAGAATCGTCATATCCTGAATATCTGCATTATTCAAGAAATTAATGTTATCATAGAACATGCCATCGACAACAAACAGCGGTTTACTATTGGAAAAAGAACCGACACCGCGAATTTGCACAGTAGGCCCTTCGCCAGGTGCACCATTATTAACGACATTGACCCCGGGGACTTTTCCTTGAAGCGCCGCCATTGGCGTTGTTGAAGGACTGGACATCAAAGCTTCCCCTTTAACCACTGTAATAGGTGCCGTCAAATCTTTAGCTTTTGCCGCCCCATAACCGATAACGACAATCTCATCCAGTTGCTGTGAGTCTTCTTTCAAGGTTACATTAATAACCGAACGCCCGTTAACCTTTACATTTTGTGACAACATACCTATGTAACTTAATGTAAGAGTTCCATTTTCCGGAACATCCTTCAGTGTATATTTACCGTCTATATCGGTAACTACACCATTACTGGTACCTTGTACGAGAATAGATACCCCGATTAAAGGATCACCTAATACATCGGTTACAATACCTGTCACTGTTTTCGTTTGGGAGAATACCGGCATTGCCGCCAGTAAACATACCATTAAGAATAAGTTCTTGAGCCATAAGCTCTTTTTTGAAGATGTGTTTTTGTTCTTCATTGTACCAAATTTTAAATAAATAATGCGAATAAACAGATGGAATCAATTACCTGTTACGCTGCAAATATATCCCGAAAACGATTTTTGAACTAAAAAGGCCTTACTACAAGAGTACCACCACCTATCAGAGTAGTACATCATAGTTACTATGGGCATTGCTAGGAGTCTGATTATCAACAATCTGAAAAAGGAATAAATAAAGAAGGAAGTACTTTTCGTAGCACTTCCTTCTTCTTATAAAACAGAATATCTATTAGCTGAAATTTATCATAAAGTCAGTCAGACTGTCTTCCGGCAGAAGATTAAACTTCTTTCGTAACCGATATCTTGCCGCATCTACTCCGCGTGTCGATATATTCAGTAACTTCGCAATCTCCTTTGTCGGCATATTCAATCGAAGCAAAGCGCAGAAACGCAAATCTCCCGAAGTTAAATCTGGGTATTTCTGTTTCAAATTACGGAAATAGTTTTCATGTATCCTGTCGAAGTTAGCCTGAAATATAGCCCAATTCTCTTCATCAGACACAATATTATTATTAACTAAAGCAAGCAACTTATCCAAATTCTTGCGGGTATATTGCCCGGAAAGCTTCTGCTTCTGTATCTCTTCTTTCAATGAATTAAGAAATTCCTGATGAGCAATATTGGTCATTACCACACTAGATAGCTCCTTGCTCTTGAAACGCAAATCAGCTTCAAGCTGTTCTTTCTCCAATTCTATGATTTTCTTCTCTTGCTGTTCAAGCTCTGCCAAGTGAGCAATACGCTGCTGCTCAATTACACGGTCTTTCTTCTTTCTCACAGAATGATAAACAATATATTGCAACAGAGCCAACAAACACAACCCTATCAGAATATAGCTTCCTATAGCCCAATATGACAAATACCAAGGACGTAATATTTCAAACGGAAATTCTGTTGACGCTAATACTCCGTTCGCATTATATATCTCTGCTTGGAAAATGTAGCGTCCATAAGGCAAGCGGGTATATTCTTTTTGTAAACTACGTCCTCCCAATGTCCATTGGCCGGAAAATCCCTCCAGTCTATACCTCACCTTATAAGTATAATCGTCATAGACCGGATACCCCAAAGTAAAACTTACCGTATTAAACTCCGGTTCTATCCTGACTCCCGGCTGCACAGCCATTACCCTAAACTCATCACTCAACTCCTTTATAGTTCTGATCTCGGAAATATACAAGGAACGTTTGACATGAGATTTATATAAAGAGGAACTATCCGATTCTATACGGGCAATCGCATTATTCAAACAAAGATAAGAACAATTATTTCTCCCGTCATAAGATATACTTCCTCGCTCTTCTATTGCCAAGCCATCGAACAAAGCATATGGAATTCTACACCGGACTTGAAAAACATTTGCCTCACACTTTACCAGATACGCCATCCTGCTACCAACGAACCAGTAACAGTTCCCACTCGCACGGGTCACTGCATTTATTTCTTTCAATTCTGATAGCTGTTCATTCATCGTTTCATAAGGAACTATCGAATCATTCATATCTTCATAAGTATAAAAAGCCTCCCCATTAGAGAAAACAACCCGTCCGTTGATTTTAAAAAGAGTGAAACTGCCACCCTTAACATCCCCCAAGTTCTCATACTTCTTCACATTCTCCACATATTTCAGATCTGAATCAATCTGAAAACGGTACAAACCGTTCCTCAAATGTTTAGCCCAGACATTACCCTGATGATCGACTTCTATATTACGAACCAAATGGCTGAATCCATCCAGCGAACGAGTGAAACGATACTTACCTGAGGCATCCTTCAGGTACAAATTCAAAAAAGTATAGGTTCCTTCCAGTATAAACGACTGCTCCTTCATTTCAATCCGTCTCATACACATTCCTCCCTCTATACCGGAAACTTTGGAAGAGTTCAACCCTGACACCAGAAAAGTACCTCTGTTATGTCCGCAGAATACTTCTCCTCCCCATTCATCGACAAACCATGCCTGCTCTTCCAAACCGGGAATCAACTCAACATTTCCAGCCTTCGATCGATAAAGTCCTTGATTAGAGGCTATATATGCTTCATCATCTTTCATTACTACATCATAGACCATGCCAATTTTGCCATACGACGGTTTATAGTAATATATCAATGAATTGCTGTGTATATAGGCAATTCCTTCATCCAATGCAGTCCAAAGATTATTATCTGTATCACAATATAACCCTAACACTGTATTATTCAGAAGTTTATTGTCTGTGTTTACTTCCCAAAGCAATTGTCCCTTTTTATTCAAAGCATAAATACCATTGGATATTGTACCAATGATATAGCAACTATCCTTAGTTGCTACTGCCCGATTGATGGTACGGTTCCTAAAAATGTCATCACATTCTGTTTGCCACTTTTTAATGATGCCGTCTTGATATAAGAAACCTCCCCGATTGCGGGTCAACAGCAAGATAGCATTCCCATAAGGAAGTACAGCCATCACATCACTATTATCAAGCAGTCTCCTGGGGATAAGCTCTTTCAGGGCTCTTCCTGTAAGAACACAAAGTGCCCCATTCCGCATTTGGGAGTAAAATGTATTTCCTACGCAAAACAGATTAAGGGGGGATTCTTTTAAACGAACACCTTCCACTGAATGCCCGTCATAAAAGAAAAGAGAAAAGAATGACTGAAATACGATTTCGCCGTGTACACAAACAATATTCCATATTTCATCATTATGAAAAGTAAAGTTCTTCACTTCACTTTTTAAAGAATGGTATTCAAGAGAGTTGAAAGGAGTACGGACAAAATACCCAAATTCTTCATAAGAACCTACGTAAATTTTCCCATCGTCACCTATATATACCGCGCGTACAATCCCTTTAGTTGGCAGTTCATATAATTGCCAATTGTTACCATCATATTCCAGTAATCCTTTACTATTACCGAAATACATCACTCCTCCTTCGTCTTGGGTAACAGACCAATTTTGAATACCGGCATTATAATCCGAAACCGAATAATTCCTCACTATAGGAGAAAACGGGATAGGCGCACTTTGCAGCAAACTACTGAAAACAAAAGACAAGAAAAACACTAATGTTATTCTCATAAGTACTATTTATAGGTATGTGCCGACAAAGATACGCCTTTGTATGATAATATACAGATTTTCTCTACAAGTTTTTAGCAGTCTTTTGTTTGGACAAAGGAATAGAAACGCCCAGATAAGCATTGACATTCTTCGTATTCTTGCCAAAGAACATATAGTCCGTTCCCACAAAGAAAGAGCCCAGTTTCACCGCCAGACCCATAGTTTTACCCGCACCTTGAAGTACAGAATAGCTGGCTGCTACATTGAAATAGTTCTTCGGACGGATGCAAGCAGAGAAAGTCAGTTCGTTCAAGGTTTTCGGCTTAGCAAAACGGCCTGTATATAAGGCACCAACTACCAGCCAGTCATTCAACAAAGCATATTCGGCACCGAGCACCAATGTAGACGTCAGGCTGCGGGTACGGCTTTTGGCATCGCTTTCCTCTGTTTTCAACTGCAACATGTCGAAATTAAGAACCTCACCACTATTTACAACATCAACAAACTCCTGCAAAGACGATGGATCGAGAAGGTCATAAGTCTGATTGGAAGTAGCTCGTGCCACGCTGGTGTTGGATTTGGACCATTTAATGAAACCCAAGTCGAGGATAGAAGCCGAAAGAGTCAATTTATCCGTCAGCTTGTAGGATGCCCCCAGGTCGATGGCACCACCATACCCGGCAAAGCCAAAGCTACCAAAATCAATATCATCAATATAGCGGTCATCACCATATTCGTTTTCAGGAAGTTCCAACAGTTTAGATGAATTCTCCAAAGTGGCATCTACTTGGATGGAAGCTTTCGTCGTGATTCCCGAAGAACTGACAGAAGGAGTTTCTACATGAATTTTATCTATATTCAACTTCAGGTTACCAATACCCAGCAACATCTTGACTTTACCACCGACAGCCAGCCGGTCGTTAATATTCCGTGCAAAGCCAAGACCTATTTCTGCATAAGAGTTAATTTCAAGTTTCTCACCATTGATAGTATGATCAATGCCCAGATAATCAGTAATATTATCGCCAAACTCCCTGCTATTCATGTCATTCAGGAACTGAAACATGGTTTTAGGTATGGAAGCTCCGATATCATTGCGCACTCCTACATTGACCGACCAAAAATTGCGCCCTTTATACCAACCGGCCGACAAGATATCAGTACTCAGATTCACATTCAAATTATTGGTAGCATCCAGCCTATTCATAAAGGCATTATTCATGAAGTAATCGCTATCGTCACTATTATCTATAATGTCCATAATGTCCTGATAGCCCAAAGAACCGGAGTTGACAGTAGCATTCAACGAACCTATCACAGGCAGGTTCACATAGCCACGTCCGGGCATCAGAGCCGGATTAAGTTGCATACGCTGGCTACTCCCTTCCATAAAATAGGAAGTACGCAAAAACTGGGCTTGTCCGGAAAGGGAGATACAAAGAAGCAGTGCGACAGACAGCCATACTTTCAGAGAGCTCAAATTTCTCATAACCTTGTCAGAATTTTGCCTATGGTTCCTTCGTTCGGCATAAAGGATAAAGAATAGAGCAGGAACCGGAGGAAAGACTATCCCCAACGCCCATTCATACTTATTACCCGCAAAAATATAAAATAAGTTAAGACCACGCAAACGGACTACCCTAAAAATTATACTAAAAAGTCCCGGATAAAGACTATCCGGGACAAATTAAGGATCAAATAAAAAATTCCTTTTAAGATCTCATTAAATATCTATGCTATCACTTCTCTTTCTTTATCGTTGAAACAGCAGGCGAGCTCAGCATTTCCTTATATTTCGGCTGGTCTCCCAACACTTTCACTGCTTCTTTCAAATCATCATCGTCCTTCAACTGCTGGATAATACTTCCGCGCTGGTAGTAGTAACGCTTGATGATTTCTACTGCAATCATGTTCTTGATATCTTTAGAGAAATGATCCAAGTCACGGTCCAGATTATGCGACAGTTTCTTTTCCAGAGCTTTAAACTCTTCGGATGAGTCCGCCAGATAACCTTCAAATTCAGCCATTTCCTTCAGGTTCTTCAATATCTTCTCCGTCTGCTGGTCGTACTTGAAGTCCGCCTTCTTCACCATCGCCTTGAAATCGGCGTAATCGGCATCTGTCACTTCAAACTGTTCGGGCGAAGGAATAGTAGGATGCTTCAGGCAATAATCGGTTGCATAATTAAAGATCAGATTGTCGTTGACAAGATAGTAAAGGATGTTCGGTAACTTGTCCTGCTTCACGCTGATGTCCGGAGTAACACCGCCACCATCACGCACTTCGCGGCCTGCTGCGGTGTGAAATACGTTTGTCAGACTGTCCGGGATGCGTTTTACGTTCCCATCCTCATTCCGGTGTTCGTAGTCAATGGCTTGTACACAACGTCCGCTGGGGATGTAGTATTTGGAAGTAGTCAGCTTCATGGTTCCTCCGTAAGGCAACGGGCGGGTAGTCTGCACCAATCCTTTGCCGAAAGTACGGCTGCCGACAATTACCGCGCGGTCAAGGTCTTGCAAGGAGCCTGCCAGAATTTCGGAAGAAGAAGCTGTTCCACCGTTTACCAAAACTGCCAAAGGAATCTCCAGATCCAACGGCTCGCGCAGAGTCTTATAGGTATTGCTGGCTTGTTGAATCTTACCTTTCGTCGTCACAAGCGTCTTGCCGCGGGGCAGGAAGAAGTTAGCAATCTCAATCGACTCTTCCAGCAGACCGCCGCCATTGTTACGCAAATCAATCACCAGCGAAGTAATTCCTTTCTTCTTCAAATCCAGAAAAGCTTGTTTGAACTCTTTGGAAGGATTTCCGGAGAAGGTACTCAGGTTGATATAACCTACATTATCGTCCAGCACCGCATAGTAAGGAATAAACGGCAACTGGATGGAACGGCGCACAATATCGAATTCCAGCGGTTTTTCCGTACCGGGACGTTGTACCTTCAGCTTGAAGCTCGTTCCCACCTGGCCGCGAAGCAACTTGCTCACATCCGTGTTTCCAAGAAGATCCTTGCCGTCAATCTCCAACAAAATATCCCCCGCCTTCAATCCTACGTTGGCAGCAGGCATATTCTCATACGGCTCGGCAATAACAGTACGTTTCAACTTCGGGTCATATCTGATAATAGAACCGATGCCACCATACGAATTCTTCAGCATCTGTTCCAATTCAGCCTGATCGTCTTCAGGGAAATACTCTGTATAGGGGTCCAGCGAATAGAGCATGGCATCGATACCTTCCCGAATCGTCTTATTGGGATCAATCGTATCCACATAAAACATATCCAGCTCTTTCACAATAGAATTGAATATATCCAAATTCTTGGCTATCTGAAAACTACGGCTGTCGCCACTCTTAAAACTCAGAAAACAGACAGCTCCTGCCACAACCAGCAAAGCAGCTATCCAGCGTATCTTAAAAAGTCGTCTCATATCATTCAATTAACATTATTTCTTCCTTTATCTTTTCCCATTGCGCCGCCGGAAGCTCCGTCCCTACCACCTGTATCACATCTCCGGCAAGGATTGAACCTATCTTGGCGCACTTCTCCAATGAATAACCACACGTCAGCCCGTACAAGAACCCGGCAGCAAAGAAATCTCCCGCCCCCGTGGTATCCACCACCTTCTCAACGGGAACTGCCTCCACCCGCACTTCCTCCGTACCTTTACGGATTAAGGAGCCGCGTGAGCCTATCTTCACAATAGCAATGCTACACATCTTGGCAATAACGTCCAGCGCCTCTTCCGGTTCCTTACCTGTGAAAGCTTTGGCTTCCTCTTCGTTGGCAAAAACAATATCCACATATTTATTGATCAACAAGGAGAAAAAGTCATGGTCTCCCTCTACGATGTTGTAACTTGCCATATCCAGGCACACCTGTAATCCGGCCTCCTTGGCCAGCTCTATGGCACGAAGAATCATATCATGGTCCTGCACCAGGTAGCCTTCAATAAACAAGTAAGCATAGCCTTTAAACATTTCCAGCGAGAGGTCTTCGGCCTTCAACGTAGAAGCTGCTCCCAGATAAGTGCCGAATGTACGCTCTCCGTCGGGAGAAATAAAAGTGGAGGCTACACCCGACGGCAATGTTGTGGAAAGCAACAAATTTGCTTCCGTGCCACGTTCCAGCAGACTGTTCCGGAAAAAGTTCCCATAAAAGTCGTTACTGACCTTTCCGATGAATCCTGTCCCCGCTCCGAGGCATGCCATGCCCCGAATGGCGTTTCCGGCAGAACCACCGGTGGCCAGATGCGTCTTCATCTGACTGAAACATTCGTTGATTTTCTGCAGTTTATCCTCATCAATGAGAGTCATACTTCCCTTCGGAAGTTGCATCTCCGTTAAAATCTCATCACTCTTTATGATTGCCAGCACATCGACCAAAGCGTTGCCCAATCCAATTATTTTGTCCATCTTTGATATTTTTTTTGCAAAGATATTGCATATTTCAAAATATCCTATTACTTTTGCACCGCATTTGAGAAAAAACAACATTCTTCCTTAGCTCAGTCGGTTAGAGCATCTGACTGTTAATCAGAGGGTCC
>ERZ791737.159-NODE-159-length-83442-cov-5.005612_pt1 | contig 83442 bp, 70 predicted proteins | sample MGYA00510042_ERZ791737 | MGnify/ENA primary metagenome ERZ791737 (study PRJEB30046, sample SAMN00791965) | human gut metagenome | study: EMG produced TPA metagenomics assembly of the A metagenome-wide association study of gut microbiota in type 2... | reverse complement strand
TATATTTATTTGGAGCTTGTTTTCATTTTATATATGTCTTTATGATTATTGGAAATATCAATTGAAGGATGATTCCGAACTTATCGACAAAACCGGTGCAATTGACATTGCTGATTATATGACAATGGCAGGACACGATAAGGATATTTCCGGCTCAAGCCGTATCCGCAACACAGTGGACTTCGGTTGCTTCGAAACATGGAATATCATCGCCGATACTGAAATCTCTGCAACTGACAAACCGACACGCAATCATGTGGTTTATGTCCGCAATGGTGCAGAACTGAAGATTGCTAAAGATGTTTATACAGGTGAGGCTACGGCATTCAATCCGGGATTCCTGTTGTTGGAAAACGGTTCCGGTCTGTTGGCAAACGGCAACTATGTCGGACTGACCAATTTCGCAATGGAACGCACGATTCCGGCTGACGGTACTGCTCTTACTTATGTACCGTTCTTGATTGACAAGATGGACAACGCTTCCGGCGCAAAATTCCAGAGATACGACGGTGCTACTCGTGCTGCATACAATTATCAGTTTGGTGATGGTGATGCTTGGGTAGTAGATATTGATCCGGCAACGGAGCAGGGAGGCGTTCAGGCATTCGCTATTAATGGTTCTGCCGATGCTAAGGTGCGTTTCTATGGTACATCGTACAAAGAAACTCCGAATGAAGATAAGATGGTTCAGTTGATGAAGTTTAACTTCAACGATCCGTGGGCATCGAAGGATGATACTGGCAACCGCTTCACTCATAAGGAAAACATGAGTTGGAATATGTTCGGTTCGCCTTATCTGCACGCAATGAACTACAAGGACATGGAATATGGCCGTGTGATTTACACGGGTGCTTCTTATGAAACCAAGAATACGGCTGATGGTACAACCACAGGTTCTGTAGCAATGGGCGAGGGCGTATTTACTCAGACAGCAACTTTGCAGGATTACGAAACATTCACAGTGGCAGCTCCGACAGCCGGATCGGAACCTCAAGGTCTCCGCGGCCTGCTTGTGACAGTAGCTCCTGCCGATGCAGAAGAGGCTGACGACTTTATCCAACTCAAGGCTGTGGAAAGCGAAGAGGCTTCCAGCGAGTTCAATATCGCTGCCGACGGCGTGAAGTGGATGTCGGACAACGCAAGCGTGGCTCAAATCTATATGGCACGCAACGGCGGCCGCTACTCGATGCTCTCAGCTTTGGATATCAACGGTGCCGTAAGTCTTGGCTTGACAATCCCGCAAGCTGCAGCTTACACCATCGCTATCGACGAAGAGGCTTGGATGGACGAATATGAAACGGTGGTATTGGAAGACAAGGCAACCGGACAAATGGTGGACTTGTTGGAAGGTGCATATCAGTTCCAGGCTACAGAAGCCGGAACAGTGGAAGACCGCTTCAGCATCCGATTCAACCGCATCGTTGACGGACTTGGCGACAACGTGAAGGCTTACTCTCCATCTGCCGGTATGATTCGCGTGGAAGGTGCTGCTGCCGGTTCGCTGGTTCGCATCTACGACCTGAACGGACGTTGTATCCGTGTAGGTGAGACTTCGGTAGTCAACTACGATGTGAATGTAGGTCCTAAGGGTATCTACCTGGTAGAGGTACAGCAGAAAGAAGCTGAACCGGTAGTGAAGAAAGTACAGGTGAAATAACATTACATCATAATCTACGTGTGCCGCCCCTTTATCTCTTCGGAGGTAATGGGGCGGTTTTTTTGTTGGGGTTTACAGTTTACGGTTTACAGTTTACAGTTTACGGTTTACAGTTTACAGTTTACGGTTAGTATGGGAGGAATACTGCAAAAATATTGTGGAAAATTTGGAAGTACAGGAATAAGTACTTATTTTTGTATTGAGTAAAATGAACGCATATGAGAACAGCAAACTTTACAGAATTAAGAAGTAATCTGAAACATTATCTCGATGGAGTGATAAATGACAGTGAGCCGCTATTGGTACACCGTTCCGGAAATGGCAGTGTGGTTGTCATATCGCTGGAGGAATATAATTCTATGAAAGAAACAGAATATATCATGAAGTCGCCTGCCATGATGGAGATTATACGAAAAGGTGAGCGTGAAATTAAAGAGGGAAAAGGTCATAAGGTCAACCTTGACGAATTATGGAAATAATTTTTCTCGAACAGGCGGAAAAGGATATAGAATACTGGAAAAAGACAGGAAACAAGGCTGTGATGAAAAAGATTACCGCTTTGCTTAAAGATATTGCAGCACATCCTTATACGGGAATTGGAAAGCCGGAACCTTTGAGATATGAGCTTGCCGGATATTGGTCACGCCGTATAAATTCTGAACACCGCATTATTTATTCGGTGCATGAAAATATGGTTGTGGTATATGTGCTCTCCATGAGATATCACTATCGATAGGTGTTTACAGTTTACAGTTTACAGTTTACGGTTTACAGTTTACAGCTATCTTACTTTTTTTGAAAATTTTGAATCATGTCGGAAACTGCTATAACTTTATTGGAATTCAACAGCCGGGTGAAGGGCTTGCTTCAGGACAGCCGCGTGCAGCATTGCTGGGTGGTGGCTGAAACGAGCGATGTGGGGGTGCGTGGCGGACACTGCTACCTGGAACTTATACAGAAAGACCCGGAACGCGGACAGACGTTGGCCAAGGCGCGCGCCGTGATATGGGCAAACCGTTTCGCCATGTTGCGCTATGCCTTTGAAACGGCCACAGGGCAGGCGTTCGGCAGCGGGCTGAAGGTGATGGTGGAGGTGACAGCATCATTCCACGAACTCTACGGACTTTCGCTGCAAATTACGAACATTAACCCCACCTACACGCTGGGCGACATGGCACGGCTTCGCATGGAGATTCTCCGCCGATTGAAGGCGGAAGGTATCCTCACGATGAACAAGGAGTTGGAATGGCCGTCGGTGGCGCAACGCATTGCCGTTATTTCCGCCGGAACAGCCGCCGGCTACGGTGACTTTATCGACCAATTGCATCGAAATCCTTCGGGAATACAGTTCTACACTTGTCTGTTTCAGGCTACGATGCAGGGCGTGAATACGGCTCCATCGGTGATTGCCGCTCTGGAACGCATCAATCGCCACGCCGACCTTTTTGACTGCGTGGTGATAATCCGTGGCGGTGGCGCGACTTCCGAGCTGAATTCGTTTGACAACTATGAGCTTGCCGCCAATGTGGCACAATTTCCTCTCCCCGTCATTTCGGGTATCGGACACGATCGCGACAATACGGTTATCGACGAGGTGGCAAGTGTGCGCGTGAAAACTCCTACGGCCGCCGCCGAATGGCTTATCGACCGTGCGCAGCAGGCACTTGACAATCTGAATGCCCTTACCGACGGTGTGATTGACCTTGCCAACCGCATGGTGAGCGATTCGCGCCAGCAATTGGCCTATATCTCCGGCGTTATCCCATATGCCGTCAGAGCCACTTTAGAGCGCAACAGGGCGAAGCTCGACAATTATATGCAACAGATACCCATGTGTGCGTCAATGCGCGTTGACGCGGCCCGTAAGGACCTTTCCCGCTATCGTGAACTGGTGGGGATGGCGGTCCGTCAGCAGTTGCGCGATGCGGCACGCCGTGTGGACATGCTTGAAGGCCAGGTGAACCTGCTTTCACCGCAACAGGTGTTGTGCCGTGGGTATTCGCTTACATTGAAAAACGGAAAGGCTGTTACGGATGCCTCGATGCTTCAGGCGGGAGACATTATCGAGACGCATTTGGCACAGGGCTCCGTGAAATCGGAAGTTAAATAAGAACAAACAGAAAAATCAAATATGGAAAAACAGGAAAATGAAAAATTGACCTATTCGCAGGCCATTACCGAACTGGAAGAAATCGTAAAGAAAATGCAGGACGAATCGTGTGGCATCGACAATCTGTCGGCCTATACTTCGCGTTCGTTGGAGCTGCTGAAGATATGTAAAGCAAAACTGCTCGCTACCGACGAGGAACTCAAGAAAATTCTTGCCGAACTCGAAGGATAACGCTTTTCATGTGAAAAAATCAAGGGCGGAAAAGTTGACAACATTACAACTTTTCCGCCCTTCGTATATCGTGTCATCGTGTCGGGGATGAGTTTACCATTCAAGGAATTTTCCGCGTGCACGGCGCAGGTCGAGCTGCTGTTGCAGGTAGCGCTGACGGTCCTTGGCAATATAGCGGCGGGCAAAGATATTAGGTATTGCTACGCCCAATGAGATACAGAAGATAATCAATGCCGAGTTGATGCCGTTGGCAAAAGCGTTGGTTACCTCACCGATTACTCCATGCAGGTTGATGAATGCCAGCAGCGAGCGGTACATCAGCACTCCCGGAATCATTGGAATGACCGACGGGATGGTCAGCACGTGGTTGGGAACGTCGACCCAATGAACAACTTTCACGGCAAGAAGACTTACGACGAAGCTACCCATAAATGAACCGATGACCGGACCGTAGCCTAATTCAAAGTTTACGAAATTTCGCGTACATACCGCAATAACACCTCCCAATGCCACAACCCACAACAGACGGCGCGGCACGTTGAAAATCATGGAGAAGCCTACAGCAGCAATGGCGGCTGCGATTGCGTAGATGTAGTACGGGTCGTGGGGCGTCATGCTCAGTTCGCTGAACTTATGGTCGATAGAAATGTCACTGATGACGATAACCCTCAATGCAAACGCAATGCCGAACGTCATGGCCAGAATCATCATGGCCGTGTTGGCGGCACGCGTGATGCCCACCAGCAGGAAGTTGTCAATCATGTCGTCGACAAAGTTGATGAGCGGCACGCCGGGCACGATGAACAGGGCACAGGCGAGCAGCGGGTGGTAGGGCGTTGTCGACCAGTCGAAGAAGGACGTGGCATAAGCCAATGCAGTGGAAAGGAAAGCCGCGATGGCGATGGCCATATAGTGGTTCATGCCCCAGCCGATGCAGCGGGCACGAGTGCGGAAACCGATAAATGCACAAATGGAAGCGAGGAGAAAAGCCATCCAGTCGCCGCCGAACAGTTTGCAGAATCCGCCACAGGCAAAACCTGCACCAACGGCTACCAGGTAGGGAGTGTAGTTGCGCGGTTTTTTTGCAATGCGGTCAAGTTCCTCTTCAAACTGGTTGAGCGAGTAGTCCTGCTCGATGGCACGCCACGAGAGCTTGCTGATGAGCGAGATGGTTGTCATGTTGATGGCATGATTCTCGCATTTCTGGAATTTGGAAAAGGAGTGCCGTTCGTCACTGACGTTGACCATAATCATTGTCCACCGAATGTCGATGTGCAACTTCTCTTCCGGGATACCCATAAAAGCGGCCACACGCTTCATATTTCGCTCGATTCGGTTGGTGTCAGCCGCACTTTCCATTAGCATTTTGCCGGTTCTCAGAAGCAAGTCCAATTTCCGGCGCAGTAATAGTTCGTCCTTTTCACTAATCGCCATAAAACAATCTTGATTAATTTGTTTGTAGATTCGGGTGCAAAATTACAACAAATTAGCTTAATAACTATGTTTTTTGGCAGTAAAAACTTATTGTTCGTTCGGCACATTGCAAATGTAGCCGTTCATCATAGCGTAGACACTCAAGCCCGACACACTTTTTATGCCGAGTTTTGCCGTAATATTTTTTCTGTGTGAGAGTACGGTGTTGGTGCTGATATTGAGTTTGTCGGCTATTTCCTTGTTGGTGAGTCCGCTTGCTACGAGGCACAGCACGTCAATTTCGCGGAGCGACAGGTCGTTGCCCGTGTTTTTCGTCTCCTTCACCTGTTCAATGATGGACGATATGCGTTGCAGCAGTGTCGCCTCGTCGGCGTAGCTGTTGAGGATGTAGCCAATGTTGTCGTCGCAGGAGTCCGTGTCCGACAGTACCAGCAGTTTTGCCCTGCGGGGTATAAAGAATCCGGGATTGGCGGCAAAAACGGTACTTTCTGTAATATAGAGGTCAGAATTGCCGTTGTCGTATTCCTTCATTTCGTCCATTGTGCTGTAGCTTCGGGCCTCAAGGTCGTAGAGGTTGAGTAGCACCTGTTTCAAACCAAGGGCAAGCAGGGAGTTCCGCAGAACGATAGCTATTGAAATCTTTTGCATGGCCCGGACGGTTTAGTTGTTTTCCGATGCTTTTCTCAAAGCTTCCGCCAGCGGATACAGGATACGGTTGCGGATGCGGTTGTTCTGCCGGATATCCTTTTCCAAACTGATGATGGCAAATAGTACAGCGTGGCAGAGGTTGCGGTCGTATTCGCCACGCAAATGAATGACAAACATGTTTTTCAAGTCGCTCAGTTTGTCTTCAATGGAGTCGCTTGCACTGCTTGTCGCCTGCGGGTCGATGGCTATGGCTTCTGTGTTGACGGCTTTCTCCATCTTAATGATTTCGTCGAACCAACGGTTGTTGTCGTTTTCAATACGGTTGACGATTTCCGCCTTGACCTCATTGTAGAGGTTCAGCAGCAAGGGCAGGTTGTTGTTCTTGTCGCTGTGGCCGATGAGTGCCATGAAATGGCGTTCTATGTTCGGCAGTTGTGACTGTAGATAATAGCTGTTTGTTTTCCTTAGATAGTCAATCACTTCCTGTGCCCCGAAAGAGTCAAAGCTCTTTTCCGGAAAAAATGATTCATGGATGTAGGCATTCAGGATGGTCAGGAAAAAATTGATGTCAATGTCATTTTTTTCGCAGATGGATTTCACCGACTTGTCGCCCACGCCCAGCGTGATGTCGAAACGGTTGATGACTGGAATGACTGACGGTTCATCGAGAATGACCTCACACAGTTTTGTTTCAGGAGTGACTAATGCCATAGCGTAGGAAAATTTACGTGATATTATTGATTGATAGGATGCCCTGTTCGGTAATTATTTTGTCCATCGGGATGTCGTGGGGTTCTGCCGGTATTTCGTCCAGCAGTTGAAAATGGTAGGCAATGCCGATTTTCGGACATTTGGCCTTTTGGAGCAGTCGGTCGTAGAACCCTTTACCTCTACCCAGACGGTTGCCGCGGCGGTCGAAAGCCACTGCCGGAACAATGATGAGGTCGAGGGTGTCGACATCGGTGCATTCGTTCCCGTCCGGCTCCAGAATGCTGAATGCTCCTTTGTGGAGCGATTCCGGGGAATAGGGCAGAATGTCAAGCTCGTCGCCGTTCACCCGCGGGAGATATAGCTTTTTGCCATTTGCCCATTGTTGCAGAAATGCTTGGGTAGGCAGTTCGTCGGGCAGGGCATGATAGGCAAGCACCGTACGGGCTTTCTGAAATTCCGGGCATGACTCCAACAGTGCAAAAACGGCAGAAGCCGTTTCTGCTTTTGTCTGCTCGTCGAGTTGCTTTTTCAGAGCCTTTATTTGTACCCGTATTTCGTTTTTCTGCATGAACTTTTTAGTTTTGTCCCTTCGTGTTGCCTTGGATTTCAACCGTAACAGGGTATTTCGCCTTACCTGCATTCATGGCTGAAAGTGCCGCATTGACGGCCTTGTCCGAGCGGTTTTGAATGCGGTAGAAGGCTTCCGTGCCCAACACGTCTCTTGCAATAAGCGCTTTCAGTTGGCGTGCAATCAAGCTGCGCGACTGGTTGATGTAGTACCAGCGGATAGGCACACCATTGTCTTTCGCATAGGTAATGAAGTCGTAGGTGAGCGCATCGTCCGACGGCAGCATCGCCAGCAACTTGTCGACAGATTTTACTTTCTGCAGACGGTCGCGGTTGATGTCTGTATATTCAAAGGCAAATTTCTGCAACAAACCCTTGTTGGCTACGGCAATGTAGTAGCTGGTAATGCCGACTGTATCGTTCGGAACGAAAATGTCGGGAACAATACCTCCGTTGCCATAAACGGTTCTTCCGTGGGCTGTCTTGAATATTTTGCTCTTGTCTACTTTGATGCTGTCGGCGTTATAGATTTCGCCATGTGAATAGCGGTCGTAGAGTTCCATGCTGTACGAGCTTTCATCGCCCGGCTTGTAGTCCTTTTGCAGGCATCGGCCGGAAGGTGTGAAGTAGCGGGCTATGGTCAGGCGCAGTGCGCTGCTGTCGGGCAGATAAGTCTGCTTCTGAACAAGACCTTTACCGAACGAACGGCGTCCTACAACCAGACCGCGGTCGTTGTCCTGAAGTGCACCGGCGAGGATTTCGCTCGCGCTGGCTGAATATTCGTCAATCAGCACGGCGATTTGCGCATCGTGGAAAGAGCCGCTGTTGTCGCTCCACACTTGTGTGTTTTCGCGCGGGTCGCGCGCTTTCGTGTAGACAATCATTTCTCCCTTTGACAGGAATTCATTGACCATCAGTATCGCCATTTCCATATAGCCTCCGGCATTGCCGCGGAGGTCAACTATGTAGCGTGTAGCGCCCTGTTCCTGCAGCAGGCCGAGTGCGGTGAGGAATTCGTCGTAAGTGTTGCGGCCGAATTTGTTGACTTTCACATAACCCGTTGTCTTGTCGAGCATGTAGGATGCATCCACCGTGTTGATAGGAATGTCGCCGCGTGTGATGTCGAATGAAAGCAGTTTTTTCGAACTGTTTCGTTTGATTTTGATGGTAACTTTCGTGTCTTTAGCTCCGCGGATAAGGCTTTGAACCTTTTCGCTGGAAACAGTGGAACCGGTAATGATAGAGTCGTTTACGCTCACAATGCGGTCACCGGCAAGAATACCAGCTTTTTCGGCCGGTCCGTTGGGAATGACTTCCACAACCTGGGCCGAGTCGTTTGCCATGATGAACGAGATACCGATACCGCTGATCGAACCTTCCAGCTCGTCGTTGACTGATTTTACGTCTTTAGCCGGAATGTAATAAGAGTGCGGGTCAAGGTTGGCGACAATTTTGGGGATGGTGCGTTCCACCAAGTCCTTGATGTCGACCGAATCAACATATTCACTCTCGATGATATTAAGCACAGTATTGATTTTCCTGTCCTTGTCGAGAATGAATTTTTTTGTAGAAATATGGTTTCCGATAAGGATGCCTGCGGCAATTGATATTGAGATAACTAAAGGAAACCAGATTATGGAGCTATGTTTTATTCTCATTGTTTTATATAACTTTTCGTATCGTCGATTTTCCGGAGAGGGTGAAGCCCTATTCTTTGGGGGCTTCCATATAAACGCATTCTACATTTGCCTGTTTAAGCAGTTCCAATCCGTCGGCAAGGCGGTAGAGCTCGGAAAAAACCACTCGTGTGATGCCTGCCTGGATAATGAGTTTTGCGCATTCGATACAGGGAGCTGCGGTGACATAGAGAGTTGCCCCTTTGCTGCTGTTGTTGCTGCATGCCACTTTCGTGATGGCATTGGCTTCGGCGTGAAGCACATAGGGGAATGTGTGTCCGTCGGCATCCTCACAAACATTGTCAAATCCCGAAGGCGTGCCGTTGTATCCGTCCGAGATTATCATTTTGTCCTTGACTATCAATGCTCCTACCTGTCTGCGTTTGCAATAGGAGTTTTCTGCCCATATTCTTGCCATTCGCAGATAGCGGAGGTCCAATTGGTTTTGTTTGATGTTGTTGTCCATATTGCTACAACTCTTCTAATTCTTTTGAAGAATATACTTCCATTCTGTCGTATACTTGTACCGACAAAATAGTCGACAAAATTAATAATATTCCCTTAGATAATAAAAAAATAAGAAAATAAGTTGTAGAAGATGTGAAATCTTTTTCCGTATTGGCTGATTTGTTCGGATAAAAAGACGAAAAAATCGCCTTCAAGTCCAACCTGAAGGCGATTTTATTAGGATGTCTGAAGGGTGTCAGCCTATTTCTTTTCTTTCTTGATTCCGTCACGGATAAGGAGGGCGTCAATGCCCGGTTCCTGACCGCGGAAACGTTTGTAGAGTACCATCGGAGCTTCTGTTCCGCCACGGCTCAGCACATTTTCACGGAATGATTTTGCCACTTCCGGATTGAAAATTCCGTTATCCTTGAAATATTGGAATGCATCGGCTTCGATTACTTCAGCCCATTTGTAGCTGTAGTAGCCGGCAGCATAACCGCCTGAGAAGATGTGGTTGAATTGCGGTGACATGATGCAACCTTCCACTGTCGGCATGGTACGAACGCTTTCCATTGCGTCTTCCTCGAATTTGAACGGATCGGTTACCGGTGCAGTGATTGTGTGGTATGCCATGTCAAGATAGCCGAAGCTCAATTGGCGCAGGCATGCGTAGGCAGCACCGAATTGAGATGATTGGATAATCTTGTCTACCAGTTCCTGCGGAATCGGTTCGCCTGTGATGTAGTGCTTTGCAAATCCGTCGAGGAATTCCTTCTGTGTCAGGAAGTTTTCATGGAATTGTGACGGTACTTCCACAAAGTCGCGGTATACGTTTGTTCCGGCGAGTGAGCCGTAGTGTGTCTGCGACAACAGGCCGTGGAGTCCGTGGCCGAATTCGTGGATGAATGTTTCCACTTCGTAGAATGTCAGCAGTGACGGTTTGCTTTCAGTCGGACGTGTGAAGTTCATTGTCAATGTCACGTGCGGACGGTGGTCAACGCCGTTTTCCACTTTCTGTCCTCTGAACTCTGTCATCCATGCACCGCCGCGTTTTGTTGCACGCGGGAAGAAGTCAGTGTAGAGAATACCGACGAAATTGCCTTCGCTGTCAGTAACGTCGAATGATTTTACTTCCGGGTTGTAGACTGAAATATTTTGGTTTTCAGTGAAGTGCAGACCATAGAGCTTTGTAGCCAGGCCGAATACACCTTTGATGACATTGTTCAGTTCGAAATACGGGCGGAGTTCCTCTTCGTTGAACGAATATTTTTCATTCTTCAGCTTGTTTGCATAATAGGAGTAGTCCCAAGCCTGGAGTTCAAACTTCTTGCCCTGTTCCTTTTGGGCATATTTTGTCAGCTCCTTGTATTCTTTTTTCCATGCCGGCATGTAGGCGTCGCGGAGTTGGTCGAGCAATTTATAGACGTTTTCCGGAGTTTCGGCCATAGTGCGTTGCAGGCTGTATTCGGCATACGTTTTTGCACCCATCAGCTTGGCAATTTCCAAGCGGATTTCAGCGATGCGTGCCATGATTTTCGTATTGTCGTATTCTCCTGACAGACAGCGTGAGTTGTACGCACGGTACAACTTTTCGCGGAGGTCGCGGCGTGAAGAATATTTCATGAACGCCATGTATGTAGGACCTTGCAGCGTGATGAGGTATTCGCCTTCACGTCCTTTTTCTTTTGCGGCAAGGGCAGCGGCTTCAACAGAACTTTCCGGGAGTCCGGCAAGGTCGTCTTTCGTCAGCCACATTTCGTAGGCGGCAGTTTCTTTAACTGTGTTCTGGTTGAATTTCAGTGTCAGTTCCGACAATTCGGCAGTGAGTTTGCGGTATGTGTCGCGGTCGGCACCTTCGAGAGTTGCGCCTGATTGCGCGAACATGTCATATGTTCTTTGCAACAAAGTGGCTTCTTCTACGGAAAGATTCAGCTTTTCGCGGTTGTCGTACACATACTTGATGCGTTGCCACAACTTTTCGTTCAGGGTGATGTTTGCCTGATATTCCGAAAGTTTCGGTGCGATGCGGAGAGAAATTTCGTTCATCTCGTCGTCGCCGTCAGCCGAAAGAATCGGGTAGAAGGTGTTGAGGGTGCGGTTGAGGATTTCTCCTGAATTTTCAAGGGCGACAATCGTATTTTCGAAAGTCGGCATTGAACGTTGGTTGACGATAGCGGCGATTTCCTGTTCCGCTTGTTTGATACCTGAATCTACGGCAGCTTCATAGTAGCTTTTTTCGATTCTGTCGAACGGCACGCAATTGTGCGTTGTCTTAAATTCCTCAAGGAAAATATTTTCAGCGTTGCTCATAAATGGGGCTGTAAATAGTAAAGGAATAATTGCTTTTTTTATAATGTTTCTATGTCTCATAATTGGGAATATAGAAGTTAATGATTATGCAAAGTTATAAAATTTACAACAAGCGAGTGCGGTTAGAGGTTTAAGTCATAACGAATTTTATCGACAATCATCGGCAAATCTTCCAAATTGACACCGGCGTTACCTAAATATTGTTTGTCGGTTTTGAGTGTCTCGATGAATTTGTCGACATTCCTGTTGTCCATCTCGATTGCTTTTTTGTAGGATTCAATGGCTTCTTTGATGTTGCCGGAAGCAAGCAGCGCGTGTCCGCGGTTAATGCAGTCGTCGGCCGACGGACCGTTGGCAATTATCTTGTCGTAGTATTCCAGACTTTGTGGCAAATTGCCGCAAAGGAATGAGCACCATGCGATGGGGCGGAGTGTCTTGTTGCCTTTGTCGGCCATGTAGTCCACCTTGAAATAATATTTCAGGGCTTCCTCCGGTTTGCCGGCTTCGAGCAGACAGTTGGCTATGTTGTTGGCAATGGCAATGTTGTCCGGTTTCAGTTTTTCTATTCGTTGGTAGCAGTCCAAAGCCTTTTCAATGTTGCCGTTTGCACGATGGCAGAGGGCGGAATGCTTGAGGGTCCATACGTCGTCGTTCTTCATTAGTTCTACTTTCTCGTAGCATTCAATGGCTTTGTCGAAGTCCATGCAGTTTTCGTGGCAGAATCCCATTTTCTGATAGCGGTCGGCTGTCGGGGCTTCCGTGAGGGAAATGCGTTGGAACAGCGACAGTGCATCGGAAAAGTATTCCTGCTTGAAATAGAATTCAGCAATGAGTTTTAGACTTTCGATGTCCGACAGTATGTCGCGCACGAACGGCACATCAATCAGGTTGAGCGGTGTGCTGAACGGATTGTAGAATTCCGATTTCCGGGAGAACAGGTTGAAAAAGCGATACAGGTTCTGCACATATTTGTTGGCAATGTTGTCGCGGTCTTTTTCCGGGTTCGGCAGTTCCGATTTCACGAGTTCCATCAGTTGGGCATTTTGTTCGTCAAACTGTCCGAGCATCATGGCACGTTGCTGTTCTGGCACGCTTGCCACCGACAGGGCGAACGAGTATTTGTCGCTGTCGCAGAAGGCTCCTGTACGGTTGATAACCGTCATCAACGGATTGTTTTCCGTTTTGAATATCCTGAATACCGACGAGTGGGCGGCATTGAAAGGTAGGAACCAGTTGGAAACGGTGCTGAAGAACGGGAAGTTTTTCAACTGTGCAAATGAGCTGAGGAACACGTCGTTACCTTCCATTTGCATTTCGTTGAGTTCCTGCATTTTCTTCGTGATGCCGGATTTGTCGAGCATTTCCTGCCAGTCGGGGTTTTCCGCCAGGCTTTCCATGTCTTCACCTACGCCCGAATCCTGCAACTTGCGGCGTAATTCGGGTTTCAGCTTCATAATTTCCGGAACCAATTCGTTGTTCACTTTCTTGATGATGCGCTCAGTACCTCGACTGCGGATGAATTGCAGGAAGATGCTCATGATGTCCTTGCTTGCCTGCTTGTTGTCGGCAAATGCTGCCATTCGGAGGGCGAGTGCCTGCGAATGGCTGATGATGTTTCGGTATTTGTGCATGACAATCAATGCGCACACCATTGATTTGATTTGCAGTGACGGCTGTTGTGCTGAGCTGTAAATGTCGGTCAGCGCAAGCAGCAGGTTTTCGCTGTAGTGTTCCAGCAGGTTGAGCATGATGGCGGCCACCGTCAGTTCGCGGAGCGAATCTGAATATCTTTCATCGGTGAAAATGGCGCGGATTTGTGCAAGGTCGTCCGTATTGACGGGGAATGCCACCCATATATGATTAAAAATGTCGTTCTCGATGTTTTCAACGATGTTGCGGAGTCCGCACAACTGATTGAGGTCTTTCTCCGCCAGTTCGCGGTAGCTGTCGTAGTTGTGTTGCGCTGTCTCGTATTTTGCAAGCAGAGCAGTCAGGTTCTCCGGGCGCATGCGTTCGCGACGGAGGATGCTGTAGTGTAGCTTGGTTGACGACTGTGCTATCAGTTCGTTGGTCGTGAAGTCGCAAAGTTCATAGGCCTGTGCTATGATACTTTCGTAGATTTCGTTGCGTTTCGGGTCGGCAACGCCTTCCGCCATATAGTTGAGCATATATTTGTACGACTGTTCAATTGCCTCGATTTTACTCTTTATTTCCCAGTTGGAAGTTTCAGTAGCCAGTTCTCCAAGCATTTTCAGGGCTTCGTTGAGGCGTCGTTGTTCCAGTCGTTTGATGATAGTTTTCTTCTTCTGTTCTATATTGTTGTAGTCCATAGGGCTTTTTGTTTTTGCCTGCGGCGGTTTTGCCGAATGCTTTGCGAATTTAGTAAAAATTATGCAAATATCCTGCCAAAAAGAAAAGTGAATTCATCCGGTGGCGGAAATAACTTTCGGGCAGGGTTGTCGGAGACCAAAAGAAATGTTATTTTTGCAGGCGAAAATCAAAAATAGAAATTATGGTATTACAACGTTGGCAAACGGTCTATCTGCTGATAGCTGCCGTTATGTTTGGCTTGGCCACATTTTTGCCTGTGCTTGACTTGCAGGTGCTTCAAGGTCAGGCGATGTCTGTATCGCTGAGCAATCTGCTGGGCGGTTCTGTGGCAATCGAAGGTGTTCAGTATGCGTATGTTTATTATATAATAACAGCATTGTGCTGTTTGCTCTCATTGGTGAACATCGCAAAGTTCAAGGCATTGAAATTGCAGCGTACGATTTGTTCGGTGACAATGTTGCTTACAGTCGTTGCTTATGTGGTGATTGCTTTGTTCTACAATATGCTGGGCGAAATCATTGCAAGCAAATGGGCTATCGCATCACTGATGCCGGCATTTGCGCTGATCTGTACATTCTTGGCAAAAAAGCGCATTGAGCATGACTATAAGCTGCTTCACGATGCAGAACGCTTGAGATAGGACAGGGCTGAGTTTTCAATCTTGGAATAAAAAGTTGGAAATAAAATGCCTGATTGTTTTGATATTTAAAAAAATGTCCCTAATTTTGCAGTCCGAAAAATAGAATATTAACGAAATAAGATAAATAGAAATGAAAAGAACTTTCCAACCTTCAAACAGAAAGAGAGTGAACAAACACGGTTTCCGTGAAAGAATGTCAACTGCTGACGGCCGTAAGGTTTTGGCTCGTCGCCGTGCTAAAGGTCGCGCTCGTTTGACAGTATCTCACTCTGTTAACAAATAAGATTTAAGGCTGACAAGCAGAAAATAAAATACCGTTGTCACTTTGCGTGATGACGGTTTATTTGCGCCTGTATTTTTGAGTTTATTGAATTCTATAAAGACGCCACGCTGGTAATCGTGTAGATTGTCAGCGTGGTGTCTTTTTGCAGTGCGGAATAAAACCGTCGTTTTTTTTGTGAGTGAAATGTTTTTGCTCTATCTTTGTATAAGATAGGCTTCGGTTCGGCAAAGCCAGACTTGAAAACTATGTTTTCGTTTGCTGTGCACTCACCTTGCTCTATCTTTGTATAAGATAGGCTTCGGTTCGGCAAAGTCAAACTTGAAAACTGTGTTTTCGTTTGCTGTGCAGGTGCCGCGCTGTATCTATGTTTGTGGAATGAATAATATGCAAGTCAATACGGAACAACCCAAATTGTGGTACGCTATTCGTGTTACCTACAATCGGGAACTGAAGGTTAAGGCAGAATTGGATGTAATGGGGGTGGAAAATTTTGTCCCCATGCAATATACGGAAGTGCTTCACAACGGACGAAATGTGAGGCGGCTGGTTCCTTCTGTCCATAATCTTATCTTTGTCCGGATGGCTGAGGCTGACATGAAAGAGTTCAAGGCAACGACAAAGTTGCCCGTACGCTATATTATGGACAGGGAGAAGAAATGTCCGATAGTGGTGCCTGATGTGCAGATGGCCAATTTCATAGCGGCAGCCGGAACTGCTGATGAACAACTGGTGTATATCGACCCGGCAATCGTTCAAATGAAGCGGGGTACAAGGGTACGTGTGACGGGCGGTCTTTTTGCCGGATTGGAAGGCGTGTTTATGCGAGTGAAGGGCGACCGTCGGGTGGTGGTCTCGATTCCCGGTCTTGTCGCAGTGGCTACGGCATATATTCATCCTTCGTTAATAGAAAAACTGGAATAGAGAAAAATATGGATAAAAACACAAAACGGGTAGACACTTTTGATTTGCTGAAGGGCATTGCCATTTTTCTGGTCGTAATGGGACATGTGCTGACCATGTGTATCCGCAACATCGACTCATCGGTTGCTTTCAAGCTCATTGGAGAAGTGCATATGCCTGTTTTCTTTTTTATCAGCGGATATTTTACCTACAAGACATCTTCTTTAAAATCATTTGTCGCACCCAACTTGAAACGTCGGTTTCTGCAGTTGATGGTGCCTTTTTTTGTGGTAAGCTCTTTGTGGATAACTTATTTCCCTCATAGCGGTTTGCAGTCACCGTTGTCGTCGAATATCCCTGACATGCTGATGTCCTATTGGAAGGACGGCTATTGGTTTACACTGGCTCTTTTTGAAATGATTCTTGTTTATGCTTTGCTGAGTCGGTTGTTCTGTCGTATCAGACAAGGCATTTGGCAGGTAGTGATTGCAGTGGCTGTTTATGTTTTAATGATTCTTGTCTCACCGTTAATTTCGGATGCGGCAGTAAACTTTGATCCTCTGGGAATCGGACTGCTTACGCGTTTCTATCCAATATTCATGTTCGGCGTGTTTGCCCGCAAATACAATGCGCAGTTTGAGCAAATGGTAACGAATGCTTGGGTGGGAGTTATGGCCGTTGCCGTATTTTTTGTTTCTTGGTATTACTCTGTCTACACTTGGGAATTTCCGAATATATCAACGACACTTGTATATATTGCCCAGCCATTGCTTCATGTTTCGCTGATGGTGTTGGTTATGGGCTTGGCAAAATCGGTAAAACCGTCGGAGTCATCGAAGTCGGGTGTTGTGAAGCGTTGGTTTCTGTATTTGGGCAACAACAGTTTAGGAATATATTTGCTGCACTATTTTTTCCTGTTTCCTCTGACTCCGTTGCAGGAGCCGCTTCGTATGCTTAATTTGGCGTTTGTGCCGTCGATGGTTGTCGCGGCCTTTTTCGCTTTTTTTATTGTGGCGGCTACGTTGGGGGCGAATTATGTGATAGGAAAAAACAGGGTACTGGCATTTTTAATGATTGGAAAATAAATTCGAAAGAATATGAAAATAGCAATTGTAGGTTCCGGATATGTCGGATTGGTTTCCGGCGCATGCTTTTCAGAAGTAGGTGTTGATGTCACCTGTGTGGATATCAATAAGGAGAAAATTGAAAACTTGCAGAAGGGCATTATTCCGATTTATGAACCTGGGTTGGACGAACTTGTGACACGAAATGTAGAGGCCGGCCGCCTGCATTTCACTACGAATCTGGCGAATGTGCTGGATGACGTAGAGGTGGTGTTCAGTGCCGTCGGAACTCCTCCTGATGAGGATGGAAGTGCCGATTTGCAGTATGTTCTGGAAGTGGCGCGTACATTCGGGCAGAATATCAAGAAATATTCTTTGCTCGTTACAAAAAGTACGGTTCCTGTCGGAACTTCAAAGAAAATCAAGGCCGTGATTCGCGAAGAACTCGACAAACGCGGTGTTGATATTCCGTTTGAGGTGGCTTCCAATCCTGAATTTTTGAAGGAAGGGGCGGCCATCAAGGACTTTATGTCGCCCGACCGTGTGGTGATAGGCATCGAGAGCGACCGTGCGCGGAAAGTGATGGAGCGGCTCTACCGTCCGTTCCTGCTGAACAATTTCCGTGTGATTTTCATGGATATTGCTTCGGCTGAAATGACAAAATATGCTGCCAACTCCATGCTGGCAACGCGTATTTCGTTTATGAACGACATTGCCAACCTCTGCGAACTTGTCGGTGCCGATGTGAATATGGTGAGAAAGGGTATCGGTACGGATGCGCGTATCGGTAACAAGTTCCTTTATGCCGGTTGCGGCTATGGCGGTTCGTGCTTCCCGAAAGATGTGAAGGCGCTTATCCATACGGGAAAGGAGAACGGCTATCACATGCGTGTCATTGAAGCCGTGGAAGCGGTCAACGAATCGCAGAAAGAAATCGTGTTCCGCAAGCTGTCGGATGCTTTTGGTGGCGACTTGAAAGGAAAACGCATTGCCATGTGGGGACTTTCGTTCAAGCCCGAAACCGACGACATGCGCGAAGCTCCGTCGCTGGTGGTGATTGAAAAACTGTTGGCAGCAGGAGCAGAGGTCGTTGCCTACGACCCTGTGGCGATGGACGAGGCGCGCCGTCGTTTGGGTCGCCGCATCAGCTATGCCCGTGATATGTATGAAGCGGTAATCGATGCCGATGCCATTGCCATGATGACGGAATGGAAAGAGTTCCGCCTGCCTTCGTGGAGCATTATTCATCGTGCGATGCGCCAACATTTCATCGTGGACGGACGAAATATCTACGATGCAGCCGATTTGGCAGAAGAGGGATTTGTTTACCACTGCATCGGACTTTAGTATAAAGAAAAATTTCAAATCAGGACATTGAGCGGAAGTTTGCCGTTTCTTTTAAGAAAATAGGAGATGGCTCAGCATAGTCAAACCCGAAAACTGCGTTTTCATTTGCCTCTGCTTTCACCTTTCGCTATCTTTGCATCTGTAAAAAATATTAGAATTAAAAGAAAATGAAACCTCGCATTTTGCTTTCCTACGTTCACATGGGTGGAACGGAAATGGAATGGGTGGAAAAAGCCTATCGTGAAGACTGGGTAGTGCCATTGGGACCCAATGTCGACGAATTTGAACATCGTTTGGAGAAATATCTTGACGCTCCCTATGTGGTGGCGTTGAGTGCCGGAACAGCAGCCATTCATTTGGGGCTGGTGTCGTTGGGAGTTGGTCCGGGCGATGAAGTCATCTGCCAGTCGTTTACGTTTGCGGCAAGTGCCAATCCGGTAAAATATCAGGGCGCCGACCCTGTGTTTGTCGACAGTGAACCTGACACATGGAACATGTCGCCGGAAGCATTGGAAGCGGCCATTATCGACCGTAAGGAAAAAACGGGCAAATATCCGAAAGCCATTATCCCGGTACATCTGTATGGTATGCCGGCCAAGTTGGACGAAATAATGGCAATCGCGAAGAAATATAATATTCCGGTGGTGGAAGATGCTGCCGAAGCACTCGGCTCGGAGTATAAGGGCGTGAAATGCGGTACATTTGGCGAATTCGGTTGCTTGAGCTTCAATGGCAACAAGGTGATAACCACATCGGGTGGGGGTGCTTTGATTTGCCGTACAAAGGAAGAAGCCGACCGCGCGAAATTCTATGCCACACAGGCGCGCGAAAACCGTCCGTATTACTATCATGAGGTAATCGGTTACAATTACCGTATGAGCAACATTTGCGCAGGTATCGGATGCGGACAGATGGACGTGCTGGCCGACCATGTGGAACTGCGTCGTAACATCCACCGTTTCTATACGGAGGCTTTGGCTGGCGTACCGGGTGTAACGGTTCAGCAGAATCCGTCGACCGATTTCGATTCGAATTTCTGGTTGACAACCATATTAATCGACCCTGCTACGGGTAAAGACCCGGAAACTGCACGTCAGATTATGGCGGAAGCCGGTGTGGAGACACGTCGTTTGTGGCGTCCGATGCACATGCAGCCTATCTATAAGGATGCCCCTTATTACGGTGGCGACTGCTGCGAACGTCTGTTCGACATGGGGTTGTGTCTGCCGAGCGGTTCGAGCTTGAAACAGGAAGAACTGCAATATATAGTGGATGTGCTGAAAGGCTATTTGTTGAAATAGTTGCCGACGGCTATGAAAGTGGTGGTGTTCGACCTCGACGACACACTCTATAAAGAGGTGGACTATGTGTATTCCGGTTATCGTGCCGTTGCCGCCAAAGTCGCTGCCGATTATGGAGTGGATGGTCCGACTGCCTACCGATGGATGGCGGACGCTTTTGGCAGAGGTGAGAATCCTTTTGACGTATTGGAAGCGGGGCTGGGGCTGACTTTGCCGGTTGCCGAACTGGTGGAGCTCTATCGCACTCACAAGCCTGATTTGCATCTTGGCGGCGAAGCGGAAGCCTTGTTGACGGCGTTGCGAGCTGCTGGATGTCGGTTGGGAATCATCACTGACGGGCGTTCGACAGGACAGCGCAACAAGTTGGAGGCGCTTGGATTGTTCCGCTATTTTGATGAGGCGGATATCTTGATTTCGGAAGAGACCGGAAAGGACAAGACGTCTCCCGATAATTTTGAATATTTTTGCCGGACTTATCCGCAGGCTGAGGCGTTTTTCTATGTGGGCGACAACCCATGGAAAGATTTCCTTCATCCCAACCGCTTGGGTTGGACTACTGTTTGTCTTGCGGACGACGGAAGGAATATTCATCCGCAGAACATTGAAGTGGCCGACGAGGCAAAGCCGCGCTACACGGTCAATGCCTTGTCCGGCATATTGAATTTGATAATTAAATAAAGGAAAAAAATATATGGCTGATTCTCAAAAAGTAGCCCTTATTACGGGTATCACAGGTCAGGACGGTTCGTTCTTGGCTGAATTTTTGTTGGATAAGGGGTATGAGGTACACGGCATTATCCGCCGCAGTTCTTCGTTCAACACCGGTCGCATCGAGCACTTGTATTTCGATGAATGGGTGCGCGACATGAAACGCAAACGCCTCATCAATCTGCATTATGGCGACATGACGGATTCAAGTTCGCTGATTCGCATCATTCAGGAAATACAGCCGGATGAAATCTATAACCTGGCCGCTCAAAGCCATGTGAAAGTATCGTTTGAGGTGCCTGAATATACAGCCGAAACCGATGCCATCGGCACACTGCGCCTGCTTGAAGCGGTGCGTATGCTGAAACTTGACAAAAAGACGCGTATCTATCAGGCAAGTACTTCGGAACTTTTCGGTAAGGTACAGGAGATTCCGCAACGCGAAACGACTCCGTTCTATCCGCGCAGCCCGTATGCCTGTGCCAAAATCTATGGTTTCTGGATTACGAAAAACTACCGTGAAAGCTACGGCATGTATGCTGTAAACGGTATTTTGTTCAATCACGAAAGCGAACGCCGCGGTGAAACCTTCGTTACAAGAAAGATTACTTTGGCCGTAGCGCGCATCGTAGCCGGATTGCAGGACAAACTGTATTTGGGAAACATGAACGCCCGCCGAGACTGGGGTTATGCCCGCGACTATGTGGAATGTATGTGGCTTATCATGCAGCAGCCGGAGCCGGAAGATTTTGTAATTGCTACGGGCGAATACCATTCCGTGCGTGAATTTACGGAACTTTCTTTCCGCCGTGCCGGCATTGAACTGCGCTGGGAAGGCGAAGGCGTTGACGAAAAGGGTATCGATGTGGCTACCGGACGGGTGCTGGTGGAAGTTGATCCGAAATATTTCCGTCCGTGCGAAGTGGAACAGCTGTTAGGCGATCCGACAAAGGCACGCACGAAACTAGGATGGAATCCGCGCAAAACCACATTTGAGGAACTGGTAAACATTATGACCGACCACGATATCGAGATGATTAAACGTCGTCAGCACGATACCGATAAAATGATTTAACGGACTGATTATGGAGAAAAATGCTAAAATCTATGTGGCAGGCCACCGCGGACTGGTAGGTTCTGCTATATGGAACAATTTGAAAAGCAAGGGATATACGAATCTTGTAGGCCGTACGCATGCAGAACTGGATTTGCTGGATGCCGTTGAGGTTCGCCGCTTTTTCGACGAAGAACAGCCGGAATATGTTATTCTTGCCGCAGCTTTCGTGGGCGGAATTATGGCAAACAGCATCTATCGTGCCGACTTTATCTACCGCAATTTGCAGATTCAGCAGAATGTGATAGGGGAGAGTTTCCGCCACGGTGTAAAGAAACTGCTTTTCTTGGGCAGCACTTGCATTTATCCGCGCGAAGCTCCGCAGCCGATACCTGAATCCGCTTTGCTTACATCACCGTTGGAATACACCAATGAGCCGTATGCTATCGCGAAGATTGCCGGATTGAAGATGTGTGAAAGCTTTAACTTGCAGTATGGTACAAACTATATAGCCGTTATGCCGACGAACCTTTACGGTCCGAACGACAATTTCGACTTGGTGCGCAGCCATGTGTTGCCGGCTATGATTCGTAAGATGTATTTGGCAAAACTACGTATGGAGAACGACCGTGAGGCTATACGCCGCGATCTTGACCGTCGTCCGGTGGGTGATATTGACGGCAAAGCCAGCGATGAAGTTATTGATGCCATGTTGGAAAAATACGGCATTTGCAACGGTCATTTGAATCTTTGGGGTTCGGGCAAACCTATCCGTGAATTCCTTTGGAGCGAGGATATGGCGGATGCTTCTGTCTATGTGATGGAAAATATCGACTTTGAGCAACTGAAGGGAGACAATCCGGAAGTGCGCAACTGCCACATCAATATTGGCAGCGGTAAGGAGGTAACTATCGCTCAGTTAGCAGACATCATCAAACGCACAATAGGCTATGAAGGCGAAATCCGCTGGGATGCTACGAAGCCCGACGGTACGATGCGCAAGCTGACCGATGTCAGCAAGCTGCATTCACTCGGCTGGCATCACAAGATGGAGATTGAAGACGGCGTAGCCGCACTCTACAAATGGTATTTGGAAAACTAAAAGAATCCGATAAAAGTAAAACCCGCGGGGTTGGCGTTACAGTCAATCCCGCGGGTTGTTTTTGTAGTGAGATTATTTGTCTATTCTGCTGTGATTACGGTGCCGTTGGAGTGAGATACGATTTGCGGTGCGTACTGACACTGAGCCGTGGCGATGCCGCTGTTATAGGTACCGACATTGTTGACAAATACGTCGTAGGTGATGACATAGCTGCCTTTTGGCAAATAAGAGATGAAGATATTGGTTGCCGAGTCGCGTGTTTCGCGGTAGCTGCGTATGCCTTCTTTCCAGTCGTAAACCGGAAGTTGGTCGACAGGTTCGAAGCAAGCCGCACGGTCGTCGGTCAAAGCTACGAAATCAAGGTCGCGTGCTGTTTTGACCGTGATTCTTACCTGAACGCGGTCGCCTACTTTGAATGCATTGGCAGGTTTTCCGACGAGTTTCCCGGCTTCATTATAGAGATAGAATTCCTTGTTGACCTGGATATCGGTGGCCGATTGTTTCTGTATTTCCTGCATAGGAGCATTGTACTGGCAGTAGACGGCTCCCCATGCCGGATTGTCGCCATAGCGTTTTACGGACAGTTTGTTGCCCTTCAATGTGCCGAAGTCGAACGAGCGTTTGATGTAGCCGAAATAACAGTCAGTTGTTTTTGTGTCGATTTTTATGTTGCCGACTTTTATTTCCGGAGCCTTACGTTCGCTGTTTACCCAGGATGAGCCTGTTGTCAGAACTGCGTAGACGGCATCGCAGGCATTCGCCGATGTTCCCCAGTTTTGCGTTTCCTTTTGCTGGAGCAGCCACAGACGGATACGGTCTATGTCCTTATCCTCCGAATTTACCTTGTTGAAGGCTTGGAGTGCGTTGGCGGCAATGTTTACCTTGTTTCCGTTCACATCCCAGTAGATGCCTCGATTTTCTGTTTTTACCGTGTGTTGGCGCAGTGATTCCACAATTGCGGCAGCAGTCTTTTTCTTGTCGCAATTGGCAAGCAGTATAGCTGCTTCTGCTTTCATTGGGATGGAATAGTTGCCCCAACTGTCTTCGACGGATTCCGGTGTCTTTGTTTTTACCGGAGCCAGTTCTTTTGGCATAGGTATGTCGTTGTGAAGCATTCGAACGCTGAGATAGCTGAAATATCCGCCATACAGTTTTTCCGGCTCTTTTGCCTTTTTCAAATCTTCGATAACCTGATTGTCGAGATAGTTGACAGCCTTTGTTATGATGTCGGCAGCAAGAACGTTGTTGTCGAAATAGCCCATTTCTTTCAATCGTCCGAAATACTCGACTACAGTCCGTGTGATATATTCTGAGGATTCGCAGTTTTTAAACCAGGAGAATCCTCCGTCTGCATTCTGTAAATCCTTCAAAGAGGTCAGAGCCTTTTGTTTGCGATATTCAATAGTGGCGGCATCGGTCAGGTCGGCAAGTTTGCCCATCATCGCCGTTTCCGATTCCGCTTCATTAAGCCACGGAGTGTTTTCCAAACTGATGGTTTTCAGTTCAGCGTTCTTTTGAAGGTTGGATTTCTGCTCCTTTGTTTCATTCCACTTTTTGATGGCTTCGGCGATTTGTGTATTGCTACGTACAATGTTGTCGGCCATCACCGTTGCATAGTAGTTGGTGATGTAGGCTGAGGCCGTTTCTGATGAAGATATGACCGAAGGCAGGGCCGTTGCACAGTACCATACCGGGTTGTCGCAATATTCAAAAGTGATTTTTCCTTCTTGTCCGAATTTCGGAAGTTCCCATTTCGCTGACTTTTGTTCGGCTGTCATGTAGAACGGTTCGGCTTCCACGACATCAGTAGTGGAGGGGAGTACGGCTATGATATTCTGCTCGCCGTCGCTGTTTGTTCCGTTGTCCGCTTTGATGCGATAGCCGAGGTAGTCATATTTTTCATCGATATTCATGTCGAACGCAATGATGTCCGAACCTTTGGCAGGCAGTGTGAGTGTGATATCTGTTTTAGAAATCACCTTGTTGTCTTTGGGCGTGAAAAATTCGACACGCACTTTCGCTGTCGTTTCCTTGTCTGTATTGTTCATCACTGTGGCTTTAACGGTCAGCGTGTCGCCAATGCGGACAAACCGTGGCATGTTTGGTTGAACCATCAGCGGTTTGTTGGCGGTGATAAGGCGGTTGATAACGTCATATTTCATATCTTCCGTATAGGCGATGGCCGAGAATTGCCATTGCGTGTTGCGGTTCGGCACGTCGAACGAGATGACAACTTCGCCGTTTTCGTTGGATACAAGTGCCGGCAGGAAGAACGCCGTCTTGATGTCCGGGTCGCGGTAGTCATAGGGGGAATTTTTCTGTTCCAGTTGGATGGCACCTGTTTTTAGTTCGATGGAACGAGTGCTTGATTCGTCATCGGCAACTAAACACTCCTCTAATGCCATATCGGCTGAAGCGGCAGTACGCTTGACCATGCTGTTCGCGCCGTATGCTATGTAGTTTATGTTACTGTTGAACAGTAATTGTCCGTAGAAATTCAGTTTTGGTTCAATAATGTCGGGAGAACTCAAATACTTGTATGCGGAACTTGCCTGTATGTTGAATTGAAAAGGACTGTAACGCGGAGAGGCTATTCTGCTGGTGAATGGAGCAAATCCCTTCGGCAGATACAAATTCCATGTGTTATTGGCAATTTTATTTAGTGCCGCATCATACATGTTGGCCAAAACTGCCCCCTTGTAGTTTTTCCCCTTGTTGTCGGCAATGCGGAGTTTCCATGTTTCGCGTGAGCCAGGGGTAATATTGTCGCGGAATGTTTCCAGCTTTATGCTAACCGTGTCGCGTGGAGCGGAAGGGCGCAGTTCGATGAGTACGGTTTCTTCCTCACAATTGTGGACGGCCGTCAGTTGCAGGTAGGTTTTGGAATCATTGCTGAATTCAGCTTTTTCATTGAAGTTTGTGAAGCCTTTTTCTTTGAACTGCCAGCTGTCAACGATTACTTTTTCGTCGTTATATATGGTGTAGAAGAAATAATTGTCAGCCGTGCTTCCCAACTCAAGGCTAAAGCTGTTGTCCTCGTTACAGGTCACAGCCTCCTTGGTAGTCCAAAGTATGGTTTCGACCGGAGGCAGGGTGTCCGAGTTGCGGTATAGGATAATGTCGCGGACAATGTCATTGTCTTGTACTTTTTCTCCGGCAATGCGAAGTGACAGCTTGTATTTGCCCGATTTCAAAGATGTCAGGTTAATGACTGGATTTTTTGTGTTGATAGTGCCTGTTGCTACCGTATCTTTTTCTGCGATGACGCGGTAGATGCAGTCCACATCCATCGGTTCCTGATTCAGGTTATGGGCGCGGATTGGGAACAATATCGGTTGTTCGTTCAGATATTTTTCCTTGGTTTCCATTGAGAGTATGGTTTTGCTTCCGATACGGATGGTTTCGTTGGTAGTTTGCGTTTCTCCGTTTTCCGAAGTTGCAGTCAGTTCCAATTGGAAGACTCCCCAGTTGGAGCCATTGAAGATGCTTGCCGGAAGTAGAATGGACCAGTTGCCTTGTGCATCGGTCGTTGTTGTACCTGATGTGCTATCCAAATCATTGTTTTCAATCCAGTAAAAGTTCTGAGGGTTGAGTGAGTAGGAAATTGTGGCATTGGCAATCGGAAATTGCGAGAATGTCATGACTGTGCCTTTCAGGCATACGGAGTCGGTTGTGGCAAGGTTCGAACGCTCTTTGTCATAACTGATATAGAATGTTGGGGCCTTGTATTCGCTCACTTGTACGCTTGAAGCAGTGATATATTTGTTGTTGCTGTTTTTGATGGAAATATTGTAATATCCGGAAATTCCGTCCTTGGAAGTTATGAATGTGGAGTCAACGCGTCCGAACGCATCTGTCAGCATTGTCATTTCAGCCACCTTTTTGCCGTTAGGATTTGTCACGGTAATGTTGACCGTTTCTTCCTTTGCAGGTACGTTCTTTTTCCCAGAATGGAACATTATGGCAGAAAATTTAACAGTTTCCCCCGGACGGTACACTTTCAGGTCTGTAAATATTTTGCCGGAAATATATTCCTCTCGGGTAGGTGATGTATAGAAATAGAATGGTACAGTGTCGTTGCCCAATGTCGCATAACCATTACATTGGCCTGCTTTTCTGTCAATGACGGCATATCCGTAGCGGTTGGTACGTTGCTTTTGTACCACATTTTTATTTTCCACAAAAGACAATAGGGCGTTGGCCATAGGCTGCCCGTTGTCAGCGCGGACAACGTACAGACGTTGTTCATCATTGACTTCATGGAACAATGTTGTCAGGTTCGAAACGGTGAAGGCCTGACGAGAGTCGGATGTTTGCGTTTTGCCTTTTTTGTCCGTGAATTTCACAATTACTAAATAGTATCCGAGATCCAATGGTGGTAACTGTATTTTCTTATCTGTAGTGTATATACCGTTTGATTCGATGTCGAAAGTTTGGGAATAAAAAGGATTGCCCAATTCTGATAGCTTGTCATATTGGGGCTGCTGGGAAGTCACACGGTAGATATTTACCTTGAATTTATTCAGGTTGCGTGCAGTCACGTCCAGACGGATGGAATCCGACGGAAGCCACCAGTCTTTTGTTGTAAGGTCGACCGACTGTTCTTCGCATTTGTTAATATAGTTTTTGACATCGTTGATGCGTGGATAGTCTGCATAGCGCTTGACGTGCTCTTGGGCTGTCTTGTACCATTGTTCGCTGATATCTTTATCGTTAAGCAAGCGGATAAGAATTTCGGTAGAATACTTACTGTCGGCGAATTGTTGATAAAGTTTTTCCAGTTGAGGCTCTATGACTTTTTCGTCCGTTATATCGTATGCTATCCAGTACAATTCATCAAGTCGTTTCAGTTCCGCATAAATATAAGCAGGAATGTTGTTGCTGTGCAGTGTCAGCAATGCCTTGAAATAAGCCTGCTGCATGTTTATGATTTGCTCATCGGATATTTTGGGCGCATTGATGTAGCTTTTGCTGTCGACCAATCGTTGTATCGGATAAATGTAATTTTCCGTGTATTCAAATTCGTTCAGGTATTCCAATGTTTCATAGGCCAACGCATCGAAGAGGGTAGGGGCAAACTCTTTTCCTTCTTTGGGAACGTTGATGATTGTCTTGAAATTGTCTACTTTTTCTTTTGACAAAATATCCTTTTCTGCAAGAATATTTTCAGCCAATACCACGGCATGGTCGATGAAGTTGCGGTTCGTCCACTCTCTGATGTCACCGGGTACGGTATCGGTCATTTCGGTGCGGCTGGAGTAGACGTATGGCTTCTCATTGTAAAAGGCTTCCAACATTTTTAGTTCCAAACAGTAGAGCACTGCTTGAAAGCGTTTGTCGTCCATTGTTGCAGCAAGGCTGTCAGTGGTGTGTATGATTTGCGGAACGTAGTCCTGTGATATGTGGCTTTTCGCGATGGAGTATCGGATGAAGCCGTCAATAAAGTTCTGGTAGTCCTTTTTCTTGTCGGCTTTTTTCATCTGTTCAGCCGCCTGTTTCATCACTGTTTCTGGATAGCGGAAATCGGGTTCCGATTGTTTTGCTCCGGCTGTCGGCATTGCAGCCAGGAGGATACATAGAAAGAAAAATAGTTTTTTCATAATGCAGGTTTATAAAAAAACACCGGATTTCGGCAAGCATCTGAAATCCGGTGTTATGGGTTCTTGAAAAAGTAGTTTATTCTTTGTTTATTTAGCTGCTTTCTTGTGATAGTTCAGAATGCTTTGTGTGAACTTGTTTTCAGCCCGTTTAAGCAGGAACAGCTGTTTTTTAGAAAGGATTTTTTCAAATTTGGTGAAATACTCCATTTCTATTTCGCCTTCCTTTTGCTTGATTTTGGTTAAAGCCAAAGCCGCTGCTTCGTATTCTGTGTCCGAAACAGCATCTTTCGAGTTGGTAATCTTCGATTCCATTTCCCGAGCTTCCTTGTTAACCATGAAGATGGCTTTTTCCATTGCTTCATATTCGGGGAAAAAGGCATTCTGCTGTTCTTTTGTCAGTTCCATTTCCTTGGCGAAGAAGTCGTATTTGTAGTTTCTTACTTCCTGGAACCATTTTTTTCTGGTTTGAACATCGGAATCCTGTGCGTAGGATACCGCCGGCAATGCAAAAAATAAAAGAACAAGTGTGAAAAGGAAATATGTTTTTTTCATTGTATAAATCAGTTAATAGTGTCAGAATCAAAGACGCTTGCATCGACGCCTTCGTTATACATTTCCATTAGCAGGTCGTAGTCGGAAATATTGCCGGTCATCATGAATTCGTTGACAAACTGCTCGTCGTTCATCGCATCGGCAATTTCCGGGTTGAAACCTAAGTTTTTGGAGCTGGCGCTCTTGATATCAGAAAAGATGTACATCATGCACCAGATTCCGGCAAACATTGCTGCCATATAAACCCATGGACGGATGCTCAGCCATAAAGTGGATTTCTTTTCAATAGTGAAATTCTTTTCCGGAAGCTGGGCTGCCATCTTCTTCGTAAAGTCCTCAAAATAGCCGTCGGGCACTTTGAAGCCTGGGTCTCTTCCTATTTTATCGAATATGTCGTTTTCTTGTTTCATAGTACTCTTTTGACTAAAACAATAAAAAAAGGTTTAACCGTTATTGAAAATATTGTTCAATTTTTTTTACGGCATGATGGAATGAAGATTTCAGAGCGCCGACGGATGTTCCCAGTATTTCGGACATGTCTTCATATTTCATTTCATCGAAGTACCTCATATTGAAAATCAGACGCTGTTTTTCCGGCAGTTTGCTGATGGCTTTCTGCAATTCGAGCTTCAGTTCGTCGCCGTCAAACCATTCATCACTTTCCAGCGTGTCGATAAGAAACGTATCGTCGTCGTCAATCGAAATGTTCTGTCGTTGGCGTTCCTTGTTGAGGAACGTGATAGACTCGTTGATGGCTATCTTGTAGAGCCAAGTCGACAGTTTCGCTTCGCCGCGGAAATTCTCCACGTTAGCCCACGCCTTTAAGAATGTATTTTGCAGCAGGTCGTTGGCATCTTCGTGGCTGATGACCATTTTTCTGATTTGCCAATAGAGGGGTTCGCTGTAGATGGCTATTACTTCCGTGAAAGCTTGGCGGCAGTCCTCGGGAGTACGGAGCCTTTTAACAATATCGTCTTCCTCTATTTGTTGCATTTCTGTTTTTGGTTGTATAGTTAGATTATTTGGTAAAAGTAGGAAAAAGTTTTTAAATGGGCGAATGATTGCCTTTTAAATATGATTTTTTAACCCAAAGTCAACTGCTTGATTTAGGTTTGGAAACCATGTGTATAGAAAAGCTTGCGCCGGAATTGTCGGTTTACGACAGAATTCCGGCGCAAGTTGTCAGTTTTTAAATGTTGATTATTGTTGTTCGTCCTGTTTCAGGTAGCTGTATCCGTGAGCTGTCACGTTGTAGCTTGCATTCTTCACGTTGCAGTTAAAGTTGAGGTACATTTCTGTGCCTTGTGACATAACTTGCAGACGGAAGTCAGTCATTTTGTAGTCTTCAAATGGAACGTCGTTGATTTTTGGAACAACGCTTTCGGCCTTCACTTCATAACCGTTTGACGTAATTACTACCGGCACTTTTTCCAGAGTCATTGTCAATTGCGGCATCTGGCTGTTGAACTGGGCATTGTAGATGGTAACTTCAGCTTCTGTAGTGCTGGTCAGTTTCACGCTGTAAGTAGTTGTTGTAGTCGTAAACGCTGGCATCGGCGCATTTGTGCAGTTTGTAGTCGTTTCGTTGCTTACGAATGACGGTTGGTTGTCGACTGTGAAAATGCGGTATTTGCCGTTTACTGTGTAAGAAAGAGAAAGTACAATCACTTCGCGTGTCATTGAGCTGCCGTCAGTTGTGTAGTAAGCCCACATTTTACCCTGCAGGTTTGTGATTGTGTAGTTAGGGTCAGGTGAACCGCCTTTTTTCGGAACGATTTCAGAAGCTGAGAATTCATAGAGAGCTTCTTTGCCGTATGTCATCTTGATGTTTTCGAGGAAAAGTTCCACCTGGTCGTTTCCGTCACCAAGGTTGACTTTCATTCCGATGTTCATTGTCAGGTTGGCAAGGTCCATTGCCAGGTCGTAGCTGGATGCTGTAAGTTTTGTCGTGTTGTCCTCCATAGAAGTGACGTGGTTGTAGCCTACGGAAGAAAGCGAAATAGTGTAGCTCGGATCTTCGCTGTTCAGACACGATGAAAGCAGAAATACTACTGCCAATAGGGATAGAATTTTTTTCATCATAATTTTATAGTTTTATTAAATATTGATTCTTAGGGTCGCTCCAATGTGCAATGGTTTTCCTCTCTGTAGAAACTCATGCTCTATAGAAACGAAATAAAACGTATTATACTGCGTGCCGGTCAGATTTTTTGTCCAAAAATCGAGGGAATATTTTTCCCCGATAAATTTGACGTTGGCGTTGAGCAGTGCGTAGAACGGCTGTTCGGCGGTGTTTGCTTCGTTCCAATATATTTTGCCGATGCCGTTTACGTTTGCTCCGACAGTGATGTAGCGTAGAAAATCGTTGCCGATTTTGAACGAATAGGTTGCACCTGCAAAGATAGTGTTTTGCGGGGCATAAGGAATTACTTTTCCGGCATAATTGTTCTTTCCGTTGTTGAATTCCACGAATTTTGCATTGGTATATCCGTAGCTCGCGCGGAGTTCCAGACGGTTGACGGGGCGTGCTGTCAGCGCCACTTCCGCTCCGAAACTGCGGGTCTTTCCGGCGTTGGTCATGATGCGTCCGGTGGTTGTGCCGTCGGGGAATACCGTGAGCTGCTGGTCGCGGCAGTCAATATAGAAAGCGGCAACGTCGGCAAGCAGGCGGCTGTCGAAAAATTCAAGATTGCTGCCCACTTCGTAGTTCCAGCTGGTTTCAGGCTTATAGCCGACAACGTCGTTGATGTCATATTTTTTTCCGATGCCCATTTTTCCCATCAGCTCCTGCTGGAGCACGTCGGAAAACATTTGGGTGTTGAAGCCTCCTGCCTTGTAGCCCTTTTTGACGGAAGCATAGAGCTTTCCATGAGCCGGAAGTTCGTAAACAACCGAAATTTTTGGAAGCAGCTGGAGGAAAGAGCGTTTGAGGTCGCCTGAAGAGTGGATTTCAATCGGCTCTTTTTTGTAGACTTCATTGTTGTGATAGATGGTGTAGCTGGTGCTACAGTCGCTCCGATAGTGAAGTCTGCTTTGTTCGTAGTCGAGACGCAGGCCTCCGATTACGGTAAAGTTGTTCCATTCGGCAGAAACTTCTCCGTATGCTGCCAGGCCGTAGTTAGGCATGGTGAACCGCGAGCCGAGGATGAATTCGTCGCTGTCCCATTTCATCGGGTAGTTGGTGTTAATGCCGTTCCAGTTGCCGACAATCAGGTTCTCGATGCCATAATCCTTGAACGTGACCGGCGCATTGATGTCCGCGTGCTTGTAGAATCCGAATGCCCCAGCCAGCCAGTTGATCGTTTTGTCGCCGTTCCCTTTGACAACGATGTCCTCCGTAATGGCATGTTCCTTACGGATTTGCGACATGGTGAAGTAGGAGAGCGGGAGGAAGTCCTGGTCGAGCGTCATGTTGTCGTCGATATACTGGTAGCTGGTCACTCCAGTCACCGTTATATTGTCGTTTTTCCAACCTATGGTCAGTCCGTCCATTACCGAGTTTCGGCGGTAGAAGCAGGTGTCGTTGTAGTTGATTTCACGTGTGTCGGCCGATTCGTAGGCATATCCCCCCTGACGGACGAGCGAAAAGCTTGCCACGTTTTCCAATGTCAGACGTTCATCCGGTTTCCAACCCAGTTTGAGCGAGGCCCGAAGGTTGTTTTCCTTGTCGCATTTTTCACCGTCGTTCATGTTGGTGAAGAATCCGTCGGTATGATAGCCATAGATGTTGCCTCCAATGCCGAACTTGTCGGAAATACGTGCATAATGGGCTACTCCGGCTTTTATAGAATTGGCGTTGCCATATTCGGCGAGGATACGTGTGCCTTGAAACGAAAGCGGCGACAGGGTGCGGATATTGATGACTCCTCCCATCGTGTTGCGTCCGTAGAGTGTGCTCTGCGGACCGCGCATCACTTCCACCTGCTCGATGTCAAGGATGTCGAAGTCGTAGTTGTCCTTGTTCATCACCGGAATGTTGTCGATATTCAGTCCGACAACCGGCTGGTCGATACGCGCTCCGATGCCTCTGACATATATGGAAGAGGTTACTCTCGAACCGTAGTCGGGTATATACATGTTGGGGACGACGCTGCTTATATTTTTTGAAGAAACCATGTTCAGCCGTTCAATCAAAGGACGTGAGATTTCGGTGGTGGCACCAGCTCCCTTTTCCTTGTCGGTTATCGTTTTTACGGCAGTGATGGAAACTTCGTGGAGATTCAATGTTGTGTCGCGGCGTGCGGTAGCAAGTTCGCTTCCCGACAAATACATGTTGCTTGATAAGATTGTAGCTGCTATAAATATTCTGTAAAACTTAAAATTCATTCCGCATCGAAATTTTGTTTGCAAAATAAGCGGGATTTTCGTCATAAAACAATCACTAAATTTAGTGATTTTCATAAGTCGCCGGATGGAATTCCGTCGGAAAACATCTCTGCCGAAGGTCAGGGTGGGGTGGAACAAATGTTGAATAATCGTTAAAAAAAGACCATTTTTTTACAGGTTTTTTCAGTTGCGTGTGTGAAAGAATTGCTATATTTGCAGTGCATAAAATGTGTCAAATGTACTGATAATAATGGAATTAGGATGTAAGTGTTTGAATATGAAACATTTGCGTTCTGTTTCTATTGTGTATTTGTAATAACTTTTAAGTATTATAATAATGGATTTATCAATTTTTGGTCTTGAGAGCACGTCAACTGCTTTGGTGGCAGCCCTGTCAGGTTTGGCATTGGTTGTTATCGGTTTGTCGTTGGCTGCAGCAATCGGTCCTCGATCTTACGCTCCGCAGAAAGGAGAGACTTATGAGTGTGGTATTCCGACACGAGGTGACAGCATGGTTCAGTTTAAAGTGGGTTACTACTTGTTCGCCATCCTGTTCCTTATGTTCGATGTGGAAACTGTTCTGTTGTTCCCGTGGGCAGTAATTGCCGGTAGCCTTGGAACAGGCAGCATTATGGCTGTGGCAGTATTCTTGTTTGTATTGATTTTAGGCCTTGCTTATGCTTGGAGAAAAGGAGCATTGGAATGGAAGTAAAGATTAAAGGAATGAAGAAAGAGGACTTCAAGGATAATGAATACATTGATAGCCTCGTAGAAGAACTAAGACAGTCCGGCACAAACGTTGTCGTTGGCAAATTGGACGAACTTATCAACTGGGGACGTTCCAATTCGCTTTGGCCGCTTACATTTGCAACAAGCTGTTGCGGTATCGAGTTTATCTCTCTCGGTGCTGCACGTTACGATATGGCACGCTTTGGTTTCGAAGTGGCTCGTGCCAGCCCGCGTCAGGCTGACTTCATGATGGTTGCAGGAACAATCGTTCACCGTATGGCTCCTGTGTTCCGTCGTTTGTATGAACAGTTGGCTGAACCGAAATATGTCATTGCAACCGGTGGTTGCGCCATTTCCGGCGGACCGTTCCGCAATTCTTATCACGTAGTGACAGGTATCGACAAAATCGTACCGGTGGACGTATACATACCGGGATGTCCTCCGCGTCCGGAAGCCATGTTCTATGGCATGATGCAGTTGCAGAGAAAAGTGAAAGTCGAAAAATTCTTCGGCGGCGTAAACCGCAAAAAGACACGCGAAGACTTCTTCCGTGAATTTCCGGAAATAGCTAAGGAAGAACACGTAACAGAATAAACAGATTAGATTAAGAAAATTTATATGGTAAATATACAAGAATTAATCGGAAAGGTTTGCCCTGAGGCTGTTTTCGAAGAAAACGAAATAACAATGGCTGTTGTGCCCGATGCCAAGTGGCACGCCACAGCGGAAGCATTGAAAAATGCCGGATTCGACTGTCTTGCTGCAGTTGTAGGTGTTGACTGGGGAGAAGAAATGGGCTGTATGTACTATCTGAAATCAACAGCCGACAATACAATGATTTCTGTAAAAGTAGCTACTGCTGACCGTGAAAATCCGATGTTGCACAGTGTTGCCGACCTTTGGGCAGTTGCAAATCTGGAAGAACGTGAAGTGTATGACTTTTTCGGAATCAAATTCATCAATCACCCGGACATGCGCCGTCTGTTCTTGCGTAACGACTGGGTTGGACACCCTCTCCGCAAGGATTATGACGAAAATCCGGAATTGAATCCGGTTCGTCTTTATCACGAAGAAATCGACGATACAACTACTGTATATAAGAAAAAGGACGGCAAGGTTGTGGCTGAAAAGCATAATGTGTTCAACCCAGACGAATTTGTGGTGAACATCGGTCCGCAACACCCGGCTACTCACGGTGTGCTCCGTTTCCGCACTTCGCTCGACGGTGAGCAAATCAAGAAAATCGATGTCGTTTGCGGATATATCCACCGCGGTGTGGAAAAATTGTGTGAAAAGGACACTTATCCACAGACTCTTCACTTCACTGACCGTCTCGACTATTTGGCAGCCTTGATGAACGAACACTGTCTGTGTATGTGTATCGAAAAGGCTATGGGTATTGAAGTTCCCCGCCGTGCACAGGTTATCCGTGTAATGATGGACGAGTTGATGCGTATTTCATCACACTTGCTCTTCTACGGTACATACTGTATGGACTTGGGTGCAACAACTGCCTTGTTCTATGGCTTGCGTGAACGTGAAACCATTCTCAATATCCTTGAAGAAACTTGCGGTGCACGCATGTCGTTCAACTATAATAAAATCGGTGGTGTGATGGCCGACATTCACCCGAACTTTGTTAAACGTGTGAAGGAACTTATCGCTATCATGCCGAAACGCTTGAAGGAATACCATACACTCGTTTCTGGAAACGTTATCGCTCAGAACCGTATGAAGGGTGTAGGTATCCTTAGCCGTGAAGATGCTATCAATTACTGTGCAACAGGTCCTTCTGGACGTGCGTCAGGTTGGGCTTGCGACGTTCGTAAGACTAATCCGTATTCTATCTATTCGGAACTTGATTTCGAACAGGTTGTCATGACCGGTTGCGACTCTTACGACCGCTATATGCTTCGTCTGAAAGAAATCGAGCAGTCAATTAAGATTCTCGAACAGTTGGTAGACAATATTCCGGAAGGCGACTATTGTGCTAAAGTTCCTAAAATTATTAAGTTGCCTGTTGGCCACTGGTATCAGGAAGTGGAAGCCAGCCGTGGTGCATTCGGTGTTTACATTGAAAGCAAGGGTGACAAGAGCCCGTATCGCTTGAAGCTGAACAGCCCGGGATTCCACCTAATAGGAACAATTGACCATATCACTCGTGGCGAAAAGATTGCCGACCTTATCACAATCGGCGGTTCACTCGACTACGTTGTGCCTGATATTGATAGATAGTGTTAACAGAGTAGTAATTTTGAAATATATTATAACGTTATGTTCGACTTTAGAATAGTCACAGAATGGATTGACAATTTGTTTAACAGTTTTATGCCGACATGGCTGACCGCTGTGGTTGAATGCTTGTTGATCGGAGTAGGTTTGCTGTTGGTATATGCATTGTTGGCGTTGTTCTACATTTATTTTGAACGTAAGGTCTGCGGTGCTTTCCAATGTCGTCTCGGCCCGAACCGTGTGGGTCCGTGCGGTGTGCTGCAAAGTTTCGCCGACATGTTCAAGATTTTGATCAAAGAGTTGATTCCAATCAACAACACTGATAAATTCTTGTTCAACCTTGCTCCGTATCTTGTTGTGATGGCTTCCTTCACTGCGTTTGCTGTCCTTCCTTGGGGTAAGGGATTGCAGATTATTGATTTCAACATCGGTATCTTCTTCCTGATGTCGGTAACTTCAATCGGTGTGCTTGGTATTTTGCTGGCTGGTTGGTCAAGTAACAACAAGTTTACTTTGATCGGTGCATTGCGAAGCGGTGCGCAGATGGTCAGCTACGAGCTTTCTATCGGCTTGTCTATTTTGACAATGGTACTTTTGGCCGGTACAATGTCTGTAACAGGACTTGTTGAAGGTCAGAAAGATTTGTGGTATATTTTCCAAGGTCATATTCCTGCCATTATCGCATTCATCGTTTATATGATTGCCGGTACAGCCGAAACCAACCGTGGTCCGTTCGACTTGCCGGAAGCAGAATCCGAGTTGACTGCCGGTTATCACACAGAATATTCAGGTCTTCACTTCGGTCTGTTCTATTTGGCTGAATATTTGAACCTTTTCATCGTATCCGGCGTGGCTACACTGTTGTTCTTCGGCGGCTGGATGCCATTGCATATTCCGGGATGGGACGGTTTCAACGAAATAATGGACTACATTCCATCGGTAGTGTGGTTCCTTGCTAAAGCTATTGCATTGTCATTCATCATCATTTGGTTCAAGTGGACATTCCCACGTTTGCGTATCGACCACCTGTTGGCATTCGAGTGGAAATATCTTTTACCGATTAATTTGGTGAACTTAGTGCTGATGCTGATTGTTGTAGCTTTCGGATTGCATTTCTAACAAATGCAGAACTTGAAATTAACCCATAAAATTGGTGTAATACTATGAGCGAAAAATTTGGAAAGATAGCGCAGGTCATCGGACCTGTTGTCGATGTATCTTTCGAAGTGGAGAAGAACGATCTGCCACCTATCTACACTGCGTTGAAGGTGGTTCGTCCTGACTCAAGCGAGTTGCTGCTCGAAGTAGAGCAGCATGTGGGGGAGCACACAGTTCGCTGTGTGGCTATGGACGCGACCGACGGTTTGCGTCGCGGTATGGCTGTCGAGAATATGGGACAACCGATTTCTGTTCCGACAGGTGATCAGGTAAAAGGTCGTCTGTTGAATGTTATCGGAGAACCTATCGATCATCTTCCCGAATTGAAATCAGATGAAAAACGACCGATTCACCAACCTGCTCCAAAATTCGACGAGTTGTCGATTGGTTCAGAAATTCTTTTCACCGGTATTAAGGTGATTGACTTGTTGGAACCGTATTCGAAAGGCGGTAAGATTGGTTTGTTTGGTGGTGCCGGTGTGGGCAAGACGGTGTTGATTATGGAAATGATCCACAACATTGCCAAAGGTCACAACGGTTTCTCGGTGTTCACCGGTGTTGGTGAGCGTACCCGTGAGGGTAATGACTTGCTTCGCGAAATGCTTGAAGGCGGTATCATCAAGTATGGCGACAAGTTTATGAAGGGTCTTGAAAAGGGCGAATGGAATTTGGATGATGTCGACATGAACGCCGTTGCACAGTCTCAAGGTACGCTGGTGTTCGGACAGATGAATGAGCCGCCGGGTGCACGTCTTCGTGTTGCCTTGTCGGGTCTGACTGTTGCCGAGCAGTTCCGTGACCAGGAAGGCGGCGGACGCGATATCCTGTTGTTCATCGACAACATTTTCCGTTTCACTCAGGCTGGTTCGGAAGTGTCTGCACTTCTCGGACGTATGCCGTCGGCTGTAGGTTATCAGCCTACGCTGGCTTCTGAAATGGGTGTGCTCCAGGAACGTATTACGTCAACTAAGCATGGTTCTATCACCTCTGTACAGGCCATCTATGTGCCTGCCGACGACTTGACTGACCCGGCTCCGGCTACGACGTTCAACTTCTTGGATGCAACTACGGTGTTGAGCCGTAAGATTTCAGAGCTCGGTATTTATCCGGCCGTTGACCCGTTGGAATCTTCTTCTCGTATCCTCGACCCGAACATCATCGGTGAAGAGCATTATAATGTTGCACAGGCTGTCAAGCAGTTGTTGCAGAAGTATAACGAACTTCAGGACATTATTGCCATCCTCGGTGTTGACGAGTTGTCGGACGAAGACAAACTGGTTGTGGCACGTGCCCGTAGAGCACAGCGTTTCTTGTCGCAGCCGTTCCACGTTGCCGAGCAGTTTACCGGTCTTCCGGGTGTGATGGTACCGTTGAGCGAAACAATCCGTGGCTTCAAGATGATTCTTAGCGGTGAAATGGATGAATATCCTGAGCAGGCATTCTTGAACGTCGGTACAATCGACGATGCTATCGAAAAAGGCAAGAAGCTTCTTGCTGAACTTGGTGATAAATAATTAAAACACAGAACAAGATGACACTAAAAGTAATTTCAGCCGAAAAAATATTGTTTGACGGTGAAGTTTCATTGGTTACATTGCCGGGTGAGGCAGGACTGTTTACGGTGCTCGCCAATCACGCGTCAATTGTATCGGTGCTTGTTCGCGGCAATATCGAGTATCAGCCGGAAGGTACGGCCGAGCGCCGTTCGATGGCAATCGAAGGCGGTATTGTCGATGTTGATAAGAATGTAGTGTCAGTATGTATTTATTAGAGAAAATGAAGAAAGTACTTGCCATATTGACGATGTTGGTTCTTGCGGTTGCCATGCCGCTGACGGCATCAGCTTCGGACGACTCTTCGGAGGAATTCGACCCGAAGGAAGTGATATTCCACCACCTCGGTGATGGTTACGGTTGGGAAGTGCCTTTTTCACATACGCACCGCATACCGTTGCCGGTGATTGTCTTCGACAAGGAAGGCAGTCTGCATATGTTCAGCTCGTCGCGCATTACCGGCGGCGAATCATATACCGACAATGGAGTTGAGTTTGTATTGCCTCACGAAGGTGAATACAGCGGCAAGGTGGTGCAGGTGATGTCCGACGGAAGCTATTACCGTCCGTTGGATTTCTCGATAACTAAAAATGTGTGCGCCCTGTTCATTTCTGCCTTCATTGTGATTTTGATGGCGTTCTCGATGGTTCGCTACTACAAGAAGAAAGGAATGAAGGCTCCCCGCAAAGGTGCCGGTTTCTACGAAACGATTTTCGACTTTATCTATAGCGGCGTTTTGAAAGGAACTCTTGGCGACAAAGCTCCAAAATTTGCCGGCTATCTGATGACCGTGTTCTTCTTCATCTTTACGATGAACCTTCTCGGTCTGATAGTCATTTTCCCCGGCGGTGCCAACCTTACGGGTAATGTGGCAGTCACTTTGGTGCTGGCTCTCTGCACATTCTTAATTACGAACATTAAAGGCAATAAGCATTATTGGAAGGATATCTTCTGGCCCGACGTTCCGTTGATGCTGAAGTTTCCGCTGCCGATTATGCCTATCATAGAGCTGTTCGGAACGATTACAAAGCCGGCAGCCCTGTGTGTCCGTCTGTTCGCCAATATGATGGGCGGTCATATGATTGTCATCGTGTTGACGCTCCTTATTTTCATCTTCGCGAAATTCGGTGCCGCTGTTTTGTCGGTAACGACAGCCGTGTCGATGGCATTCTCGTTGTTCATGCTTCTGCTTGACGTGCTGATCAGCTTCATCCAGGCGTATGTGTTCACGATGCTGTCTACGCTGTTTATCTCGCTGGCTGTATCCGGAGGGCACGAGGAAGAAGCAAAACATTAAAATAAAAAAGTAACAAAAAAATAAATTAATAATTAACCATTAAAACTGAATTACTATGTTAGGAATGATTTTAGCGCAAGCTGCAGAGGCTGTTATGTCTCTCGGTCTTGACAAACTTGGAGCTTGTTTAGGTGCTGCAATCGCTGCAATCGGTGCAGGTATCGGTATCGGTAAGATTGGTGCAGCTGCAATGGAAGCAATCGCTCGTCAACCGGAATCAGCAGGCGACATTCGTAGTAATATGATCGTTATTGCTGCCTTGGTAGAAGGTGTGGCACTGTTCGGTGTTATCGTTTGTATTATTTCGTTGTTTATCTAAACAATTAAAAGGATAACAGATGGAATTGTTCACGCCCGAAATTGGCTTGGTATTCTGGATGTTCGTTGTCCTGGTGCTTTTGTGCCTGCTTTTGGGAAAATTTGCATGGCCTGCCATCATTAAAAGTATGGAGTCCCGTGCGGATTTGATTGACAAAGGCGTGCTCTATGCACAGGAAGCTAAAGAACAGTTGGACAATGCTAAGGCTGAGGCGAACAAGTTCATCCTTGAAGCACAAAAGCAACAGTCTGAAATATTGCGCGAAGCCGCCCGCATGAAGGCGCAGATCATCGAAGACGCCAAGGTTGCAGCAACCGAGGAAGCTCAGAAGGTGATGGACGCCGCCAAACTGGCTATCGAGCAGCAGCGCAAAGAGGCAGAATTGCAGATTCGTAATGAAGTGAGCTCTTTTGCCCTTCAGATTGCTGAAAAATTGCTCCGTGATAGGATGGCTGATGACAAGGCTCAGTCACAGCTTGTGGAAAAATTGCTGAGCGAGATTGAAACTAAAAACTAAAATTTACGGATATGAATGAAGGACTGATTCCTAATCGCTATGCAAGGGCTTTGTACGATTTTGCTTCCGAGCAGAATGCCGCAGAAGGCGTTTACGCCGAAACGCAGCGTCTTGCCGCAAGCTACACTTTGCAGAACGATTTGGCGAAAGCTGTAGAAAATCCTTTCCTGTCGGTTGCCGACAAGGAAAATTTATTGCTTGCAGCATCGGGGGCAGCTCCTACTGGGTGTCTCGGTAAGTTTTTCAAACTCGTTTTCAGTCGTGGTCGTGAATCCATGTTGCCGTCAATGGCTCTGGCTTACGGAAAGATGTACCGTGAAGCCAACAACATTGCCCAGGTGGCAATCACTACGGCTTCACCGCTTCCGAAAGAGGCGATGGCAAAAATCAAGGATTCCGTACAATCTTATTTGAGCGGAAAGAAGTTGGAATACACTGAAGCGGTCGACGCTTCGCTGATTGGCGGTTTCACTGTCAAGGTCGATTCCAAACTGCTTGACGCTTCGATAAGCAATGAATTAAGAAAATTGCGTTTAAAACTCCTAAGTAATAAATAAAATGATTGACCCAAGTGAGATTTCAGACATTCTGAAACAACAGCTCGACGGGCTGAAGGAAAAGGCTGCGTTCGAGGAGGTTGGGACAGTGCTCAATGTGGGCGACGGTGTAGCCCACGTCTACGGCCTTGAGAATGTTGAGGCAAACGAACTGGTGACTTTCGAAAACGGAGCTACCGGCGTTGCCATGAACCTCGAGGAAAGCAACGTGGGTGTAATCTTGCTCGACAAGGTGAATGAGGTGACCGAAAACATGTCGGTGCGTCGTTCCGGCGAAATTGCCTCTATTCCTGTTGGCGAAGGGTTGATTGGTCGTGTCATCAATGTTCTTGGTGAACCTATCGACGGCAACGGTCCTATCGGTGGCGAACTTATTCGTCTGCCGCTCGACCGTAAGGCTCCGGGTGTTATCTTCCGTCAGCCGGTAAAACAGCCGTTGCAGACTGGTTTGAAGGCTGTCGACTCGATGATTCCAATCGGTCGCGGACAGCGTGAGCTTATCATCGGTGACCGTCAGATTGGTAAGACAGCTATTGCCATCGATACCATTATCAACCAACGCAAATCCTTTGAAGAGGGTAAACCTGTTTACTGTATATATGTAGCTATCGGACAAAAAGCTTCATCAATCGCTGCGCTTGTCAACACATTGCGCAAGCACGGTGCGATGGACTATACGGTTGTGGTTGCCGCCACAGCTTCCGATTCAGCTGCCATGCGCTACTATTCTCCGTTTGCGGGTGCCGCTATCGGTGAATATTTCCGTGATACCGGCCGCGACGCTTTGATTGTTTACGATGACTTGTCGAAGCAGGCTGTGGCTTATCGTGAAATTTCGTTGATTTTGAAGCGTCCTTCCGGACGTGAAGCATATCCGGGCGATATCTTCTATCTGCACTCCCGTCTGTTGGAGCGTGCGGCAAAAATCATCGACAACAACGATGTGGCAAAGAACATGAACGACCTTCCTGAAGTGTTGAAACCGATGGTGAAGGGTGGCGGTTCGCTGACTGCGCTTCCTATCATTGAAACACAGGCGGGCGACGTTTGTGCCTATATCCCGACGAACGTGATTTCCATCACCGACGGTCAGATATTCTTGGAAACGGCTCTGTTCAACCGCGGTATCCGTCCGGCCATTAACGTCGGTATTTCCGTGTCGCGTGTCGGCGGTAACGCCCAAATCAAGGCAATGAAGAAGATTGCCGGTACGTTGAAGATTGACCAGGCTCAGTTCCGTGAGTTGGAATCGTTCACCAAGTTCGGTGGCGACCTCGACCCTGTGACTGCGCGTGTCATCGACAAAGGACGAAAGAACGAACGTCTTCTTATTCAGGCACAATATCAGCCAATGGCAGTAGAAGAGCAGATTGCAGTCATTTTCTGCGGTACTCGCGGACTGCTTGCCGATGTGCCGATGGACAAGGTGGCCGATTTCGAGAAATCGTTCCTTCAGCTCCTTCAGGTACGTCACCGCAAGGACGTGCTCGATGTGCTCAAGACCGGCGTATTGAACGACGAGATTGAAGAGAAGTTAACGGCAGCAGCGAAAGAAGTTACTGCGAAATATGCACAGCAATAACATTTAGAATATGTCAACGTTAAGAGAACTAAAAGGAAGAATCGGCTCGGTCGCGTCGTCGGAAAAAATCACCGGCGCGATGAAGATGATTTCATCCGCCAAGATGCACAAGGCAGAACAGGCCTTGAGCCGTGTCGTACCTTTCAGGAATCAGTTGCAGACGATTATGGGCAACCTTCTCTCGACTGATGCGGAATACGATTCCGAGTTGACAGAAGTTCGAGATGTGAAAGCTACAGCACTTGTCGTGTTGGGTTCGGACGATGGTCTGTGCGGTGCCTACAACATCAACATTTTCAAACAGCTTCTGGCGCGTGTCAACGAACTGCGTGAAAAGGATGCGGCACTCCACATTACCATTTATCCGATTGGCAAGAAAATGGCGAAAGCCGTTTCCAAACTGAAAGTCAGCGGTGTGGATATCTGCAAGCTGGACGTTACGACCAAGAGCGACCTCGCGGCAATCCGCAGCGTAACCGAATCGTTGAAAGCTGATTTCCTTGCTCACAAGGTAGATTGTGTCGAAATTGTTTCGATGCACTATCTGAGTGCCGGAAAGCAGGTTTTGCGTCGACAACAGTTGCTCCCTGTATCGCCTGAAGCCTTTGGAAATGTTAATAACAGCAATCGGCCGTATATTTTTGAGCCGGATGTTAATAAAATTTACAATACTATATTACCTTTGTACATTATTTCTGTAATGCAGGAAGTTTTTATCCAAAATTCAGCATCAGAACAGGCTGCGAGGGTAATGGCAATGCAGAGTGCAAACGACAATGCAGTGAAACTGCTCGACTCGTTGAAGTTAGAGTTCAATAAACTTCGTCAGCAGAGTATTACAACTGAACTGTTGGATATTCTTGGCGGACAAGTTGAAAAATAAGCAGACATCAGAAAGGGGTTAACATACCGGACCCCTTTCCGGTGTTTTTTGAGTTTAAATTAAATATAAGCCGGTATTTTATTGAAAGTAGGACAGAACTTATTTTTATGAGTAGTGTAAAAGAGTACTTCTCCGGATTAGGTAAGGGCGTAGCCAGCCTTGTTAAGGGAATGCAGGTGACCGGTAAAGAGTTCCTGACCCCTAAAGTTACAGAAGAGTATCCTGACAATCGCGCGAATTTGAACATCGGCGAGCGTTTCCGCGGTACGCTTGAGTTTATTTATGACGAAGAAGGCAATCACAAATGCATAGCGTGTGGATTGTGTCAGATGAACTGCCCGAACGGCACCATCAAAGTGGTGACGAAGATGGTTGACCTTCCAGACGGAAAAAAGAAAAGAAAACTTGACAAGTATCTCTACGATCTTGGTAGCTGTACATTCTGTCAGTTGTGTGTGACATCGTGTCCTCATGATGCCATTCATTTTGTGACTGATTTTGAACATGCCGTCTTCACACGTTCAAAATTGGTAAAGCAATTGAACTATCTTCCTGAGAAGGAAGTTGTAGCGGCTCCTGCTGCTGAATCAACATCTAAACCGGAATAAAATTAAAGTAATTATATATGAATGTAGTAGGTAATTCAATCGTGTATTGCGTGGTTGCTCTTGCAATCATCGTATTCTCGGTACTTTCGGTTACTTCACGCAAAATCTTGCGGGCTGCTACCTATCTGCTGTTCACATTGTTTGCTACGGCTATTCTGTATTTCCACATGGGATTTGAATTCCTGGGTGCAGTTCAGCTGGCAGTCTATGCGGGCGGTATTCTGGTGTTGTTCGTATTCTCGATTTTGCTGACCAGCAAACCGGGGGACAAGGCCGAGATGTTGACCTCGAAGAAAAGAGGCTTGGGCCTGATAGCCGCCATCTTTGGCGTTGCAGTCTGTGGCTTTGCCTTAGTGTCTTATTTCGCTGCCAACGGCGCAACATTGTACAATACAATGATGACGCTCGACATGGAACGAATCGGACATGCGTTGCTCGGAACTGAAAAATTTCAGTACCTTCTCCCGTTCGAGGCAATCAGTGTGTTATTATTGGCATGTATAATCGGTGGCATAACCATTGCCCGTAAAAGATAGGACTAAGCTATGGAACTGTCAATTTTATATTATTTGATTCCGAGCCTGATTATGTTCGGCGCGGGAGTTTATGGTTTTATCACCAGAAAGAATTTGATTGCTATCCTGATTTCTTTGGAATTGATGTTGAACGCCGTTGACATCAACTTTGTTGTGTTCAACCGTTTCCTTTTCCCGGGTCAGTTGGAAGGAATGTTCTTCACATTGTTTGCAATTGCCATAGCCGCAGCAGAAACAGCATTAGCAATAGCCATTATCATCAATATTTTCCGTGTGACGAAGAATGTTGATGTGCAGAATTTAACTAAAATGAAATTTTAAGGCTTATGGAATTGTCATATTCAATAATAACATTACTTCTACCGTTGTTCATGTTCTTCGTACTTGGACTTCTTGGCATGAAAATGCCGAAGCAGGTTTCAGGCGTTTTGGGAACAGTTGCAATGTTGGTTACTACGGTTATTGCCTATGGCGTAGCCTTGACATACTTTTTTGATCCGCAATATACGGTCGACGGTGTCCGTCTGCCGGTTGAAGTGTTCAACGCCACTTGGTTGACACTTGGCGACAAACTTCATGTGGATATGGGTGTATTCATTGACCCGATTTCGGCTATGATGCTGATTGTCATCACAACCATTTCTTTGATGGTACACCTTTACAGCTTGGGTTACATGCACGGTGAAAAGGGTTTCCAACGCTACTATGCGTTCCTTTCACTCTTTACCTTCTCAATGTTGGGTCTGGTAGTTGCAACCAATATTTTCCAGATGTTCATCTTCTTTGAAATGGTGGGTGTTTCATCTTACTTGCTTATCGGTTTCTACTATCACAAGAACTCTGCCGTATCAGCTTCCAAGAAAGCGTTCATCGTTACTCGTTTCGCTGACCTTGGTTTCTTGATTGGTATTATGCTGTTGGCTTACTATTGCGGTACTTTCGACTTCCAGTCGTTGATGAGCAATCCGGGTGCCATCGTCAGCAACGCTGCCGGTGTGACATTCATGGGCTGTTCAGCCGCTTCTTGGGCATTGGCTCTTATCTTCATGGGTGGTGCAGGTAAATCTGCAATGTTCCCGTTGCACATCTGGTTGCCGGATGCTATGGAAGGTCCTACTCCTGTATCCGCACTTATCCACGCTGCAACAATGGTCGTTGCCGGTGTATTCTTGGTTGCAAGAATGTTCCCGATGTACGTGTTCACTCCTGAAGTGCTCGACTTGATTACAGCTACCGGTGCCATCACTGCTTTGTATGCTGCAGTAGTTGCCTGCGTACAGACCGATATCAAGCGTGTGCTTGCCTTCTCAACCATTTCTCAGATTGCTTTCATGTTCACCGCTCTTGGTGTTGCCCGTCCGGAACTTCACGAAGGTGTTGGTTACATGGCTTCCATGTTCCACTTGTTCACTCACGCAATGTTCAAGGGCTTGCTCTTCCTTTGCGCCGGTGCAATTATCCACATGGTTCACAGCAATGAAATGGACGCTATGGGTAACCTTCGCAAATATATGCCGATTACTCACATCGCATTCCTTATCGCATGTCTTGCCATCGCAGGTATTCCTCCGTTTGCAGGTTTCTTCAGTAAGGATGAAATCCTTGTTGCCACATATCTGCAAAGCCCGTTCTGGGGTGTATGGATGTCGGCTGTTGCCGGTTTGACAGCATTCTATATGTTCCGTCTTTACTACCGCATTTTCTGGTGGAACAAGCCTGACTATTCACACCACACACCGCACGACTGCGAATGGGTGATGACAGTGCCTTTGGTAATTCTTGCCGTTATTTCATGTTTGGCAGGTTTCATTCCTTTCGGACATTTCGTTACTTACAACGGCGAAAACTACGATATCCACATGAACTGGGGTGTAGCTGGTCCGAGCATCGCTATCGCTGTAGTGGGAATCGCATTGGCTACTGTGCTTTATCGTAAAGAAAACCCGATGCCTGACCGTCTCGCTAATTCGATGAAGGGTCTGTATCGCGCTGCATACCGTCGCTTTTACATGGACGAGCTCTATATGTTCGTCACTCACAAAATCATCTTCAACGTTATTTGTCGCGGAATCCAGTGGTTCGACACTCACATTATCGACAATACGTGGAACAGATTGGCAAATGCTACAAACAGCATTTCTTTTGCAATCCGCAAGCTTCAATCAGGTTCTATCCAGATGTACGTATGGATTTATTTGGTGGGAGCGTTGCTTCTTGCAGCAGTTTCTTGTTTGTTCTTAATCTAAAAGTTGACGGATAAAAAAATTAAGTTATGTTTAATATATTATTTCTTTTCGTAATCATTCCTGTCCTGACATTGGGGGCGTTGTTCTTGACGCGCAATGTCAATCAGGTGCGCGCCGTTGTGGCGAGTGGAGCGTCACTGCTCTTGATTTCGGCATTCTATCTCTGCTATGCTTTCGTGAATGAAAGAGCCTTGAATCCTGACGAGGCAATGCTCTTTACTGATTCATATATGTGGTTCGAACCGCTGAACATTCACTTGGCAGTCGGTGTAGATGGAATTTCGGTACTGATGATTTTGCTTTCAGCGATTATCGTTTTCACAGGTACTTTTGCTTCCTGGAAAGTGGCACCGCTGACAAAAGAATATTTCTTGTGGTTCACCCTGTTGTCAATCGGTGTATTCGGATTCTTTATTTCGATTGACTTGTTCACAATGTTCATGTTCTATGAAGTTGCCTTGATTCCGATGTACTTGTTGATCGGTGTTTGGGGTAGCGGTAAGAAGAACTACTCAGCCATGAAGCTGACATTGATGTTGATGGGTGGTTCCGCATTCTTGATGATTAGCATTTTGGGTATCTATTACCATGCAGGTGAAACAATGAACTTGTTGGAAGTGGCACAGAACGGTGTGGCTCTCGAATGGCAGAATGCCTTGTTCGTTTGCGCATTTGTCGGTTTCGGTGTCCTCGGTGCTATGTTCCCGTTCCACACATGGTCTCCTGACGGTCACGCTTCAGCGCCTACTGCCGTATCAATGCTCCACGCCGGTGTATTGATGAAGCTTGGTGGTTACGGCTGTTTCCGCGTTGCCATCTATCTGATGCCTCATGCAGCTCACGAATTGGGTTGGATTTTCATGATTCTCACAGGTATTAGCGTCGTTTATGGTGCCTTTACAGCTTGTGTGAAGACTGACTTGAAATACATCAACGCATACTCTTCAGTTAGCCACTGCGGTCTTGTGTTGTTCGCTATCCTTATGATGAACCAGACTGCCATGAGCGGTGCCGTACTTCAAATGTTGTCTCACGGTTTGATGACAGCCTTGTTCTTTGCCTTGATTGGTATGATTTACGGCCGTACTCACACTCGTGACGTTCGCGAGATGGGTGGTTTGATGCAAATCATGCCGTTCTTGTCGGTAGGTTATATCATCGCCGGTTTGGCATCACTCGGATTGCCGGGCTTGAGCGGTTTCATTGCTGAAATGACAATCTTCCTCGGTTCATTTGAGAATACTACAATTTATGATGCAGTGCTTGGCGACGGTAACTTGTTCCGTCACTCATTCGCTATCGTAACTACTACTTCAATCGTAATCACCGCTGTTTACATCCTTCGCGTTGTGGGCAAGCTTCTTTTCGGTCCTGTTCAGAACGAACACCACCGCGAATTGGACGACGCTCACTGGTACGAACGTTTCAGCACGATTACATTGATGCTTGCGATTGCAGTGCTCGGCTGTTTCCCGGATTTGGCAAACCTTATCCTTCGCGACAGCTTCGCTCCGATTGTTGACCACATTATGGCATTCGCACAATAATAAAGTAACGAACTCTTAAATTGAATTTGAAGATTATGGATTATTCACAGTTTATGATAATGCACCACGAAATAGGATTGTTAATCGTATTTCTATTGGTATTTTTGTTCGATACTTTCTTGCCGAAAAACGCTCAGTCCAAACTTTCGGTAACTGCGTGTGTCCTTTTCGGAGCTTATACTCTCTACGGATTCTTTGCTCCGATGACATTCGGTTCTGCATTTGCAGGCATGTATGAAACCACTCCGATTGTTGCTTCCATCAAGAACATTCTCAATGTGGGTATGTTCATCGTGTTGCTTCAGTCAATCAAGTGGAACAACAGCGAATCGCAGATCGTGCGTCGCGGTGAATTTATCGAATTGATGTTGCTCACATTGTTTGGTATATACCTGATGGTTTCAGCTCGTCACTTCCTGCTGTTCCTCATCGGTCTCGAAACAGCTTCTCTGCCTTTGGCTGCGTTGGTTGCTTTCGACAAAAAACAATACGAATCACACGAAGCTGCTGTCAAGTATATCTTTACAGCCGTGTTCTCTTCGGCAATCTATATGATGGGTCTGTCATTCGTTTACGGTTTGACCGGTTCACTCTACTTCAACGATATTGCCGGCCGTGTGTTGGCTTATGAAAACAGCGCGTTGCTCATCGTAGCATTGGCATTCGTCATTTCAGGTATCGGTTTCAAGATTTCTCTTGTTCCGTTCCACTTGTGGACTGCCGATGTTTACCAAGGTGCACCGACTTCCGTTACTTCATACCTTTCAGTGATTTCAAAGGGTGCCGCTACTTTTGCCGCTCTTGTTATCCTTACTCAGGTATTCGGAACTGTTTACAGCCAGGTATGGGAATGGATGCTTTACGCATTGATTATCCTTACTATCACAATCGGTAACTTGTTCGCTATCCGTCAGAACAACATGAAGCGCTTCCTCGCGTTCTCTTCTATCTCACAAGCCGGTTACATCATGCTCGGTGTGATTGCCAACGCTGCTGTGGGTGCTGCTTCATTGTCTTACTATGTTCTCATCTACATTTTCTCTAACCTTGCAGCTTTTGGTGTTATCCAAGCTATCGAAAACAAGACAGAGAAGGTGAACATGAGCGACTACAACGGATTGTACAAGACAAACCCGAAACTTGCTTTTGCTATGATGCTTGCCATGTTCTCTCTCGGTGGTATTCCTCCGTTTGCAGGATTCTTCAGCAAATTCTTCATTTTCTCTGCAGCTTTGCAGGAAGGAAGCGTGGCAATGTATGTATTGGTGTTGATTGCGTTGATTAACACAATCGTTTCACTTTACTACTATTTGTTGGTTGTAAAGGCTATGTTCATCAACGAAAACGACAATCCTATTCCAGCGTTCAAGTCACATTGGAGCGAGCGTGCAGGCTTGGTAGTCTGTGTTGCCGGTGTAATTCTGATTGGCTTGATCAGTTCTATCTACACATTCCTGTTCAACGCAGCTGAAGCGAGCGGAATGTTCTAAACAGTAAATACAGTATATTTGACACATAATGCAGGTCGTTTCTCTGTGACGGAGAAACGACCTGTTTTTTTATACTTGGAGTGCCTCTCCAATTGGTTATCCTATCATTGGGAAACATCGCTATGGCTGTGTTGTAGAACATGTAGGACAGTTGCGCTTATATGAAAATATAATGTTATTTTTATAAAATAAATACAAGAAGCTTTGACCAATGAAGAAATTAATTCTGTTGTTTTTTATTCTTTTGGAGAGCGTATTTGCAAATTCCTTCCAAACGGCTGCGATAGAAAACCAACCGGCAACCCAAACGGTGCGTGATTCATTAAAGGTGGAGATGGTAGGTAAAGACTTTCTGTACTATTCAACAGGCCATCATGGGGTAGTCTGGTCATTAGTATATCGTGAAGCGGGTTCTTATCGTATGCGAATTGGTACGACAAGGGGGAACAATCAGGTTATGAATGCAGAATTCGACACGGTTGCATTTCTTAATGCCAATGGGAAGTTACTTGCTTGGGGACTTGACACATTGCCTGTAATTGCAAAAAAGATGACACCGCAACATAGAACTGTATATTGGCCGATATACGAGTCTTTGTATGGTTTGAATGCGAAAACCGGTGACGAGTTTTTTTCCGATAATGCAATCGGTTATTCTGGACCTGACAGTGTGGCCTTTAATGAAAAATTTACTAAATTGAATATGTTGATGTATTGGCTTGCAGCTCCTGAGGTTCGGCAAGTTATTCCTGAGTCAATGATATTTTGAACGGTTTAGAATTGTGGTAGGGTTTAAATATGAAAGCAGCAAAAGCATATCAATTATCAATATGGGCACACTGCCGTATGGTATAACAATACCAGACATAAGTCCTATATTGTTGGGTTTAGCTTATGTCAATCGGAAAGTTAAATTCAGAGAGTATATTTATTAGACGGTAATATGGAGCTAGATTCAAAAAATAGCTCTCGACTATTCAGGGTTTGGAAAAAAAATCTTGCCAACGGTTGGGCTTTGCGATAAAGTAGCAGCTTTATGTAGCCTTGATTTTTTCGTTTGATTCTTTCGGTGGAAATATCTACATTTGTAAAAGTGTAATTCAAAATTAATGTCGAATCGATGAAATTTTTAATGTCAATTGTTGCGTTTTGTATTGCCATGTGCGGAAGCCTGTTTGCCCAGCAGCGGGTGTCATCCGGAAAGCTCGTGGAATTCAAGAATTTTAATTCAAAGTATGTCAAGCCGCGTGATGTGAACGTGTGGGTGCCGTCGGATTACAGCAGTGACAAAAAGTATTCTGTGTTGTATATGCACGACGGACAGATGCTTTTTGATGCGGCAACGACGTGGAACAAACAGGAATGGAAGGTAGATGAAGAAATGGGCAAATTGCTCAGCGACCGCAAACTTTCCAATTGTATTGTGGTTGCCATTTCCAATGTGGAGAAGGACCGTTATTATGATTATTTCCCGCAGAAGTCGCTGAATTATCTGCCTGCCGACAGTCTGGCAAAGTTGGATGTCAGCCGTTTCAGTGCAGACAATTACCTGCATTTTATCGTAGATGAGTTGAAACCTTACGTCGACAAGAACTTTTCAACCTATACCGACCCCTCGCATACTTACGTTATGGGCTCAAGCATGGGCGGTTTGATTTCGCTCTATGCCTTGTGTGAATATCCTAATGTGTTTGGAGGTGCGGCATGTCTCTCTATTCATACGCCGATGGTGCTCGACGGTTCTGCGTCGAAGGCTAACGTATGGGCGAAGGCTTTCCGTGACTATTTGGCAGCGTCTTTGCCAGAAGCCAACAGCCGCCTGATATATATCGACCGTGGCGACCATACGCTCGATGCTTCCTACACAGTTTTCCATCAGCAGTTGGATTCTGTGTTGACAAGCAAGGGCTGGCAGTTCCCGCAAAAGATGTCAAAGATTTATCCGGGAGCTGCACATACAGAGACCGACTGGTCGAAGCGTCTGCGTTCACCGCTGTTGTTCTTGTTGGCAAACAAGGATACGGAACAGGTGGAACGTATCGACCCTCCGTTCTGGTGGTGTGGAATGAACGACAGCGAACTTCAGCTGATGGTTTATGGCACCAATATCGGTACCTACACTCCGGAAATCGCTTATAGCGGTGTGCAGATTAAGCGGGTGGAACGTGTGGAAAGTCCGGACTATCTGTTTATTTATCTGGATGTGAAAAATGCTCTGCCGGGTAAATTCCCGATTGAATTTACGAAAGGAAAACAAAAAATCAGCTATAAGTATGAGTTGAAAGGACGTCAGGCCCGTGCGTCGGAAAAGGAAGGCTTCAACTCGTCGGATGTCATATATCTGATGATGCCCGACCGTTTTGCCAATGGCGACATGGGTAATGACAAAGTGGAGATGAAGTATCCGTACACGGTCGACCGTTCGAATGTTTCCGCCCGTCATGGTGGCGACCTTGCCGGTGTGAAACGCCATATTGATTATTTGACCGAGTTGGGTGTTACGGCTCTTTGGATGACACCGGTGCTTGAAAATGATATGGGTGAAGGTTCTTACCATGGTTATGCTGCGACGGACTATTACAAGATTGACCCGCGTTTCGGAACAAATGAGGAATATGTTGACCTGGTAAAGAGTCTGCATGACAAAGGTATCAAGGTTATAATGGATATGGTGTTCAACCATTGTGGTAGCCGTCATCCTTGGATGAACGATCAGCCGACAGCCGACTGGTTCAACAACCCTGACAGCTATGTGCAGACAAATCATAACAAGACCGTATTCTTCGACCCTTATGCATCCGATATCGACCGGAAGGAAATGACTGACGGATGGTTTGTACCGACGATGCCCGACTTGAATCAGCGTAATCCGCATTTGGCAAAATATCTGATACAGAATTCTATCTGGTGGGTAGAATATGCCGATTTGAACGGTATTCGCCAGGATACCTATCCTTATCCGGATTCCGATATGATGAAACGTTGGTGTAATGCGCTGTATGCCGAATATCCCGACATCAATATTGTGGGTGAGGCCATGATTACGAATCCTTTCGGGGCAGCTTTCTGGCAAAAGAACAGCCGTTTGAACTTTAACGGCAATACGGATTTGAAGTCGGTGATGGACTTCCATCTGTCGTCGGTGGCTTCAAAAGCTTTCCATGAGGAAACCTATTGGGCCGGTGGTTTGCAGACGATATTCGAGCACTTTGTTTGTGATTTTGCTTATCCTGACATCAAGAACGTGATGCGCCTTTTGGACAATCACGACATGGACCGTTTCCTTGTTGAAGAACCGAAAGATTTGAATGCGTTCAAACAGGCCACTACATTGCTGCTGACGGTACCGGGTATTCCACAACTGTACTACGGACATGAACTCGCTTTCTACGGTTCGTCAAAAGTTGACTATGGTTACATTCGTCCCGATATGCCGGGCGGATGGATGGGCGACAGCCTGAATGTGTTTGAAGAGCAGGGAAGAACGGCAATCCAGCGTGAGGCTTTCAAGTTTACGAAAAACCTGTTGAACTGGAGAAAAGGGAACAAGGTGATTTCTGAAGGTACGATGAAGCATTTTGTTCCGCGTAACGGCGTCTATGTCTATGCCCGTTCTTATGAAGGAAAGACGGTAGTGGTTGTCATGAACGGTATGAAGTCGGAAGTCGAACTTCCGCTCGCTCCTTATGCAGAAGTGCTGGGTAAGGCAGAGAAGGCATACGATGTGCTGACCGGACGTCACATTGCCCTTCAGAACAAACTGATGCTGGCACCGAAGGCCGTTTTGCTGTTGGAACTTTAGAATTTATTGTTTGCTTGTGTTGAGTCAGGCCGGGTTCTTTTAAAAGGAAAGGAATCCGGCTTGATTTTCTTTACGAATGTGAAAAAATACAAATATTTGAACAAGATGATTAAATAATCGCTTTCGGATGAATAAAGAATCATTTGAAATTGTAACTTTGTCATATACAAACACACAACCTAACATTTTGCTTATGAAACATTTTTTACTGTCTCTCCTTCTTTCTGTCGGAGCGATTTCGGCAACAGCCGATTCATTTCTCATTGATGAGACTGAATACAATTATGATGTTCTTTGTAAAAAAGAAGTAGGTCCGGGCGTGACATATGTTCGTCTTCGGATTCCTGATTTTCCGTTGAATATCAACTATATGCAAGTTGATTTAAATAATCCCTACAATCAGATAGAAACTTTCCAGGGTCAGGATATGGTTGGTCGGACCGAGGCGCTTGCCAATGTCTATGACCGTATGAAGGCCGCCGGCCGTAAGCCTCTGGGTGGACAGAATTCCAATTTCTGGGTTGTATCTACGCAGGCTCCGTATGAGGACTACTGTATGGGTGCTCCGTTTGGCGGAAGCCTAAAGGACGGGCAGATTGTTACGGAAACCAATTGCCATTCAAATTGGTGGAACGGCGGTCCGACTCGTACTGGTTCTGTCGGAATTGATACCGACAAGAAGTTGTGGATTGGTGAAATGTCATGGAAAGGAACGGTGAAATCCGACAAGTGGACATCGCCGAGCGAGTTTTTCCAGGTCAATAAATATTGCAATTATGGCAACGAGATGGCTTTGTTCAATTCTTATTATAACAAGACGAAGCCTTTCCAAACCGTGGAGACCTATCAGGAAGACGGGCAGACACGCTATCGCCTGGTTGAAGGACAGAACACTGAAGTGTATTTGGATTTGACCGAAGGTTCCGAATGGGCAACAAACAAGGATTTCACGGCTGTCGTTAAGGACGTGAAAAAGAATGCCAGCGGAGGTGTATTGGGCGATTATGACTTGTGTCTGACAGGTACAGGCGACTATAAGGCTCTGCTCGAACAGCTTGAAGTGGGGGATGTCGTGACATTGAACTACGGATGGACGCTGTATGACGGCAATATTACTCCAAATCTCACAAATCTTGTAAGCGGTAATGCTGTTGTGATGAAAAATGGAGAACTGACCGGCCGTAACTATGATGAAAGCTATAATTCAATGGTTTATTCGCGTTCTGCCTATGGTATGAGCGAGGACGGCAAGACTTTGTTCATGTTTGTGATTGACAAGTCTGTTGATGCTACTTATGGCAGTTCTGCCGGTTGTACAACCAGTGTGATGTGTCAGATTATGAAGCAGCTTGGAGCATGGAATGTTGTCAATGTTGATGCCGGCGGCTCTGCCCAATTGATGGTACAGGGTTCGGTGGTAAACCGTACGACGGAAAGTTATCCGCGTGCCGTTGCCAACGGATGGATGGTTTATTCAACAGCTCCGGAAAGCAGCACCATTTCACGTTTGGAATTTTTGGATGCAGAATTGTCAATTCCGGTTTACAGCACTTATCAGCCTGTCATTCTGGGTTATAGCGAATACGGCGATTTGATTAATGAAAATGTGGAAAATTTTGTTCTCTCTTGTGACCCGAAAATCGGAACGGTAGAAAATGGTGTGTTTTATGCCGGAGGCGAGCCGGGTTCAGGAGAATTGAAAGTGGAATGCGACGGTGTTGTAACGACTACAACTGTCAATGTCGTTGAGTCGGAAGTTGCGTTGCGTATTTCTAATATTCTGAACGACGGAAGAAGCTATCCGTTGGAAGTGCTTGCAAAAACATCGGCACATGATTTTGAATGCGATCCTTCCCGTTTGACATGGACGGTTGAAGACCCGTCGGTGGCAGTTATCGAAAACGGTGTACTTCGTGGTTTGAAGAACGGAACGACATCCATTACCGGAACTATCGGTGATTTTAATACAACGGCTACAGTCAACGTGGAATTGCCTGCAGGAGCAACTGAACCGGTTTATCGTACGTTCCCGGCAGAATGGGATTTGAAGCAAGTCGGTGGTACAGATTTGGCTGTTAATCAGTTGGAAAACGGATTCTCGGTTTCTTATGTTGGTAATGGCTCAAGCCGTGGTGCCTATATTCAGTTGCAGAGTCCGGTTCAGGTATGGAGTATGCCGAAGGCTTTGCGTGTGAAAATCAATCCGGGTAATGCAACGGTGAAAAAAATAGCCGTTTCAGGTGTTAATGCTTTAGGTGAAGTTTTGAGCTCAATGGCATTTACAACCGAAGAGTTGCCAAAGAATGTTGAGCAGACGTTTGATGTGGATTTGTCAGAGTGGTTCGATGTTGAAGATGTGGCAGTATATCCGATTACATTGAATACTTTCCGTATGGATATGGGAACATCGGCTAAGGGTGAAAACTTTACCATTGATGTGCCGGCATTGTTGGCCGTTTATGGTGGTGACAGCCATGTGGAACAGTTGGGTGTTGCGAATAAAGGTCTGTCCGTTTACCCGAATCCAGTTACCGGTGGCTTGGCAAGAGTGCGTTGCAATGACGAAAATGTCGCCGAAGGTATGGCTGTAGTTGCTACTCTTTCCGGTTCGGTTGTACTTCAGCAGCCGTTGACATTCGATAATGGTGACGCCACTTTGAATGTGAGTGATTTGCTTCCGGGCATGTATATTGTTCGGTTGACATCTGAAAATGGAACATATACAGGGAAAATTATCATAAATCAATAACTTAAAACCTAGAACTATGAGAGTCAAATTCTTAACGCTTGCGTTGGCATTTGCAACCCTTGCCAGCGCACAGGAAGTGACCATCACCAGCCACCGGCAAATCCTCAAGGGCACGGAAAGCAGTGCCTACAATCCGGTGCTGAGTGCCGACGGACAGCAGCTGCTGTTCTCCGGCGACAATTATACGGGCCTGAAGCTGTATGATTTCAACGATGATGTCACAACAAAAATTTCAGATGCCGACATGGCGGGGTATCATCCCGAATTCTCAACGGACGGCAAGTCGGTTTACTACATGTCGCAGACACGAGAAAACATGCGCCTCTACAGAGCGATGAACAACTATTTCGTTTCGTCGAAATCCACTAAGGTGATAGCCGACGGCATGCGCCGAATGAATGCTCCTATCGTATTGAAGAACGGAGTTGCCGTACAGTCGGAACGCGGAGTAGAGTACAGCGGAGCCAAGAGCACGGAAACATTTGTCTATGCGGAAGGCTCAGAGCTGGCTGTAGTTAAAAACGGCGTTGAAAAACGCTTCAGTCCAGTCGCCACCAATTACCACTATCTGTGGGAATCCTTGTCCCCGAACAAGGACAAGGTATTGTTCTATGCCGGCGGAAAGGGTCTGTATGTAGTCGACCTTAACGGCAACGTGCTTGCGGACCTTGGCAAATATACAGAGCCGGTATGGTACGGCAACGACTATATCGTCGCACAGATGACCACCGATGACGGCCACCAGTTCGAATCGTCGAAACTGGTTCTTCTGAAGGCCGACGGAACATTTGTAAAGGACCTGACGAAGCCGGAAAGCATGGCGATGAACCCGACCGCATCGGCAGAGGCGAGCCGAATTGTGTATAATACGATTGACGGTCGAATGTTTGTAATGGAAATCAACATCAAATAAAATCTGCTGAAATATGAAAAAACTGAATCTCTTATTAATGGCTGCTGCGACAGCTGTAAGTGCGAATGCGGCAGATTTGAACGGTTTGAAGATCTATGTTAATCCGGGGCACGGAGGTTATGATTCTGATGACCGTAACGTGGCTATCCCTCCGTTTGCACAACACGATGAAAACGGTTTTTGGGAATCGAAGAGTAACCTGGTGAAAGGATTGGCATTGCGTGATTTGTTGGAAAGCTTCGGCACGCATGTGGACATGTCGCGTACGACAAACACCACTGCCGATGACCGTGGTTTGACTGAAATTGGTGAAGAAGCGAATAAATGTCAGTCAGACTTTTTCTTCTCCATCCACAGTAATGCAACTGGCACATCAAACCGTACAAACCAGCCGTTGATGCTGTATCGTGGTTATACGGATGACCCTGTTTTCCCTGAAGCAAAGGAAATGTCGGGTATTTTGAATAAATGGCTTTTGGAGAATGAAATAGCATCATGGTCGAGCAAAAATCCGTGGCTTGCCGGTGACTGGACGTTTTATGATTGGGGTACTTCCGGATTGGGCGTTTTGCGCAAACTGACTATTCCGGGTATGCTTTCTGAAGGTTCCTATCATGACTATATCCCTGAAACCTATCGTTTGATGAGCAATGACTACTGTTGGTTGGAAGCCTATCATTTCGTACAGGCGATTATGGAATATTTCGGAGCTTCCGAGAAATTTACGACAGGTGTCATTGGCGGTTCTCTGATGGACAGCCGTCTGATTCGCACTGATCCTGTTTATGGAACCACCTTTTTCGAACATGACCAGGCCTTGCCAATCATGAATGCGACTGTATCGCTTGTCAACGACAAGGGCGAAACAGTAGAGACTTACACTACTCAGGATCTGCCAAACGGAGTCTATATGTTCAAGAGCGTAGCTCCGGGCAATTATAAGGTTAAATTCACTCATCCGGAATATCGCGACAAGGAAATCGATGTGGTTGTAGAAGCCAACAAGGTTACCTACGAAAACGTGTATCTGGACCGTGTCCGCAACACTCCTCCGGAAGTTGTAGAATACTCGCCGGTATGGAACGAGGGTGACGAAGCCGTGCTGTGTAACACACCGGTAATCCTCAAGTTCAACTGGGATATGGATCCGGAATCAGTGGAAGAAAACTTCTCCATCACACCGGCAGTAGAAGGCGACCTGACTTGGGAAGACTCGTACGCGACGCTGGTATTCAAGCCGAAACGCGCATACGATGTCAATACGCTTTACACCGTCGTTTTGAAGAAAGAGGCGAAACATCCGGAAAACATTTCCATGACAGAAGACTTCGTGTTGAAATTCAAGACAACGGACTATAACGAAATGCACATATTGGCCGCCTGTCCGGGCAAGGATGAGAAGGTACATTACGACGGTGCAAAAATTCACTTCCGTTTCGACAAGCATCCTTACACCTTGTCAATCGACGATGAAATCATCGTCACCGACGCACAGGGCACAGAACTGGCAAGAAACTCCCGTACCCGCAAGGTGAGCAAGCCGACGGACGAATTCGGTTTCTATCAGGTCGACTTGACAAAAGACCTGGTACCGGGAGCAACATACACTGTGAATGTATCGGGCGAATTGAAAGACCAGTACGGAATCAAGATAGCCGGTCCACAAACGTATCAGTTTGTAGCAGTAGATGCCGCAGAGGAATATGCTGATTTTGCACAAGTGAACAGTCTGGACGACAACAACGTGCTGACGGCCGATGCCGAGACAAGTGCCGGAACGACAGCTGTTGCCGCTGCCCGCAACACCGCCACGAAACTTGAAGGCACAGCGTCCTGCAAGCTTACCTACACTTTCTCCGCTACCGAAGGCGGCGCTGCCGTTTACGGTTTTGCAACGGCACCGGAACGCAAGTTCACCAATATCGACGCTTTGGGCGTGAAAGTCTACGGTGACGTGAGCAACAATGTCCTCTATGCAAACTTTGCAACGGAAGGAGCCGAAGTCAAGGTGAAGGTATGTGACCTGAGCTATATCGGCTGGCATAGCTGTGCCGTGGCTCTGTCTGAATTGGAAGCCGGTAAGGAATACACGCTGAAGGGCTTCGAAATCGCACAGGCCGGCGGTCAGATCAGCAAGACGGGAACTGTTTATGTGGACAATATCGCAGTAGGCGATGCCGGTTCAAGCGTGAACGACATAGAAATCTCAGGTCTCCGGATGTATCCGAACCCCGCAAGCGAACTTCTTGTAGTGAATGCTGATTCGTTCATAGCCGGAATCGAATTGTACTCACTTGACGGCAAACTGATGTCCAAGACAAGTGGAAATGTCGTGAATGTCAGTGAATTGCCTTCTGGTAATTATGTGGCAAAGATTTACACCAATGTCGGTTTTGCAACGAAGAAAGTAGTAGTACGTCACTGATGTATTTTTCCAAATATATGCAAATGCAGCTCAGTTAGGGCTGCATTTGTTGTTTTTAGTGCTATAAAACATAAGCAGCAACTTCTGTAAATTATGTGGTTGTGTCTAAATTTTTATTACTTTTGTGGAAAGTATACTCAATTTTAATATTCTATGAAAATTATTGCAGACAGCAGTGCTTCACGTACAGAATGGATTTTAGTTGACGGTACCAATATAGTGGAACATGCTTTTACGAAAGGATTGAATCCGTTTTTTTTGACTCGCCGTGATATTAGCCATACAATTCGTTTGGAACTTTCTGAAGCTTTCTTCAAAAAGCGCTGGGAGCACATCCATTTCTATGGTGCTGGCTGCTCTAATGCAGAAAAGAAAAAAATTGTAGAAGCATCGTTGGTTGCCCAGTTCAAGACTCCGGTAACGGTTGAAAGTGACTTGCTTGGTGCGGCCCGCGGTCTGCTGATTCATGACAAGGGAATTGCCTGTATTCTCGGTAGCGGTTCCAATTCTTGCTATTATGATGGAAAAGGCGTTGTGAAAAATGTGAAGTCTTTGGGCTTTATTCTTGGTGACGAGGGTAGTGGAGCATATATCGGCAAATTGTTTGTCAGCGACTGCCTGAAGAACCTTGCACCTGCTCATCTTCGCAATTCTTTCTACGAATATTTGCAGCTTACGCCGGATGAAATCATGTCGTCGATTTACGATGCCCCGATTCCAAATACGGCGCTCAGCACTTATTCCCGTTTCTTGATGGACAAGCTGGACATGGACTATGTCTACAATTTGGTATACTCAAGTATTGATGCATTTTTTGTCCGTAATGTGTTGCAATATGACTACGCTGGTCAGAACGTGTCGTTTGTAGGCTCAAATGCGTGTGCTTATTCCGGAGTGTTGGCTGAGGTGGCTAAAAAGTACGATATCACAATTCAGAAAATTTTGCCAAGTTCAGTTCCCGGACTGGTGAAGTATCACGCGACAAGCCCGCAAAAGCAAAACTAAAATTATGTAGTCAAATATTAAATAATGTTGGTTTTAAGGAAATCCTTAATCTAAATTTTCATGAACTAATCAGTTTGTAGTAAATTTGCGCATATATACTCAAAATAATTAAAAACGACCTTAAAAATCATAATCGTGCGCAGGGCTTTTATTTTCGCAATGATAGCGGCAAGTTCCGCATTATGTGAAGCAAGTGTGACTCCGTTAGACTCATTAACAAATGAGTCGATTAATGTAGTGTTAAATCAGTCGTTGCCTAAGACTTTGAAAATTGGCAAAGTGAAGGTGGCGAATGCTACTGTAGACCAAAAGAAAAAAACTGTCAGCTTGGACTTTAACGAAGTCTTTGGCTATGTTCCCATGTCCGACAGCTACTTGGCCGAGGTAGAAGCGGCGGTGCGTGAAAAACTTCCTGCCGAATATGCCGGCTATAAACTGAAGCTGACTATTGGCGGACGGGATGTGGCCGACTATTTGCCGGAAGCTGAATTCAACTATAAGAAGACAAAGAAACGTCAGCCGTTTGTTTATGCTGTTGACGATACACGCCATCCGAAAAAAGGTCTTGACGGAAAAATCATTGCCATGTGGCAGAGCCACGGCTGGTATTTTGAACAAAAAGAAAACCGTTGGGAATGGCAGCGTGCACGTATTTTCCAGACTGTAGAGGACCTCTATACTCAAAGTTATGTGATGCCTTATTTGATGCCGATGCTGGAAAATGCCGGAGCGTATGTCATGAGCCCACGCGAACGCGATACGAAAAACATTGAAATAATCATTGACAATAACGGCGGATTGGCTGCTAAGGGCGGATATTCTGAGCAAGGAGGTGAGTATCCTTGGGAAGAAAGCACTGATGCAGGTTTCGCCTATTTGAAAAAATCATACGAAGGTTTCGACAACCCGTTCAAACACGGTACTTATCGTACAATCCCTACAGCAAAAGGAAAACGCCCGTCTGTAGCCGAATGGTCGGCTTCTATTCCGGAAGATGGTGAATATGCCGTATATGTTTCTTATGCGACATTGCCAAACAGCACGGAAGATGCCCGCTATACGGTACATACAGCCGGTGGCGACCGTCAGTTTGTCATCAATCAGAAAATGGGAGGCGGCACATGGATTTATCTGGGACATTTCTATTTCAAGAAAGGTCAGCAGAAGCTGGTTTCTCTCAGCAATGAGTCGGACAAACGCGGCAGAGTCGTGACTGCTGATGCTGTGAAAATCGGTGGCGGCTATGGTAATATTGCACGCAAAGTGTCGGATGTCGTTACCGAAAATGTGAAAAGTGCTGAAGCCGATAAGGTGCAGGCAAAAGAAGTGAAATCACGGATAAAGAGCGAGTATAAAGTAAGTGGTTATCCACGTTTTACGGAGGGTGCACGCTATTGGTTGCAATGGGCCGGTATTCCGGATTCCGTTTATTCACCTTCTAACGGAACGAACGATTATACAGACGATTACCGTTGTCGCGGTACATGGGTCAACTATCTTGCTGGTGGTTCCAGCGTTCTGCCTGATAACAAGGGTTTGAATATACCTGTTGACCTTGCATTTGCATTCCACTCTGATGCCGGAACGACAATGGACGATACAATTATCGGTACACTCGGTATCTATTTTACAAATAAGGGTGACAAATATGTTAATGGTACGGACCGCATGGTTTCACACCAGTTAACTAATTATGTAATGACAAATATTGTCAACGACGTTCGTGCGCAGTTCGATTCGCAGTGGGTACGCCGTGGCATGTGGGACGCTTCTTATTTTGAAGCGCGAGTTCCGGAAGTGCCGACAATGTTGCTTGAACTTCTGTCACACCAGAACTTTGCAGACATGCGTTATGGTCTTGACCCGAAATTCCGTTTCACTGTCAGCCGTGCGATTTATAAAGGAATGGTTCAGTTCTTCGCGAAGATGGAAGGCAAGGACGACTACATGATTCAGCCGCTTCCGGTCAACAGCTTTGCCATTGACAAGAAAAATTCCAACAAGTTTGTCCTTTCTTGGAAAGAAACAGTCGATACGTTGTGCGACCGTGCTCAGCCGTCTGCTTATGTAATTTACGAACGTGTGGCCGACGGAGGTTTCCGCCAGTTGGCTGTAACTTCTTCTACAAGCTATGAAGTGACTGTCAATGACAATCTTATCCATAGCTATAAAGTGGTTGCAATGAATGACGGAGGATTGAGTTTCCCGTCGGAAATCCTTGCTTTGGGTGTAGCAAAAGAATCGAAAGGTGACGTGCTCGTTGTCAACGGCTTCACCCGAGTTTCAGCTCCTGATTCCTTCGATTTGGGTAATGGTATAGCCGGTTTCTATAATTCCCGCGACGGTGGAGTTCCTTATATGTCAGATATTTGCTTTATTGGTGATATGTTTGAATTCCGTCGTGAAGTGCCTTGGACAAGCGACGATTCGTCAGGTTTCGGTGCAAGCCGTGCCAACTATGAAGATAAAGTCATTGCCGGAAATACGTTTGACTATCCTTACATGCATGGTGAAGCCATCATGAATGCCGGATACTCTTTCGTATCAACATCTTTGAAATCTGTTGAATCGGGATACGACATGAAGAAATATGGCATGACTGACCTGATTTTGGGCAAGCAGAAACAAACACAGTCGGGTAGAGGTGAAAAACCAGACTTGTATCATATCTATTCCCCGGAATTGCAGGCTGCTGTCAAAGCATATTGTGAAAACGGTGGCGATATTCTGGTAACCGGTTCTTATGTGGCAACCGACGTTTGGGACAACAAGAAGGCTACTGATGAAACACGCAAGTTCGCATCCGATGTGTTGGGCTACAAATGGCGTGTCGGGCAGGCAAGCATCACTGGTGAGGCTTATATGGTTCCGACTTATTTCGATTCTTTCGGAGAATTGGATTTGGACTACTATACGACGCTGAACTCAGAGTTCTATGCTGTAGAATCGCCCGATGCCATGTATCCGACTTTCGAAGACAAAGGCTGCACACTGCTCCGCTATACAGAGAACAATATTCCTGCGGCAGTAGCCAATGACTTTGACACCTATAAGACTTGCATTGTCGGCTTCCCGTTTGAAACCATCAAGAGTGAAAGCGCACGCAACACATTTATGAAGCAAGTGCTTGAATTCTTCAAGAAATAAACATCAGTTATAGTAACAAATTGAAACATTATATAAATATGAGAACAATTAATTGCTTTATCCCATTTCTTAACGCAGAGCAAGTTAAGACTACAATTGCAGGTTTGAAAGCTTGCGAATTAGTGAATAAAATTTATCTTTTGGCAGGTGCTGATTCAGAAGGTACAGTTGAAGGTTGTGAAAAAATCGAAATCAAAGGCTTGAACAGCAGCGACACAATGAAGAAAATTGCTGCTAAGGCAGATGCTGACTATGTGATGCTTTACACAAAGCACAACACATTGGAATTCGGTATGTTTGCCATCGAACGTATGCTCCACATCGCTGACGATTCAGCTGCCGGTATGGTATACGCCGACCATTATAATGTTGTGGGCGAAACTCGCAACAATGCCCCGGTTATTGACTATCAGAAGGGTAGCCTTCGTGACGACTTCAACTTCGGTTCTGTTCTTCTTTTCAATGCTTGTGTTTTCAAAAATGCTGTTGCCAAGATTGACAAGGAATATGAATTTGCAGGTTTGTACGATGTTCGTTTGAAAGTTTCACAGGAAGCAGAACTCGTTCATATCAACGAATACCTTTATTCAGACGTAGAACTTGATACTCGCAAGAGCGGTGAAAAGATTTTTGACTATGTTGATCCGAAAAACCGTGGCGTGCAAATCGAAATGGAAGAAGCATGTACAGCTCACTTGAAAGCTATTGGAGGTTACCTTGCTCCAGAGTTCAAGAAAATCGAATTCAGCGCAGGTAATTTCGAATATGAAGCTTCTGTTATTATTCCGGTTCGCAACCGTATCCGTACTATCCGCGATGCTATCAAGTCGGTATTGTTGCAAAAGACAAACTTTAAGTTTAACCTTATCGTAATCGACAACCATTCAACTGACGGTACAACTGAAGCTATCGACGAATTCAAGGATGACGAACGCGTTATCCACTTGATTCCGGAACGTCAGGATTTGGGTATCGGCGGTTGCTGGAACTTGGGTGTTCACCACGAAAAATGCGGTAAGTTTGCCGTTCAGTTGGACAGCGACGACGTATATAAAGATGAAAACACATTGACTACTATGGTTAATGCGTTCTACGAACAAAACTGTGCAATGGTGGTCGGAACATACATGATGACTGACTTCAACATGAACATGATTGCACCGGGTATCATCGACCACAAGGAATGGACTCCGGAAAACGGCCGCAACAACGCATTGCGTATCAACGGTCTCGGCGCTCCTCGTGCATTCTATACTCCGGTTCTCCGCGAAGTGAAAGTGCCTAACACAAGCTATGGTGAAGACTATGCGCTTGGTTTGAACTTTTCTCGCGAATACCAGATTGGCCGTGTTTATGATGTAGTTTACTTGTGCCGTCGTTGGGACGATAACTCTGACGCATCTCTCGATGTAGTGAAGATGAACGCCCACAACTTGTATAAGGACCGTATCCGTACATGGGAACTTCAGGCACGTATCGCTTTCAATAAAAAGAAATAAAGTCAAAAATCCGATTATTCTTAATGACAGTAAATAAAGAAAATGTCCGTTCATTCATTGAAAGCCAATTGAATGTATGGGACACTGCAAAAAATAACTTTGAAGCGCTTAAAGGCGTTAAGGTGAAAGATTTCACCATCGGAAACTCCACAGTAAAAGTGCAGTTCAATCCGGCCCGCATCGTATCTTCAGCGGCTAAGGTGGATGCTAAATCTTTGAAGGAACGCAAGTGCTTCTTGTGTGAGACTAATCGCCCGGCAGTCCAGGAAGGACTGCCGTGGGGCGGTTATACGGTATTGATTAATCCGTTCCCTATCTTCCCGAAACATCTGACAATTCCTGACAATAGCCATACGGATCAGAAAATTCAAGGCCGTATTGCCGATATGATGAAATTGACAAAGGATTTGGAAGAATACACACTGTTCTACAATGGACCGAAGTGTGGTGCTTCAGCTCCTGACCACATGCACTTCCAGGCTGGTAACCGCGGTTTTATGCCTATCGAAGAGGATATCCACAATGCAAAGGCGGAAGTGGTTGTCAATGCAGGTAAAGGTGAGTTGTGTCTTGTGAAAGGATTGGCACAGAGTTGTTTCCTTATCCGTACGACAGACGTTGAAGCCGGAGCCGTATTGTTTGGCCAACTTTATGCTGCACTCAACATTCCGGAAGGTGAAATCGAACCGATGTTGAATGTTTTGTGCTGGTTTGAAAAGGAAACCTGGTATCTTGTTGTGTTCCCGCGCAAACAGCACCGTCCGACCTGCTATTTTGCAGAAGGCGATGCAAATATCCTTATCAGTCCGGCATCCGTTGATATGGGTGGCGTTTTCATCACTCCGCTTGAAAAGGACTTTGAAAAGATTTCTGCCGACGATATCAAGACCATTCTTGATGAGGTGTGCTTGAGTGAGGCCGAAGCAGAAGAAATTGCAAACAAACTTAAATAAAAAATACTCCTACTGCTATGTCACAACCGCAAGTGAAAGTCGGCATAATGAATGAGCCGTCTATTAAATTTATATTTCCGTCAGAATATTTTGTTGATGGAAAACCCGTGAAAGGCGAACAGTTGGCTGAAGTCAAAGACGGCAAAGTGCTTTGGAACGGCGAACTTTTTGAAACATTGGAATTTACACCAGGTAACGAAACCGATTATTTTGAACTTTGCGACGTTACAATCGGCGTTAATTTCCACTGGGAACGTAAGGAAAACCAGTCTTTTCGCGGTTCATTACGACTCATTGTTGAAAACAATCAGATAACGGCCATCAACGTTCTTCCGATTGAAGAATATTTGTTGAGCGTAATTTCTTCGGAAATGAGTGCAACTGCTTCTTTGGAACTGTTGAAGGCTCATGCCGTCATTTCACGGAGCTGGCTTCTGGCACAGATTGAGAAGAACAAGCAGCTTGCTGACGACAGTGAAGAGTATTCTTCCTGTACGCTAACTGATACAGAACTCGTAAAATGGTACGACCGTGAAGACCATGTGAACTTCGACGTTTGTGCCGATGACCACTGTCAGCGTTATCAGGGCATTACCCGCGAGTCGACTGAAAAGGTACGCGATGCCATCAAGGCAACTTGGGGACAAGTGCTTACTTACAATGGTGTGCTTTGCGACGCACGTTTCTCTAAATCTTGCGGCGGTGTGTTTGAGGAATTCGAGAACTGCTGGGAACCGAAGCACTATGATTATCTTGTAGCGCGTCACGATGGCGAACAGCCGATGAATTTCCTTGACTTGACAATTGAGGAAAATGCCCGTGAGTGGATTTTGAATGCACCTCCTGCATTCTGCAATACCCACGACAAGCAGATTCTTTCGCAGGTTCTCAACAGTTATGATCAGGAAACTACCGACTTCTACCGTTGGAAAGTGGAATATACACAGGATGAACTTTCCGAGCTCATCAAGAACCGCTCAGGCGTTGATTACGGTGAAATTCTGGACTTGATTCCTATTGCGCGCGGTACTTCCGGTCGTCTCTATCGTTTGAAGATTGTTGGAACGAAAAAGACGTTGATTATCGGTAAGGAGCTTGAAATTCGCCGTACATTGTCGCCTTCACACCTTTACAGTTCTGCATTCGTGGTAGAAAAAGAAGGAGAAGAAGGAAAAGTGCCGACGAAGTTCAAACTTACAGGTGCCGGTTGGGGGCACGGTGTTGGCTTGTGTCAGATTGGTGCTGCTGTAATGGGAGAGAAAGGTTACAATTATCGTCAGATTTTGCAGCATTATTTTATTAATTCAGAAATAACTGAACTTTATTAAAGTAAAATAGAAATGGAAAAAGTTGCAACACGCAATCCGTGGGCATGGATTCCCACACTATATTTTGCTCAAGGCATTCCTTTCATTTTCATCAATATGGTGACAATGGTGCTGTTCACGCAACTTGGAATGTCGGAAACAGATGCCGCCTTATACACAGGTTGGCTTTATCTTCCTTGGGTTATTAAACCATTTTGGGGCCCTATAGTAGATATTATTAAAACGAAACGTTGGTGGACAGTAGTCATGCAGGTTTGTGTGGCGATAGGTTTGGCTTGTATTGCATTTACAATGCCGTTGCCAAATAAAGAAGAAATAGCAGCAGGTGTACCAGTAAGTGCATTTGCTTTATGTCTGTTCTTTTATTTTATAACTGCATTTTGTTCTGCAACACACGATATTGCGTCTGATGGCTTTTATATGATAGCCCTTAATACAAACCAGCAAAGTATGTTTGTTGGAATTCGTTCAACGTTCTATCGTTGTGCCAATGTATTCGGCCAAGGTGGTCTTGTTATGATTGCCGGAGCTTTGGAGGCCTATTTTGACACAGCTCATGCATGGATGTGGACAGTTGCAAGCTGTGCTGCATTTTTTGCAGTAGTATCAATTTGGCATATGTTTATCTTGCCTACTCCGAAGAATGATATGGCAGTTGGTGGTGATATTAAGACAAAGAACCTTAGCGGAATTCTTCAGGAGTTTGCAGGATCGTTTGTTACATTCTTCAAGAAAAAACATGTTGTATTAGCAATGCTTTTCATGCTGCTCTACCGTTTGCCTGAAGCACAAGTTGTAAAACTTTGTCAGCCGTTTTTGCTGGCTTCACGTGACGCTGGCGGTTTGGGTATGACTCAGACAGAAGTTGGTTTTGCTTACGGTACGCTTGCAATTCTTGGTCTGACTGTGGGTGGTATCATTGGAGGTATCTGTGCTTCTCATGGTGGTCTTCGTAAGTGGATATGGCCGATGGCACTTGCTACATCGCTCAATTGTGTCGCATATGTTATCCTTTCTACGGTTCAACCTGATTACAGCACAGTTGGAGGTAAGGTGCTAACCTTCTCAGCTATCATTCTGGAACAATTTGCTTATGGATTCGGTTTTACGGCATTTATGCTCTTTATGATGTATTTTGCTGAAGGTCCGTACAAAACTTCTCATTATGCAATCTGTACTGCATTCATGGCTTTGGGAATGATGCTTCCTGGTATGGCTGCCGGATGGATTAAGGAAGTGCTTTTGGGTAATTCTTACGTTAACTTCTTCTTCTGGGTACTTGGTTGTAACCTTGCAACATGGCTTGTAACGGCTCTTGTGCGTCGTCATATTGACCCAAGTTATGGAGCTAAACATTAAATGACATGAAAAAAAGTATAATAGCAGCACTATTTTTAGTGGCAAGTTCTTTGGCTGTTTCCGCTCAAGTGAAACCGGGAGTGGAAGTGCTTCGCGACCACGGTTTCAAGGAATTGGCAGGCAAGCGTGTCGGTTTGATTACCAACCCGACAGGCGTTGACAACAATCTGAAATCGACAGTCGACATCCTTCACGAAGCAGGAAACGTGGAACTGGTAGCCTTGTTCGGTCCGGAACACGGTGTGCGCGGTGACGTTCATGCCGGCGACGAGTTCGACAACACGGTAGATCCTGCAACCGGAGTTAAGGTTTATTCCATCTATGGAAAAACAAAAAAACCGACCGCTGAAATGCTGAAGGGCATTGATGCCTTGGTTTACGATATTCAGGACATAGGTTGCCGCTCGTTCACGTTTGTCAGCACACTGGGTCTTGCATTGGAGGCTTGCGCTGAAAATGACATTGAGTTTGTTGTGCTCGACCGTCCGAATCCGATAGGCGGTAACCGCGTGGAAGGTAATTTGGTGGAAGACGGATTTTATTCATTTGTCAGCCAGTTCAAGGTTCCGTATCTTTATGGTCTGACTCCGGGTGAAATGGCTCGTTTCCTGAATGGTGAAAGAATGGTTGCCGGCGGAAAGCAGGCAAAACTGACAGTAGTGCCGATGGAAGGCTGGACTCGTGACATGACTTTCGACAAGACCGGCATGCCTTGGATTCTTCCTTCTCCGCACATTCCGCAGCCTGTGACTTCTTATTACTATCCGGCTACAGGTATTTTGGGTGAACTTTATTATGTGTCAATCGGTGTAGGCTATACATTGCCGTTCCAGTTGATTTGTGCCGATTGGATTAACGCAGAAGAGTTCTCGGCTCGCATGAATGCCCTTAATCTTCCGGGCGTTAAATGCCGTGCCATCCATATAAAGCCGTTCTATTCAACAGGCAAGGGCGAGAACCTTCAGGGTATACAGTTCTATATCGACGACATTCCGGAATCAAGCATCACGTTGCTGCAATTCTATGCAATGGAAGTGTTGGCCGACATGTATCCCGACAAGAAAATTTTTGAAACGACTACCGACAAGAGCCGCTTCAATATGTTTGACAAAGTGTGCGGAACTGACCAAATCCGTCTGCGCTTTTCAAAGAACTACAAAGTGAGCGACATCATTGACTATTGGACAAAGGATGCCGAAGCTTTCAAAGCCAAGTCAAGTAAATATTATTTATATAAGTAACAAAATTGCACACAGCCGTCGCCTATGGTTGGCGGCTGTGTGATAAATTTCTATAAAGGAAATGAAGGAAACGTATCAGTCATATCTCAACGAGATTCAGAAATTTATACCTAAGGACAGAGTATATACCGACGATTTGCGCTTGCTGGCGTGGGGAACCGATGCCGGATTCTATCGCATGATTCCGCAAATTGTGGTGCGTTCGAAGGACGAAGAGGAAGTGTCGAAACTATTGAAGATTGCCCACAGCATGAATTTGCCGGTGACTTTCCGCGCAGCGGGTACCAGTTTGTCGGGGCAGGCTATCAGTGATTCCATTCTCATTGTCGCAGGTAAAAACTGGGAGGACTATTCCGTTTCCGCAGATGCATCGACCATCACTGTTCAGCCGGGTATTATCGGCGAACGTGTCAACCAGATTTTGCTGAAGTATGGCAAAATCTTCAGCCCTGACCCCGCATCCAAGAAAGCGGCAATGGTTGGTGGCATTATCATGAACAATGCTTCGGGAATGAACTGCGGAACTCATGCAAACAGCGACCGGATTATTAAGTCGGTGCGCATAGTGCTTGCCGATGGAACGGTGCTCGACACCGGCAATGAGGAAAGCAAGGCCGCATTCCGTCGCTCTCATCCTGATTTTATCCGTAAAATCGAGGAACTGCGTGATATGATAGCAGCCGACAAGGAACTGTCGGACCGTATCCGCTATAAATATTCCATTAAAAATGTAACGGGTTTGAACATCTATCCTTTCGTGCTCTATACCGACCCGTTTGAAATCATCACCCACTTGATGGTGGGTTCGGAAGGAACGCTGGCATTCCTCTCGGAGGCTACAATGGCAACCGGCCATCTGTATCCGTATTCTGCCAGCGCCATGCTGTATTTCTCTGACATAAAAGAGGCTTGTCGTGCCGTAGTGGCGATGAAGAAAGGGCCGGTTCACGGTGCTGAACTTCTCGATAAAAAATCGCTCTCGTCAGTTAACGACACGACCGGTGAAGGCTTGACAGCCGTCCTTACGGAAACAAAGGCTGACTCGAAAGAGGAACTTGAAGCCAACATCGCTGAAATCAAGAAAATTCTGGAACCATTCCAACTCTATAAACCGGCATATTTCACCGATAAGCCGGAAGAATATTCACAGTACTGGGCTATCCGTTCGGGTATCTTCCCATCGGTAGGCGGTACGCGCCGCTTGGGCACCACCGTTTTGATTGAAGACGTGGCTTTCCATATCGAAAACTTGCCGGAAGCAACGCTCGATTTGCAGGAAATGCTTGAAAAGTTCGGCTACGACGATGCCTGCATTTATGGTCATGCCCTTGAAGGCAACTATCACTTTATCATTTCCCAGTCGTTCGACACGCAAGAACAGGTGGACAAGTATAAGAACCTGATGCTTGAAGTGGAAAAACTGGTGGTAGACAAGTACGACGGCTCATTGAAGGCAGAACACGGAACTGGTCGAAACATGGCTCCGTTTGTCAAGAACGAGTGGGGCGAAAAAGCCTTTGAAATCATGAAGGCTGTGAAACAACTGTTCGACCCGAATGGTATACTTAACCCGGGAGTCATTTTCAACGACGATCCGGAATGCTACATCAAGGGCATGAAACCGATGCCTTTGACCAATCCGCACGTTGACCGCTGTATTGAATGCGGTTTCTGCGAAGTCAACTGTCTGACTTGCGGTTTCTCCATTTCCTCTCGTCAGCGTATTATAATCCAACGTGAAATTTCCCGTCTGAAAAATACAGGCGAAGACCCTGAACGCCTGAAACGTCTGGAAGACGGATTCAAATATCTCGGTAATCAGACTTGTGCCGGTGACGGACTTTGCAGCACATCCTGTCCGATGAAAATCAATACGGGAGAAATGATTCACGACATCCGCGGTGCCGCTCTTCCGAAGGGCAGTATCGGTTACAAAACGGGTGATTTCGTGGCAAACAATTTCTCTACGGTGAAAGCCGCGCTTCGTCCAGTGCTTTCAGTGGCGTCTGTGGCACAGAGCGTATTGGGCGACAAGGGAGTTGAAGCTGTAGGTAGCGCGTTGCATAAGGCAGGCGTTCCATTGTGGACTCCTTATATGCCGAAAGCCTACTATCCGCATCAGATTTCTCAGGCAGCATCTCCACGGAAAGTGGTTTATTTCCCGAGTTGTATCAACCAGACTATGGGATATACGGCTAAAGGCGGTGTGAAAACTCCGTTGCTCGACAAAACGGTAGAGCTGATTCAAAAGGCCGGCTTCGAGGTGATTTTCCCGAAGAATATGAAAAATCTGTGCTGCGGTACAATTTGGGAAAGCAAGGGTATGCTTGACATTGCCGACCGCAAGTCGAAAGAACTGGAAGATGCGCTCTACGAAGCATCGGAAAAAGGAAAATATCCGATTTTGTGCGACCAGAGCCCGTGTCTGCACCGCATGCGCAACGTGATGAAGCGTTTGAAACTCTATGAACCTGTTGAGTTTATCTACGATTTCCTTGCGGAACATCTCGACTTCAAGCAGACCGACGAACCGATAGCACTGCACATTACTTGTTCGTCACGCCATATGGGCATTGAAAAGAAATTCCTTGCCTTGGCACGTCTCTGCTCGTCGAACGTGATGATTCCTGAAGAAGTGGGCTGTTGCGGATTTGCCGGTGACCGTGGTTTCACGCATCCGGAAGTGAACCGCTATGCTTTGCGCAAATTGCGTCCGCAACTTGAAAAGGCTCACATCAAGCGCGGTTTCTCCAATAGCCGTACTTGTGAAATAGGATTGAGCACGAACGCAGGTATTCCATACCAGTCAATAGTATATCTTGTTGATGAATGTACAACCAAAAAGAATAAATAATTAATGACAACAACCGAACCTATCAAGAAACCTCGTCAGCGTATTCTGGCGCTTGACATTCTCCGTGGTATTACGATTGCTGGTATGATTATGGTGAATAATCCCGGCTCATGGGGGGCTATTTACGCGCCCTTGAAACATGCCAGTTGGCATGGCCTGACACCGACCGATTTGGTGTTCCCGTTCTTTATGTTTATAATGGGTATTTCCACTTACATTTCGTTGCGGAAATATAATTTCACCTATTCCCATGACACATTGGTGAAGATTGTGAAACGTACCATTGTAATCTTTTTAATTGGTCTTGCCATAGGTTGGTTCAGCAGGTTCTGTTATGGACTGGCTCGTGCCGATGAGGCGTTGTCGTTAGGGGAGCGCATCCTCAATGCCGCCAACAGTTTCGGTACGTTGCGAATTCTCGGTGTGATGCAGCGTCTGGCATTGTGCTACTGTGCCGCTTCCATTATCGCCATTACCGTAAAGCATGTGCGCATACCGTATATTATCGCCGGTATTCTTGTCGTTTACAGTGCATTGCTGCTGCTTTTCAACGGTCTTGAATTTTCTTTGAACAATATTATCTATACAATCGACCATGCACTGTTCGGTGATGCCCACTTGTATAAGGACACTGTTTCTTCGATGATCGGCACCGTACAGAGCTCATCGGAATATTCTTTGCAGATTTTCCAGCGTCATACCTATCCAATCGACCCTGAAGGTTTGTTGAGCACATTGCCTTCCATTGCGCATGTTTTGATTGGATTCTGCTGTGGACAAATCATTGTGAATGTTAAGGATAACAATTTGAGGGTAATGAATTTCTTTATTATTGGAACTATTCTTACCTTTGTTGGCTTTTTGTTTAGTTACGGAATGCCAATCAACAAAAAACTGTGGACTCCGACTTTTGCCTTGACTACTTGTGGTTTGGCTGCCAGTCTGCTTGCTTTGTTGATTTGGATTATTGACATTAAGGGCTACAAGAAATGGACGAAATTTTTTGAAGCTTTTGGTGTCAACCCATTGTTCATGTATGTGCTGGGTGGAGTTCTTGGCATTCTGTTCAACACGGTCTCAATCGGCGGCAAGTCGATTCATACTTGGCTGTATTCCGAAGCGTTTGTAACCTGGTTTGGCGACAAGACGTTTGCCTCTTTGGTTTATGCGCTTGTGTTTATAGCAATAAATTGGTCTATTGGTTACATTTTGTATAAAAAGAAAATTTACATAAAGATATGATTTTAATTGCAGATTGTGGTTCCACCAAAATAGATTGGTGTGTAGTAAATGATGGGAAAGTAGTTGAACAAATTTTCACATCGGGTATTAACGCTCTTTTGATGACAGAGGAGCAGATTCGTGAAACGCTTGCGGCAGAGTTGGCGGAAAAGGTGAAAGGCTATGCCATTGAAAGTGTGTATTACTATGGTGCCGGCTGTCTGTTTGACGACATTTGCGCGAACGTACGCCGTGCAATTGCCCACAATGTGCCTACTGCGAAGACAATTGAGATTCACAGCGACCTGTTGGCAGCAGCCCGTGCCTTGTGCGGTCAGAACGAAGGTATAGCTTGTATTTTGGGAACAGGTTCCAACTCATGCTACTACAACGGTAAGGAAATCGTTGACAATGTATCTCCGCTGGGTTATATTCTCGGTGACGAAGGTAGCGGTGCCGTTCTTGGAAAGCTCCTTGTAGGTGATGTTCTCAAGAACCAGTTGCCGAAAGAACTTTGTGAGAAGTTCCTTGCTGAATACGACCTTGACCGTCAGAAAATCATTGAAGGCGTTTACAAGAAGCCGGCAGCCAACCGCTTCCTTGCTTCGTTGTCACCGTTCTTGATTAAGAACATTGAAGAACCGGCCATTCACCGTCTCGTGTTGAATGCCTTCAAGTCATTCTTTGTTCGCAATATTGAAAACTACAGCAATTATAAGTCAATGCCGGTTAGCTTCGTAGGTTCTGTTGCATTCTACTACAAGGATGTTTTGGCTGAAGCTGCTAAGGCTCTCGACATTACTATCGGCACCATTATCAAGAGTCCGATGGAAGGTTTGGTAAAATATCATTCAAATTAAATTTATAAGAAACTATGGCATTTGTAAAGATTAGTGAGCAATCTTCACTTTACAACGATTTGGAGAAAAAGTCCGTACGCGAGATTCTGGAAGACATCAACACGGAAGACCACAAGGTAGCCGATGCAGTGGCTAAGGCTATCCCGCAGATTGAAAAGCTCGTTACCGGAATTGTAGAACGCATGAAAAAAGGCGGTAGAATTTTCTACATCGGTGCAGGTACTTCCGGCCGTCTGGGTGTTTTGGATGCATCTGAAATTCCGCCGACATTCGGTATGGACCCTTCTTGGGTAATCGGTTTGATTGCAGGCGGGGATGTAGCTTTGCGTAATCCGGTTGAAAATGCTGAGGACGACACTGCACAAGGCTGGAAAGATTTGGAAGCCTACAACATAAACGAAAAGGATACGGTAATCGGTATCGCTGCTTCCGGTACTACTCCTTATGTGATTGGCGCTTTGAAGGAAGCTCGTTCTCACGGTTTGCTTACTGCTGCTATCACAAGTAACCCTGACGCTCCGGTTTCAGAAGTGGCTGAAATTGCTATCGAAATGATTGTCGGTCCGGAATATGTTACAGGTAGCTCTCGTATGAAATCAGGTACAGGTCAAAAGATGATCTGCAACATGATTACAACTTCCGTTATGATTAAGATGGGCCGTGTGAAAGGCAACAAGATGGTGAACATGCAGCTTACCAACGCTAAATTGGTTGACCGCGGTTCACGCATGGTGGCTGAAGAGCTTGGCTTGCCTTACGATGAGGCAAAACGTTTGCTTCTTTTCCACGGTTCTGTAAAAGTGGCTGTTGACGCTTATCGTTCAGAACACTAAAAAGAAAGGTAATTCTTATGAAAAAATGGATTCTTGCAACGGCTATGGCTGTATTGGGATTGACGGCAACTGAAGCACAGGAAAAATACGAGTACAACGAGTTTTATTATCAGCGTACAACCTTGTTTCAGCAACTTCCGATTCATTCTACGGATATCGTTTTTCTTGGCGATAGCCAGACAAACGGTTGCGAATGGAGCGAGTTGTTGGGCAATCCTAATGTCAAGAACCGTGGCATATCTTCAGATGTCATCCAAGGTTTCTCCGACCGTCTCGACCCGATATTGAAAGGCAAGCCTGCCAAGATTTTTGTGCTGGGCGGTGTCAACGACGTGTCACATAATCTGAGTGCCGACAGCATCGCTACTGCGATGAGAAATCTGCTTGTCAAGATTCAAAAGGGAAGTCCGGAGACTAAGATTTATTTGCAAAGTCTTCTTCCTATTGACAACAGTTTCAAACGCTACAAGGCAATGATTGGCAAGGAGCAGACAATTCTGGATGTGAACGTCCGTTTGAAGGCCGTGGCTGAAGAGTTGGGTGTCACTTGGATTGACTTGTTTTCGCTGATGGTGGACGAGAAGACTGGTGCCATGAAGAAGGGACTGACTAATGACGGTCTGCACTTGCTGGGCGACGGCTATATGGTGTGGAAGTCGGCGGTTGAGCCTTATGTCAACGAATAGTTGCCGGAATAGCATTTTTTAGAATGAATAGGTGAATTCCTGTCGGAGAAATCCGGCAGGAATTCGTTGTTTTAAAAAGGTTGGTAATCCGTATTTTCTATACGCTGCTGCCAGTTTGGCGTAAAATGCCGTTGCATATTTGCGTCAAAGATTGTAACTTTGCTATATTACAAATATTAGAAGTTCTATGAAAATTAAAACTATCATAAGTGCGTTGGTCGGACTGGTTGTCTTTGCCGGTTCTTTTGGTGTGCAAGCGCAATCCGGACTGTCGTCTGTCGAACCGCTTTTTGAGTATCCGAAAGTACCCGACCAGTTGACGAAAGTGAACATGCGTTCCAACTATATGGTTCTTCATCTTTGGGATGAGTGCCCTTTGGACAAGGAAGATATAACGAACGTTGAGTCCTTTCGTGAAACTTTCAGTGATTTCGTGTCCTTTTTTGTGCTTGCCGACTATGATGAAGTGGAAAAAGGCGTAAAGAAGTTTGTCGACAATGTGGCTAAAAACAAAACAAACTTGAATTCAGTGTTGGGTTTTGTTGATACGGAAATATTTGCTCCTCAGTCACGTCACTGGAGCGATGACGTATATACCATTTTTGCTAAGGCTCTTCTCGACAACCGGAAGGTGGACAAGAATGTAAAAGCGATGTTGGAAACCAATTTACAGATGTTGGCAAATTCCAAACTCGACACGCAACTCGGCAATCTGACATTTGTAAAACCGCGTGATGGCAAAGCTACGCTTTATGATTTGACTTCTGAATATGTATTTGTCTTTTTCAATGACGGTTCGGTGGATGATTCCATCTACAAGTTGCGCCTTAATACAGACGTGGCTACCAACACATTGATTAAGAATGGAAATATCAGTATCGTGTCTGTATACTCAGGAACTACTCCCGATGCCAAGCTCGAAGGTGAACCGGAAAACTGGTATGTCGCCAAGCTTGACAATATGCAGCAGACCTACGATATGCGTGTAAAGCCGACACTCTATATCCTGTCGAAGGATAAGAAAATTCTTGCAAAATCTCCGGCTGTCAGCCAGATACTGGGCATGACGGCTCAGATGAAAGCCGCTTTGAATTTGTAATTAACGAAAAGAAAGTATTCCCATGAACAGAAAATTGAGGAAATTAATCATTGTCGGAGCTTCCCGCTCTTATGGTAATTTGTCGCGTTTGTTCATCCGTCTGTTTTCCGGAATCATGTTTATGCAGTTCGGTCTTCAGCAGATAGCCAACTACGATTTTATGCTTGCTCATTTTCCCTCAGTACTGGGTATGAGTTCTGAAGCTTCGCTGATTACAATGATTGTCATAGAAATGCTGTTTTCCGCATTTCTGATTTTCGGCTTCTTTACGCGTTTTGCCGTAATTCCGCCTATCATTTCCATGATTATGGCCGAGTATTACATACTGGCGAATCACATGCCTGCGGCTATGCAGCTTACGGATTCTTCCTATGCCATAATGATGAGCCTTCAGCCTGGCTATTTGCCGCTGATGTTTATCGGCATGTTTCTGTTTATTCTGCTGGCAGGGCCGGGCAGGATTTCCGTCGACTATCTGCTGTCGCTTTACATTACAAACAAAGAAAATTTGAACGAACTAAGAAATTTATAGAAAATGAATATAGCCGTATTGATTTCCGGCGGCGTAGACAGCGCCGTGGTTGTACACAAACTGAAAGAGGAAGGGCATGACTTGACTTTGTTCTATATCCGTATCGGTATGGACAACGGGGAAGGTGATTGCTCCGCTGAAGAAGACATTGAAATGTGTACGAGCATTGCGCATAAGTATGGCCTGCCTTTGGAAGTCGTTTCGTTGCATGAGGAGTATTGGGAAAACGTCATGGAATACGCATTGCGTACGGTGCGTGCCGGACTTACGCCGAATCCCGACATGATGTGCAACAAGATGATTAAATTCGGTTTCTTTGAGCAGCGTTGGGGCAAGGACTTCGACAAGACTGCAACCGGACATTACGCATCGACTGATTTTATTGACGGTAAATATTATCTGGCCACGGCCGTCGACCGTGTCAAGGACCAGACCGACTTCCTCGCGCAAATCAGCTACGAGCAGCTTTCGCATCTGATGTTTCCAATCGGTACGCTGCCGAAGAGTGAGGTGCGCCGCATTGCCGTAGAGTCTAAATTGCCGAATGCCTATCGCAAGGACAGCCAGGGCATCTGCTTTTTGGGTAAAATCAACTACAACGATTTCATCCGCCGTCATTTGGGCGAGAAGAAAGGCAATATCATAGAACTCGAAACCGGTAAGAAAATCGGTGAGCACAAGGGATTTTGGTTTCATACCATCGGACAGCGCAAGGGGTTGGGACTGAGCGGCGGTCCCTGGTATGTAGTCAAGAAGAATGTGCAGGACAACACGATATACGTCAGCAATGGTTATGATACCGACAAGCAGTATGGCAAGACCATACATATTGACGAAATGCACTTTATTTCGGGCAATCCTTGGGAAGGCACGACGGAGCCGGTCGACATCATGTTCAAAAACCGTCACACTCCGGAATTCATGAAGGCTAAATTTGTGCCGCTCGGAGGTTCTGAGTATCTGATTGAATCCGAAACCAAGGTGCAGGGCATTGCGCCGGGTCAGTTTGCCGTTATCTATGATGCTACCGGACACTTGTGCTACGGCAGTGGCGTGATTACGGGTCAGAAAGTGAAAAAATAATCCATTATAAGGAGGCTTGTATGGAAAACAGAGTGAAACTTGAAGTATTGGGTATTACGCAGAGTCAGATTCAGGTGGGTGCCTATGCTTTACTTTTGGCCGAATCGGGCGGTGACTATCGTATTCCGGTGGTAATCGGTGCGTCAGAAGCGCAGTCGATTGCTGCGAAACTGGAAGGAGTGACATTGCCGCGTCCGTTGGTTCATGATATGTTCTATTCGATGACCCGTGCCTTCGGCATACGGTTGAAGAACGTGTTTATCTATCGGTTTGAAAAGGGCGTTTTCTATTCAGAACTGACATTTGTCGACCGCGATGACCGCGAAGTGACGATTGATTCACGCACGTCGGATGCTGTGGCATTGGCCATACGCACCAACAGTCCATTATATACCACTGAAGAGATTCTTAAAACAACGGGATTTGTAGTGCAGGGAGGCAGCGAGCGCGTCTCTTCCAAAACGGAGGAAGAGGAGCCGGAAGAAGTGCCACTGAACCGCTTTGCCGTTAAGGAACTGGAGAAAATGATGCAGCGGTGCATTGAGCGTGAAGAATATGAGCGTGCCGCTGAAATCAAAAAGGTGATTCAGGAGAAGAATGAAAAGAGTAATGTTTAGAATCTTATTTTTAAAATCTATATAACTTGAAAAATTGAAAAGCTATGGATAATATTAAAATCCGTTTGGTTATCATGAATTTTCTCCAATTCGCAGTTTGGGGAGCTTATCTTACTTGTATAGGAAATTATCTTGGTTCTGCCGGAATGGGCGACCTGATTGCATGGTTCTATGCTATTCAAGGTATCGTGTCCATTTTTATGCCGGCCATTATGGGTATTCTTGCCGACAAATACATTCAGCCACAGCGATTGCTGGGATTGTGCCACATTCTTGCGGGAGTGTTCATGCTGGCATGCTGGGGACTGGGATATGCTGCCGGCTATAATGCAGAAATGCCGCAGCGTTCGCTGTTCCTGACTTTCTATACGCTCAGTGTCGCATTCTATATGCCTACGTTGGCCTTGTCGAATACGGTGGCGTTTTCTATTTTGCGCCGCAAAGGCTTTGACACCATTCAGGCATTTCCGCCTATCCGCGTGATGGGTACAGTGGGCTTTATTGCCACGATGTGGTTTGTCAATTGTGCGACCTGGACAAACGATGGCCAGTTCCTGTTTAGTATTGATAGTGTGTATCGTTTCCAATATACATACATGCAGTTGTTCGTTTCCGGAGCTCTTGGCTTGCTCTTGGGTTTCTACTGTTTCTCTTTGCCGCAATGCCCGTTGGAAAAGAAGGAAGGAAAGAAGACGGTTTCAGAGGCTCTGGGTCTGAATGCTTTCCGTTTGTTCAAGAGTCGGAAGATGGCCATGTTCTTTATCTTCTCCATGCTGCTGGGAATGTCATTGCAGGTGACAAACGGTTTTGCCACTCCGTTCATCACCAGCTTTAAAGGAAATCCTTTGTATGCTGATACATTCGGCGCCAACAATGCTACGCTGCTGACTTCATTGTCGCAGATTTCGGAAGCATTGTGTATTCTTCTTATTCCGTTCTTCCTGAAACGTTATGGCATCAAGACCGTAATGCTGATAGCTATGATTGCTTGGGTGTTCCGTTTCGGTATGTTCGGTTTGGGCGATCCGGGTAGCGGCTTGTGGATGTTTGTAACCTCAATGATTGTCTATGGCGTGGCATTTGACTTCTTCAACGTGTCGGGTGCGCTGTTCGTAGAACGTGAAACGGATACTTCAATACAGGCATCGGCACAGGGCTTGTTCATGTTGATGACGAACGGAATCGGTGCAACGGTCGGAACATTGGCAGCCGGTGCGGTTGTCGACAATTTCTGCCAATGGCAAGTTGTCGACGGTCAGTCCTATCTGTTGGGCGACTGGACATCGGCATGGCTTGTATTCGCCGGTTATTCGCTTGTAGTGGCTTTCGCTTTTGCTGTATTGTTCAAATATAAACATACTCCTGAAAAATTAGTCAGATAACGTCATGCATCGTTTTTATGCGCCCGATATAGAGACCTCAATGCTGCTTCCCGATGAGGAAGCGCAGCATTGTGTGCGCGTCCTTCGTCTTGCCGTAGGAGAGAAGATTGAGGTGGTCGACGGAAAGGGCAATCTTTTTCTGTGTGAAATAGCGACGGCCAACAATAAGTCGTGTGCGGTAAATATTCTCGAAAAGGCCAGCATTCAGCCTCATTGGGGCTGCCGCATAACGGTCGTAATCGCTCCGACGAAAAATATGGACCGCTTGGAATGGATGGTTGAGAAAGTGACGGAAATGGGGGTTGACCGCATAATTCCCGTACTTTGTCGCTATTCGGAAAGAAAAGTGCTGAAAACGGAACGGCTGCGAAAGATAGTCGTTTCTGCCATGAAGCAGTCGTTGAAAGCCACGTTGCCGCAGCTTGACGAACTGACTCCGGTGATGGACGTTATCAATGTACCCGCAGAAGGCAGACGGTTCATTGCCTATTGTGACAGGGAAATCGAAAGGCGCATCTTTACGAAAGAATATCACAAAGGGGAAGATGTGCTGATTATGATTGGTCCGGAAGGCGATTTCAGCAAGGAGGAAATAAAAGCGGCATTGGCTAACGGTTTTGTTCCGGTTTCTCTTGGCGACAGCCGTTTGCGTACAGAAACCGCAGGCGTTTTTGCCTGTGCAGCTATTCACACGATAAATCAGATATAGTTATGATAGAGACACTAAAATCTTCAAAAAACCACAATTTCTTTTTGCTTGCCGGTCCTTGTGTTATCGAGGGTGAAGGTATGGCAATGGAAATTGCCGGATACATTTCCGAAATAGCAAAGCGTCTGGATATCCCTTATGTGTTTAAGGGCAGTTACCGTAAGGCCAACCGTTCGCGTGTTGACTCCTTCACAGGTATCGGCGATATCAAGGCTTTGGAAATATTGAAAAAGGTGCACGACACGTTTCAGATTCCTGTCGTGACCGACATTCATTCGGCTGAAGAAGCCGAAATGGCGGCACAGTATGTAGATGTGCTTCAGATACCGGCATTCCTTTGTCGACAGACGGAACTGCTTGTAGCAGCTGCCAAAACCGGAAAAATGGTCAATATCAAGAAAGGACAGTTCCTTTCACCGGAGGCGATGGAATTTGCCGTGCAGAAGGTAAAGGATTCGGGTAACAATGATGTTGCCATAACGGAGCGTGGTACAACTTTCGGCTATCAGGATTTGATTGTGGACTATCGTGGTATTCCGACGATGAAGCAGTTTGCTCCGGTGATTTTGGATGTGACACATTCTTTGCAGAAACCGAATCAGTCGTCGGGAGTGACCGGTGGTTTGCCTCATTTGATTGAAACGATGGCACGTACGGGCATTGCCGCAGGTGTCGATGGCTTGTTTATGGAAACGCATCAGAATCCTTCTGTCGCAAAGTCCGACGGTGCGAACATGTTGCCGCTTGACCGTATCGAGGGTTTACTTGAACGTCTTTCTGTGCTGAGAATGGCCGTGAACAGTCTCGATGCACAAATGTAATGATTGTTTTACTTTCAATTATTACTGTCCGCTAAAAGTTCATACATCATTATAATGATAGGGCCGTCCTC
>ERZ791737.157-NODE-157-length-84899-cov-18.792172_pt1 | contig 84899 bp, 79 predicted proteins | sample MGYA00510042_ERZ791737 | MGnify/ENA primary metagenome ERZ791737 (study PRJEB30046, sample SAMN00791965) | human gut metagenome | study: EMG produced TPA metagenomics assembly of the A metagenome-wide association study of gut microbiota in type 2... | reverse complement strand
GAGAAAAAACATTACCTTTGTGGGCGTTCAAAAAACGAACGTTTAATGAACGCTTTACCCCTCCTAATTGTCTTATTTTCCGACAATTACTACACTTTTTCTGTCCTAAGGTAATTTATTCACGATTCATACCGTCATTCACGCGTCTCTACAAGCCACCGCTCAATATTACGCGTCTCTGCACTGAAGTTAATACCAATCTTGAAGAGTTTTCGTTCGTCCGCTTCAAAAGGCTGCGCATAGTGCTTGTCATTGATTTGCTGCAATGCCTCTTCTGCCGTACCTTCCAGCTTGAACTCCATCACGTAGATGAATCGGTCGGTCTGCACAACAAGGTCTATGCGGCCTTCGCAGGTATGATATTCTGCCTTGGTGTAGAAGCCCACTAATTTAAAGACAATGAAAAGCACATTCTGATAATGAAGTTCCAAGTCGCGAATTAATTCGTATGGAGTATCGGCAAAGAAACTCTGCAAGCGTTTAAAGAACGCATCCGGCTCTCCGGCACGTATCTCACGGACAAACTTCTGTATCTCGAACGAGGCTTCGAATTTATTGAAACGGGTATAATAAGGAAGCAGGAACTTGACAAAACCTTCTTCGACCTCCCGATTAGGAAAACCAAGACGATAAAGCCCAAACTCCTGATCGTACCCCTTAATCGTAAGATAACCGCTTTGGAAGATAACCGGCAAAGGCTCTTCATCACCATAGATACTGTTCAGCACATCGGCGTATGTTTCGGCATGTGTCATGCTCTCTAAATCGTAATGACTGCGCTTCAGCAACTCTACCAAGTAGGTAGGAGTCCCCGTCTCGAACCAGTAGCTGCCGAACTTATAATATTTAAAAGTATTGAGCAGGCTGAAAGGATTGTAGATGCCTTCGGTATCTTCGGCAAAATGGTAGCCATCGTAACATTCCTTCAATTCGGCACATGCTTCTTCGTAAGTCATCTTACGGGCAGCAGCCAGTTCGTGAAGTTCTTCTTCAAGATTGTCGTGTATCTCTTGTTCGGTCACCCCACAAATGCTGACGTAGGGTTCGTGCATGGAGATATCGTCGAGATTGTTCAAGTCGCTGAATACGCTTACTTTACCAAACTTCGTAACTCCGGTAAGGAAGGCGAACTTGATGCACCCGTCCATCGTCTTCAGTGCTCCGTAGAAAGGCTTCAAGGTATTGCGGAATTCCGTTTGCAAAGCTTCGTTGCCGATGGCTTGCAGCATGGGCTTGTCATATTCGTCAATGAGTATGACAACACGCTGTCCCGTTCGCTCGTAAGCACGCTCTATGATTCCCGCAAAACGCAGTGAGAAAGAACGTTCTGATGGATTGGCTCCATAAAGTTCTTCCCACTTGGCCAGCGATCTCTCAAGAATATTGTTGAGGCTTTCTTCAGTATCATACTTCTCTATATTGAGATCAAGATGCAGGATGGGATGCTTTATCCATTCCTTTTCGAGCTTTTCCATCGCCAACCCTTCAAAGAGTTCCTTCTTTCCCTGGAAGTAGGCTTCGAGTGTAGAAATAAGCAAGCTCTTTCCGAAACGACGCGGACGGCTGAGAAAGTAATAACGTCCGGTGCTTATCAATTGATAAACCAACGCTGTTTTATCAATGTAAAAGTAATTGTCTTTACGAAGACTTTCGAAGTTCTGAATGCCGATAGGATAAATCTTATTGCTCATATACTTACCTTATTAATAATGTCCAACAAAGATAAGTATTTCTTTCAAGAAACCGCAGCAGCATTTAGTTTTCTCCCAATTTTTGCGTACGTTTGCAGATAAACTCATTGCAGCAAATCTACATGGAACTATTAGTATACAAAGCTTCCGCCGGCTCCGGAAAGACCTTTACGCTGGCGGTAGAATACATCAAGCACCTGATACTCAATCCCCGTGCCTACCGGCAGATACTCGCCGTAACCTTCACCAACAAGGCCACAGCCGAGATGAAGGAACGTATTCTGCAACAACTCTACGGCATCTGGCAGAGGGATCCGGCCTCCGAAGCCTACCTGACACGTATCAAGGAAGAGCTGGAGAGAATGAAAAGTGAAGGGAGACTCCCGGTAGGAGGTGAAGATGCAGAACTGCGCCAACGCGCCGGAATGGCATTGCAATACATGCTACACGACTATAGCCGCTTCCGGGTAGAAACCATCGACTCCTTCTTCCAGTCCGTGATGCGTAACCTTGCCCGCGAACTGGAACTAAGCCCCAACCTGAACATCGAACTGAACAACACCGAAGTACTGAGCGATGCCGTAGACAGCCTCATCGAGAAACTGACTCCTACCTCCCCCGTGCTGGCATGGTTGCTGGAGTACATCGACGAACGCATCCGCGACGACAAACGTTGGAACGTATCGAACGAAGTAAAAAGTTTCGGCCGCAACATCTTCGACGAAAGCTACATTGAGCGCGGCGAACCCCTGCGCCAATGCCTGCGCACCCCCGATACCCTGAAACTTTACCGGGATGTACTGCGCGAAATGGAAACCGAAGCCCTGGAACAGATGAAGGGCTTCTACGACCAATTCGAAGGCGAACTGGACGGACATGCCCTCGTCCCCGAAGACCTGAAAGGAGGCGCCCGAGGCATCGGCAGCTACTTCCGTAAGTTGCGCGACGGCAAGCTGACAGACAAAGATGTGATGACCGCCACCCTGCAGAACTGCCTGGCAGACGCCAAGAACTGGGCTACGAAAACGTCCCCACGCAAAGACGAGATTATCCGCCTGGCGGAGAGCAGCCTGATGCCTCTGCTGCAAGATGCCGAAAGACTGCGCCCACAGAAAAGCAGGACCATAAACAGTTGCCGCCTTTCCTTGCAGCACCTCAACAAGCTGCAACTCCTCAACCATATAGACGAAGAGGTACGCACCCTGAACCGCGAGCACAACCGCTTCCTGCTATCGGACACCAATGCTCTGCTGCACAAGCTGGTGCGCGAAGGCGACTCCTCGTTTGTCTTCGAAAAGATCGGTGCCAACATACGCAACGTGATGATTGACGAATTCCAGGACACCAGCCGCATGCAGTGGGACAACTTCCGCCTACTGCTGCTCGAAGGCCTTTCACAAGGAGCCGACAGCCTGATTGTAGGAGACGTGAAGCAGTCCATCTACCGCTGGCGCAACGGAGACTGGGGAATACTGAACAGCTTGGGTAATGAAGAATTATCCATTATCCACTCTCCATTAAACAACTTCCCCGTCCGTGTGGAAACGTTGAAAACCAACCGGAGAAGCGAGACAAACGTAATCCGCTTCAACAATCAGCTATTCGCCGCTGCGGTAGATTACCTCAACACCCTGCACCTGGATGAGCTGAAAGAAGACTGCATCCCTTTGAAGCGCGCCTATGCCGATGTTGCTCAGGAATCACCGAAAAGCGAAGAACGTGGTTACGTAAAAACCTCCTTCCTGGAGCCGGACGAAGAGCATAACTATACGGAGCAAACCCTTATCTCCCTGGGTGAAGAAGTTAAAAAACTATTGGAAGCGGGGATACAACTGAACGATATCACGATCCTTGTCCGCAAGAACAAGAACATTCCCCCCATAGCCGACTACTTCGACCAGGAACTGCACCTGCCCGTAGTCTCCGACGAAGCCTTCCGGCTGGATGCCTCCCTGGCCATCTGCATGCTGATAGATGCCTTGCGTTACCTGTCGAATCCGGAAAACAAGATCGCCCGCGCCTCGTTGGCGATGAGCCTTTCTGAAAGCCCGCTCCCCGGCAGTCCGCTTCCCGGCAGCCTGCTCCCCGAAGCCTTCACCGCCCGCATCGAAGAATTGCGTTTAATGCCCCTCTACGAACTGCTGGAAGAACTGTTCAGCCTCTTCGGCATGAGCTGCATCGAAAAGCAGGACGCCTACCTCTTCTCTTTCTTCGATGCAGTGACCGAATACCTGCAAAGCAACTCTTCCGAGTTGGACAGCTTTATCCGCTATTGGGACGAAACGCTGTGCAGCAAAACCATCCCCAGCGGAGAGATGGACGGCATCCGCATCCTTTCCATCCATAAATCCAAAGGTTTGGAATTCCACACCGTACTCATCCCCTTCTGCGACTGGAAGCTGGAGAACGAGACGAACAATCAGCTTGTGTGGTGCACCGCACCCGAAGCGCCTTACAACGCCATCAGCCTTGTCCCGGTAACCTACTCCGCCACAATGGCCGAATCCGTTTATCGTCAGGATTACCTCCACGAACGCCTGCAGCTGTGGGTTGATAATCTGAATCTGCTATACGTTGCCTTCACCCGTGCCGGAAAGAACCTGGTTCTTTGGAGCAAGAAAGACCAGAAGGGCACTATGTCCGAACTGCTTGCCAATACTCTGCCGCGCATAGCCGAAAACGGAACGGGCAGTTGGGACGAAGAAGCCTCGGTCTACGAAAGTGGAGAGCTTTGCCCCTCCGCCGTCGAGCCATCCTCTCCCGTCATTCAGAGCGAAGCGAAGAATCCCCTCCCCTCTGCCCCCCTCAACAAGCTATCGCAGAAACCCGTAAAACTCCCCATCCACATGGAGAGCATGCTCCACGACATCGAATTCCGCCAATCCAACCGCTCGGCCGACTTCATCGCCGGAGTGGATGAATCGGAATCCAGCCAGCGCTTCATCAACCGCGGACGCCTGCTACATACCCTGTTTTCTGCCATCGAAACCGAAAATGATATAGAAGACGCCATCAGCCAACTTGTATTCGAAGGAGTCATCGGCCGTACCGAAACCGAAGAAGAAATACGCACGCTGACCCGTCGCGCCTTCTCCCTGCCCCAAGTCAAGGAGTGGTATTCGGGAGAGTGGCAACTGTTCAACGAATGCGACATCATCTGGCAGGAAAACGGAGAACTCCGCACCCGACGTCCAGACCGCGTAATGATGCGCGACGGAGAAATCGTAGTCGTGGATTTCAAATTCGGTAAGCCAAATAAGAAATACAATAAACAGGTGCAGGGCTACGTGCAGCTGCTTGTCCGCATGGGCTATGCTGCCGAAAGCATCAAAGGTTATCTGTGGTATGTAGAAGAAGAAATAATAGAGAAAGTATAAGCATTATGGAAACATTCCTCCAACTGGTCGCCCGCGACCTTTATTCTAAAATAGGCAGCGACCTCTCGCGCACTGCCATCGTTTTCCCCAATAAACGCGCCAGCCTGTTCTTCAACGAATACCTGGCCGCGCAGTCCGACCGCCCGCTGTGGTCGCCCGCCTACGTCAGCATCAGCGAACTCTTCCGCCAGCTGTCCCCCTTGAAGCTGGGCGACCCCATCCGCCTGGTGTGCGAACTCTACAAAGTATTCCGCGAAGCGACCCGCAGCGAGGAGACGCTGGACGACTTCTACTTCTGGGGCGAACTGCTCATCAGCGACTTCGACGACGTGGACAAGAACCTGGTGGATGCCGACCGCCTCTTCACCAACCTGCAGGACTTGAAGAACCTGATGGACGACTACGACTTCCTGGACCGCGAGCAGGAAGAAGCCATCCAGCAATTCTTCCAGAACTTCTCCATCGAACGGCGTACGGAGCTGAAAACGAAGTTCATCTCCCTCTGGGACAAGCTGGGAGACATCTACCGTCGCTACCGCACCCGCCTCACCGAACTCGGCATTGCCTACGAGGGCATGATGTATCGCAACGTCATGGAACAACTCAGGACGGACCACCTGCGCTACGACCGCTATGTATTCGTGGGCTTCAACGTGCTGAACCGGGTGGAGACCCGCTTCTTCCAACTCCTGCAGGATGCCGGAAAAGCGATGTTTTACTGGGATTACGACATCTTCTACACCCGTCTGCCCCGCCAGCAGCAGCCTCCCTACACCCACGAAGCAGGAGAGTTCATCCTCCGCAACCTCAAGGTCTTCCCCAACCAGTTGCCGGAAACAGCATTCGACGTGTTGCGCCGTCCCAAGAGCGTGCGGTTCATCTCCGCCTCTACCGAAAATGCACAGGCACGCTATCTGCCCCAATGGGTACGCACCGTCATGAAAGGCGGCACGGACGCCTGCACGGAAAAGGAGAATGCCGTCGTCCTCTGCAACGAAACCCTATTGCTCCCCGTTCTGCACTCCATCCCTTCCGAAGTGAAGAACGTCAACATCACTATGGGTTTCCCACTGGCACAGACCCCTGTGTACAGTTTTATCAGCGCACTGGTGGAACTGCAAACTACCGGTTATCGGACCGACACCGGACGATACTCGTACGCCTCCGTCCTGGCAGTGCTCAAGCACCCCTACACCCGCCGGCTCTCCCCCGCCGCCGAGACGTTGGAACATCAGCTAACCGAAGATAACCGCTTCTACCCCCTCCCCTCGGAGCTGAAGCAAGACGGCTTTCTGGAACAGGTATTCACCCCGCAGAATGGTATCGCCGCCCTCTGCCGCTACCTCACCGAGCTGCTTCGCGAAGTCTCCGCCATCTACCGCCAAGAGAAAGATGCGGAAGACATCTTCAACCAACTATACCGCGAATCTTTGTTCAAAAGCTACACCCTCATCAACCGCCTGGTCAACCTGATTGAAACCGGCGAACTGAGCAGCCTGAAAACAGACACCCTGAAACGTCTGCTGAACCGGCTGCTGACCTCTGCCAACATCCCTTTCCATGGCGAACCCGCCATCGGCATGCAAGTCATGGGCGTACTGGAAACGCGTAACCTCGACTTCCGCAACCTCATCATGCTCTCCCTCAACGAAGGGCAGCTGCCCAAAGCAGGCGGTGAATCGTCTTTCATCCCCTACAACTTGCGACGGGCTTTCGGCATGACTACCATCGAACACAAGAATGCCGTCTATGCCTACTACTTCTACCGCCTCATCCAGCGTGCCGAAAACGTCACCTTATTATATAACACTGCTTCCGATGGGCTGAACCGTGGAGAGATGTCCCGCTTCATGCTGCAATTTCTGGTGGAGTCGCCGCACGATATTTCACGCGAGTATCTGGAAGCCGGACAGTCGCCCCAGCAAAGCCGGGAGATCAAGATCACCAAAACACCGGAGATACTGGAACAGATGTACCATGCCTACGACATCCGGCGCCGCCCCCGCGCCTTCTTCTCCCCGTCGGCCCTCAATGCCTATCTGGACTGTCGGCTGAAGTTCTATTACCGCTACGTCGCCGGACTGAAAGCTCCCGATGAAGTGAGTGCAGAGATAGACTCCGCCTTGTTCGGAACCATCTTCCACCGCTCCGCCGAGTTAGTGTACAACGATCTCACCGCCAACGGCAAAGAAATACGCAAGGAAGATCTGGAACTACTGCTGAAGAATGACATCAAGCTTCAGAACTACGTAGACAGCGCATTCAAAGAGAAGTTCTTCCACGTGCCGCAAACGGAGCAGCCGGAATACAACGGTACGCAGCTCATCCACTCCAAAGTCATCACCTCCTACCTGCGCCAGCTGTTGCGCAACGATCTGCAATATGCCCCCTTCTGCATGGAAGGCATGGAGCAAGACGTCAGGGAAGTGATGGAGATAGATACTCCGCAAGGAAAACTCCCCCTGCAAATAGGTGGTACCATCGACCGCTTGGACAGTAAAGGAGACACCCTGCGCATCGTGGACTATAAAACCGGAGGTACCCCCAAGACGCCCGAAGATATAGAACAACTGTTCACTCCTGCCGACAACCGTCCTAACTATATCTTCCAAACATTCCTATATGCAGCCATCATGTGTCGCCAGCAGTCGTTGAAGGTAGCCCCCGCCCTGCTCTACATACACCGGGCAGCTTCCGAAAGCTATTCTCCGGTCATTGAGATGGGACCGGCCCGCCAGGCTAAAATGCCCGTCAACAACTTCACTTTCTATGAAGACGAGTTCCGCGAACGGCTACAAGGGCTTCTGCAGGAAATTTACAACCCGGAAGAGACTTTCAGCCAAACAGAAGATACGAAGAAGTGTGAGTACTGTGACTTCCGAAGCCTGTGTAAACGATAAACACTTTCCCAACTTTAAAATAACAAAAAAGGCAGAAAGTCGTCGACTTTCTGCCTTTATATTAATGGGAAAAATCCTATCTTATAGATTTCGTATTATTTCTTCAGCGGAATTGAGAAACCGAATATGGACCCCTCACCTTCCGTGGAAGTGAACCACAACTCTCCGCCGTTCTTTGTTACAAAGTCTTTGCATAACAGCAGACCGAGTCCTGAACCTTCTTCATTGTTCGTACCGAATGTACTGAAGTGGGTATCTGTATGCAACAGTTTCTTCTGCCCTTCTTCACTGATACCACAGCCATGGTCCTGAACGCTGACAACTGCCATTCCATCTACTTCCTCCATCTTAATCAGCACTTCGGAATTCTCTTTGCTGAACTTGATAGCATTGCTCAACAAGTTGCGAACTACCGTTTTCAGCATATCAATATCAGCATTAACAAGCATCTTCTCCGGTTTCACGACACGGATTGTAATCTTTTTCAGGCTTGCCACCATATTGAATATCTCAGTCACACTGTCGGCTACTTCTACCACATCCACATCCTGATAAACCACGTTCAGTTTACCGATCTGGCTCTTTGTCCACTTCAGCAGATTGTCCAACAGAGAGAATACATCTTCCGTTGTCTGATTGGCCATCGTCAGCAACTCATACATTTCACTGCCAATCTTCTCAACCGGCAGGTTTAATATCAACATATTGAGCACCATCTTGATAGAACCCATCGGAGAACGCAAGTCATGAGCGATAACCGAATACAATTTGTCACGACCGGCAATGGTACGTCTCAGTTCTTCTGTTTTACTCAAAATAAGACGTTTAGCAGCTACCAGAGAAATCTGGTGGGTGACGCGGATAATCAACTCTTCCTTGTTGAAGGGTTTGGAGATAAAGTCGTTTGCACCTACCTGGAAGCCTTTCACAATATCTGCCGTGCTGTTCAATGCCGTCAGAAAGATGATTGGAATCTCAGCAGTCTCCGGATTCGACTTCAAATGTTGAGCCACTTCAAAACCACTCATGTCCGGCATCATGACATCCAGCAGAATCAAATCTGGATTTTCTTTGTTAACCTGCTCCAAGGCCTGCCGTCCGTTACTTGCCGTAGCGATTGCAAATTTCTCGTTTGTCAAGAGTACCTTCAACAATAAAACGTTTGACATCACATCGTCAACGATGAGAATCTTGTACTCAGAAGGATTTATTTCCATGTTCATCTTTCTATATTGTTTTTCCCGTTATCAAATTTCTATTTAGTTAGGAACGATATTCCTTAAAATACTCTATCATATGTTTCAGCCCCTCTTCCAGTTCGATGGTGGGCGCCCATCCCAATTTTGTCTTCGCCAGTGTAATATCCGGCTGACGTTGTCTGGGGTCATCGTGCGGCAAAGGTTTGAAAACCAGTTTCGATTTAGAGTTCGTCAGTTTGATGACCTTTTCAGCCAATTCCAAAATGGAGAACTCATTCGGATTTCCCAGATTTATCGGACCTATAAAATCATCTTCGGTATCCATCATGCGCACCATACCTTCTATAAAATCGTCTATATACTGGAAACTACGGGTCTGATTGCCAGTACCGTAGATTGTTATATCATGGTTCTGCAAAGCCTGAACTACAAAGTTTGAGACTACCCGCCCGTCATTCGGCAACATCCGGGGACCATACGTATTGAAAATGCGTATAATCTTGATCCGCACCCCATTCTGGCGATGATAATCCATAAACAAAGTCTCAGCACACCGCTTACCTTCATCATAACAAGAACGACTGCCTATCGGGTTCACATTTCCCCAATAGCTTTCTACTTGGGGATGAACGACAGGATCACCATATACTTCACTGGTAGAAGCCTGCAATATTTTAGCATTCGTCTTCTTTGCCAGCCCCAGCATGTTAATAGCACCCAATACGGAGGTTTTTATCGTCTTAATAGCATCATATTGATAATGGATAGGAGAAGCAGGGCAGGCCAAATTATAAATCTCATCTACTTGTGCTTCATAGGGTTGTTCGACATCGTGCAACACGAATTCAAAACGAGGATTACTTTTCAAGTGAGCAATATTCCTTTCCGAACCGGTGAAAAGATTGTCCAGACAAATCACCTGATGCCCGTCATTTATCAGCCGTGTACAAAGATGAGAGCCTATAAAACCGGCACCTCCGCTAACCAAAATTTTCTTCATGCAATCTTTTTTATAAAGTCTTAAGACAGAAAAATCTGCCTCCTTCTTTTTTATGCTGCACAAATGTAGGCGATTTGACCAAATTATGCAAGTTTGCAATGAAATATTTCACATGTTAATGAATATAAAAGGGGCGGATTGAAATATCCACCCCTAAAAAGCCGCTTTATTTATCGGCAACATACTCCTCTTTCTTATCCGGAATGCTAAAATCTTTGTTCGCAAACAAATCCGCCAAACCGGAAATTTGTTTCAGACGCAACACTTCGTCACGGTCCATACCGATATTCTTCATAATCCATTCGTCGGACATGCCGGCCCTGTCCAACTCCGCCACAATCTGGCACATCAACTCGATATTATGTGTACCACGGGCACGATTATGCCGGATAGTGGAAGCCATACGGTTGGATAACTCCTTATCAATTACCACTACAGGAAGCAGTCCGTTTTCACGTTGATAGATCCTTTTGGATGTCTTCAATACCTGGTAGCGGTGAAAACCATCCACCAGGATATATTGATCCGTTTCTCCATCATAGTAGCATACACATGGCATGGTGAAGCCATCTTCCCAGATGGATAGTTCCAAAAGTTTCATCTCGGGCGGAGCCACTACATTCGGATTATAATCGTTTGCATGAATCTTCTCCACCGGAATTGCTTTCACATTATATACAGGGCTCTTATCTACACTCATAACATCATATTTTTGAATTGTTCCATTATTTTGTCTCGCTTATATATTTCTTCTTTATTCAGGGCAAAACCCATATACTTACAGGCATGATCATTCTTAAGAATACAGATGCACATCCGCTTGTACGTAGGGATTTCCCTGAATTCTGCAATATCTATATCATCCAGATAATCCATGCGCACCGGCTTCTTATTGGTTTTATAGTTCGTGCTATTCAGCACTTCAATGGAAATACCCGCCTTTTGTAATTTCTGGATGGTCTCATCGCTAAGGCATCCCCCCTTCGTACGCCAAAACTCAATACTCACAGTCAACTTCTTCAGATAATTCCTCCGAGTATCTTCGGGCAGAGTAGACAACAGGAACTGCATAAAACTTTTCCAGGTATATCCTTCGGGCAAGCGTACATTTTGCCATCCCATGGCACGTGTACCTCCATATATACCGGTGAAATTCACACCATTGACGCGCCCTATCATCCTTCCCCAAGTATTGGGGTCAATGGCACGATATAACCGGAGACTCTCCTGAGCCTCACAGAGGAACGGGCTCGCCACCCGCTGGCGTTCGATATTGACACCGGCTTTGTAGTATAAATCGTATAAATGGTTATAGTCGAAACCAAACTTCCCGTTGGCAGTCCATATATCCGTCGTTTTCCAGTCATAAATAGGATAAGCATTGTAGATATCATTGCCAATTTTTGAAGTCCATCGGTAGTTATGATACATCTGGTACTTCCGGTTGAGGTGAATACTACGCCAACGATTAAAACTTTCCTGCGTACGTATACCTATAAGAAAGCAGGAACGCACACCATCCTTCTTTTGATGTAGCCATTTGGCAAAATGCATCTGAAACTCATAGTCCCACATTTCCTCAGTATAGAAAGGAAAAGTTTCCTTGGTCAGGCACTCCTTTGGCATTTCCCTTACCCAGATATCTTTCAAATCATCCTGCCACGGACGCCAGTAGCTTTGATACATCGACGTGCAGGTAGTCACACGGAAAGGTACACAGACACGGTATACATCCAGAATATCTCTATTTGCTTCCAGTATGCGGTCTACATAATCTATAGTCACACTATACTGTATTTCATAATCCATGTGAAATACGCACAACTTACGGTTCAGATTGTGCTGACGAATATAGTCTATACATAAATTCAGCAACACGCCACTATCTTTTCCTCCTGAGAAGGAAACACATATCGTATCGAATTCTTTAAAAAGAATATCGAGACGCTCTTGTGCCAAGTCATACACATTTTTGGGTGCAGTCATAGTCAATCAGTCTTTCTTCATTTTTACATAACGGGTCCATACCTTTTCTACCGAAAATTTCTGTTCCTTGAAAACGTCCTTGTCTTCAACGAAACTGATAGCCGTCAAATTGACGCCCTTATCCAAGGTATCAATCACCTTTTCCAATAGCAATTTCAAGGTATCAACATTCTTTTTTTTGACATAATAGTTATTAATAACATACTCCGATTTCTTTCGTTCCACCGGAATAAAACCAACAACATGTCTATTATCCAGAGCAATGAACCATACATAATCCTCCGAAGTACGGAAAGGATAATTATAATTCTGCTTCAGCACTTCCGGGCTCATCACTAAAGGAGCTACAAGCTGATATAACCGCTTGTCTGTTCCTTGTAATTGTATTATCTGTATCATGTTAATATATGTACTTTTGTAATTAGGAGTTAAATATAAAGGTTTATTAGGTCTAAATATTCACCTTTTAAATAGATTTAAGAATAAAGCGGTCAAATATAAAATATTAATAAATAAATATCACCCCTCCAGCTTGTATATGTTGATAATATTGGGTTACTTTGCGATAGAAAGTAACCCGAAGAAAAAATAATGAAATACTTGCTGCTATTTTTGACATTTGCCAAGATAGGAATGTTTACTATCGGTGGTGGATATGCTATGATACCTCTCATAGAGCGGGAAATTGTAAAAAAGAAATGGATGAGTAAAGAAGATTTTATGGAGATGTTCGCACTGACCCAATCCTTGCCCGGTGTTTTTGCGGTAAACATATCCATTTTCGTAGGTTATAAGTTGCACAAGGTGAAAGGCAGCTTGGTATGTGCACTTGCCACGATTCTCCCCTCTTTCGTTATTATGATGCTGATTGCCATGTTCTTTGCCCATTTCCAGAACAATCAGGCAATGATACGTATCTTCAACGGCATCCGTCCGGCAGTGGTAGCCTTGATTGTTATCCCTTGCATATCGGCAGCACGGGCTTTGAAATTGAAATACTGGCAATTGGTGTTGCCTGCCATTGCCACGGTGCTCATCTGGCAATGCGGGCTGTCGCCCGTTTACATTGTCCTGGCAGGCATTGCAGGAGGAATGGTCTACACATTATGGTTAAAAGATAAACTGAAAAAATTACAAGCATGATTTACTGGCAATTGATTTTAGTATATCTGAAAATCGGAGTTTTCGGTTTTGGAGGCGGATACGCCATGTTATCCCTTATTCAATACGAAGTAGTCGACCACTACCATTGGCTCACTTTGCAACAGTTCACCGACGTTGTGGCCATTTCGCAAATGACACCCGGACCGATAGGAATCAACAGCGCAACCTATGTAGGTTATACAGTTACACAAAGCGTATGGGGAGCGATTGCAGCCACGGTTGCAGTCTGTTTGCCTTCATTTATATTAGTATTGCTGATTTCCTATTTCTTCGCGAAGTGTAAGGATAATAAATACATCAAGGCAGCAATGTCCGGTTTGCTGCCTATGTCTGTTTCATTGATAGCTGCTGCTGCGTTGCTGTTGATGAACAAGGAAAACTTCATTGATTATAAAAGCATCCTGATCTTCGCAGCAGCTTTCGGTGTCACATGGAAATGGAATCTGCACCCTATTCTACTGATAATATTAGCAGGAGTTGCAGGCTACCTTTTATATTAGATTCACTTTATTTGGTTATCTCCGCTTCCCAGGTTTGTCCACTGATATCTGTCAGCACCAACTTATAAACTTCTCCGGAAAGGTTTGCTAAAGCACTGCTTGCAATGTCAAGAGTTGCCTTGGCACCCAACGGAATAACCAAGCTATGCTTTCCGGACTTAACTTTGGCTATATACTTATTATGGATATTCTCGGCAGGGAAATGGGACAGATCATCCATACCCAGATTTATAATCTCATTGCCTTCGGCATCTTGCAACGCAATGCCTATCAAGAAGGAACCATAGACGTCGATGCCTTCTACCCGGGACAAAGTAAACTGAAGCTCACCACTCTGCAAATTTGCATCTACAATTTCTATTTTGGGTTTAACCGATTTATTATGCAATTTCCCCCATACCCCACCATGAAAAACCTGATTGGTAAATAAGGTAAGGAAAAGAATGGCAACACTTCCCACAGCCGCTACTTTCTTCAAAGTATTGTCTTTTATAGCCAATTCACCGGAAGCGATCCACGGATACCATTTACGTTTATTGAACCAAGGCGTTTTCGACATCCAAATACGGTCGAGTGAATAATATCCGCCTCCGGCAAGAAATACAGTAAAACCTGCGGCAACACCCAGCACACTAATCTGCCATTCATCCAGACAAGTAGAACCTATCCAACCCGAGCCAAGCAGAATACCACCTGCCAAGCCAATCACTCCTATACTTGCCAGCCGGGTGAAATACCCCAGCATGAACAACAACCCTACTATACCTTCAATAATAGTAAAAGCTACCATCGACCACCACAGTACATCCGGTGTCGTCACCAAATACTCGATAAGAGGTTTAATGCCCAAAGCATTCGGCAGAAAATGATTGAATTTCTCTCCAATATAACCCGGTGCATCTTCTACTAATTTATTTTCCAATACAAGGCGACGCCAGAACGCCGAAAAGTATGTCCAACCGACTACCAGACGGAGGGCAAGTGCAAACATCCCCGAAAGATTGAATACACGTTTTGTTGCTGCATTTTGTTCCATTATTAGTCTTATTGATTGTTTTCCATTCGTGATTGAGGCTGTAAGATATTTCCTAATAATCCCCCCATAACGGCTCCCCACAAAGTGCTATTGACAGGAGAAGAAGTAATAGGACAACTACCGGTAGTACAACCTACATATCTCCAATATAAATAACCTGCTACTGCGCCGACTACTACGCCCAATAATACGGGCCAATGTTTTCTGAAAAAGACTTTCACCATATTCGTTTCCATTTTTATTCAGTTTAATTGTTATTACTCCGATAAAACAATGCAAACGTATTAATTTATTTCCAATGGAAAATAATTCCCTATTAAACAAAGTATAAATACAACATTAATTCACACTACACGACCTTGAAAGCCATATTTTAACAGATACATCTCTATTTTTAAATTTGTCAGCCAATAGTATTTTAGTATCTTTGCCGCAGTCTTCCCTATTTTTTGGACAGAAAATGAAAAGCACTATCCCCCAATATACCTTCTATAAGACGAAGTACGGAAGCGAACTTCTGATTGATGTAGTAGAACTTAGCTACACCAGAAAATTCCTGACCGAAAGTAGTATACATACTTTGACCTACTACGACATCACCTTCATCACCGAGGGAAAAGGCACTTTCTCCATTGATAACCAGACGCAGGAAGCCGTTCCCGGCGATGTATTCTTCACGAAACCGGGAGAGATACGTAACTGGGACACCGCACATATATCCAATGGTTACGCCTTGATTTTCGAAGACGAATTCCTGTCATCCTTCTTCAAGGACCCGCTGTTTGTGCAACATCTGCCTTATTTCAATATAGGGAAAACAGCCCATAAACTACATCTGCCCGATACTCTGTACCCACGGATGCTCCAGCTTCTATGCGAGATTAAAACAGAAATCGACACATACCGTCAGAATGATGTGCACGTACTACGGGCATTGCTTTACGAAGCCCTCATGTTACTCAACCGTGCTTATCTTCACGCAGCAACGCCCCAAAAAACAGACAGAGAAACAGGTAACAATCATCTGAACAGATTTATCCAGTTAGTCAATGCACACCTCAAGGAGCATCACTCCGTCCAATATTATGCCGACAAACTCTGCATCACCCCCAACTACCTGAACGAAATTGTCAATTCATCCCTGAATATGAATGCCAAGCAATACATCCGGAACAAAGTGATGGACGAAGCCAAGCGTCTGCTTGCCTATACGGACCTCCCAATTTCAGAAATAGCTTTTGAGCTCAATTTCTCAACCGTCTCGTATTTTGTACGCAGTTTCCGGCAATATACCCGGGAGACACCCCTTTCCTACCGGCAGGTACATAAGCCATAGAACAAGTAGACGAACCGTAAAAAGTGACATTTTCCCCCTTCTTTTTATTGCCCGTATATCTCGATCACTTCCTACCTTTGCACAATCAATAACCTATTAACTATAAAACAATGAGAGATGCAGAAAAAACAATAGGAAATATCATTGACAAGCAAAAAACAGCCTTTATCGGCTCAGTCAATAAAGATGGTTACCCCAATATCAAAGCTATGCTCCAACCTCGGAAAAGGGAAGGAATCAAAACCATCTATCTGACAACAAACACCTCGTCCATGCGCGTAGCGCAATATCTGGAAAACAACCGTGCCTGCATGTACTTTTGCGACACCCGCTTCTTCCGCGGCGTCATGCTTTGCGGCACGATGGAAGTACTGACGGACAGCGCCAGCAAAGAAATGATATGGCGGGAAGGCGACACCATGTACTACCCGGAAGGCGTGACAGACCCGGACTATTGTGTCCTGAAATTTACGGCAATTTCAGGAAGATATTACAGCAGCTTCAAATCAGAAGACTTTGCCATCGACTAAACTCCCAGTTTGTGTCCGCAATATTTGCAATACTCAGCACTTTCTTCGTGTCCGGTTCTGTGGCAGTTGGGGCATTCCAGATCCTTGAGCCTTTTGTATTCTTTCATCATGGATACAGAAACAATACCTGTAGGCACAGCAATAATAGTATAGCCTATCAGCATGACGCATGCAGAGAGGAACTTCCCCAAAGCGGTGACAGGTGTAATATCTCCATACCCTACGGTGGTCATAGTGACACAAGCCCAATAGATACTGTTCGGAATATCGGTAAACTGCGTACCGGGCTGATCTCCCTCTATCATATACATCAGCGTACCGATGGCGATGACAAGAATAACGACGAAAAGAAAGAATACAGCAATCTTCTTGCTGCTCTCCCGCAAGGAAGTAAGCAGTCGTTGTCCTTCGAGCCAGAAGTTGAAAAGCTTGAAAATACGGAACACGCGGATGATCCGGAAGGCACGGATGATGAGCAGGTAGCGCGCACCGGGCAGGAAGAAAGCAAGATAAAGCGGCAATGTGGCAAGCAAGTCGACAATACCGAAGAAACTGAAAATGTATTTCCGCGGCCGGGGCGAGCAATAGATACGGGTGACATACTCGAAAGTGAAAAATGCAGTGAAAAGATATTCGCACACGATGAACGGGGTGGCAAGCCATGCCGGAAGCCCTTGCAGACTCTCGACAATGGCAAGTAGGATGCTCAGCAGAATACATAGAATAAGGGCTACATCAAATGCCTTACCCGCCGGGGTGTCAGCTTCGAAGATAATGACATATAACTTACGCTTCAGCGCCTGATTATGCAGAAAATGATGAATATGTTCTTTGAATGTCATGGATACAATGATATATTTTTTAGTTGCACAAAACTACTGATTTCCATGGAGAGTGTATACAAAATCTGTATCTTTATCGCACTAAAATGTGAAATAAGACATGAACAGACCAGAATACATACTACGAACACTATCACTCCTTATCATCGTTACACTGCTTTCCGGTGCTGTTTCGGCCGGGCAGACGAACTTACCTGTCAGCACCGGGAAGGCAACCTTATCTACCGGTACCAGGAAGACAACCCTCCCTTCCTCTCCGGCGAACCCGCTTCTCAAGATGGTAGGCAAGCCTTATGCCGAATATCACGATACCTATATGCGGGTAGTGGGCAGCCTGCTGCACACCGATTCTCTGTCGCGCGTCCGGCTCGTGACGCTCTTCGACGAGGCAGCTGCGGCCGACAAGTCCGGCGAGTGGAAGCTGATAGATGAAATGGTTCGTAACACCGTTCGCTTCTACAACAGCCGACGCGGTGGTTATACCTGGTCGGAGGAGTATACGGCGGAAGATTATTCGGACAAAATGCTGGCACTGGCGGAACGTGCCGGGAAGCAGGGCTTTCCGCTGGTACGGATATTCGGACTTTATCAGGCAGCAGAGGGTTACCGGGTGTTTGTGGAGAACTACGAAAAGGCTTTCTCCTGCTATCTCGATGCGGCGGCAGAACTGGACTCGGTTACAACGAAGGTGTTTCCCCCGCGCCCGCACATCTACAACTACCTTGCCAACCTGTATTACGACTTCCGGGAATACGAAGACGCACTGAAATATTACCGTAAAGTGGCCGCCGACCCCGACGTGCCCGGCAATTACTACGGCTCACTGAACCCCGCCATCAACGGAATGGCCCTCTCCTACCGCAACGGCTATAAGGACTACGAGCGTTCCGACTCCTGCTTCATGCGCCTATTGGAACTGACGCGCCCGAGCGAGCTGGACCGGATGGTGTGGGAAGGCATCACCGAGGCCAACATCGGCTGCAACTACTACTTGCGCCAACAACCGGACATGGCGCTAAAGTGGCTCGTCCCCGCCTTGGGCAAGATTACCCGCCCCAACGATTTCGATTTCGTGTCGCAGCGGGCGGTAGATGTGGCGGAGATTTACCTGGAAAAGGGCAATCCACCGGCCGCCAGGAAGTATCTCGACATGGCGCTGGATTATCACACCCGCACCCGTCTGCCCGAAAAAAACAGCCGGATGTACGATGCCCTGACGCGCTACTACACCGCCATCGGCAATAGCAAGGCAGCGTCGGCCTACCTCGACTCCACGCTGGCGACCAAGGACAAGGAGGCGAAGGCTTTCAGCGGACTGGTGCTGCGGCGGGTGGAGCAGCAGCTTCGCGCGGCCGACCAGAAAATCTACCACCAACAGATGGAGGTGGAGCACGCACACGCCCGGATGTATCTGCTCACTGCCGTCACAATGGCGATGGTGCTCATCGTGGTACTTGTGCTGCTGGGACTGACGCAGTACTACTACCGCCGCACGCGCGCCGCCTACCACGAGTTGGTACGCCGCAGTCAGCAGTGGGCGGGATTGGAAGTGCCTGCGGAGAAGACGATACCCTATGACGAGGAAGAAGAGGTGATGACAGCGGAAGGCTGCGCCCCGGCCGCCGACCGATGCACGACTGCTGACGCCGGATGCTTAACGCCTCCCCCCGAACCTCCCGCCGACGAACACGACGGAATGGTGATGGCCGAAATTGAGAAGGCGATGAACGAACAGAAGCTGTACAAGCGTGCTGACCTGACGCTCGACGCCCTTGCAGAGGCGACCGGTTTCAACCGTTACTTCCTCTCCGGTGTGCTGAACCGCCACACCGGCAACAACGTCAATGCCTACATTAACGAGTTCCGCGTGAAGGAGGTCGTCCGCATCCTGTCCGAACCTGCCAACGACCATTGCACGATGGACGAAATAGCTTTCGAGGCGGGCTTCAACGATCGCCAGTCCCTTTACCGGGTGTTCAAGAAGATTATCGGTCTTTCGCCGGGGGCTTTCCGCAGGAACAGGGACATTGACGGGTAGCCGGAAACCAGGGCCGTGGCTTTCAAGACGCCTCTCTCCGGCTAGCCAGGCTCAAATATTTTGCAGAATATAAAGTACAGGCGCTTGTGCGAAGATAAACTATCTTTTCGTATCTTTGCCTCAAACAATGTTATTATGGAACAGAAAGACAGATACATCCGCTTTGACTGGGCAGTGAAACGCCTGCTACGCAACAAAGCTAACTTCGGGGTACTCGAAGGCTTCCTCACCGTGCTCCTGGGCGAGGAAATCCGCATCGTGGAGATACTGGAAAGCGAGGGCAACCAACAGAGCGAAGCCGACAAATTCAACCGGGTGGACATCAAGGCGCGCAACAGTAAGGACGAAATCATCCTCGTGGAAGTGCAGAACACCCGCGAACTCTACTATCTGGAGCGCATCCTCTACGGCGTGGCAAAGGCCATTACCGAGCACATCGAACTGGGCAGCATCTACGCTGACGTCAAGAAAGTGTATTCCATCAGCATCCTCTACTTCGACATCGGGCAGGGCAACGATTACTTATACCACGGGCAAAATACCTTTGTAGGCGTGCATACGGGCGACTTCCTGCAGGTAAGCACCAAGGAGAAGGGGGTCATTGTGCGCAAACTTCCCGCCGAGATATTCCCCGAATACTTCCTCATCCGCGTCAATGAGTTCAACCAGGTGGCCGTCACCCCGCTCGAAGAGTGGATTGAGTACTTGAAGACCGGCTGCATCCGCCCCGACACCCAAGCACCGGGACTGGCCGAGGCACGAAAGAAACTCATCTACTACAACATGGAGCCCGCCGAACGCGAGGCCTACGACCGGCATGTCGATGCCATTATGATACAAAACGATGTGCTGGGCACAGCCAAACAGGAAGGACTGCAGGAAGGAAGGGAAGAAGGATTGCAACAAGGATTGCAACAAGGCTTGCAACAAGGAATTGAACAAGGCTTGCAACAAGGAATTGAACAAGGCCTTGAGCAAGGCCGCATAGAAGAAAAGCTCTCCATAGCCCGCAACCTAAAGTCCCTCGGCTTTCCCATAGACGGCATTGCCAAAGCTTCCGGCTTGTCCATCGAGGAGATAGAAAAGTTATAATTCCCCTCCAAACCCCATAGAATGGTGGGAAAAGTGTCGCAATCCTTGTATTGCGACACTTTTCCCACCATTTGTTTTTACCTTCGGGCATCATTAAAACAAAAGAACGTATGAAAAGAATGATGCTATTACTATTGCTCCTGCCGCTATGCTCCCTCAAAGGGATGGGTCAGGAGAATCCGGTACAGACGGATACCTACCTCCTCGGCCTCCGCACCAACCTCCTCTATGATGCCTTAGCACTGCCCACGCTCGGCATAGAGTGGCGCATCTCCCCCGCCATGGGCATCCGCCTGGATGGCAGCCGCGCGCAGTGGGGCAGTCAGCGCGGGCGGGTGCAGAAGGTGTGGCTCCTCTCGCCCGAAGTGCGCTGGTATCTGCAGCAGCAGAGGCGGCTCTACCTGGGGCTGTCGGCCAATGTAGGCAGATACAATATATATAAGTATATACTGGGCGGCATCCTGAGCGACGGAGACACCGGCTACCAGGGCCACCTGTGGAGCGCCGGCCTCACCGTGGGCTACCAGTTGCCCTTGGCGCGACACCTCGCCCTCGACTTCGGCCTGGGGTTGGGCTACACCCGCTCCGGCTACGACAGTTTCACGCTGCAAGGCGACGGTACCCGTACCTACAAGCAGCGCGACCGCGTGAAGAACCTCTGGGGACCTACGCAGGTATCCGTCAGTCTCGTCTGGACGGTAGGGGGAAAGAACCGACTGCGATAGAAACAGAAACCAACTCATTACTCTTTTAAACAAATAATGCCTTATGATGAACTCTAATTCCCTCCACAACATGGCTCGCAAGTATCACCGACGACTGATGTTATTCGGCGGGCTGGTGACCGCCATCCTCGTCACGGCCTGCCTGCTGATGCTCCTTGTCCTGGGTGCCTGCACCAACGAGGCCCTGGTATCCGATGCCGGGACCGAAATCGGGACAGATACCAATGCCCTGCGCTTCGACATCTCCATCGCCCCCGCAGAGGAACTTGAAAACACCGCTGAGGAGCCCGGCACCACCCGCTCCCGGACCTGTGTCACCCGCGCCGTGACCGACGCCGCCTTCCGCACCACCTTCGAAGACGGCGACGCCATCGGCATCTTCGCCATCAACGCCACCGACCCCACCACCGTCCTCACCGCCAGCGGCAACCCCATCCACAACGCCCGGCTCACCTACGACGCCGCCACCGGCACCTGGCAAGGCAACATCTACTGGCCCGCCGGCTTCACCGGCAGCCTCCAGTTCTTTGCCTACTACCCCTACGACGACTGCGGCGGCCACCCCGAACGGATGAACCCCACCGCCTACGTCTTCCGCGCCGCCACCGACCAGAACGCCACAGCCACCGTCGCCACCGCCGGCCGAGACCCCTACAGCCTTTCCGACCTGATGGGAGCATACAACAACCATAGCTACAGCAAAGCCGCCATCACCGGCGGCTCCGTCTCCCTCCTTTTCCACCACCTCATGGCAATGATACAAGTCAGCGTGCCCGCCGGACCGAAAGGCAGCGGCCCCGACGAGACCCTCGCCGTGAGGCTGAACGGCGTGCAGACGGAGGCGGATATGGACCTGAGTGACCTCGCTAACCCCCGTTCCCTGCCGATCATGGCCTCCGCCAACGAGCAGGCCGACCCCGTCACCCTCATCATGCGCCGCGTGGAGCAGCCCGCCGATGCCGACTACGCCACCACCTACACCTACCGCGCCCTGCTGCCCGGGCAGTCCGTGTTGTCGCCCACCGGCCTGATACGCCTGGACTACGGCCCGTGGGTGTTTCAGGACGCCCCGCTGGCGGACAATCTCGTGCTATATGGCGGCTCCGTCGAAACCTTCACCCGCGCCCTGCCCGCCTCCGCGCTGCAAACCGTGAAAATCGGGGCCGGCACGTTCCTGATGGGTTCGTCCGACGGTTCGAACATCAAAGATAAGGATGGCAGCGGGCTGAACACCACGCCCGCGGAGACTGGTCGCAATAATAGCGAAGCACAACACCGGGTAACCCTGACCAAAGGTTTCCGCATGAGCCGCTACACGGTGACCAACGCACAGTATGCCGCCTTCCTGAACGACATCAAGTGCGGAAAGGACGGCAAGGCCAACGTGACGGGATACGGCAAACAGCTGTTAATCGAAAAGGATAACGTGCTGGGCGTTCAATGGAACAACGATGTATGGTCGCCGGCTACAGGCAAAGCGGATTTTCCCGTCGTGCGTGTAACTTGGTACGGGGCCAGGGCATACGCCGACTGGGCGGGCGCCTCGCTGCCCACCGAGGCGCAGTGGGAATACGCCTGCCGCGCCGGAAGCACGACCGCCTACCCCGGCGGGGACGACGAGGAGCACGGGCTGGGCGATTACGGCTGGTATAGCTTTAATTCAGGCAACATCGCTCACCCCGTCGGCACGAAGAAGCCTAACGCGTGGGGGCTGTACGACATGCACGGGAACGTGTCCGAGTGGTGTGCGGATTGGTACGACAATGATTACGGCAGCACGCCCGGCGCTCCCGCAACCGACCCGGCCGGCCCCGACACAGGCTCCGACCGCACGGTTCGCAACGGCAGCTTTGGTAATACTCCTAAGTACTGCCGTTCCGCCTATCGTAATGTTATCGGCCCCGGCAGTGCCTACAGCGACAACGGTTTCCGCGTCGTCTTCAACGAGTAATGAATGAATAACCCATTAATATATATAAGGTATGAAAACAAGCATATATTCCTCACACCAGACAGCCGCCGACGCCGGCACAGCAAGTGCAGCTGCTGCAAGTGCAAGTGCAGCCGCAAGTACAAGTGCAAGCAGAACTATCTCAATTGCTCCGCCTGAAAGGGGAGCTGTCCGAAGGACTGAGGGGTCTCTCGCACCGCAGGAACACACACACACTGTGGAAAACCCCCTCCCCCCTACGGGGTACTCCCCCTTTCAGGCGGGAGAGCCGAGATACTCCGCGCTCCCACAACCGAGTTACTCCGCCGCAACGCAGACTATCTCCAACTCCCCCTCTAAGTTAGAGGGGGTGCCCGAAGGGCGGGGGCGTGTGTCAGCCGCGTCCGGAGCAACACACTCCTCCGTCGCCTCCGGCGCCACCTCCCCTAACTTAGGGGAGGAGCCGAGATACTCCGCACTCCCACAACCGAGTTACTCCGCCACCCCGAAGCGCATGAGGTTTGCCCTGCGCCTCGCCCTTATTCTCCTTACCTCCGCCTGCCTCTCCGCCTGCGCCACGGACGATGCAATATCCCCCGACGCCGACGCCAACCCGCTCCCCGTCAGCTTCTGCGCCACCGTGCAAAGCGGCAGTGACCAAGCCGTCCCCGCCACGATGCAGAGCGGCAGCACCCCCACCACCCGCACCGCCTCCGGCGGCGACCAATGGCTCGCCACCGACCGCATCGGTATCATCATGGCCCGTGCGGGCGGCAGCCTCACCGAGGGCAGCGGCGTCCTGCCCGGCGGAGACAACGCCCCGTATGCCCCCGCCGGCATCAGCACCGACGACGCCGACCGTTCCACCGCCACTTTCGCCCCCGCCGACCCCGGCGCCGGGCCTATGTACTACCCCGCCACGGGCCTCGTGGACTTCTACGCCTACTATCCCTACACCCCGAAAGGGGACGTCGTGGGACAACTGGACGAGAACTATAACTTCAAGATAGACCTCACCGACCAGAGCGACCCCGCCGCCATCGACGTGCTCTGTGCCCAAGTGGAGGGCGTGACCCGCAGCGCCGCTCCCGTCCACCTCCCCTTCCATCACATGTTTGCCAAAGTCACCCTCTGCGTCACCGCCGGAGCCGGCATCAGCCATGCTGACGTAGCCGCGCTGACGGCCGGGGACGTGAAGATGGAGATTTTACATGATGTGCTAATAATAATGAACGATGATATTGCAATGGCCAATGGTGAAATGAAAGCCGTGTCCCCCTACCGCGAGGCCTCCGCCCCGCAGGGCGTCGACGCGGTATTCTCCTGCATCGTCATCAGAGGCAACCACGAAGCCGTCCCCGTCAGCATCCGCGTAGGCGCCACCGCCTACACCGCCACCCTCCCCGCAGGCCAATGGCAGTCCGGCACGAACCACGTCTACCCCCTCACCATCCGCCGCACCGGCATCGAGGTGGGCGCGCCCTCCGTGGAGACCTGGACGGTGAACCCACACAACGACGGAACGGGCAATTTCTCCCCCGTCGACCTCAAGGACTTCGTGGAGATACCCGCCGGCACGTTCATCATGGGCAGCCCGGAGACGGAGGAGAACCGCAACTACAATGAGGAGCAGCACGAGGTGACCCTTACCCACGGCTTCCGCATGGCGAAGTACGAGACGACGAACGCCCAGTATGCCGCCTTCCTCAACGCCATCGGCGTAGGCAGCGACGGGAAGTGCCCCGCCGCCGGCAGCTATCCCGCCGCCCGGCATCCCGGAGAGGTGCTGGTGCTGGATTGCACGAAGGAAAACAATGGACGCCGCCCGTACGGCTTGACGTGGGATGCCGCCGGCAGCCAATGGAAACCGATGAACGGCTACGCCGACTGCCCCGCCATCTACGTCACATGGTACGGCGCCGACGAATACGCCCGCCGCCTGGGCGCCTCGCTGCCCACCGAAGCGCAGTGGGAATACGCCTGCCGCGCCGGGACGACGACCGCCTTCACGGGCGGCGATGACGAGGACGGGCTGCGCGATTACGGCTGGTACACGAGTAATTCAGGGGATGATGGCGATTATAAGCCGCAACCCGTCGGTACGAAGAAGCCTAACAAGTGGGGCCTGTACGACATGCACGGCAACGCCTTGGAGTGGTGCCTCGACAGTTGGGGCGGAGGCTACAGCGCCGACCCTGCCATCGACCCCGTCAGTCCCTTCCCGGACACTCAGCTCGGCAGCCGCGTGCGTCGCGGCGGCTCGTACGGGAGTCCTGGTAACTACTGCCGCTCCGCCCGGCGCGATAGCCAAATCCCCGGCGACGCCGGCTATTATAACGGCTTCCGCATCGTCTTCAACTGACGGCGCGCCGCTCCCCTGATAATAAATAAAATAACTAAAACGAATAAACCCCAAACGAAACAATATGAAACCTCAAAAGACCCTATCCCCCGTAGCCATCGCCCTTGCCGCCGTGCTGGCCCTGGCATCCTGCAACCCGAGTGACGACCTCCAGCCGGACGGCCCGCAAGCCATCCGCTTCAACGCCGGCATCGGCCCGCAAGCCGTGGCCACCCCGCAGACCCGCGCCACGGGCACCATCTGGAACAGCGGCGACGCCATCGGCATCTTCATGCTGAAGAACAAGGAAACGGCTATTGCCTCGACCTATGCCGCCAACAAGAAGTTCACCACCGAAGCCGCCAGCCTCTTCCGACCCGTTTCGGGCCACGAAATCTACTTCCCGCTGGATGCGGACCACCACACGGACTTCATCGCCTACTACCCCTACACCGACACGGACCGGCTCGGCATGGACAGCCAAATCCCCGTCAGCACCGCCGACCAGACGCGCCAGCCCGCCTTCGACGTGATGTGGGCCCGCGCCGACAACAACGGCGAGGGCTACGACAAAAACTTCAGAGGCAACATCCCGCTCGTGTTCCGGCACCGCCTCGCCCGCCTCACGATGAACTGCAAGTTTGAGGCCAACACGGGCATCACCGCCTTCGACACCGACGCCACCGTCACCCTGCGCGGCATGAACACCGCCACCACCTTCGCCGTGCGCGACGGAGCCCTCGGCACGCCCGCCACCCCGGCCGATATGGTGGCCCGCAAAGCCACCACCGCCAGCGACTACGCAGGCACCTACGACGCCATCATCGTGCCCGACACGTATGCCGCCGGCACGGTAACCGTGGAGTTCTACGTCAACCACGAGACCTACGTCTGGAAAATGGACGCCACCACCTTTGCCTCCGGCAACGACTACGCCTACGAAGTGCTCATCACCCGCACCGGCGTCACGGCCACGGGAAGCATCACCCCGTGGACGACGGAGACACAAGGCCCGGTGTATGCGGAATAGCAGCCGCGGAATGAAAGCTCCGTGCACGCAGTGCAGGCGGAATAGCAGTTGCGGAATGAAAGCTCCGTGCACGCAGTGCAAGCGGAATAGCAGTCGCAGAATGAAAGTTCCGTGCACGCGGAATGACAGTCTCTGAAAAGTAAACTAATAAATAGATTGCAATGAATACAAACCATAGAAAAGAGCACTCGGCGGGCAGCTTCCGGCAGGCGGAAAGCGGTCGAAGAGCCTTCGGCGGGTGGTTTCAGCAGGCGGAAAACGGTCGAAGAGCCTTCGGCGGGCACCTTCGGACAGTCGGAAACCCATCGCCGGGCACTCGCCGGACACTTTTGGGCACTCGGAAGGCGGTTGCCGAGCCCTCGTCGGGCACTTTCAGACAGTCGGAAGGCGGTTGCCGAGCCCTCGCCGGACACTTTCAGACAGTCGGAAGCCCCTCGTCGAGGCAGCACTATCTAAGCTCTCCCGCCTGAAAGGGGGAGTACCCCGAAGGGGGGAGGGGGTTTCACATATAACGTGTGTCTCCCTGCGGCGCGAGAGACCCCTCCGTCGCTTCGCGCCACCTCCCCTTTCAGGCGGAGGAGCTTAGAATCTCCCCAATAACATTACTATATAACATTATTAATAACATCAAACCCCAACCATTATGGCAACTTACACCAAAATCTCCCCCTTCGGCATCACCAAACTGAACAACGCCGAATACACCAACTTCATGCAGCGCCTCTACGAGCAAGCCCTCATCGCCACCGCCGAAAAGCTCGGCCTCGATGACGCCCTGCTCCGCATCTTCGGCGGCAACATCGAGCTCATGACCGACATCGTGGCCCAAAGCCGCATCAGCGACCAGACCGCCCAGATAGCCGCCATCGACAAGGAGGCCGACGCCCTCATCGTCTACCTCATGGCCGCCTTCCGCACCGCCAAGGCCTCCCCCCTCACCGCCCAGCGCACCGCAGCCCTGACCCTCTACAACGCCACCCATCCCTACATCGGCTGCCAGAACCTGCCCCAAGGCCAGCAGATACAAGCCATGCGCGGCCTCGTCGCCGACCTCTCCAAGCCCGACCTGGCCAAGCACGTCAAGACCCTCGGCCTGGACCCCGTCGTCGAGCAACTCTCCAGCCTCACCTCCGACTACGCCGCCCTCATCGACGCCCGTGCCGCCTCGCAAACCGCCACCCGGCTGGATGCCGGCAAGACCGTCCGCCAGGAGATGGACCCGCAGTACGACGAAATCGTGACGCGCGCCTTCGTGGCCAGCGTCGCCACCCCCTCGGCCGAAGCCGCAGCCTTCGTCACCGCCGTCAACAAGCTGATAGCAGATACAGATGCGGCGTATAACCAGCGGCTGGCGCAGACGCACGCGGCGGCGGAGAAGAAGAAAAAGGGGGAGGAGAAGACGGAAGGGGAATAAGGGGGAGGCTAAGGCTGCTCCGGCTCTCTCGGCAGCACTATCCCGGCTCTCCCACCGATGCCGTTATGCAGAGCGAAGCGAAGCATCCCTTCTCCTCCGCAGCAAGCAGCACTATCCCGGCTCTCCCGCCTGAAAGGGGGAGTACCCCGAAGGGGGGAGGGGGTCTCACATCACGCGGAAGTAATCTCGTCAACGGAAAACCCGCCTAATGGAAGACTCCGCCTAACTGAAGACCCCGCCTAACTGAAGACCTCTGTCAGTGGAAGATCTCTGTCAGTGGGAGACCCCTCCGGCCTTCGGCCACCTCCCCTTTGGCTTCGCCGACCGTTGGTTCAGGCGGAGGAATTAAGATACTCCCGCCATTGCGGAAACAACATTACTAATATAATACCTGATAGAAATGAAACAAAGAAATACTACCCCCCGTCGCCGCGTCGCCCGCCCGGTCCTCCTTCGAGCCCGGGGAACGGCCGTTGCTCGCCGCCTCATCGCTCCCGCCCTCGGCCTCCTGCTGATGCAGCTCCCCTCGGCCTGCCACGTAGATGACCCCATCTACGACCCCAGCGCCCACCTCAGCCTGACGACCGACTGGACAGAGCGCACCGCGGGCATCGAAGTGCCGGAGACCTACACCGTGTCCGTGCAGGACGGCCCGTCGATAAACGTCAGCGGCACCAGCTTCATGCTGCCGCAGCTCTTCGAGCCCGGCACATATCAGCTGCGCGTCTTCAACACCCCGCAGCACATCCTCCTCTCCGACGTCAGCGGTAAGGCTTTCACGGCCTCCGTGGAGGCGGACGAGGTATCTGCAGGTAGCTCCCTTCGCTTTGTGCAGCCACAGCCCGGATGGCTCTTCACCTCCACCCTCAGCGCCACCCTCACCGCGCCTGCCACCGACCAGAGCTTCACCGCCCGCATGCGCCAGCAAGTCCGCCAACTCACGCTCCTCATCGAGCCCAGTGGCGGTACCGCGGCCCGCATCGCCCGCATCGAAGCCTATCTGGAAGGCGTGGCCTCCATGCTGAATGTAGATACCGACGTGCACTCCGCCCCCGCCTGCGTAGCCCTCAACTTCAGCCGGCAAACGGACGGCAACACCACCGACGGCCCCACGGACGGCCCTACCGACGGCCCCGCGGACAGCTCCCCTGCCAGCAAGTGGTCCGCCACCGTCCGCCTGCTGGGCACGGCCGGCCCACAGCAACGCCTCTACGCCCGCATCTACTTTGAGGACGACCAGCCCGCCGCCATCACCCTGCAAGGCGCCGACGGCAACCCCGGCAGCGACCTCACCTCCGCCCTCAGCAGCTTCAACGCCGACAAGAAGACGCCCCTCACCCTGACCGGCGCCATCGTAGAAACGCCCTTCGGCACCGGCTTCACCGCCACCATCCGCGACTGGACACCCGTGAAAGGCGGCTCCGTATCGGCCGACTGACATACCCGCGGGGAGAGCAGCAATGCCCCCACCCCGCACACACAACGAAAAATAACTCAAATAGATTAATTATTTAAAACGTAAACAAAATGAAAAAGCTCAGATTCTTCCCCGCCACCATCGCCCTGGCCACCACCCTGGCCCTGGCATCATGCAATGCCAACGACGACGCGCAACCCTCCGGCCCGCACCCCATCCAGTTCACCGCCGGCATAGGCCAGCCCGTAGTAGCCAACCCCGACACCCGCGCCGCAGGCACGATGTGGAACGACGGCGATGCCATCGGCGTCTTCATGGTAGACCACGGCACCACCACCATTGCCGAAAATGCCGCGAACAAGAAGTTCACCATCGGCTCCGCCGGTAGCGTCTTCAACCCCATCCTGGGCAGCGAAATCTACTACCCGATGAGCAACTCCGCCGTCGACTTCATCGCCTACTACCCCTACCAGACCAGCGCCACCCTCGACGCCCCGCTCGCCGTCAGCACTACCGACCAGTCCGCCCAGTCCACCTTCGACATGCTTTGGGCAGCGTCCGACAACACCAGCGCCGGCTACACCAAAGACGCCAATGCCGACACCCCCATCCCGCTCGTCTTCGCCCACTGCCTGGCCAAGCTCACCATGAACTGCACCGCCGAAGCCAACACCGGCTACACCAGCCTGGACGACGCCATCGTCACCATCCACGGCATGAATACCGCCACCACCTTCTCGGTGAAGGACGGCTCGCTCGGCACCCCGTCCACGGTAGCTGACATCACTCCCCGCCGTGCCACCACCCCAACTACCGGTGCCCTAGCCACGTTCGATGCCGTCATTATCCCCGCCAACTACGGCGCCAACCAGCTCACGGTCACCTTCACCATCGGCAGCGAGACCTACACATGGGACGTAGACCCCGTTGAGTTCGAGTCCGGCAAGGAGTATATCTACGAAGTCATCCTCACCCGCACCGGCGTGCAAGCCACCGGCACCATTACGAAGTGGGAAACGGTGACACAAGGTCCGGTCTATGCCGACTAAACGCCTTCGGCGGTAGGCGTGCCTCCCCCTGTCGGGCACGCCCTGCCGCCAAAGCAGATTCATAACGGGACTGGAAATGAATGAAATGATAAACATGAGTATCTCAAACTCTCCCGCCTGAAAGGGGGAGTACCCCGTAGGGGGGGAGGGGGTCTTACATAAGCAGAGAGTAACTTTGCAATACATAAGCCCCTGCGGATGTAAAACCCCTCCGCCCTACGGGCACCTCCCCTTTGGCTTCGCCGACCGTTGGTTCAGGCGGAGGAGTTTGAGATACTCTTGCTCATAACCTGTCCGGAAACGGAGTTAATCTCACCTCCCGATTCGCATAATATATAGTAAGTCATCATAAATCAGACCTTAGCCAGCGCCTGCTCCAAGTCCGCAAGGATATCGTCTACGTGCTCGGTACCAATCGAAAGCCGCACGGTAGAGGGCGTGATGCGCTGCTGTTCCAGTTCCTCCGCACTCATTTGCGAATGAGTGGTGGTATAAGGATGGATCACAAGGCTCTTCACATCCGCCACATTGGCCAGCAGCGAGAAGATCTCCAGCGCATCGATAAACTTCCACGCCGCTTCCTGCCCACCCTTTATCTCGAACGTAAAGATGCTGCCCGCACCCTGAGGAAAGTACTTCTTATAGAGTTCATGATCAGGATGTCCGGGCAGTGACGGATGGTTCACCCGAGCCACTTTCGGATGCTTCTCCAGATAGTCCACCACTTTCAGCGCATTCTCCACATGGCGCTCTACACGTAGCGACAGCGTTTCCAAGCCCTGCAACAGGATGAAAGCATTGAACGGAGAAATCGTCGCCCCGGTGTCGCGCAGAATCACGGCACGAATACGGGTGACAAACGCCGCCACTCCGGCCACATCTGCAAAAACAGCCCCGTGGTAACTGGGATCGGGCTTGGCCAGCGTGGGGAACTTATCGGCATTGGCCTTCCAGTCGAACCGGCCTCCATCTACGATGACACCACCCAGGCTGGAACCGTGACCGCCAATGAATTTAGTGGCGGAGTGGACCACGATATCCGCCCCGTGCTCAATCGGACGAATCAGAAAAGGAGTACCAAACGTATTGTCTATAATCAGAGGAATATGGTGGCGGTGGGCTACCTCGGCCACAGCATCTATATCAGTCACATCGGAGTTCGGATTACCGAAGGTTTCTGCATAAACCACTTTCGTGTTGGGCTGTATGGCTGCTTCGAGTGCCTCCGTATCATTGACGTTGACAATCGTATTGCTGATTCCCTGAGACGCCAGCGTATGCGTGATCAGGTTGAAAGAACCACCGTAGAGATTGTCGGCAGCAACAATGTGGTCGCCCGCACTCAAGATATTCTGCAAAGCATAAGTAACGGCTGCCGCACCCGATGCCACGGCAAGTCCTGCCACACCGCCCTCGAGAGCTGCCACACGTTGCTCGAACACGCCTTGTGTAGAATTGGTCAGACGCCCGTAGATGTTGCCGGCATCGCGCAGGCCGAAGCGGTCGGCTGCATGCTGCGAGTTGCGGAACACATAAGAGGTAGTCTGATAAATGGGCACTGCACGTGCATCGGTTGCCGGGTCCGGCTGCTCTTGTCCAACATGAAGTTGCAAAGTCTCAAAGTGTAATTTCTTCGTTTCCATATTCATTCCTTTTTTAGTTAGTAATTCATTTGCTTTCGTGGTGGCAAAATTACATACCGCAGGGATAACGACCAATATATAGCCGAAATACGGAAAATATTCCTATTCCGCCCTCCCCTTATGGAACAAAAGCACTGCCGCGATGCCAAAAACAACTACCTTAAAGAATATTATTCCGTTTTTATATATACTTTTGCCCCAACCTTGCAGCAGACAGGCAGTCTTCTGCAAAATCAAAGCAAACCAATAGTACATTTATTATGGACACCTCAGGGAAATTAGATCATGTAGACCTGCAAATACTCCGGACTTTGCAGCAAAACGCGCGGCTGACCGTCAAGGAACTTGCCTCGCAAGTGAGCCTCTCATCCACCCCCGTCTTCGAACGGCTGAAACGACTGGAGAATGGCGGTTACATCAAGAAGTACATCGCCGTGCTGGATGCTGAAAAACTGAACCAGGGTTTCGTCGTCTTCTGCAACGTGAAGCTGCGCCGGATGAACCGTGACATCGCCGCCGAATTCACCCGCATCATACAAGATATCCCCGAAGTGACCGAATGCTACAACATATCAGGCAGCTTCGACTATCTGCTGAAAATCCATGCCCCCAACATGAAGTATTACCAGGAGTTCATCCTGAACGTGCTGGGCAGCATCGAAAGCCTCGGCTCCCTGGAAAGCGTATTCGTAATGGACGAAGTGAAGCAGAACTACGGCATCCATATCTGAACATCACAGCCATTGCCTTTTGTTGTACCCAAACAGATAAAACATACATAAGGAACAAGAATCCGGTAAGAAGAAAGGAATTAATGGCACAAATACTAAAAACTATTCGTTCGACAGTTGTCATCTATTCGTTCGACATATGTCGAACGAATAGATGACAACTGTCGAACGAAAGAAGAACAATTATCGAACGAATAATAATCTACTACAGAGAATTTAGTTTGTTATATCCAAAGTATTTCTCAGTTCCATAAAAGGTTTGTGAATTAATAATCTTATCATTCAAAACACCTTCAACAACCTCATTTCGTCCTGTTCGCTCTTTGCCCGGAGATAACTCCGGTAGCTGCTGAATCCCGCCATCAACACTAAATCCATGTTGTTTTTTTCAGCATTGGAGGATTGCAAACGCAGCCGGTCGAGTTCTTCCAGCCGGCAACAGTTAATCAGGCTACAGAAATTCATGTTGTATTCCTTGTTGATAAAGCCGGAAAGATAGCTGCGGTTCGTATGGAGCACGGTGACCAGGTCGGTTATGCGCAGTTTGGGGTCAAGATAGGGTTTCTTGTCGCGCAGATAACGCTCGAAATGCTTGCGGTCAAGGGGCGTTGCCACGGCAGGCATATCCGGTTCCGCAGTATCTGTCTGGATGATAAGATAGTTATTATTCAGCAGGTTATAGCACAGAATGAGATAATTTATAAAATAAGACAAGGCCCCCAGCAATACGAGATAACTGATTGCGGTGGCGGGAATGCCTATCAGAAGACCGGCTAAGGGAAGCGGGACGGTAATCAGTATGAGTATCTGTATAAAAGTCAGCCAGCCGAGGGAGGTACTGTAAGCGTCGGCGGAATAATTCACGATAAACAGCCTGTACCGGTGTATATTCCGCAAATTTAATGCAGGATACAGGGAGTTGTAAACGACGAAGAGGATGGTCGTTGTTACGTATGTAATCCGAAACCATGTACCGGAACCGGTATCATTGTAAATAAGCCTTACTTGCTGCTCTACTGGAACCAAAATGGCATTAACGACCGACACAGCCGTGAGAAAAAGGGGGATTACCAGATGCAGGCGGTTGAACTTGCGCCGTCCGCCCGTATTCGTGATAAGGGAGACGAACCGGTAAATCATGACCTGGTCGAGCATAAGCGCCAGTATGAACACCGTATAATAAGATGCAAAAGTGCGGGGGCTGAGTACATAAAACACCATCCCCAGCCATCCCAGCGATGAAACAAGATAGGCAAGGGCCAGAAACGTACGCAACCGCTTTTCCAACGGGTTATGCAGGCTTGCGCGGGCGTCCATCAGCATCATCACCATGCATATCACCGCGCAGATGATAGGTGCGGAGAAGGCGAACGCTTCTATCAGTTTCATGTCCGTCGTCATTCAGTTCCTCCTTTCTTTTGGCGGGCGGGGGCAGTCACTTCTTTCCCGCGGCGGGTGGCCTCGCCGGTGGCAGCAGTCCGGCGTTCCGTCTTTCCGGCAGCGGCACTCCCGCGTTCCGCTGCCGCTGCCCGCGTGTAATTGCGGAAATCCTTAAATCCCACCTTGTCTATCAGCGAACTGATGCTTTTGCCTTGGTTGGCAGGCTGCAAACGGAGCTGTTCAAGCTCTTTCAGTCGCCGGCGGTTCAGATAACGGTTGAAATTAACGCCATAGGTCCGGTTGATAAAGGCCGAGAGCATCGTGCGGTTCACGTCCAGGTCTTCCACGAGATTGGTTATTTTGTAATCCGGGTTCAAGTAAGGTTTCCTGTCCCGGATAAAATGCTCGAAACGGCTCCGGTTCAGCTCGCCGGAATGACGGCGGCGGCGCGGCTCTGTCTGTGGTTCTGCTGCCGCTGCTGTTTCCGTCACGACGGCAGGTATGGAATAAAGCATATATTTACGCCGTATTATATGGTAGGTAAGCAATATCTGATTTACGGAGATGCTCGCGGTGATTAGCAAAGTCCAGGGGGAATACAGTATTTCGGCCCGCGGCTTAAAGCAAGGCAGTAAGGAAGAAAACAGCGAGGAAATGGAAATAGCGACCAGAAACAGCACCCACCCAGCCGGTTTACGTATCGATGCCTGCTTATCCGTTTTCCGGTAGTAGGCCGTCAGCACGCCTATGGTAAGGGCATAATAAACCACTCCGAAGAGCAGGCGCAAAGGAAGTTTGGACGTGAAGAAGCGGGCATAAGCTTCATATCCCTGCGGAAACACAAGCGCTTTGCCGCGGACTATCTCCACCTGCACATCGAAAGGGATGAAGAACGACCATACCAGCATGGCAGCCGCCAGCGCGCCGGGCAACCAATAATGTATCGACGGGAAATTCTCGGGCTGTCCCTGCCGGGTCAGGTAGCGGATGACCCGGAAGAAAAATACAGATATTAAAGTGTACGACAGCAGGCAGGGCGTATTCAGGCAAACAAACACCGACGGGCAGAACGGGTAGAAGAAAGTGATGCACCAGGCTATGCCCTCGACGAAGAAGTAGGTGAATACGATTTTTTTTAACTTCCGTTCTTCCCATGTCAGGCAGTCCTGCAATGCAAAAGCAACCAGAATACCACAGGCTATGGATGAAAAGGCCGGGATAAGCGTAGCCATAGCCATGTTATATGTTGTAATCATATCCATAACGCAAATTTAGGATATTTCCATCAAAAAAGCAGGGTTTATTCCTCGAAAAGTGCCGTTTTTTACCTTTTTGCAAGCCTTTTACGATTTGTCCTAAAGAAAAATAGGCCTGCGTACAATCTGTCCTAATGGATTTTTACGAATTGGCACTAACTTCATTTTATATTGATTTACTTTTGTTAATGGATAAACGAGCCGGCTGCTTGAAGTTTGACAGGAGCAATGAATGACAGGAAGCCTGATGCGCTTTTTTGATAAAATGATTTACACAAGCAGGCTAATAACTATAATACCAAGTATATGAAAACATTCTGTAAATTACTGCTATTGCCCGTATTCGGGCTATTGACAATCGGCGTATCGGCTGCACAAACGGTAGCGGATACGGTTTTGACGTTCCGTTTCCGGGTGGGAGAGGATATGTTTTTCCTGAAAGCCAATGAGACGGAATTGACGCGCCTTTACTCACTGGTGGACGAATACCGCAACCGCATCGCAGCCGAAGAGATACCCGTTCCGGTGGCGGAAGATAAAAACGCTGAACCGGCAAAGGAGCCGACAAAGGAGTCGGCAAAGGAACCGACAGAGAAACCGGAGCACGAAGCGGCAACGGAAATCGTGCCTGCATCTGCCGCCGACCTACAAACTTACCGCTTTGCCGTGCGCACTAACGTGTTGTATGATGCCATGCTGCTACCCACTCTCGGTGTGGAGTGGCGTATAAACTCTGACATTGGCGTGAAGCTGGACGGCAGCCTCGCACGATGGGGCGGCGAACACGACAAAGTGCAGAAGATGTGGCTCCTCAATCCCGAAGTGCGTTGGTATCTGCTCCGCGACCGTCGTCTGTACGCAGGCGTGTCGGGCAGCTATGGCGAATACAACCTCTATAAATACCCGCTGGGTAGCCTCTGTTCAAAAGACACGGGCTATCAGGGCTCGCTGTGGAGTGCCGGGCTGGCGGTGGGTTACCAGTTATTCCTCTCGCGCAGCTTCTCGGTGGATTTCAATCTCGGGCTGGGCTACGTCCGCTCCGACTACGACAGCTTCGGGCTGACCGAGGGAGTGCGTGTCTACAAAGACCGGGATAAAACGAAGAACTTCTTCGGCCCCACGCAGGTGGGCGTAAACCTGATTTGGACAATAGGCAGCAATAAGTAGGACAACAAAAAAATGCGATATATGAGAACGAACATTACGATTAAGAGAAAGCAAAGAAAGACCGCCGCCGTCCTCTACATGGGCGCGGTGCTACTGCTTTCGGCTTGCGATGTGAAAGACCCCATCTACAACACCGCGCACCCCGAACAGGGACAGATTATCCTGACAACCGACTGGACGCACCGGACCGACGGAGTCGGCATCCCGGACAGTTACACCATCACGGTGGGTCCATACACAGAAACGGCTACCGAAACTGCGCTTACGCTCGACAACCTCTTCGAGCCGGGCGAATATCGCATCCGCATTTACAACCTGCCGCAGCACGTGGGGCTGATGGGCGATGCGCTCCTCGTGGAGCCGGCCATGCCGCCTGAGGGCATCGACGAGCGCTTCATCCAGCCCATGCCCGGTTGGCTCTTCTCCTCCACCTTGTGGCTGGATGTGATGGCCGACACCGACCACCAAGTCTCCGCGATGATGCGTCAACAAGTGCGCCAACTCACGCTCTTCATCGAGCCCAAGGGCGGTGCGCTGGACAGGATAAAGCGCATCGAGGGCTACCTCTCCGGCGTCGCCTCCATGATGGACATCTATACCGAAAAGCTCACCGAACCGGCGAACGTGGCACTCTCCTTCGCGAGGGTGACCGACGGAGACAATGCCGGAAAATGGGCCGCCACCGTGCGACTGCTCGGCGTGGCAGGCACCCGGCAGACGTTGCACGCCACCGTCTTCTTCGAGGATGACAACCCGCGACCCGTGCCGCTGACCGACGCCGACGGCAACGAGGGAAGCGACCTGACGAAGGCCCTCGCCGGATTCAATGCCGACAAGATTCACCCCCTCGCGCTGGGCGGAAAAGTGGTGGAAACCCCTACAAGCTCCGGCTTCAACGCCACCATCCGGGCGTGGGAGTTACAGGAGAATGTAACCGGAGACGCCGATTTGCAATGAAGATGACACGCGATACCAAGCAAGAATGATATAAACCAACAATTAATTAATGTAATTATGAAAGCAAATTTAATCCTCACCGCAGCCCTTGCTGCCACCCTTTTCGCCGCTTGCGGCAGTGACGACACTGTACAACAACCCGTAGACAACACCCCCGTAGCCGCCCGCTTCACCGCCGGAATCAGCGCCACCCGCTCCACGAACGACGAGTGGGAGGCGAAGGACGCCATCGGCATCTACATGCTGGAGGCCGGAACGAAGAACGTAGCCGAAGGTGCCGCCAACCGCCACCACATCACCGCCTCCAGCATCGGACGCTTCGACCCGGCGGATGACGCGCAGACCATCTACTTCCCCACCAAGGCAGGCGCCAAGGTGGACTTCGTGGCCTACTACCCCTACGCCACGCTGACCGGAGACCTCTGCCCGGTGGACCTCAGCGACCAGACCGACCCCGCCGCCATCGACCTGATGCGTAGCGACAACGTCACCGGCCGCGACAAGTCGAAACCGACCGTGGAACTGGACTTCCATCACCGCCTGAGCCGCATCTTCGTGAAAGTGAAGGCCGGAGACGGATTCACCACCGCCGACCTGAAAGGCCTCTCCATCACCCTGAGCAACCAGCCCTACAAGGCCGACTACAACGTGCTGACCGACGCTCTGACCGCCGACGCGACCGCCAACCCTGCCACGAAGACCTTCACCCTCGTCACCGCCGCCGACGGACAGACAGCTTCCGCCATCCTCCTGCCGCAGGACGGCGCCGCGGGACGCGTGCTCACCTTCGTGATGGCCGACGCATCGACCACCACCCACACCTACACCCTGGCCCCGGACAAGACCTTCGAGGCCTGTAAAGTGACGGAATACACCATCCGCCTCTCAAAGTCGGGCATCGAGGTGTCCAACGCTTCCATCCAGCCGTGGGGCAAGCAGGGAGAAGTAGAGGATGATGCGGAGATTGAGTGACCCGGGAGAACACACTCCTCCGTCGCCTCCGTCGCCACCTCCCCTAACTTAGGGGAGGAGCCGGAGATAGTCCCGACAACGGAGCCCGACAGCAGAAGTAACCCAGCTCTCCCGCCTGAAAGGGGGAGTACCCCGGAGGGGGGAGGGGGTTTCACACAAGGCAAAAGTAACTCCCCTTTGTGGAAAACCCCTCCGTCGCTTCGCGCCACCTCCCCTTTCAGGCGGAGGAGCCGGAGATACACCTTATATATATAATAACCCGAAATGAATAATAACCCTTACTAACAGTAACGATATGAACCGACTAAAATCAACCTCCGCCGCCCTGCTTGCCACGCTTGCACTTGCGGCACTCGCATCCTGCACCAGCGAAAGCGACGACCTGCCGAAGGGCGCAATCCTCCCCGAAGGCGCCGTCCACCTCACCGCATCCATCGCCGGCACCACCGCCACGCGCGCCGTCATCGACGATACCGGAAAAGGCACTTTCGCCGACGGCGACACGTGGGGCATGCACACCCTCGCCGACGGCAAAATAGTGAACGACAACCTGGAGTACACCTACGGCACCACCATCCTCTACTGGGAAGACCTGAGCCGCACGGACGACGTCACCTTCCTGGCCCACTACCCCCGCCAGGCCTCCGTGGCCGACCCCGCAGCGTACGACTTCGACGTGGCAGCAGCCGCAACCGTCGCTCCCGGCGATGCCGACCTCCTCACCGCCAGCGCCACCGGCAACCGCGCCACGAACACCGCCGACCACCCCCTCACGTTCAGCTTCGAGCACCGCATGCACTCCCTCCGCATCAACCTCACCGCAGGCACGGGAGTCACCCCCGCCGACCTGGCCACCGCCCAAGTGACGCTGCAAGGCATGAAGAGCACCGCCCGCCTGGACCTGACAACGGGCAACGTGGACCCCGCCGCCGCATCCGGCAACACGCCTTACCCCGCCGGGACGATGATGCAGACACCGGCCGGGCAATGGTACACCTCGCTCATCGTCGCCCCGCAGGCAGTGACCACCGGCGCCGACTGGCTCCAAATCCGGCTGGGCAACGACGTCTATATATATAAGGTACCCGCCACGCTCACCGGCAGCACTCCGCTTACCGAGCTTCGAAGCGGCTACCGTCTCACCCTCAACCTCACCCTGATAGGCAAGCACACGGTGGAACTCACCTCCGGCGACATCGCCGCATGGGGAAACCAGGGCAACATCGACGGCAGCGTGGACCTCGCCCAAGGCGCCAGGCTCATCAGCACCGTTGAAGAGTTCGTAGCCGCCCTCACCGCCGACGGGGGCGGCGTCAGCACCCCCATGCGCTACCTGCTGGGCGCCGACATCGTGCTCACCAACGAGGCGGTAAAGGCTGCGAACGGCGGCAGCGTGGAGATACAGGCGAAAGGCTATAAGGCGCTGGACGGCGACGGCCGCTATGCCGTGAGGCGCACGGACGCGGGCGTGTCGGTCAAGATTTTATCCTCCGGCGCATCATCGCTGAAGCTGACCCGCGTCACGCTTGCCGATGAAGCTGGTAGCAGCTGGTTCTATTGCAATGACGGCGCCGATTGGACATTGGGCGACGGGGTAAAAGTCACCAGCAATGGCACATTGTCACCGATAAACTTTGGCGGCGGCACGCTGACCCTCGACGGCGCCACGTTTACAGGCACCGCTGCCGGCTTCAGTGTACCGTGGATAGCAGTAGCCAATACACGCGGAATTACCGGAACGCTCGTGCTGAACGATTTCACCTTTGCGTCCGACGGGGATTACATCAGTATACAGACTAACGCCTCCATCCGCCTCCGTCCCGGCATGGGAAAGCGCGTCCACTTGGGTTTGCAGCGTATCCCGGAAGCCGACTTCGCCATCACCCCCACGGCAGGCGCCTTCACCGCCGACGATGCCGCGCGGCTGGTTATCCAGGAAAACTCGACCATACGTAAGCCCGGCGAGAGCAGCCTCGGCGCCTCCGGCCGCGCCGATGACTACGCCTTCGTCATCGACCCCGCCGACGGCGCCATCCGCCTCGCCCGCAAGGCCGCCACTGCCGATGAGCTGAAGGCAGCGCTCGAAAAGGCAAGCACCAACGCCGGTAAGCCCACGCGCATCCTCCTCACGGCGGACATCACCGTGCCCGAACCGACCTCCGCAGATGCCACCTACATCCTCGATGGCAAACAGTACATCGAAATAGACGGCGGCGCCGACGGGCACAAGCTGATGCGCGAGGGCACCAAGCCCATCTTCCAGGTGAAGAACGGCGCCTCCCTCCGCCTCTCTCGCCTCACGATGGACGGGCAGAAGAAGGATGGCAATGAGCTTATCACGGTCGGGGAAAGCGGCAACTACACCGGAGAGCTGACGCTGGGCAGCGGCTTCCGGCTGACAGGGGCGCAACAAGCTACCAATGGAATTAATGCAAACGGAATCTGGGTTTACGGCACGCTCGTTATGGAGGACGGCGCCGAAATCACCGGCAACGGAAACGGCTCAGCGGTACGTATCGATGCGGAGGGGACGCTGCACCTGAAAGGTGGAAAAATCAGCGGGAACACCGGGTACAGCCTCTATCTTGATGCTTATCTGACTCTTGGCGGGGCACTGCAAGGCAAGGCTACCGTGACGGTGGACAACGCCCTCCCGGCCGGCTCTGCATTCGATATGTTCCTTGACAACTATGCGGATAAGTGGAATACCGTCACTTCAGGCGCCGAAAGCGTCATCACCGTGGGAGGCAGCTACACCGCCTTCACCGACGCCGACTTCTCGCGCTTCAACCTGAAGTGGGTAGGAATCTGTGGCGGAGCCGTCGTGGGCACCGGCTTCGCCCTCCAGCTCTCGACGGACAGGAAGACCATCAAACTCGTCGCCACGCCGTAGGCAGCGGAGGAGAGGGAGCCGGAGATACCCCTGACAACGGGGCCTTCGGACAGTCGGAACCCCCGCACAGGAATTCATCCGGCACCTTCGGACACCCCGAAAACGGGATTTCAACCTGTGCCGGCACCTCCGGACGGCCGGAAACCCTGCGCAGGATTTCATCCGGCGGCTTCGGACAGCTGGAAAGCGGGATTTCAAACCGTGCCGGCGGTTTCCGCCGCCCCGAAACCCTGCGCAGGATTTCATCCGGCGGCTTCGGACACCTGGAAAACGGGATTTCAAACCGTGCCGGCACTTCCGGACAGTCGGAAAGCCGCATTTCAACTTGAAATCCCATTTCCCGACACTTCGGAAGCCCGCAGTCAAGACTATCTCCAACTCTCCCGCCTGAAAGGGGGAGTACCCCGAAGGGGGGAGGGGGTCTCACACAAGGCAAGAGTAACTCTCCGTTTGTGAGATACCCCTGCGGCACGAGATACCCCTGCGGAATGGGAAACCCCTCCGGCCTCCGGCCACCTCCCCTTTGGCTTCGCCGACCGTTGGTTCAGGCGGAGGAGCTTGAGATACTTCCGCGCAGTCGAGACTATCTCCAACTCTCCCGCCTGAAAGGGGGAGTACCCCGAAGGGGGGAGGGGGTCTTACACAAGGCGAGGGTAACTCCCTGTTTGTGAGATACCCCTGCGGCACGAGAGACCCCTCCGTCGCTTCGCGCCACCTCCCCTTTCAGGCGGAGGAGCTTGAGACACTTCGGAAGCCCGCAGTCGAGACTATCTCCGGCGGAGGACCGGAGCTACCCCCGAGGCAGACAACAACAATAACCCAATAGTAACAAACAATTATAACATTAATAATAACATTTAAAACCCTACCATCATGGCAACTTACACCAAAATCAGCGACCTGCGCGTCGCCAAACTCAACAACGCAGAGTACACCTTCTTCATGCAGCGCGTGGCCGACCTCGTCACCGTCGCCACCCCCGAAAAGCTCGGCCTCACCACGGCCCTCACCGACGCCTTCAGCGCCAACATCGACCGCCTGACGGACATCGTCGCCCAAAGCCGCATCAGCGACGAAACCGCGCAGATAGCCGAAGTCGACAAGCAGGCCGACGACCTCATCGTCTACCTCATGGCCGCCTTCCGCACCGGAAAGTCGTCGCCCATCACCGCCCAGCGCACCGCCGCCACCACCCTCTACAACGCCACCCGCCCCTACATCGGCTGCCAGACCCTCCCGCAGGGCCAGCAGGTGCAAGCCATGCGCGGACTGCTCGTCGACCTCGCCAAACCCGCCCTCGCCGCCCACGTCAAGACCCTCGGCCTCGCGCCCGTCATCGAACAGCTCGACTCGGTCACCTCCGACTACGCCGCCCTGCTCGACGCCCGCGCCGCCTCCCAGTCCGCCTCCCGGCTGGACGCCGCCAAGACCGTCCGCACCGAGACCGACCCGCAGTACGACGAAATCGCCACCCGCGCCTTCGCCACCAGCGTCGTCACCCCCACGGCCGAGACCGCCGCGTTCGTCACCGCCCTCAACAAGCTCATTGCCGACACCGACGCGGCCTACAACCAGCGCATCGCCCAGCTCCACGCCGCCGCGCGCACGACGACGACGAAGGCAGAGGCAGACAACGGAGCCCGCAAGCCGGAGTAACCCCGGCTCTCCCGCCTGAAAGGGGGAGTACCCCGAAGGGGGGAGGGGGTCTCACACAAGGCAAGAGTAACTCTCCGTTTGTGAGATACCCCTGCGGCACAAGAGACCTTGCGGCACGTGAAACCCCTCCGTCGCTTCGCGCCACCTCCCCTTTCAGGCGGAGGAGCTTGAGATACTTCGGAAGCCCGCAGTCGAGACTATCTTCAGCTCTCCCGCCTGAAAGGGGGAGTACCCCGAAGGGGGGAGGGGGTCTCACACAAGGCAAGAGTAACTCTCCGTTTGTGAGATACCCCTGCGGCACAAGAGACCTTGCGGCACGTGAAACCCCTCCGTCGCTTCGCGCCACCTCCCCTTTGGCTTCGCCGACCGTTGGTTCAGGCGGAGGAGCTGGAGATACTCCCCCCTACAATCCCATTATCAACCCTTTAAAACATTAACAATATGAAACCCAATCCATCCCTACCAACCTTGTTCCGCGCGGCGTTCACCTCCGCAGTCATCCCCGCCGCCTGCCTGCTGCTCCTGCTTGTCGCCGCCCTCGCCGCCTGCTCCGCCGACGACGACCCCGCCGACAACCGCCATCCCGCCCCCGGCGACCCCGGCACCATCCGCTTCACCTCTACCATCGGCCACTTCGCCGACGCCGACAACCCCGATGGCTTCGCCCACGCCGACAACCCCGACAGTTCCGCCCCCGCCGACAACCCCGACGGCTCCGCCCACCCCGCCCTCATCAGCCCCGATGCCGCCGGAACCGCCCCCGCCACCCGCGCCCTCATCAGCACCGCCGACGGCCGCGGCACCTTCGAGGAAGGCGACCGCATCAACATCATCACCCACGTCTTCGACACCACCGTCGACACCGACCACCCCGCCACCTACCACGACGGCGCATGGCTCACCGACCTCACGTGGGAAGACTTCGGCCCCGGCGCCAAGGTCGATTTCACAGCCTACTTCCCCGCGCTGCTGTTCAGCCAACTGAACCCGCAAACCATCGACATCCCCACCGACCAGTCCACCCCCGGGAAGTATGCCGCCGCCGACTACCTTTTCCTACACGCCATCGGCCAGCAACAAAGCGACACCCCGATAGAGCTGCGCTTCGTCCACGCCATGCACCGCCTCGTGGTGAAACTCGTCCTCGACGAACATCCCGGCTCCCTGACGCAGGCCGACCTCGACGCCGCCACCGTCGTGATAAAGAATGCGCCCATCCGTGGCATGGCCACTCTCAAAAACGGTATAGAGACTGATTATGTAACCGAGGGCGACATCCTCCCCCTCCCCCTCGGCGACAACACCTTCTGCGCCCTCATCCCGTGGATGGACAACAGCAAGCCCCGCTTCTTCAATGAAAGTATAGAAGTCCGCGCCGCCGGAACCGTGGCCAGCTACCCCATCCAATGGTCCGTCGCGTCCGACATTTACGCAAACCATCAAACCCTCATCCGCCTCACCCTTGCCGACAACGAAGGCCTTGGCAACTACATCACCACCTACGCCGCCCTGAAATCCGCCTGCGAAGCCGCCACCGGAACCGCCGACAACCCCACCCGCATCACCCTCGGCGCCGACATCGAATTCCCCGGCACGACATCGGACTGTATCAACATTTCCCGCAATCAATACATCGAAATAAACGGCAACGGCTACCGCCTCACCCGCGCCGCCACTGCGGAGTTGCTTTTCATGGTCTTCGGCAACGCCTCGCTCAAACTCACCCGCATGACGGTGGACGGTGAGAACAAGGAAACGGACATGCCGCTTATTGACGTGTCAACGCTCCAGGACTTTTCCGATTTCATTCCCGGTACACTGACGCTGGGCGAAGGCTTCATGCTGACGGGAGCAGCTTTGCCGGCGGCGGATGCATCGGACAACGCATACAAGCTAAATCGTACTCCCGGAATCAACGTAAGCGGCACTTTAATCATGGAAAAAGGCTCGCAAGTGACCGGCAACGGCCGGGGCTATCCGGTGCGCCTCACCGGCTCCACCAGAGCAATCCTCCGCCTCAACGGCGGCACCTTCGGCAACAACACCGACGCGGACCTCTGCCTGGTATAAGGGGGGTAAAACACTTTGTATGTAAAGTCTGAGAGGAGTAAATACGGCTATAACACCGATGAATAAAGAGTTTGAGATGTTTTGATAGTGATGAAGGAAACCAAATCGAATTGTTACATTCGGTTACATGTGGGTGGCATTTGAATGAGATATGATGGACTTCTAAACGGTTGAAAGTTACATTGAGATAAAACGAGGGCTGAATTGATGCTTTTTGAAGCGCAATTCAGCTTTTTTTTTGTGTGGGGTGATGCGGACTACTCCTGGGTACTGCGAATGAGGTGGGATTGCTTGATAATGGCTCTACGGGTTATCTTGACGCCACCGTCGTATAGACCGGCGTGGAGTAAGGAGCTTTGTTTGATGCCTATTTGAGCCTCGTTTAGGACGGTGTAAATGGCGCTAATGCTGCCGAAATAATAGTCCTTTTTCTCGAATATGAGGTGCACATGGATTACTTTGGTCATATTGTTATTATTTAGAAGTTTCTTTTGCAAAGATATTCTAAATAATAATTATTTAGAAGTATTTATCTGAAAAAGATATACTGTTTAGAGCGTTTAAAAGATAATCTGTTTGGGTGGTCTGATTTTAGTAAATAGAGAAAATTGCATTAGTGATCTGTTGGGCAGTGAAGTGTTAAATAGTGAGTTGGGGATACTGTTGGGGATACTGAGTTGGGGATACTTTTATGTCCGAATCGTTTACTTGCATAAAAGTTGGGGATACTTTTTACCCCCTAAAAAATGACGATTTTAGGTATGATGTTTCCTTTTGGATGGTGTTTTTGGGCATTTTAATAAGTATTTATAGGGGGATAGTATAGTAGTTTTTAGAGGTCTTGAGATTGCAAAGTTGGTATAAGTGCTTGATTAGTAGTGCATATTAGTGGAATAAGTGGTATCTTAGCGTCATAAACGTGCGCGCGGCGCTAAATATCGCAGGATGGAGCAGTAGGTAGCTCACATGGTTCATACCCATGAGGTCGCAAGTTCGAGTCTTGTTCCTGCCACAATATATGTTTGAAGGTATGCGAACGTTCCCGCTGATCAGTGCTCCGCTGAGGGGTTGAAACGTATGGAGATTTAAGGTAATTGATTGTTGATGGATAATGCTCCCGGTGATTGTGCCGGGAGCACTTTTAATATTTTAGATTACTATTTGAAGACTATTTAGCCATTACTGATACTATAAAAGATAATACTCCAATAATTACTCCTATTGTAAAGAAGACGCCAAAAGTGACTACCCATTCTTTGATATTAATGATGGCTTTGCATTGGCTGGCATCTTCCAAAAATTTAATTTGGATTCCATAGGTCGAATAGATTTTATCCAATAGTTCTGCTTCATTTAAACTTTGATTATCAGAAATGAACTTGTCTATTTCTTTATCTAAATCCGCTTTTTGATACTTACTAATGGTTTGTACATGTTTCTGTAATGCTTTAATGATCTTCATAATATTATTTATTTAAAAGGTTATTAGTTGTCGTTTAAAGACTCTTTTCTTATTGGGCAGTGGCAGATGTTGCACTGTCGGCATTGGGCTGCGAAGAAGGTTTCTTTGTAGAAGCAGTCTTCGCATGACCTAAACCCTCAGGATGCTCTATGGATGCTTCCGGATATTTGGCTTTGAGGGCAGCAAGTTCTTCAGACTTTTGACGGAGGTCGGACTGGAGATGGTTAATTTGCTCCTTCAGTTCTTTCTTCTCTTCTTTCCAGTCTGATTTTTCATCCTGATACATTTTATACATATAGGACGTTTCATCTTGTTTTGTACGATTATTTATTGTACCTTTATCACTGGAAACAAGCGTGTTATCCGTGCTTTTATCATTTGATACTTTTTGTTTTAGCATTGGGCCTTCACCTATGAGAAGCCATTCGGGAGAGAGTACCTTATACGTAGTCAGTATTTTGACTATCTTGTCTCCTCCTAATTCACTCTTCAATGCTGCTCCTTTAAAATTGGATGCAGAGAGTTCTGTACTCCTATAGAAGTCTTCCCTTGATATGCCTTGTTCCTTAATAAAGGTCAAAATTCTATCCTTTATAGTCATAATTTTATCTTTTAAATTTGGTATGGTCAAAATATTGACTACATTTGCAGCATGTTTTAATGAAACAGCGGTAAAGATAAGAATAATTTTAATCAGTGTTTATATATGGAAAAGAAAATCAGACAGAAGATTGAACTGAGTGCAGCGGGTAAGGCTAAGCTTGCTAAGACGTTCAGAGTGACTGTGCAGAACGTAAGTCAGGCGTTGCTATTTAAGCGTAATAGCGTGCAGGCTTGCAAAATTAGGGAGGCGGCGCTTGTTAATGGCGGTTCATTGGTACAGATTATTGATGTGACCGATGAACTGAAGCGCCAGGTGAAGGTGCTGGATTCCAAAGGGAATGTGAAGGTGGTGATAGCGAACGATGCGATAACTTTATAAATGGTATGAACATGAAAAGAGTCCCCTTTTTAGAGCTAAAAAAGGTTCTGGAATTATATCATAAGACGGAACAAAAGCTTATTTCCACCAATCCGCAGTTGTGTGTATCAAGTTTGGAAAATCATCCAGATTCCTATACATGGATACGCCTTCCAATGCCGGGTGAGCAGCCAGAAACGGTTCCAAATATGATTGATTCAGGAGTCGAAGATTTTCCCAACACGTGTTTGGCTGGTATTTTGGTGGCAATATTAAAAAATCAAGTTCCCACGGGCGTGCATTTGGCAGGGATAAGTCTATATAGTCACAAAAACACTGTTCGCTTCTGTATCTCAGGTTCAACTTCCTTAGAAGAGCTCCGAATTCTTTGTGAGCAATATCTACAGAATTCCGGTCACGAAGGTTGAAACGAAAGCGTAGCATAAATTCAGTCATAATAATCATATTTTTTATGTGATGCTACAAATGTAGCAAAACTATCCCGGTTCGGGATGAATAGGGATAGACTTTTATCAATGAAAAATTAATAATTAATAATTAAAAGTGATATGGACAGAAAACTGACAGATAATGAAAAGGCATTCCTTACAGAATTGAGGGAGCTGATGGCAAAGTATAGTGCTATGCTGAGTGTAGAGGATGAAAGAATATCCATAGATGTGGGGTATTCAGACAGTGAAGACCCGGTGGAGCCAATCGTGTTACCGGAAACAATAAATACATTCCTTGATTTGGAGGATGTAATAGAACTGAACTCTTAAAATGATATGGTTATGAAAACTTGGAGAATGATTCAGAAAGTAGCTGTGGCTGTAGGCATGACTTACGGGCTGTGGCTGGGCAGTAATGTTGACGCAACGGATGCGGACAGCCGTAACGCGTTTGTGATTGTGGTATTATCGGCCATTGTGGCGATATCGCTGTGTATGCCGGATAAGAAAGATACTGAAACAGCTTAGAAACAGCTTGTTCTGCAAGTCCGAAGTCTCCTTTGCCATGCGGAAGCGGTCGGCTCCCCGGTTCGATGCCGGGGCTTGCACTAAATTGAAAAGTATAAAGTTTCTGATTATGGAAATGTTTGGAAAGACACTATGTGTAACATTTGAAGAACTTGTAGGAGGCGGAATCATGAGTCTTGCGAATTATAAAAAGCATGTTCGTGAGAAGAAGTTTCATTTTTCGCAGCATGGTGGCAATGGCCGTAAGGCACTTATCATCTACGAACGCCTGCCCGACAAACTTCGCAAGCAAGTGGACGAACGATACCCAAAAGCCAAAGAACTACTCAAAAAACAACAACCCTTTCCTATGGACAGCAGATTAAAAAGTGACAGCAAGGCTGTAGACTTCTATAAGACCTACGCTCCGAAGATTTCCCTGGAACGCCAGGCGGAATATGTGCTAAACGCCAAAGTTCTGAATGCTATGATGGCATTGGAGATGAGTATACGTGATGCGCAAGGTAAATGCGGGCAACAACACAATAAAATGATACGCGATCGTGTCATCGCCCTTTGCGAAGACTTGCGCGAACGCTACGGACACACCCTCCCCAAAGCCCGGTTGATGGAAAAGTATGCTGCCTATAAGGAATATGGTTATATGGTTCTTGTCAATGGTAACAGCGGCAACCAGTCGGCCCGCAAGATTGGTCCTCGTGAAGGGCGTTTGCTGCTGAAACTCAAACGCAGCAAATTTCCGGTATATACCGACCAGCAGATATTCGATAAGTTTAATGAGATTGTAGAGGAACGGAATGCACGTGTTACCCGCGAGGAGGATAGGCTGAAGACTATCAATTCCCCGCAGACGGTCATCAATTACCTCTATAAGACCAGCATCAAGTTGTGGTGGTATGGCGTTGTACATGGTGAAATCGCTTTCAAGAATGAGTTTATGCCTTTGTTCGATACCAAACTTCCACAGATGCCTAACACCTTATGGTATGGTGACGGTACGAAACTGAACCTCTACTATAAGGCTTATGACAGCAAGAACAAGCGTATGGTGGCACGCACTATCGACGTCTACGAAGTGATGGATGCTTGTTCGGAAGCGTTCCTGGGTTATTCGTTCGGTGTGGAAAACTTCTTGACCCAGTACGATGCCTATCGCATGGCGCTGGAGACTTGGAAGGTGAAGCCTTACGAAATAGTGACCGATAATCAAGGCGGACACAAGAAGCCCGAAGCACAAGCCTTCTTCAAGAAAATATGCCACATCCACAAGACTACTATGCCGCATAATGGACAGTCAAAGACCATTGAAAGTGCTTTCGGACGTTTTCAAATGCAGGTGATGCGCCAATTATACAACTATACTGGACAAAATGTTACCGCCGTCAAGGAGAACAGTCACATCAATGTGGACCTGATAATGAAGAACATAGCCCGGCTTCCCACTTTGGAAGAAATGAAGTCGCAATATCTGCAATGTCGCCAGAAATGGAACGCCATGCAGCATCCTACTTCAGAAACGGGCATGACCCGCATGGAAATGTATACTACCCTCAACAGTCCCAATGCTGAGCCATTGGATGACTATGAGGTGCAGGAACTTTTCAAGTTGTTCAGCAAAGACAGTGTGAAGTACAGCAAGCAAGGCTTCATCTTCGAACGTAACAAACAGGAATACCGCTATATGGTTTACGATGAAGACGGGCTGGTGGATATGAACTTCCACTTGCAGAATGTGGGTGTCAGCTTCCGATACCGTTATGATCCCAAGGATATGACTGCCGTAGAACTTTGGGAGGTAGGTGCTAAAGGTGCATTGAAGTACGCTGCTACTGCCACACCGAAGGTTGTCATCCATCGTGCCACTGCCGAACGTACGGAAGAGGAAAGCGCAAGGCTCTTTGCCCAAATACATGCACAAAAGCGTGCCCTTGTGGGGCATTATATTGCCAGCGAGGAGTTGTTGCTCGAAGAGAGTATGAGCGAGGCTTACAGCAGACTGGTGATGCCCATTCCTGTAGGTGAGTCTCAGAAGAGCATGGAACGACAGCGTGAAGAATATGCCAATGGTGAGTTGACTGCTCCGGTACAATATCCTGCAGGCGTAGGTCCGGGTACTTATGAAGCCGAACCTGAAGAGCCCGCAGGCATCGCTTCGCCCGGTGAATATACTAAGATGGTGTCCGGCATTACAGATGTGGATATGTACGAAAGCTTTCTCAGCAACAACAATTAATCAGCATTCAATAATCAATTAAATACCATTCAAACAATGAAAGAACTCAGCAAACAAGACAAAGATTCTATCCGTGACGCGCTGATGGAATATTGCAGCAACTATCCCAGCCAAAACCGTGCGAGCGAGAGCCTGAACGGTGTGAGTGCCGCTACAGTATCTCAGATATGCAATCAGAAGTACACCAGTATCAGCGATGACATGTTCAGCCGTATAGCTGCACAGATAGGCTACAGTTTGGAGCGCTGGACACTGACCGAGAGCAATGCCTTCCAGCGTATAACCTTCGCTATGACAGACGCACAAGCTTATAAGAATACTACTTGGGTAGTGGGTGATGCAGGTTGTGGCAAGACCACAGCTGCGATAGAATACCGCCGCACGCATCGCAACGTTTACTACATTCTTTGCTCGGAAGACATGAAGAAAAGCGATTTTGTGCGCGAGATAGCCAAACAGGTGGGCGCTCCGGTGGATGGGACGAACTTACGGGATATTTTGGAGTATGCCATCTCTATGATTGCTTTTCTGAACAATCCGTTGATAATCTTTGATGAAGGTGATAAACTGACCGACAGCGTGTTCAGCTATTTTATCAGCATTTATAATCGTCTGGAGAATAAGGCTGGTATCGTGTTCCTCTCTACCGACTACATTAAGCGTCGTGTGGAGAACGGACTACGCTATAATAAGAAGGGGTATAAGGAGATAAACAGCCGTATCGGCCGCAAATTCTTCGATATCAACATTGCCACCGAACAGGATGTCTATGCCATTTGCCAGGCAAACGGATTGACCGAACCGACAGAGATCAAGCGGGTGATGCGTGAGGCCCAGCAGGGAGAATATGACCTTCGCCGCGTGAAGCGTGTAGTGCATGCCTGCAAGCGTATTTTGGAAGCCAAGAGGATGAAAGGAGAGCAGGCATGAGCGAAGCGGTAAACGATGCAAAGACCTTTTCCCGTAACGCCAAGGGTGTGCGGGAGTTGCTGAGCATGAAGTTCGATACCTTTCCCTTTGAAGGTGAATGGTACGATGCTTTTGATATGCCGGAACGCAAAGGCGTGTGGATGATATGGGGAAACACTGGCAACGGGAAGACCTCTTTCGTGATGCAGCTTTGCAAGGAATTGTGCAAGTATGGACGTGTGGCTTACGATAGTTTGGAGGAAGGCGCCTGCCTGACGATGCAGAACACATTGAGGCGCTTCAATATGCAGGAAGTAAACCGTCGATTTCTACTGCTCGATGCCGAGCCGATAGACCAGTTGAGCCTGCGGATGAAACGTCAGAAGGCACCGGATTTTATTGTGATCGATAGTTTCCAATACACGCAGATGACATATGCCCAGTACATCAAGTTTAAAGAGAAGCACCGCAACAAACTGCTGATATTTATCAGCCATGCCAGCGGGAAGAATCCGGACGGTCGTAGTGCCAAGAAGGTGGCATTTGATGCTTCACTGAAGATTTATGTCGAGGGATATCGCGCTTTCAGCAAAGGACGCTTTATCGGACCGAAGGGATATTACGATGTATGGCCGGAAGAAGCGGCAATATATCGGGGAGAAAAATATACTAAATAACGATTAGTGATATGAAAGTAACGAAAGACAAACCCATAACCCCGCAGCAACTCAAAGCGCTGCATGCCACCTTCCACCGTATCGGCATGGATGATGATACCCGCCACGGCTGCATCTACAATTTTACTTCCGGACGCACGCAGAGCAGCAAGGATTTGTCAATGCGCGAGGCTCAACAGTTAATGGAAAGTCTGAACCCGATGGATGACAAAGCCCGCAAGATGCAGATGCAGGAAGCCCGTAATGTATTCCGTGACATTTATCGTCTTTCTTTCTTGATTCCGCAACTGAACCAGGGGTTCACCAGCGACAGTGAGGAAGAATACCGCATGAATGTGGCAAAGTTGAACGTATGGGCACGGAAGTACAGTAAAGCCCATAAAGACGTAACGAGTATGAAGCTTTGGGAACTCCAGGACACCAAGACGCAGCTGGAGGCATTTATGAGACGCGAGGAAAGAAAACTTAAAAAGGATTGAAATGAGAACAAAACAAGAAATCAAACAAGCTGTAGCCGTCTTGAACCACAAGGCAGATCGGTTGAGTCTGATCATGGCAGAGGTGTTGACGTCAAGCATGACCGAGCAACAAGTATTTCAGAAGTATGTGCTGGAGGTATGCGAAGCCGATCGCGACGAAAATGTATTCTTTGCAGCGCGTGATGCCGCCCGTTTCCATGCCGGACATATCGGGCTGGAGGAACTGATACCGGACGTACAATCCATGACAGCAGCCGACTTTGATGCGGCAAGTGCTCTGGGGGTATTGAATGAAGAAAGCGACACAATACTTCTTTCGCGCAAGGAGTTCAATAAGTTGCTGGCACGCATTGAACGGTTGGAACAGTGGACGGGTCTTCGGCGCAAAGCCGCCCCGGGCGATATCGCTCCGCAACTCCTTCCCGCAAATGCCGACATGAATGACATGATGAAGCAGAACGAAGCCTGCCGCTATCTGGCATGCAGCAAGAACACCATCAAAGGCTATGCCAGCCGTGGCTTGATACACAGCTATAAACAAGGGAAGTTCACCTATTATAGCCGCCGGGAGATAGACAAGAAAATCAAGCAGCAGAGAAAGGAGGCCGAACAATGAGAGAACATAGTCCGCGCAATGTGCCGCCAACCTACGTCACCGAGAAATCCGAGCGCCGTGCACAGCTGGCCGCGCAACTCGAAGCCAGTGCCGACCGCCTTTGCGATTATCAGGACCGCCTGCATGCGGGAATCAACAGCATGAAACCTATAGAACTGGAGCGCCTGATGGATGAATACCGTGCCGAGCAGATACGCTACGACCGGATAGACCGGGAACTGCAAGCGCTGGAAGAACCGAAGAAGACTAAGGAATACCTCGAATACAAGCGCATTTACCAGCAGAACAAGAATAAGATTAAATATTAACCCTATAAAAGAATAAGAATTATGGCAAGAACAAAGAAAACAGTATTAAGCGGTATCAGCCGCGAGCAAGCGGAGCAGGCATTTGCAGATTTTGCAGCAGCCGATGCTAAGTGTAACAATCTCACCTCGAAGATGGATATCGAGGTAACGCGCATCCGTGAGAAGTATGCCAGTCAGTTGGCGGAACAGAGCGCTAAGAAGGAAGAAGCCTTCGCGAAAATCCAGGCTTATGCATTGGAAAATAAAGATGAATTGTTTTCCAAGAAAAAGAGTGTGGAGAGTGCTCACGGCGTGTTTGGTTTCCGCACGGGAACTCCGGCGCTGAAGACAATGAAAGGTTTAACCTGGAAGGCAGTATTGATGCTCGTAAAGGACAAATTGCCATCGTACGTACGCGTTACGGAGGAGGTAGACAAACAGTCGTTACTGGCCGCCCGCGACAATGAGGATGTTGCCAGCCTGTTTCCGCAGATAGGCGTGCAGGTGGTGCAGGAAGAGACTTTTTTTATAGAGCCCAAGAAGGAGAATGATGTACATCAGGACTGAGGATTACTTCGACTGGCGACCTTGCGGCAGGAACTGGGCGGTATATCATTATAAACGTACCGCCACCGGTTACATCGGTACCAAGATTGGGGAGTATCTGACCAAGGAGGAGGCGAAACGTAAGGCGCATGAATTGTGTAACAGTAAAATAGAAGAAGAAAAGTATGGCAAAGGTGTTTTATAAATCGGTGATTCCGAACGATAAACCCATGTGGCTACTGAAACTCCAGCTTTCCGTGAGCCAGGCACTGGAGTTCACGCAGTTGAACGGTGACGAACGGGACTTTAAGAACCTGAAAACATTCATTGATGCGGAAATCAGGTCAATGATTGGGAGAAGGGAAATTAACCGCAGTGTCGTTGAAACGAACATCGTCACGGACAACGGACGTACGGTGCTGAATATCTTTAGGAACGGTAATTTAGTACAAACCTATTTCATCGAATAGCGTATGAGCGAGAAAAAGAACGGGGTGCTGATCACGGCACCCCTTTTCGGAACAGGCAAGGAAACGGTGGGATATTTCACTGGTTATGCTTGCGGCTATTGCCAGGGCAACGGCTGGCACTGGGACCCTGAGATTATTAATGAACGGGTGAAAACACCTTGCCCTAAGTGTGGCGGTACCGGGCAAGTAAAAGGCATCGTTACGGTGGAATGGGTACCGGACGGCGAAGTGAAACCTTATTTCAAGGAGGAACACGACCATGATATACCGTGAACCGAAAGACCTGATAATCCAGGTAGAAGACAGCCTTCTGGGGCAGGTGCAATACTACTGGACGTACTACGGCAAACCCTGCGACCTCATAGAGTTTGCTGCCAAAACAGAAGGGTTGACTGCCTTGCTTGTCAAAATGAACAATCCTGATTCCGGTTCTTTCGTCTACATGCTGTGCGAGCGACTGAAGGCACGGATGTACGACAAGATGACGAAGAAGCCGCTGAGTGTGCAGGATGTATTTATGTAGAATTAGTAAATCGAAGGAAGTAATGAACATCGGACTATTAGCGGTTGATAGCAATTATCCCAATCTTGCTTTGATGAAGATAAGCAGCTATCACAAAGCGAGAGGTGATAATGTAGAATGGTACAATCCATTTGACCAGTATGAAAAGGTCTATATGGCTAAAGTATTCAGCTTTACAGAAGATTATCGACAGTGGATTACAAATACCGATCAGATAGAGAAAGGTGGCACTGGCTACGATGTTTCAAAGACTCTTCCATCGCAGGTAGACAAGGCTGTCCCGGATTACTCGATATACAATATAGATAAGTCTTTGGCTTATGGTTTTCTTACACGCGGATGCCCCAATGGGTGTAAGTGGTGTGTGGTGCCTCAAAAAGAAGGTAAGATCGCTCCCTATATGGATATTGAAGAAATCGCAGTCAACGGACGTAAAAACATCATCCTTATGGATAACAATGTGCTTGCTTCCGAGTACGGGATAGAGCAGATCGAGAAGATAGTCAAGTTGAAACTCAGAGTAGACTTTAACCAAGGACTGGACGCTCGACTGGTGACTGATGACATAGCTCGATTACTTGCTCGTGTAAAATGGATAAAGCGCATTCGGTTTGGTTGCGATACAGCGGCGCAGATAGCAGATTGCGAACGTGCCACAGCTCTGATTGATAAATATGGTTATCGGGGAGAATACTTCTTCTACTGTATCTTACTGAATGACTTTAAAGAGTCGTTTTACCGCGTTAACCACTGGAAGGAAAAGGGTGGTAGGTTCTTGCCACATTGCCAGCCATATCGGGATTTGAATAATCCACATCAAATAATCCCTCAATGGCAAAAGGACTTATCCGGATGGGTTGACAAAAAGTGGATATTTAGGAGTTGTGAGTTTAAAGACTTTGCTCCCCGGAAAGGATTTAAATGTAGTGAGTATTTTTATTAATAACAAGAAAAATTTGAACCTAATGCTGTATAGGCAAGCGTAGAAAAATATGTGTGACTGTTTTGAAAAAGTAGAAGCGAATTTGAGAGAAAAGACTGGTGACCCGCAAGCGTCTTTAAATTATATGTACGCCATGCCTTCTTTTGAGAAAAAGCCAGTAATAGAGGCGACCTACCGGAATAAGAAAAAAGATGGTACATTCAATAAAACAGAAAGTACTATATCTATCGCTTATCCTTTCTGCCCATTTTGTGGGAAGAAGTTTTCAGAAGGTGAATAATTCAAATCAGAATAGTAATGAGCAAAACTATAAAAATGATAAGCCTGTTCACTGGTATTGGCGGCTTCGACTTGGCAGCTTATACTCTTGGATGGGATATCCTGTTTCAATCGGAAATAGATGAGTTCTGCTTGCAAGTTTTAGATAAATGTTTTCCCAATGTGCCTAAATATGGAAATATATATGAAATCAATGCTAAAGAATACAGAGGCAACGTTGATGTTGTGGTCGGAGGATTCCCTTGCCAACCATTCAGTAACGCCGGACTTCAGCAAGGGGCAGAAGACCCCCGCTTTTTATGGCCGCCGATGTATCGAGTTATACAAGAATGCCGGCCGACATGGGTCATCGCTGAGAATGTTCTCGGACTTATTAGTAACGCAGACGGAGTGGTCTTCGAGCAAGTGTGCACTGATTTGGAAAGTGAAGGCTACGAAGTTCAACCGTTTATTATTCCAGCTGCGGGTAAAGACTCTTTTCAAGAAAGGAAACGAGTATGGATTGTTGCCTGCCTTGACAGCAAACGAAGCGAAACGGATAAAGTTACGCAGAGAGAGCATTTTAAAGCATTCAGACAAACGAAAAAGCAACTACCTAACAGCGCATATTTCGAGAGCTGGGTTCAATCCGTCCGATATTACTCCGAGTTGGATGGAGTGGTTTATGGGATATCCGATTGGATGGACAGAACTCATGCACTCGGAAATGCGATTGACCCACGGATAGCGTATGAGTTATTACTAATATTAGATTACTTGGAAGGTTGAAAAATATCTTTATAACATAGCAATCCGATGACTTTTCATGATACTTTAGTTGTTAGTGGTGTAGTCGCAAATGGTAATTATAAGAAAAATATTTTTATTTGTTTTAATAAGATAATTTTTATACATTTGTGGAGTGATTCAAAGGAGTAGGTAAACAGATTGTTTTAAATAAGGCATACAATATCTCTGAGGTTAAAGAATTTATGATATAATTCTATAATATATGGAATATGGAAAGAAAAGCATTTCAAAAGGAAAGTACATCAAGAGTATTGGGCAGAAAATCTAAAAAAATAGATCAACTCCCTATTGATGCTATTTTGCAAAGATACCAAGAGCCAAGTTTTGATTTTCCATCTGTAAGTCAATTCATGCCTGTTGCTTTGGGTTATAATGATGATTCGCAATTCGTGAGAGATGTTATGACGGGGGTGGTAATACCTGGGGTTCATCAACAAATAATGGATGCACATCACAATCCTCTAATAATAATCCCTTTCGCCGCGCAACATTGTCAAATTCATATTCATTTTGAGGGTGATCCAGAAACAGGTGTTTCCATTATTCGAGCAAAAGTTATAAATAATGCACGTACTCAAACTTTAGATTTGCAGCCACATGAAGTTGGAGTGATAATGGCTAGATTAGGGATAACAGAACCTATTTAGAAGAAATACTTTTTGTATGAAAATTGTACAGAAATAAATTATTAGCGAAGCAAAAAAAAGCCGCTGCATGGAACACCATACAGCGGCTTTTTTGTTGAGATACGCCCCCTGCGCTATCTCTCGAACGTTTTCCTGACGTCAGGAAGATGGTCCTATTCTCCCGGTTCCCCCAGACATTCTATTATCGCCTCATGTTGCAGCGGCGTCAGCGCCCGCTGCCTGGGCTTGAAGCATAACTCTTCAAGACGTGCTTGCAGTTCGGTGTTCAGTTTTATCCAGCGATGCAGCTGCGAGCTGGCGCTGCGGGGAGTAGAGTTCGGGAAGTAGGCTTGTGCCAGGTCACTCATATAAATGGCTTTCATATTTTCTTCGGTTAAGTTCGTGCAAAAAACTACCCGTAAGTAGTTGGCTCCCTACTTACGGGTAGTTGGTCATTTACCTGGTAGTAGTCGGCGCACTACTACTAAGTGGTTCTCAGCCCAGCGGATTCTCTCCCTGGTCGCCGTCGCTTCCTCCTCCGGTGTTGCCGCCGCCGGTGTTGCCGTCATCGGGCAGAGGGGCTTCACCCTTCTTGGCCACACGGTGGAAGGTCAAGCCGCCGTCGCCCGCACGCGTTGCCGCCTTGATAGGCTTTCCGGGGCGGAACTGGATGGTGGCTTCGGTGATGTTGGCACTGGTGAATTTCTTCTCCGTGTCGGCACCAGTGCTGCACAGCTGGATTTGGAAACTTCCGAAGTTCTCCAGGCGTACGATCTTGCCTGCCGCCAGATGGAGATTGGTCTGTTTGATCAGGGCGCGGATGGCGTTCAGCACATCACCGTCCGTGAGGGAGGTGGCGTAGGAGATTTGTTCCGCCATTTCGTCCATGGTCACTTCGCCGCTGGCTTGCGCCTTGGCGTAATATTTCTTGGGGGCCTGGTCATCGCCGGGCTTGGTGCTCATCAGAGCGAGAGAATAGTTTACCATACAATTGAAAATTGATAATTGACAATTGACAATTAGGCTGCGCTGTACATCTTGCAGCTTTATCATCGTTTACTTCTGTCATTCGCGAATTGACGCGGCAAAGGTGGTGTAAACGGGTTATTCCGTGTTGTAGAATGTGCTTTCCGGGCGTATTTGTTGCATTAATGTGTTATTATAATTATTTTTGTATCAAGTTTCAGGATAATCAATTTAAGTTTTCGGGTATGAAGAAGTATCATCGTTCCATTGTAGGACGAAGCTATGCGCACAGGGTAAAAGAGATTCTCCGTATTTACGATGAACATAGCCGTAGCGGATTGAGCAACCGCGAAATCCTCCGCCGTTACATCTGGCCGTTATACCCCATTTGCGAAAAAACATTCTACAACATCATCAATGCTTCTGCCGATCCTCGGATCATCCGTCAGCAGGAAGAACTGGATCGTCAGTTGTCGTTGTTCTGAATCTCATCCGCTGTCGTAGTGGTATATTCCATTTCATAGACTTTGATGCCGCCGGGCAGTGAGAACTGTCGGCTGGCACGGCGTACCAGGGCGGTGGCACATCCATCGAACCGCCAGCCGTGCAACGCGCCGTTCAGGCGTCGGGCCAGTGCCATGCGTTCGGCTGCGTGCTGTTCCTGGGTGCTGCCATAGTGAGTGTCATCGTAGCAGTCGAAGGCAAACCGGATGATGATGGTGGTCTTGCCGTGTTGGAGGTTGCCTTTCAGGTTTTCCCACAAGGTTTCGGGGATGCCAATAAGGACACAGGGGAAAGTGACAGGGTACTGGTCTTCCCCGTTCTGCAGGGCTTCCAGTTGCCCGTAGTCTTCGTCGATAAGGGAAACGTCGTTACCCATTTTATCGGCGATCTGTTGCTGGAGGTCGTTGAATAGTTGTTCCATAATAAATTATTGATTTATAATTTTCTCTACTTCTGTATTCAGTTTATCATTTACTTTCTTTATCAGTTCCGGTCCCGGCTTGGATGGCATGAACTGGCGCTGCGGGATGTTGATAGTAAGTTTGGTCTTTTTGGTCAATGCGAGGCGTTTCCAGAAAGTATCTTTCTTTTTGTCTTTACCCGCTTCCCGGTAATGCTGCGCCCAGGCAAAGCGACGCATTTGCGGGGTGACGGTAGGGCGAACTATGCCTCCCCAGTTGTGGATGCCTGCATAAGGGGCGCGGGTGAAGATAGTAACCTGTCCGTCTCCTGGTGTGTATTGGATATTGCCGGAAAGATGGTTTCTGCCGGAGAGCAGCGGTCCGTATTGAGAACCGGCACTACTTCCACCGTTTCTTTGCCGCTTGGTTTCCTTCCATTTATGGAAACCGTTATGGGTAAAACCTCCTTTGCGGAAGTCTTCCTCGATGTGGCGTTTGGCGATGTTGCCTGCCAGTACGGGCATGCGGCGGCGTGTCAGGTCGGCCAGTTGCTTTTGATATTGCAAAATACGTTGGTTAAATTCTTGAATATTCATTGTTTACTTGATATTTTTCTGTATATTTGCAGTCTAAGAAAATAGCTCGACAGGCACAGCTCCGGATTGCAGTTCCGGTTGAAATGGTCTTTCGGGCTATTTTTGTATGTTGTCCATTACTTTGCTGCTATCGGATATGCTATGTAATATCATATTCCCGTCCACATCTTCCAATACAATAATCCACGACTTGTCTCCCTTAACAGTCACTTCAAAAACATGAGACTTTACATACATAGGATTGTTTTTATGATATTCCGTCCATCCCTTATATTGAGCCTGTCGGATGACATCACTGAGGTGCAATAGCATCTCATTCTTTTCGGCATAATGTTCGTGAGGTTGGTTCAACCATTCCTTGATGGACTTTTTGCTGACAATGATTTCTTTCTTAAAATCAGAGTTGACAAGAGGTTTCGCCTTCAGCACTTCTGCATCTTTCTGTATTTCCTTTCTACGAACTTTCAGTGCCTCTTTCCGCTCTTTGTCCGGTTCATACACTATCGGCTTCTCCTTATTCACATGCTCTGCTATATATTTCTTCACGGCCTCTTTCGCCCCTTCATATCCATTGGCGATATAGGGATGCGTGTCACTGAACAGTTTTCCGTCTCTTCCCGGGTTATTATCCAGTCCCGGGGCAGGCTGATCTTTGGGGGCGGCGCTTCCACGTGGCGCTCCCGTAGGAGGTTCGTCTGTAGCCGATAAAGAACACTTGCAGTTCCAACGGTCTCCGGGGCGGTGCACACTCCAGAAGGGGTGGTTTATCGGGAGAATAGTTCCCCAATAAACCTGATGGTCTGCTCCTGGGTTTGCACTGGTACTGGGCATCCATTCCAGATTAGGCAGGACGTCGGCGTATTGCTCGAAGCGTTGCCAGTCCGCAGCCTGGCGGGCACGGATGACGGCGGTATTGTATTCGGTTTGCAGCCAGTGCCGGACGTGATGGTCGAGCATGGGGTGAACGTCTTCTTTCCACTGTTTAAACGGTTTTAAAATACCGTTTGAATCGTAGAGTTGCGCGGCGATATCGTTCTGCATCCGGTGGACTTTGAAGGCGGAGAATACAGCGTTGCCGAGGTCAAGCTTCTGACGGAACTCTACCGGAATTTCGGCAGCGGATTCACTAAGCCCTTCACTTGATGCTTCGTTGAAGATACGGAATGTTTCGTTGAAAAGGTTCTCCTCTATTTCCGTCATAGGGTGAAAATCCTTTTCGTAGATATGCTTCAAGGCACGTTGCAGGGCGGCGTTGTCGAAGACGAAAGCGGTGCTTACGTCATCATCGGCCTTGCATTGCAATGGTGCGGTAGAACCGGATATATAGTCGAGTTCGTCAAGGCCCGGTAGCTGCTGTTCCCCATAGTAAAGGTCGTTCATTACCAGTCTAAAGCCCCGTCGGTTTGCGGGGCGTCCCCGAAAAAAGAGCGGGAGCGGTTCTGGGGATGTTTTGCTACCACCTCCCCCTGCGGGTACTCCTCCTCCCCGGAGGAGGAGAATTGAGATACTCCGAGAGCAAAGGGGTTGTTCATTTTCTTCTTCTCTGCCATTTCCGCTTTCAACTGTTCATAGTTGTCCGGGCGTTCGATGTTCAATTGCTCGTACAGATAGTCATCATCGAGCGGCAGATCGAATACGTTTACAGCCTTTTCCAGTAATTCGGCTTTGACTTTCACTTGTTCCAAGTCCGTTTCTTCTACATAAACAAACTCACCGCCTTGGGTATTGACGCCAAGAGCCGCAAACAAGTCTGTCATGTCATAGTTCAGCAGGTTCAGGATGGCAAGAGCGTCTTGCTCGATAAGTTCCTGCTCCACCTTGTTGTGCACGGTTCCCAAGGCTTGCGTACCCGTTTCGCTGGCTTCGGTGGTGAGGGTGTTGCCCAGGACAGCCTTGCTCATTTCCGCGTTACAGCGGTCAACGAAGGTACTGTAGAGCTCGCTGCTGCCGGTGGTATTACCGGTTTCTACGAAATCAAGGTTAGAACCTTCGGGTGTAAAGAAGGAGGAAGCGCCTCCCTGAGCCTTGGCGGCTTCCATGGCGGCGGACAATGCTTCCGGGTCGGCGGCATCGTAGGTGTACTTGCGTATGGGCATGCCGAATATCTCGGAGAACTGCGCCCAGTCGCCCACGGTTCCCCGCTTATAAATGACGTACGGAGCGCACCGTGCCAGGATGCCGAGCGGTTCTTTGCCCCGTATCATCAGCAGGTCCGGGTATTCGTCGAAGCTTTCACCGTTGATGTCGTTCTGACGGGTTTTGATGAGTCTCAGCACCGGGTCCACGTGCTTTCGGGGCACGAGATAGTAGTCTATCCATCCCTTGCTGTTGATATAGAACTGCACCAGCGTGAATCCCCAGTAGTCGGCATCCAGTGCGTCACCGATGAATCGTAGGAACCAGGGCGAGGAAATCTGCTCGTTTACTTTATCATCGGCCACGCCGTTGCGCCTGAACTCTATTTTCCTGCCAAGCACACCGCTCTTCCGCTTTTGGATGACAGAAAACAGATGCGGGTCCATCAGACTCTCACTGTAGATGTCGTAAATCTGAACCCGCTGTGTGAAGTCCACATTCTCGGCGCTTCGGATGCCCCGCATGTAGTCATCCAGCCCGATGCCGAAGCGTTGGGGTTGTGTCAGTATGATAGTGGCGCCCTGGCGGGTGACGTTGCTGCCTTCGGTGATGCGTTGTTTGGTTTTGGATGCTTTGTTCCAAAATGCCGGGAAATTTATTCTTTTCATAAATGGTTCGTACGTTTAGGGTTACTACTCATCAGCCAGGGGCTGTTCTGTTTCTGCTCTTCTTCCGGCAGCTTGGGAGCGCCGTCGATGGTGATCTTGAATGCCGCCACCTGCTTCAGCCATTCCACGGCACGCTCATAGCGGTCTTTCCGTATCTGCGACATCTTCTGCGGATTATGAATACTGAATATATGGTATACTGCGATATCGATTGCCATCATCAGGACAAGCTGGTTACGTGCATCCCCTTCGGCGGAGAAGATGGCATCTACATCGTAGCGCGCACTGAGATAGCCACGCATCTCAGCGATGGCACGGTCTTCGCAGATTTCGACGATACTTTCGTCATCGCGGGTCAGGGAGCCCAGTATCTCGCGGTGGATACTGGCGTCGTAGTCTTCGGGATTGATGAATTTACTCATGGCTATAATCTTTTAGGATTGTTCCGGGCGTTGTGACGCGCCACGGTAATCGGTTTTAGTTGCTGTACTTTCTTCTTGAGGATGCGCAGGCCGCCTTCCACACAGTCGGGACCGTCGGCGGGAAACTTCAACCGCAGGGTGAAAAGTTTGAATTGATCTTCCAAACGTTTCATGTGTGGATTATCTTTTTCAACTTCGTTGAAGATGAGATTGCCTTCCCGGTTCAGCGGTTCCAAATTAGCTTCAATACGTGTGGCCTTGTCAGTCTTGCGCTCTTCGTCAGGGTGAATGTAGAGTTGGATGTTCCGTTCGCGTCGTACCTTGCCTACCAGCGGTTTGAATACCTGCTGAAAGAATGGGTCTTGTAGCTTGTTATTCTCCATATAGCAATATACCGGGACTTTTTCGTTCACGTACTCCAGAAGTTGTACGTACCAGTCTATGAATTCTGCATTCAATCCGCGGTCCAGAAAAGGTTTGATGATATATAACTTTTGTTCTTTCATACCAAGTAATATACAGCTTTTCGTACTGCTGTTCTTGTTCTTGTTCTCGCCGGGTGCGGGGTCTCCATAGATAACCAGGAACTGAAACTTCTTCAGGTCAGGTACACGCCCATAGGTGATATCCTTAAATACCTCACCTTCCGTGACCGGATTATTATAGTATTCCTTCTGTGCACTGGCGGCGCTGATTTTTCGGAGTACAGTGTCGATGTGCTCTTCCGTGTTCTTTTCAGGCCAAGTGCTGTGCCCGTCTTTGTCCCTGATGTTCACGATATCATGGTGGTCGGCAAGAGCCGCGGCCCGCGCCACACAACAGTCTCGGGCAATGATATTACCACACCACACGATCAAGGTCGGTTCGCTGATGGAGCGTGTGGCATAGAAAGCCTGCTCGTACCAGTCCCATTTCTTGTTTACGATATCCGGGTTACGGCATTCCTCATCCGTATCAAAGTCATCCACCAAGAGCACATCAGGGCGCACGGCCTCGTTTCTGGAACCGCGTGGAGCATTCCCGGCGCCGATAGCACGGAAGGCACAGCCACATTTGGCAATGAATTCAGTATCGGTCCAAGAACTGATATTCATCTGCTCGCCATAATATGCCTTGATACGCCCGTTAGCCTCAAAGTTGGCACGGTATGGGGCTAACAATCGCTTGGCGCTGTCTTGGGTGGCACTTGCCAGCATCACGTTCTTTTTCTTCTTTGTCAAGGCAAGATACATTACACAGAACATGACTATCGTACTTTTTGCTAACTCGCGGCTCCATGACAAGACTTCATACCATTCGTCATTGTTCAAGATGCGGTTGACGGCCTTTTTATGGAACGGAGCAAACGGATATTTTGCATATTTCGGGAAAAAGAACTGAATCCATTCTACGGGGTGTGCCTCCAAATACATCCTGTGTTTTTCCCGCTCGGCATGACTCATGCTGACATCTACCGGGGTGGAATTGCTGATATCCGCTTTATATTCTTCCCAGTTACCGAGTGCGTTTTTTTCTTCCTGCTTCATTTTACAACTGGTCTTTTATGAATTTGTCCCAAAAGATGGTTATCTCTTTAGCCTTGTCCAGATCGATGGGGCGTATCCATTCGATAAAGCGGATGCCCACACTTACAAGGTCCGCAATGCCTACATCACTTTCCATCTTTTTAATGGCGGCAGCGAGTTTACCCAAAGTATCCGCTTCGGCCGGAGTTGCATAGCGTTCACCTTCCGGGCGTGACAGAATAGTATTGTTCAATTCCATCACTTGGCGATGAAGATTTGCTATCTGTTGCTCTCGACTAAGGGTTACGCCGACTTTCATTTCTTCCCATTTCTCCGTGGCAATCCATCGGTTGATGGTTTTACGGGCTACTCCCACCTTTTCCGCTATTTCCTGCTGGGTAAGATTGTCCTTCAGGTAGAGTGTGCGGGCATAGTCCTTTTTCTGTTGTGCGGTTAAATCTGCCATAATTCTGTAATTAGAGTTTACGCAAAGGTCATTACTCCGGGCGGGAAGAGGAAAAAAGCGCGGAGCGGTTACAAACTATGCCGCAAGGTTTACATACCTGCTCGTAACCGTTACACACTTTTTTGTGCGGTTATCCTTATAGACATAGCTTTGCCGCAAATAATCGGAAACGCATGACTGTTTTTAAATCCATATTAAACGAAAAGACCGCTTGCCTGCTGCTCTATGGAGAAGTCAGCGACGAAGGCGGTGAGGGCAAGATAGCCAGCCGGGACATCGTGAACGAACTGATGTACCTGGACGCGGGCTATGAAAACCTGAATATCCGTATCAACTCCATCGGCGGTGACGTTTACCCCGGTATCGCCATCTTCAATGCCATCCGCCAGTGCCGAAGCAATGTCACCATCTATATAGACGGTATCGCCGCCAGCATCGCCGGTGTCATTGCCCTCTGCGGCAAACGTGTGGAAATGAGCCGCTATGCCCGCATGATGTTGCATAACGTCAGTGGCGGTTGCTACGGCAACAAGAAGGACTTGCAGGATATGATCTCCACCATCGAGAGCCTGGAAGACACCATCGCCGAAATCATCGGCGGGCGTTGCGGCAAGGATAAGGAAGAGGTGAAGAGTGCTTACTTCGACGGTACCGACCACTGGCTGAAAGCCGACGAAGCCTTGCAGCTGGGACTGATCGATGCCATCTACGACGTGGAAGCCGTACCCGATGAGAGCACCACGGACGATATTTACCGCATATTTACTAACCGGCTGGAGCAGGAGCAACAGCCACAAAACCCCGATAAAATGAAATTGGAAGACTTTAAGACAATTCCCCGTTTCGCCAACTGTGCTGACGAAGCGGCAGTGATGGCCATGCTTGGCGAGACTGCTCAGAAAGCGGACAAAGCCGATGATCTGGAAAAGGAAAACGGCGCACTGAAAGAGCAGCTGAAACAGCAGGAAGAAGAGCGGATTGAAACCGCTGTGACGGATGCCGTGACGGACGGTCGTATCGGTGCCGACCAGAAGGACACCTACAAGAACATTCTGAAGGCTGACTTCAAAAACGGATTGAGCGCCCTGAAGGCGTTGAAGCCAAAGAAGATGCTGAAGGACAAACTGGAAGCCCCTGCGGGCGGTGAAGGCGAAAGCCCTTGGCAAAAGAAGATGAGGGAAATTGAGGCAAACCGTAAAAAGTGATGCGCTATGATACCGATCAAGAACCCCAAGAATGCCAAACTGGGCGGTAGCTCCTACTTTGGTAAGAATGTCGGCAGCAGCGTGCGTAGCGCCGGCAGTGCCCCACAAATCCGCGGACGGCAGAAGATTAAAATGTGATAATGTGGTAATATGCTAATGTGCTAATTGCCGTGCGGCATAACCCGAATAACTAACAATAAATAATAAAAAAGACAATGGCAATTCAAGGATTGAATACCACCAACTATGGTGGTGAAGTACTGGAAACCGTCCTCACCCTTGCCACTACCGGCAACGAACTGGTGGGCAGAGGGCTTATCATGGTGATTCCGGGCATTAACAGTTCCATCAGCATCCCCCGCGTGAAAACGGGTACCATGCTGCAAAAGCGCAAAGAAGACCCGTCCAAGGCAGACAGCAAGGGTGATTTTACCTACAGCGAGCAAAAGCTGGTGCCGAAAGACATGATGGCCTTCACACTTTTCAACCCCCGTGCTTTCGAACACATCTGGCGTCCCTTCCAGCCGACGGGCGACCTCGTTTTCCGTCAGCTTCCCCCCAACATTCAGAGCCTCTTGTTGAATGAACTGTTGAAGCAAGTGGGCAACGAGCTGGGCTACCAGTATATAAACGGTGAATACAAAGACACCGGTGATGCCTACCTGATGGACGGTATCCTGACGCAGGCTGCCAAGAACGTGGATGTGGTGAAGGTGAAAACCGTCGGCACTACCATGCTGGCGCGTCTCAAGGAACTGCGTGCCAAGATTCCCGTAACCATGCGTAAGAATCCGAACCTGCGCATCCTGATGTCTGTGGAAGACTTCGACCAGTACGACGATGAATTGACGCAACTCGCCAATAAGGGTACCGCCCCTACGGATATCAACCAGGAACGCTACAAAGGCATTCCGTTCGAGGTGCTGACTCAATGGCCGCAAGGCTTGATCGTCGCTACCCTCTGCGACAGCGGTATGAACGGCAACCTTTTCGCAGCTGTCAACCTGCAGGATGACGAAAACGTCATTCAGATTGACAAGTGGGCGAATGCCAGCGAACTCTACTTCTTCAAGATGCTGATGAAGGCGGACACGCAGATCGGCTTCGGTGAGGAGTTCATCGCACTGGACTGGCGCGCCGACGGTGCATTCAAATTTGTAACAGAAGGGTAAGGAGGTGCAGCTATGGCAAAGAAAGACAAAGTCACAGTGATTGTCCTCGAATCCTTCCAGGACAAGTACGACCACAAGACGCAATATCCGGTAGGTACGGAGTTGCAGGTAGACCAGGAACGTGCGGATGATTTGGTAAGCCGCAAGCTTGCCGGGATTAAGAAGCCGGAACCTGCCAAGAAACCCGAGACCAAGGCACCCGAAGCCCCGAAAGCGGATAAGGAGAAGAAAGCGGTTGAGGTACCTGAAAAGAAGGAAACGGAGCAGAAAGATGACCAGAGGACTGAGGAACAATAATCCGGGAAACATCCGCCTGTCACGTACTTTGTGGCAGGGGGAGGTTCGCCCGTCGCAGGACCGTTCATTCTGTCAGTTCAAAACGATGGCCTACGGTTACCGAGCTCTCATCAAGCTGTTGCAGAACTATCGCAGGATGAACGGTTGCCGGACGATGGCGGACTTCATCAACCGATGGGCGACGCCCGTGGAGAATAACACATCGGGTTACATCCGGAGGGTGTGTACGGAAATGCAAGTGCCCGACAGCTATGTGCCTGATGTGGATGATAAAGCAACCATGTGTGCTTTTGCGGCAGCCGTCTCTCAGGTAGAGAATGGTATTCCCGCTGTGACGGCAGATGTGGAAGTGGGTTGGAACTTACTCTAAACAGGAGGAATAAAAATGGATACACTTGAAATCTTGAAGCTGATATGTGGTATCCTTACGGTTGCCATAGGAGCCGGAGGATTCAAGATGTACATAGACAGACGGAAATACATCCAAGAGGTAGAAAAGCTGAAGGAAGAAGTACAGGCAGCGAAGGTAAATACCCGTAGTAGCGAACTGGACAACGTTCAGAAGGCGATGCAAATTCTGATGGATGACATAGTAGAACCTTTAAAACAAGAAATCAATGCAATCAGAAAAGAACTCGCCAAACTCAGGCGTGTCGTTGAAAAGGCTAACAATTGCCGTTTTTCTGCTAATTGCCCTGTGCGCGATGAGTTGCAAAAGTCCGACAAGAGTGGTGAAGAGTACCGTCCTCGACAGCCTGCAAAGCGTAAGACAATCCGTTCTGACCTTTCTGCCGGTACCGGCAAGCGAAGCGCGGATGACCTTGCCGATGAGCCAACTGGCCGTGCTGCCGGAAGGCGCGGGATATAGTGCGCGAAGCGGGCAGGCCACGGCAAGCGTGATACGCGGACGCGGTGATACTTTAACGTTCACTTCGACCTGCGACAGCCTGGCGCGTGAAGTAATCGCCCTTCGGGAAGAAATTACGCGCATAAGAAATGAAACCGGTGAGGAAGTGGAAGAACCTCCTCCGCAGGTGGTGCATGAGCCAACCGGTTGGCAATGGTTTCAGATATGGATAGGACGAATCGCCGTTTTCGTTCTTGTTATAATACTGATTAAACGGCGGTTAAACGTAATTAAATAGCAAGATTATGGCTGTAAAAGATAATAATGGACTTGTTTACGGTATCGGTAAACTGAAGTTCAATAACAAAGAAATAGGCTGGATTAGCCAGGAAGGTTTGTCCCCAAAAGGTGAGGCCAAACAGACTACACCCATCTACGCAGCACAAGTGCATGATGGTCCGGTAGACGAACTGACAAGTACACCCGGTACCACCGCTTTCGGTTTTAAGCTCATCCAGTTGAGTCCCGAAGTATGTAAGGAACTATTTGGCGGTACTGTTGCTACCGCGGACGGGGCATACGAACCGCCTGCCGACTTCAAAGATTTGGAAGGACCGTTTGAAGTAGAATGTGTCAGCGGTCACAAGATCGAGATTCCCCGCGCCAAGATGAGCGGCGAACTGGCTGATTCCATCAACATGAGCGGTGTGCTGAGTTACGATTGTACGGTGAAGTGCCTGAAGCCTTTGACTGAAGGGCTGGCACGCTATCGCATTGTTCCTCCGCAAATCCAGGCAGGATAATTATGGAACAGACGGAACAACTGAAAGCTTCCGCGCTGATGCTTGATATGGGCGTGGCGATTCCCGTCCGCCCTTTCAATTTTCTGTATCGCAAGCGGAAACCAATGACGGTAGTAATGCGTACACCGGGACTGGGCAGCCTGCTGCGGATTTCGAATCTGTACCTGCAAATAGGCGTCACCTATAATGAAATGCAAGAATATACCTTCGAGCAGAACATGAAGTTTATTGCAGAACATGGAGTCGCCGTCAGCCGTATCGTTGCTTTTACGCTGACCCGGAGTAAATTTTGGGGAAGGTTGTTGAACCGTCCCGTAGCCTGGTGGCTCCGTTGGCGTGTTCACCCCATGTTCCTACAGGAAGCCATGTTCCAGTTCCTGACCATGCTCGACCCGAAGTATTTTCAGACTACTATCAGCTCGGTGGAAATGATGAATCCGATGAAGCCGAATCTGAGCCATTCCAACAGCGGGAGTTAAAGGGATATACAGAAGCCCCTCATAGCCCGTTCGGTTTAGTATGGCAGGTGGCTACGGCCACCGGCTGGAGTATTGACTACATATTGTGGAAGGTGCCTTATCCGATGCTGCTGCTCATGGCAAAGGATGCTCCCCGCTACGTTTCGGTGGAAGAACAAAAGAAACGGCAGTATAAGGAAATGATGAAAAAGATACAGAAAGAAAGCGCCGTCGGCCAAGACCCGGTTGCCTTCTTCCAAACTCATATATCAGCAGACTGATGGAACCTGTAGAACTTACCATAATCACCCGCAACAAGACTAAGGAGGGACTGAACGAGATTGCACGTGACACCTCCAAAGTAGGTCAGACCGTAGAGCAAGTAACGGATGACTTCAAGGCACGTATGAAGGAACAGAGCGAGGCCGTGAAGCAGGTGGAAGCTGATATCAAGTCTCTGGAGAAGCAGCTTGAAAATGCTGCTCCCGGCAAGGCAAAGATGGAACTGACTGCCGAACTGAATGCTGCCAAGAAAGTGCTTGCCGAAGAGAAGGGGGAACTTGCGGCTTTGGAAAAGCAAGTGAACCAGTCTGCACAGAAGCACACCATGCTCCGTACAGAAATCCGCAACCTGAAAGAGCAGATGGCGGACATGACGGAAGGCACGGAGGAGTATGCTGTTGCCATGCAGAAGCTTGGAGAAATGCAGGACCGCATGGGAGATATCAACACGCAGGGAAGAATCTTTTCTGATGACAACAAGAACATCAGAGCTACGATGGATGCCGTGTCCGGACTGACGGGAGTAATGACCGCAGGTGTCGGTGTGGCATCACTTTTTGGTGCCGAGGAAGAGAAACTGGCACAGATACAGACCAAGTTGCAGGCAGTGATGGCGATCACTATGGGAGTGCAGCAGGTGGCCAATACGTTGAATAAAGACAGTTACTTCACGCATATACTGCTGACAGGTGCAAAAAATATGCTGACGGCAGCAACCACCAGGCTGTCCGTTGCTTTGGGTATCTCCAACGTGGCGGCCAAGGCATTGATGGCAACTATGACGTTAGGACTCACTGCGGCAATTGGTGCATTGATTTACTTATGGAATAAATATACAGAGAAATCAAAAAAAAGTCAGCGAGAACTCAATACGGAGATTGAAAAAACACAATCATCCATGCAGAACCTATCCGATGATGTTGATTTCGATGTTAGAATTGCCGAGGCTGCCGGAAAATCCAAGAAGGAACTTATTGAATTGCGAAAGGAGGCTGCAAAAACAGCTTTGGCGCTTGCTGATGCCAACTATGATAAGGTTTTGGAACAGCATTCCAAAGGTAAAGCTTCGACAGAACAACTGAATAAAGCTAAAGATATAGCAGATAATGCTTGGAAATCGTATAATCAAGCGATGCAGGATGCAGTGGTCTATGACTATGAAGAACAAACCAATAAAAAGAAGAAAAACGAATCTTTCAGTGATAAAGCCAATGAAATCTCCGATGCTGAACTCAAAGCACGCCAAAAAATAAATGATATGACCATCGTCCTGATGAAGGAGGGAGAGGAAAAGAAAAAGGCCCTTGCTCGCAAACAATTCGATGAGGAACTGGCACGTATAGACCAGGAAGAACGCGACCGCCTGAAGGCTTTGCAGAAAGCGCAAAAGAACGGCATGGCCGTTACCCCGGAACAAGTGGCAACAGTTAAAGACCAAGCCAAGCAACAGCGTGACCTTGCCGGGGAACAGTATATAAAAGACTTTTATGATGTAGAAAAGGAGTATGCAGAAAGAAGCAAAAAGCTGAAAAAAGAAAAAATACAAGCTCTCATTGACTACAACAAGGAGTATGGGACATACCAGGAAAAACGACTTGCCATTGAAATGAAATTCAATGAGGAAATAGCCGATATCACCGAAAAACGCAAGGAGGCGGAAAAGAAGGGAGATACTGATACCGTCGAAACGATGAATATTGCTTTGGCAAAAGCAACAAAAGATAAAGGCAAGGCCCTTATGGGACTGGACTACGAGCAATTGAAACAGTCTCCTGATTATGTCCGTGCATTCGAGAACCTGAAAGAAACGTCATCATCAACGCTTAAATCCCTGCTTGCTCAATTTGAGAATGCCAAACAGACAGCAGCAGAAGTGTTGTCTCCCGATCAGTTGCGTGAGTATACCACCACCATCCAGGAGATCATGAACGAGTTGGATGAGCGCAATCCTTTCCAGGCACTTGCAGACCGGAAGAAAGAGCTGGCCGAAGCGGAAGAAGAACTGGCTGAAGCCAAAAGAAATCTTGAAACGGTGAATTCCGGGGGAAAGGTGGTCACCGGTAGTTCATACAACAAGGATACCGGCAAGATTGATAAGACCTATTTATCTTCTGCCGAAGCACTTGAAAAGTACAATAAAGCAAAAGACAAAGCGGTAAAGGCCAATACCAAGGTACAGGCGGCCGAAAAGAAAGTAGCAGATGTCATAGGAGACTTATCTCAGGCAATGAAAGGCTTGGGCGATGCTATCGGCGGGCAGGCCGGAGAGATCATCGGAATTATTGGCGATATCGGTATGTTTGCCATGACGGCTATGAGTGGTGTGAGTACGGCATCTGAGACAGCAAGTTCCGCAGTGAAGGCCGTGGAAAAAGCATCGGTTATATTGGCGATAATAAGTGCTGCCATTCAAATAGCGATCAAGATCGCCTCTTTATTCAAAGATGATGATGGGGTGGCCGAATATGAACGTGCCAAAGAGGTATACGAATCTTATATCAATATCCTTGATAAAGTCATTGAAAAACAGAAAGAACTGTTTGAACTGAATTCCAAAACCGGACAGCAAGCTTATGAAACAGCGAAGATAATCGTTCAAAAGCAGGAAGATGCCTCCCGTGAACTTGGAAAGCAGTATCTGAATTCGGGAGCAAGCAAGGGCTTTTTAGGTTTTGGAAGTTCGGCATCCGAAGGTGTCAAGCAACAGAAAGACATATCATCCAAGGCATGGAATGAGGCAAAGAAAGCACTTGGCAGTGATTTCTATAAATACAATATTGGAGATGGGCGTATGACCGGCCTTTTTGATCTGAGTGTAGAACAACTTAAAAAGCTTCAGGAAACAGCTCCTCTGTTTTGGGCAGAACTGTACGATGATACACAAAAGTATCTCCAGCAGATCATTGATTGCAATGATGAACTTACCCAGTTGGAGAATGACCGGAAAGAGGGTCTGGTAAAAGCTGATTTTGACAGCTTCCTCAGCAGCTTCACGGATGTGCTGACAGATATGGATAGCAGCTCTAAAGATTTTGCAGACAATTTCGAGGAATATCTTAAAAATGCAATATTGTCGTCTCTTATCACGGATAAGTATCGCGACAGAATAAAGCGACTGTATGACAATTGGGCCGATGCTACTGAGAGTGATGAGAAATTGACGGCTGCCGAAGCTGAAGCCTTGCGTAAAGAGCAGGAAGCAATAACGGAAGAGATGCTGCAAAAGAGGAAAGAACTGGCTGATGCTTTCGGCTGGGGAAACTCTTCCTCTTCACAGTCCGGTCATGCAGGTGCTGTTACGACTATCACTGAAGAGACTGCCGGGAAACTTGAAGGGATTGGTATGTCTATGCAGATACATGTCATCAATATGGATGATAAACTGACGGATATTTCACAGTATGCCTATGAAGCTATCGGCATACTGAACACTATTGCCGAGAATACGGCCTTCTGCAAGCGGCTGGATGACATTGCCGACATAATGGAAAGAACTGAAAGAGATGGAATGAAAATGAAATGATATGAAGATACTGGAAGGATTGCTCATCATTAATGGTGTGGATATATATAAGGAATACAATGCTTTCCTGGCAGAGGACTCGGCAGGAGCTCATACAAACTATGACGAATTGCTGAAGGTGCCTGCCATGAAAGCATATACGGTTGTGTCGTTTCGTGAAGAAAATGGGGAACGCCTTCCGGACAGTTTGCCGGAACCGCATTATGAAGCGCGTGACGTTACGTTGCAATTCGGAATCCTTACCGATACAAAAACGGAATGGCATCAGAAATATATAGCGTTTCAAGCTTTTCTCAAAAGCGGGTGGCTGGTGTTCTCCCTGCCGGAACTGGGAACGACTTACCGGATGTATTTCAAAAGTTGTTCCGCGCAGCAGATGGTAACCCCATTTAAGGCGAGCGGCAAGATATATGGAAAAATGAAAATGAAATTCCGGGAGCCAAATCCTTATCAAACGATTGACCCTTTAAACAATGATTAAACGCTGATTAAAATGAAGCTAAGAATCTATAGCCAATCTGGAGCGCTGAAACTGACAGCCAGTACAGCTACGTCATCAACCTGGAGCGATGAGTTGATGACGGAGAATTCTGTGTCTGTCTCTTTCACTCACCCGTTCTATGTTCCGCTGGATGTGAATGATTATGTATTGCTGGAAGGTATCAGATTTTCCATCAAAAAGGAATATAAACCCAAGCAGAAGAACAAGCAAACGTACAGCTACTCTGTGAAGTTCTACGCGCCTATTCACGACGCGGAGCAGGTGATGTACCTGCATTTGGCGGATGGGCAGTATGAACCGCAATTTACGCTGAATGACAGTCCGCGCGTGCATCTGCAAAAATGGGTGGATAATATGAATCGTATCTACGGTGAAACGCGATGGAGTATAGGTGAGGTGGCTGATTTACCTAATAAAACCATTGACTATGACAATGCAACATGTTGGGATGCACTGTCCAAAATATCTGAAGCTTTTGAAACAGAATGGTGGGCAGATGGCTTTAAGATTAACCTGACGCGCTGTGAACATGGTGACTTGGTAAGGCTTGGCTATATGCAAGGGCTTACCTCATTGACGCAATCGGAGAACAGCGAGGATGTGGAGTTCTTTACGCGATTGATTCCGCGGGGAAGTACGAAGAATATAGATAAGTCCCGGTATGGCTTCTATCGGCTTCAACTTCCTAATCGTGCGAAATATATAGATCGTAATACTCAATACGGGCTTTACGAACATGTGGAGGAAGCGGCTTTTGCCGAGATTTTCCCTCATTATACCGGTACGGTCTCTACAGTTCGCTCAGAAGAAAAAACGGGGGATGACGGCAAGAAGTTCATGGTCTACTATTTCAATGATGAAGGGATGATGTTCGACCCGAACAAGAATGAAATTGCCGGATTGGTAAAACGTCTATCATTCCAAACAGGTGATCTCGCGGGGCAAGGAAATTCCGAGGGTAATAACTACTGGTTCGAGGCAAATTATAACTCCGACACTCTGGAATGGGAAATTATTAATGTCTATCCTTCGGACGACGTACAGATACCGGGTGGTAACCTTATTCCCCGTCCGGGTAACACGTACATCCCCTGGAATTTCCGCATGCCGGAATCGTACGAAGTGCAAGCAGAACTGGACTTCGAAGCTGCCGTGACAAGCTATCTGGAAAAATATAGCGAGGACGTGGCAATCTATGGCGGAGAGACGGATTACATCTATGTAGATAAGAATAAGGTGCCGCTGAAGGTTGGTCAACGTGTCCGGCTGCTGAGTGACGAATATTTCAGCGAAGGTTACCGTGACACGCGTATGACGAAAGTAGTGCGCAAGCTGGATAATCTGAGCATTGCCACGATATCGTGTACGAATAAGGTAGGAAAAGGCTGGAAGCGAACTGTAGAAGCAAGTTTGTCACAATTGCAGTATGTGGTATCTAATGGCAATTCCTCTTCTTCCGGGGGCGGTTCTTCCTCTTCTTCCGAGGTTTCTGACAAGCTGAAAAAAGACATCCTCGTTAATTCAAACGATGTAGGTTACGTCAAGAAGGGTGATGTGGTATCTGCCGGGTCGACTTGGGAAACTATCTTTCGGAATATGCTGTACAGGCCGGTAGGAGCGGAACTTCGGGGTGTTATATCGACGGGTACCGATGTAGAGTATGGTACTAAGAAGGGGTATATCACTTATACCGCAACGAGAAACGGTCAGGGTGGCATGAAAGAGGCATACTACGATGAGAAGAAGGAGAATAAGCTGAATTTCTCGGAAGAGAATTCGGGGGTGCAGACGGCGGTAAGACAGTTGTCGGGAAGCTACACAGAAAGAGAAACGTATAAGGCTACTGTTGTTTATGCGGCATCCTCGGACGGGCAGCTGCCGGAGAAATCACTGACTACTACGATTAGCGTGAATGTACGCAGAAGGTGGTTTGCGGGGGTTGTGGACTCAATACCTATTACGAGTGCGCAGGTGCGGGCACTGAGTTTCGGTGGTCTTTATACTGGTGCCGGAAATTACACATTCGAGGCGACAAACTGGAAGCTCGTTGTGATATGTTTTCCGGCCGGTGCTCCCCTTACCAGGGTGAGTATTAAAGGCTATTTAGCTGATTTGGTTCCAAACGACGGTACGCTGAAGATTTCCGATCACTCCGTAATGGTAGACGGGGTGAACGGAAGTACCCCGGTAGAATATGATGTATGGTATATTAAATCGACGATTGTAAACGATGTCACTAACTACGCAACTATAACTATATCTTGATATGGCAGGAATAATAAATACCGGAAGCCCGTATGTAGGGTCAGTGAAAAGAACGAATCCTAAATCGCTGGATTCTTCAGAGACACATGCTACTAAACAGCAGGCGCATCTGTATGCCAGAAATGCAAATGGCGAAGACGTGCCATATCCGGGGCAGATCATATCGGCAGAAGGTCAGGCGTATATACTTAAGATAGACCCGGAAATGCCGGACGAAAGCGATAAGGAAATTTATCATTGCTACCTTGACCCGCTGGGGGGTAACAATGATAATGATGATCGCTACGTTCGCAAGGATATTGCCGAAACGATCGAGAAGCTGATGACCTTCATCGAAGGCATAAACGTAAAAGGTACGGCAACACTGAACGAAATCATCTTGCTGAATAATATTATTTCCAAGAATTTTTCTCCCGGCGGTAATGGTTTTGGTATCTATCAGGATGAAGACGGAAACTATCATCTTGACATTGACTTCGTGGATATTCGCAAGAAGTTGAGGGTAGAAGAAATCCAGGTGCAGGAATCAACTTACATTGGTGGCAAGCAATACAATACCGGAGGCGGTATGATCTGTAATCGCGTAGAGGATATGGGTACGTATTGGCGATGCTACTTTAAGACTACGGATGCCGACGGACGGACAGTATATAATACCTTTCAGAAGGATGACCAAGCTATCTGCGAGGTGTTCAATCTAAAATCGGGTAGCCATTATTATTGGCGGCTTCTTGTAGGGAAAGGAGACGATTACATAGACTTATCCAAATCAGACTGTGCAACAGGTAGCGATGCACCTCTTGTCGGTGACAGTATCGTGCAGTTGGGTAATCGGACGGATATCTCCCGGCAGGGTGCGATTGTTTGGGATAGCGTTACGGCTGGAGGACCTTATGTGCGTATATATAAAGGTATCAATTCTTATACGATGCCTGAGCCACTCATTGATTTTAATACGGTGCTGAGTGAGATCACTGCGAAGTTTATCAATGAGGCTACAGGCAAGGACATTGATGAGACTATTGGCGATATGCAGGTTAATCTGGATTTGATTAAGCAGCAGACGGATAAGGAGTATACGCTGTGGTACTATGATTATGAGCCTACACTAAGCAATCTCCCGGCATCGGAATGGAAGACCGCGGAACTGAAGGCTATGCACGATCAGGACATGTTCTATAATAGACTGACCGGGAAGGGATATCGGTTTGAATCCGGCGTATGGAAAGAGATCACGGACCACCTGACGCTGAAAGCGCTGGAGGATGCAGCTAAAGCACAGGACACAGCCGATAGTAAACGTCGTGTATTTGTCGCTCAACCTACGGCTAAGGATGCTTACGACGTGGGGGACTTGTGGGTAAATGCAACATATTCGGATGGAACAGTCACTTATAAGAATGACTCGCTTGTATGCAAGACTGCGAAGGCGGCAGGAGCGGCATTTTCTATTTCTCATTGGAAGCCTTCTTCTTCCGCAACCACTGCCTATATTGAAAATCTGGGTGACCGGATAACAATTGCTGTGACGAATTCGGAAGATGGCATAGCGGCTGCAAAGGAGCTTGCACGGCAAGGTATAAATGATGCTTATGATGCTGCGCAATCGGCATTGCAGGCATTAGGAATAGCACAAGGTGCACAGAGTACGGCCGACCAAAATACAGCAGCTATCCAGGTTACCAAGGATTCTATATCTGCGCTGGTGGAAGGTATTCATATCAATGCCTTGGGCAACATCACGAATATTGATACGTCGGGTCTGGTTACAACGGATGACTTCAATGTGTTGCTTTCGAAGAAGGTCAACTTCGACAGTGGAGGTCATATCACGAATATAAGTACAAGCGGTCTTGTAACCGAGGCCAGCTTTGCGCAACTATTTTCCGAGAAGGCTTATGCTGATGGGTATGTGAAACGCGCTGAAATCAGTACGTTCATCACCGAAGACCAGGCAGGGAGGTTGATTTCGAATGCGGTGATATCGGCAGAACAGATACGATTCAACGGTAATATTGTGGCCAATGACACGTTCGTTGTAGATGAGAACGGTAAATTGACATTGAATAATATCACTGTAAACGAAACCGGAGAATTTAAAGGAAGAGTTTCTATCGCTAATAAAATACTACTGGAAAACGATGGTAGTGGCAGTTTGGCAAGTGGTAATATAACTTGGGATGATAAAGGTAAGGCTGAATTTGTAGGAACCATAAAATCTTCTTCTTCTTCTGGAGGTAACTATGTTGTTGTAGGGGTTGAGAAACAATCCAGTGTTCCTGGTGCAGAAGATAATGGGGTGAAAATATATGATGAAAAAGGCAATCAAGTTGGTGCATTTGGCTATACCACAGGGTTTGGAATTAGTGGAGCGATGGGGATTGCACTTAAAGATGGTGATGAGAGTGTTATTATTAATCCCCGCTCTTTATACTTGCAATCATCTTCTGGTAGTAATATATACTCTGTAGAAATATCGCCGTCTTCTGGTATTAAATTCTATGAGAATTTCAATCTTACCAAAACTTATAGTAGGAAATAAACTAAATATATGAATTATGAAAATCAATTTCAATGTGTCCTTCTCAAATTACAAGGGACAGCCAACTCAGGACATTATCGGCGATAAAGTTGCCGAAGCATTGTTTACCGCAGGAATGCAGAACAATCAAATCAAGAATGAAGACAAGTACAAAGCGTACAAGATTTGCCGGAAGATCAGCGAAGCCCAGGGAGAAATTGAAATCTCTACTGAAGAAGCATCACTGATTAAAACTGTTTGCGTAAACTATCTAACCGCGGGCGGCTATGGACAGTTACATGAATTAATAGAGGGAATAATTAATTAAATAAAAGGAGGTATATATGGAACTTACAGGAAACACTATCAAAACCGGTTTGTCTGTTGTCGGTGACTTCAGGCTGGAGTATTCTGTAACGAATGACGCAGATAACATGCTGGTAAAACTCGATGCTCAAATAAAGAGAGTTTCCGGAGGTACAACAAGATATGTGGGTAATATCATGTATGTAGAAACAAGCAAGAGGTACTCCGTATCATTATCGGAAGGAACGACGCCCGAAGAACGCCTTGCGCTGATTACAGATTTCGAGAACACAATCGCTGAGTTGAGTAAGTGATATGGGTTATATAAAGTTCGTTTTAAGCACCCGGAAGACGGATGAGCAGGGCAATACGACTCACTCCGTTATCAGCCGTATCGAAAGTGATATGGCTGATACGAGTATGCTTGAAACGAACTTAATCATGCACGCGCTATCGGCAAGAGGTGGTAAGGTAATGATAGCTTCAGACTTTATTTTAGACGTCGGCATTTTGGATGATGAGAATTATTTATTGGGGTAGTTATGGAGAATTTAGATAGAAATTTTATCAAGGGAGAGCCGCTAAAAGCCGCAGAACTTAACGAGATCGTTGCAAAGGTGAACGAACTGGTTGGTGCTTCGATTACGATAGGCACTGCGCCAGGCACAGCCTATGACGGCGCTGCAGGTGCGACACTCGAACAACTTGTAAGGGAACTGGTAGGAGGCGCAGGGACGATGTACAGCGTGTACGTCAGAAATAACATGGAGTCGCTCGGCTTTGCGTCTCAATACGGTGAAGAGTGTGTACTTGACTTTACTTTCGTATCGCAGTACCGGGATGATATCTCCGAGCCGTACAAGGCTACCGGCGAACTTGGTATTTGCACTATCATGATTAAAAATGCGAAGTATGCCGATTTTACCGTTGTGAAGCAGATGGAGATCGCATCAGGAACATCCATAAAGCAGAATGTTGCTGAATGGTTGTCTTCCGGCAGTAACAACATTAAAATAACCATTAAAGGCCAGAATACCGATAAAACGACAGCCCCTGTAACCTATGTTGTCCAACTGACCTCCTTAGGTATTAGTGCTCCCAACTTCCGTTGGTGGACGGCATTTACTGGAGTGATCAGTATACCGTTAAATATTGGCGGCAACATATCCAAGACGTTGTACGTGACAGTTATCGGAAATGACTACAACAAGAGCTATGAAGTACCATTGGGCACGACAGTATATACGGAAACAGCATACAACTATCAGCTTGCACATCCGGGTAAAACGGGCGTGTATAACGTGTCGATGTACGTTGCCAACAATGACGGTACTATCCGCACCCGCACTATATCATACAACATTATCTGTGCTGTAGCAGGCGAGGCAGCCAAACTGATAGCAATCAATAATGTGCTTGAGAAAGCTACGAACTGGACGGAAAACGCTCTGTTTGACTATGCGATGTACGATGGTAACAATGCAATAACCTCCGCGCAGTTTGTTGTCAGCAAAGATGGCGATTCCGTGTTTACATCCGATGAAGATTCCATCTCTACGTCAGCCAAGCATACCTTCGCCCTGCCTCTTGAAATCGAAACGATTGACAATGCCGACTTCAATATCGTAGTCAACGTCAAGGATGGTGCCAAAGACCTTGCTTCAGCTACCATTCAAGTGAACAACTCGTTGGGCTTCTCATCCGTTGCAGGTGCGGCATTTTATATGAATCCGCGTACCCGAAGCAATAACCAAGGGAATTATCTCTCTGTGGTTAACGAGATGACCAAAGAAGATATTGCCGTTACCTGGCACGGCATGAACTGGGGCAATGACGGATGGACAACCGACGCGGACGGCAACAAGGTGCTTCGTGTCATGGCGTCCGCATCGGCCGATATCGGCTATAAGGTATTTGCGAAGGAAGCTGCACGAATCGGTAAGACTATTGAGATAGACTATAGAGTGGATAACGTGACGGACTTTAATTACCCGGTTATCCGCATGTCATCCGAAGGGGATTCTTTCGTCGGACTTCGGGTATATCCAGACAAGGTGGTTATGTATTCGAATGCGTTGAAGACTATCGACAACCAAAGCATTAATCTGTTTGAGGGGAAGCGCCTACGTCTTACTCTCGTTATCATGCCGGACGCTTACGGGAATCCTGATTTCAACCTCTGTATCGTTTATATCAATGGGGTGAAGAACCGGGAGTTTACCTACAAGAACAACGATTACTTCTCCCAGCAGAATGGCATTGTAATCGGCAGTAATTATGCTGATATTGATGTGTACGGCATACGGGTTTATGATTCTGCACTGACGTCCGAATCGGTCTTGAAAAACTATATCAACTGGCTCATTGAAAATGCGTACAAAGCTCTTGTGCAGGAGAACAATAATGTAATGGACGGTAACGGTTCTGAGATAGACTTCGAGAAGGTGAAAAAGAATTGTAATGTGTTCGTCTTTTACAACACCTTTCCATCGCTGGCGAATCCCAACAAAATGAAGGGAATTTTGGAAGTATTATTTGCTGGCCATCCCGATTGGAATGTCATAATAAACGCTGTAGAAGGTAAAGGTCAAGGAACTTCATCCATGCGCTACTGGATATGGAATATCCGCTTTATACTTGATTTAATATTGTCCATTATAAAGGCGGCTGATGGCTCCACCAGCACCGGCGGTTGGTCCATGACTCCTGAATTGGCCAAGGCAACTAAAATCACAGCAAAGAAGAATTTTGCTTCCTCCATGCAGTCTCATAAGATTGGCTCCGTGAATTCTGTCAATGACCTGTACCGAGCGATGGGTTACTTGAATGAGGCCATGCAGACGGAACAATATGCGAATGCGCGAGTATCAGTATATCAGTTGCCTTTTGTCGGCTTCGAGAAATCTATCAATGAAGAAGGTGATGCGGTATATACCTTCATGGGATTGTACACGATGGGACCGGATAAGGGCGATAAGAATACGTTCGGATATGATACCGATATGTTTCCAGGCTTGATCTCCATTGAAGGTTCGGACAACTCTCCGTTATGCGCTTTGTTCCGTGTGCCTTGGAATACCAATCGTATGGTTTATAATGAAGAGGAAGAAGCTTTCCAGTATAACGGTGCAAACTCCTGGGACTTTGGCGCCGGAAAGGTAGAGAATATCAGTAAGTGGATTCCTGCCTACAACATCGCCTACCAATGTTCAAACCGCCTGAAACCGTTTAACGGGACATTGGCCGAGCTAAACGCACAAATTGCCACATACCGCAATGAACCTTACGAATTCTGGATATCCAAAGCCGGTGATGCCAATTTATATAATGTCTACTACTACGAGTCGTCAGAAGGCAAATTCATCGCATCCGATATCGGTGCTGGTACGATTAATCTGAAGACGCAACTTGTTGACAAGGGGTATGGCTTGACTACAGCCAACTTATCCGGGAAAACCGCAGATCAGTTGAATGAACTCTTTATCAATGCCCGCATACAGAAGTTCAGGAAAGAAGCACCTGCCTATTGGGATATTGATGATGCCATCCTGCACCGCAACTGGGTGGAATTCCATGCGGGCACCGATAACAGGGCCAAGAATACCTATCCTTACACATTCGGAACAGCCACAAGCAAGTGGAAATGGCGTTACGATGACCTTGATACAATCTTCGACACCGATAATCAAGGACAGGCCAAGAAAGGCTACTACGTTGAATTCCACGATACCTACGACAATGGCGGTTCTGTATGGAACGGCGAGACTTCAAACTTCTGGAATCTTCTCGACCTCGCATTCCCTGATGAGATTTGGGCGGGCATGCGTAAGATGATGACGAAAATGGAGGAACTTGGCGGGTTGAAATCAGGAACTGACTTCGACAAGCTGTATGCCTACTTCAAGAAGTACTATTTCGATCAGGCGCAGGAATACTTCCCGCAAAACTTATACAATGCCGATGCGAAGTTTACGTATGAGGGCTCAAAGCTGGCTTACGAAGCCGGACGCTACACCAACGACACAGACCCTATAACGCAAGCATTGGGCGATCACTACTCAGCCGAACAGCGATGGATTACGAAACGCATCCTGTACATGATGAGTAAGTATAGCTTTGGGCTATTCTCGGCCGACGGAACGGATAACATTACCGTGCGTGCCGCCGGTAATACAATCAAATACGAACTGACTCCCGCAATGGATATGTACCCGGCGATCGCCAATGGTACATCCATCATACGTGGAGCGAGAACCAAAGCCGGGGAAGTCTGTGAAATGCTTATCGAGTTGTCCGGTTCCGGTGACCAACAGAATACTATCCAAGCGGCATCCTATCTCCAGGACATTGGTGATTGGTACGACAAGAATGTAACTGGAAGTATGATTATTCAGGGACGTATGCTCCGTGAAATCCGTTTAGGGAAGAAGACCGGCAATATCGTCATTTCAATTACTTCGTTGACGATCTCCAATTGTGCATCATTGCAGAATCTTGATTTATCACGCATCTCTACATTGCGTGGAACCCTGAATTTATCTGCCTGTACTCACATAAAGAAAGTATATGCAGGCGGTACTTCACTTACCCAGCTTGTCCTACCCAAAGGCGGTGGGCTGGAAGTAATAGAATACAGTGCATACAACCAATATGTAATGCTCCAGAACTATCCTTTGATAACAAGCGAAGGTGTACTGCTTGACTATTGTAAGGAGAACGTAACCGACTTCCTTGTCGAGAATTGCCCGCTGCTGAAGCCGATGCAGTTGCTATCAACTATCATTGAGGCACAGCAATCGCAAGGTAGCGAGCATACCTTGAAGCACATCCGCGCCGTCGGCTTCGAGGAGGAATACTACACGGCTGATGCACTCGATATGCTGGCGCTCTTATCGGATGGCAGCTATAGCGGATTATCTGCCGAAGGACTTGCTGGCGAAGACCCCATACCTGTCTTAGAAGGTACTATAACGGTGCATAGCAAGTACTATCAGGACTCAGTGCAGGCGCTG
>ERZ791737.156-NODE-156-length-84928-cov-8.023211_pt1 | contig 84928 bp, 60 predicted proteins | sample MGYA00510042_ERZ791737 | MGnify/ENA primary metagenome ERZ791737 (study PRJEB30046, sample SAMN00791965) | human gut metagenome | study: EMG produced TPA metagenomics assembly of the A metagenome-wide association study of gut microbiota in type 2... | reverse complement strand
TAGTCGGCTGCCGTCATTTTCACTGCGATACGGTATTTCAGTTTCTCGGTTGCTTCCTTCTTGGGGCGACCTCCCTTGTTGCGTTCCTTGTGTTCCTTTGTCTGTTCCATATTTTATTCCTTTTAATTCGGTTACTGATTCAACTGTATAGACCGACGGGATGCCACCTCCTGCAATTTGGATGGTGGGTGGCAAGCGGTTTCGGTACACCCGAAACACAAACTTGCTACCTCCCAATCCTTAAGGAATGAGTTTCGGGCATCTCCCGTTTTTCTCATTCGGGATGTCATAATCCCAACCCTTTCTTCTTGGGTTTTACGATAGTTCTTGGCGGTGGACTAACGGCTAATTTCTGCCGGATTCCACGCAGGTAATCGTTCAGGTCTTTATGCCCTTTGTAGTTGTCGGAGAAGTCGCGGATGCGTCCGGCGAACTTCCTTTCCAATTCCCGATACGCCTTTCTTCCCGCCTCGTCATTGTCGAGCATGCAGTGGATACGTCCATACCCGTGCAGCACATCTATAGCTTTGGAAACATTGGCGGTCGAATTGAGGATGACGTAATCCTGCCTGTCAAGGTCGGGCAAGTTCGAGCAGTTCCTCTTCCGCAACGTGAGGAATGAAAGATAGTCCATCATGCCCTCGAATACAAGGCATTTCTCTCTCGCTTCTCCCTGTTGCCGAATATGGCTGATGTCTTTGGGTGCGACACAGCCTTTGAAAAAACGGTTACGCACTTCAAATCCTCCCGCCACATTCGGAAAACCGATGGCGAAATAGGGCTTGCCGTTATGGGTGAAGTGGAGCTCTTTACATTGCGCCTTTGCCAAAGCGATGTTTATGCCCCGTTCCTGCAAGTATCGGAGCAATGCCGGATGGGTGAGTTCGCCCACCTCCAAATGTTGGAAACTCGGTTCGGATGCCTGCTGGCGAAAAGAGAAAGATATGGGACGGATGTGTGGTGCCTGTTCCGCTATCTTGCCAAGCAGATAAGGCACATGGTCGGATGCGTACAGTACCCCTGCAAGTGCGATGATGTTACCACCTCTTCCCAGTCCATAATCGAACCACAGGTTGCGGTCGGTGTTCACCTTGAACGAGGCTTCCGTTTCCTGACGGAACGGGGATTTATACCACAGGCAGTTTCCCTGTTGCTTTACGGGCGAATAACCCAAACTTTGCAGATAGTCCGCAATTTTGATTTGTTTTGCTTCTTGGATGTTCATGATATAATTTCTATGGATTTGATGATGACTGTAAAAACGTTGATTTGATGAATGAGATATGTATTGTCCTATACGTTAATGCTTTATATTCTCAACATCTTCTCAACAAACCACTCACAAATAGAGAATCCAACAAACTGATGCTGTTTCCCTCTCAACTTTTCTTTTCGATTGTTGAGAATTTGTTGAGAGTGTATGCTGTTTATTATCAGTATGGTTATATCATTATTCATCAATTCAACAAAAAAAGAATAGTATTACAGGGATTCAAGTTGTTCCCTTGTGACGGTGTAGAAACGACCGACTCTTTTTATCGGCTCATATCGGCACTCCCGATTGTAATTGAATTGGTAAGTGGTATATGTAAGCCCGTTAGAGGCAGGAGTAAGTTTCCAACATTCCTGCAATACCTTTCTGACTTGGTGCTTCTCCACCTTTACCTGCGAATGTACCAGCAAAAGAAGAATGTCGTTGTGGCAGAACGAGAATGTGTCCGTGCCGACACTTTCCATAATGTCAAGGATAAGTTCGCACATCTCTATCTCCAATCGGTTGCGGTTGCTGCGGATAATCTTCTGCAAGGCTTCGGTATGCAGCAAAGAGGGCGCAAACCACATACGGCTTTCCTTTTCGGTGGAAAGTTGTCTGTATTGCAGGTAATACAGAAAGGCAGGTATCTCAGCTTTCAGCTTTTGCAGGAAGTCTGTGTCATCGGATTGCAGACGGTCTATCTTGCGCACCCAATAGCGTGTTTCACCTGCATCAATGATAACAGGCAGATACTCGTTGTTGGAGCATAGCACGAACTTGGCAAAGAACGCTATCTCGTCACGGTCTTTGCCTTTGGCTTCCACCTTGTAGGAAAGTGTGGTGCTGAGGTTCTTCAACCGCTCGCTGTCCTCCCTGCGGTTGAGCAATACCTCGTCCACCACGATGAGCAGTTTTCCTGCCCAGTCGGAATTGAACTGGCTGCGGAAGTCCTCGTTGGTATTGAAAGTGACATTGTTTTGAAACACAGCTTTCAGGAAGTTCAGGAATGTACTCTTGCCCGTGTTGCGTTCTTCTGATACCAACAGCAGGATAGGCAGTTTCTGCACGGGTTGCAGGTAGAGCAATTGAAGATAGTCCATGCCCAATTCATACTGTTCACCGAAGATATGGCGCACCAATGACCGGATACAGGGAAACTCGCCTTGTTGCGGACGGTGTCCTATCGGCTCGTAGAGGTTCAGGAACTTGTCCACCACGGGACGGTAGTCCACATGGTCGGGGACGGTGCAGAAGCCGTCGTACTTCGGCACGGTGGCGAGATAGTCCTTGCCGTAGTCCTGCCGCAGTGTTTCGTTGTTCCACACGATGCGCTTCTTCACATAGCCTCCGTTCAGACGGGGCTGGTTCACTAACTTGTAGAGGGTAGTACCCACACGGATAAACTCCTCATTTTCAAAGTTGCCTTGTTTCATTAGCACTTCATTTTTTTGTTTAATCAGTGCAAAACTCGGCAATTAGCGCAGAACGGATTAACAACTCACGCATACCTCACGTAAGATTTTCTTGGATTTGGCTTTATGACATACAACAAAAGCCCGAAGAAATGCCATTCTAATGGATTTTTCTTCGGGTTTGTCGTAATCGTACGTATGAATGGCAATACACCTATTCACATACTCGTATAAATACATTGTTGGCAATGGGAATACGCATAGGTCTCACTACTTCATGTCGTCATATCATTAGAACTTATGCCTGATAATTAGACATATCCCAACCATTTATACCCAGCGAAAAGAAGATATTTGTTTTCTCTTTTCGCAAGTACAGCCTTTTAAATATGGCATTGCGCACCTGTTCCGCACCGAAGCTGTCAATGCGGAAAGCAAGTGCGACTATCATCGGAAAGCTGAACACATCGGCATGATACCCGTTCTCCTGCCGAACATACTTCTGTACCTCGTATTCTTTTAATGCTCCACTGTTATAGATGTTTCTGATGGCAGAACGAAGTGTCGGAGCAATTACTCCGAACAGTTCCACCAATTCCGGCTCGCTCATCCAAATGTTTGAGACATTCTCCGGCATGATGATATTGCCGGATTCATTCACTGTTATGCTGTTTCTTCTCATACTCATGACATCGTTATTCCGTTAAACGTCTTACTCAGTTTGTCGCCGAACATGGTCAGGTCGTTGTCGAGCTTCTGCGTGGTTATCTTTGCGTAGAGTTGGGTCGTGACTATATTCGTATGTCCCAACACACGGCTTACGCTTTCAATGGGCATCCCCTTGCTCAAAGCTAATGTTGCGAAGCCATGACGACTGCAATGAAATGATATTGACTTGGTTATGCCACATTCCCTTATCATCCGTTTCAACGGTTTGCAGATAGACCAATAGTTCAAGCCGGGGAATATACGATTGTCTTTCTGCATCGGTCGGTAGCGTTCGACTATCTGCAAGGGTATATCCAGCAGCTTCACTTGGAAGGCGACTTTTGTCTTGTGGCGTTTGGACAATATCCACTTCTCGCCGTTCACCTCCACGATGTTGTCATTCGTCAGTTCCTGAATGTCCACGAATGACAAGGCGGTGAAACTGGCAAAGATGAAAATGTCACGGATGTATGCGAGCTTGCTGTCTGCAAACTCATGTGTCATGACCGCTTTCAGTTCATCCTCCGTCAGATATTCCCGTTCTTTCACATTGGGGCTGATATGAAACTGGATGAAAGGATTGCGCGGTATCAACCCGTTATAATGCGCTTTCATGACCACGCCTTTCAGCCACATACAGTTTGCCCATATCGAACCGTTCCGCAATCCGGCTTCAGTCGAGAGGTATGCGGCGAACTCCTTGATGAAATCGGGAGTAAGTTCCAACATGGACATATCGCTGCGTCTGTAAAACGACTTGATAAAGGCGGCTACATGGTTTCTTGCCCGTACACGTGCCCGATAGGTAGCCATTACCCTGTCTTTGCCTACCCGTTTCTTGAACACTTCGTTCTCACGGTCGAATGCTTTTAGCAGCGTCTCATACTCGCTGCCGATTCCCTGATAGGCGTTGCGCACCATCTCAGCCGTAACAAATGCCTCGCGGTCTGAAATGCGCTGGTAATGTTTGATGATTTGCGCCTTGATGTTGTCAAGGGCAAGGTTGATGTCTCGTGCCTCGCGGCTCTTGCCTTTCGCCTTGTTTCCTTTCACGTCCCAAAGCGTTTTCGGGATGTTCTGCTTACAACTGAACTGCGCCACAGTCCCGTTGATTGTCACTCGTCCCATGATGGGGACAATACCGTTTTTCTCCTTGCTGCCGTTCACGTAGAACAGAACCTTGAATGTGCTTCTTGCCATACTCGTTTTTTGTTTGCAAAGTTATTACTCAACGAGTTAGACCTTGATATGCCAACCTGTGCCACAAGCTGCCAAATACAACACGGTGTGTTAAAAATCACCATTCGGCGGGTAATGATTTGGAGACCGTTCTTCTTCATAAATCCGCTTTCCTTTACGTTACCTCGATTTTTCGCCTGTCCTCATTTGTCTTCGCAAACGCCTTATTGACAGGCATTACGAAGACATTTGTCCCTTTTTATTCGTCTTTTCCAGAGATTTTATGTATATTTGTATTCTAAACCATAAAAATAAGACGCCATGAAGTACAAATTATTAGTCTTAGACGTAGATGGGACGTTGCTTAACGACAAGAAAGAGATAACTCCCCGGACCCATGCCGCCTTGTTAAAGGCTCAGCAGATGGGAGTTCATGTTGTATTGGCATCCGGCCGACCCACCAACGGGGTTCAACCCTTGGCGGAGGCTCTTGAATTGAATCATTACGGTGGTTTCATATTATCTTATAACGGAGGTCAGATCATCAATGCCCAGACCGGAGAATTGATGTTCGAGAAACGAATCGATCCGGCCATGATTCCTTATTTAAACCGGAAGGCGAAGGAAAATGGTTTTGCTATCTTCACGTATCACAAGGACTATATCCTGACCGATAGCCCGGAAAACAAGCATGTCCAAGAGGAGGCCGAACTCAATAAGATGCGCATCATCGGTGTGGAGAATTTCCCGGAAGCGGTGGATTTCGCACCCTGTAAGTGTATTCTTACCAGCGATGACGAGAACAATCTAGTGGGTCTCGAAAATCATTGGAAGAAACGTTTGGACGGGGTATTGGAAGCTTTCCGCTCCGAGGACTATTTCTTGGAGGTAGCTCCTCATTTCATCAATAAGGGAAATACGTTGGCGGTATTGATGGAGATGCTGAATATCACGACCGAAGAGGTTGTCGCTATCGGTGATGGCGTGGCCGACGTATCCATGCTTCAATTAGCCGGTACCGGCGTGGCGATGGGTAACGCACGCGATTCCGTAAAGGCTTGTGCCGATTTCACGACCTTACCCAATAATATGGAAGGTGTGGCGGTAGCGATCGAGAAAGCGATCCTTGCCACGATCAAACCCACGGAGGTTCCGTTAGATCAACTAAACGCACGGGCCAAACATGCCTTAATGGGTAATCTAGGCATTCAATATACCTATGCGTCGGAGGATCGTGTGGAAGCGACCATGCCTGTAGACGAACGGACCCGCCAGCCTTTCGGTATCTTGCACGGAGGCGCTACGCTGGCTTTGGCGGAGACCGTGGCCGGACTAGGTTCCATGATTCTGGCGAAACCGGACGAGATGGTAGTCGGCATGCAAGTTAGCGGCAGCCATATGTCGTCCGCCCACGAGGGAGACACGGTACGTGCCGTCGGGACGATTATCCACAAAGGCCGTTCATCCCATGTGTGGAACGTAGACATATTCACCTCTACCGACAAACTGGTTTCCTCGGTACGGGTAATCAATAGCATACTAAAGAAGAAATGATTCCAAGAGATTCTTACGAAATAATAGACACGTTGATCAAGCAAGGCCGGAGTTTCGCTATTTGGCGTATTCCCGGTGAGGATAGGCTCCATTTCAGGATGCAAAGCGCCGGCTCTCCTTGCCTATTATACGACATAAAAGACTTAAATGAACGGAGCGGTTTTGTAATCGCTCCGTTTCAGGTGACAGCGGAACGACCTATCGTTTTAATCCAACCGGATTGCTTTGAAATCCCCTCCGAATCCGATTGGGATTTCTCTCGAGAGAAAAACGAATTCCCTTCGAATGAAATCGAAATCCCATCCGAATCCGAGGAGAAGGAACGATACGCTTACCATTTCTCCCTGTTTACCAGCCCTTTGCTAAAAGGAAGCCAAGATAAACTAGTCCTATCCCGTAGCAAAACGATCCGGAAAGATCCCTCTTTCTCACCCGGCAAGGCATTCTTCGCCGCAGTAGAACGATATATCCGCTCCTATGTCTACCTTTGCCATACCCCGGAAACCGGAACTTGGATGGGTGGGACACCGGAAATCTTGTTATCCGGCGAGAAAGGCGACTGGCAAACGGTAGCTTTGGCCGGAACCCAATCCTTACGAGACGGGAAATTACCGAAAAGCTGGGACCATAAGAATTGGAGAGAACAGCAATTAGTCGCCTCCTATATACGCCGCCAGCTGTCCACCTTGGGTATTACTCCCGAGGAGAAGGGGCCTTATTCAGCCCGGGCCGGAGAGGTTTCCCATTTGAAAAGCGATTTCTTCTTCTCCTTGCCGAATCCCGAGAAGCTGGGTGATGTCCTTCAACTATTACACCCTACTCCAGCCGTTTGCGGTCTTCCCAAGGAGGAGGCTTATCATTTCATCATCGAGAATGAGGGGTACGATCGTAGCTATTACTCCGGTTTCATCGGTTGGCTGGATCCCAAAGGCAAAACAGATCTGTACGTAAACCTCCGTTGCATGAATATCCTCCCCCAAACCTTTACGCTGTATGCCGGAGGCGGTCTGTTGGCGGCCTCGCAGCTAGAGGATGAGTGGCAGGAGACAGAGGATAAATTAGATACGATGCGGAGAATAGTGGGTAATTTATAATTTTATATCATATAATGTATAGCGATAAAAAGAACATCCTTCAATTGGTAGCCTTGCTGATAGAGCACGGCGTAAGTAATATCGTGCTATGTCCGGGGAGCCGGAACTCTCCGATTGTGCACACATTGGCAAACCATTCGTTCTTCAATTGCCATTCCGTGACGGATGAGCGAAGCGCGGGATTCTTTGCCGTAGGGCTAGCGTTGCACGGAGGTAAGCCGGCGGCTGTTTGCTGTACCTCGGGCACGGCCTTGCTGAATATACATCCGGCGGTAGCGGAGGCTTTCTATCAGAAAGTTCCGCTTGTCGTGATATCCGCCGACCGCCCCGCCGCATGGATCGGGCAAATGGACGGACAGACCTTGCCGCAACCCGGGGTGTTCGGCTCGCTGGTGAAGAAATCGGTACAGCTACCGGAAATACATACGGATCAAGATGAATGGTATTGTAATCGATTGATCAACGAGGCTTTGTTGGAACTGAACCATCACGGCAAAGGGCCGGTTCATATCAACGTCCCGATCTCCGAGCCTTTATTTCAGTTCACGACACCCGAATTGCCGAAGGTACGGGTAATCACCCGTTATCAAGGCCTAAACGTGTACGACCGGAAATATGACGATCTGATCGAGCGTTTGAACAAATATAGCAAGCGAATGATGATAGCGGGACAAATGAGTTTGATCTATCTCTTCGAGAAGAAAATATGTAAGTTACTATACAAACATTTCACTTGGCTCTCCGAGCACATCGGCAACCGTATCGTACCGGGATTGCCGATCAAGAATTTCGACGCCATCCTGTACGCTACCCCAGAGGAGGAAAAAGAGAAGCTGGTTCCCGAGCTCGTGATCACCTACGGCGGCCATATTGTCTCCAAGCGGCTGAAAGAGTTTTTGCGGAAACACCCGCCTAAGGAGCATTGGCATGTCTCATTGGATGGGGAGGTAGCGGATTTATTCGGTAGCCTGACCACGGTGATCGAGATGGACGCTTTCGAGTTTCTGGAGAAAATCGCTTATATGCTGGAGAATAGGCAGATTGAATATCCGAAGGCTTGGGAATATAAATCCCGGAATCTGCCGGAGCCGGAGTTCGCTTACTCCGAAATGGCGGCGATCGGTGGTTTGATACGTTCGCTTCCGGCTGAATCGGCCTTGCATCTGGGGAATAGCTCCACCGTACGTTACGCACAATTGTACACCGTACCCGAGACGGTTGAGGTTTGTTGTAACCGAGGTACGAGCGGGATCGAAGGCTCCTTGTCTACGGCTATCGGATACGCCTCGGCCTCGCAAAAACTAAACTTTATCGTTATAGGCGATCTTAGTTTCTTCTATGATATGAATGCGTTGTGGAACGGAAACTTGCACAATAACCTTCGTATCCTGCTCTTGAACAACGGAGGTGGTGAGATCTTCCAAGCCTTGCCAGGATTCAAGATGAACGAGCGTACGCACCGTTACGTCACCGCCTCCCACCAGACCTCAGCGGAGGGATGGGCCACGGAAAGGGGATTCTCCTACTCCGCCGTTCATAACGCCGAGGAGTTGGCAGCTGCGATGAGCGCCTTTACCCAAACGGAGCAACCGAGCGAACATCCCCTATTCATGGAGGTTTTCACGGACAAAGCGGAAGACGTACGATTGCTCAAGGAATATTATCATCAACTAAAAAATTCATCCCAAGCACAAAACATATAATATATGGAAACGAAAAGAGAATGGACAACCATCAAGGAATACGAGGAGATCTTATTTGATTTCTACAACGGCATCGCCCGCATTACGATAAACCGGGAACGATATCGCAACGCTTTTACCCCGACTACGACCACGGAGATGAGCGACGCCTTTTACATCTGCCGGGAACGTCCGGACATTAACGTAGTCGTTCTGACAGGAGCCGGAGATACGGCGTTTTGCGCGGGAGGCGATATGAACGTGAAAGGACGTGGCGGCTACGTGGGTAAAGACGGCGTACCTCGCTTGAACGTATTGGACGTACAAAAGCAGATCCGCTCTCTCCCGAAACCCGTCATCGCGGCCGTGAACGGTTTCGCTATCGGCGGCGGACACGTATTGCACGTGGTTTGCGACCTTACGATCGCTTCCGAGAACGCTATCTTCGGACAGACAGGCCCTCGTGTGGGTAGCTTCGACGCCGGGTTCGGCTCTTCTTACCTCGCCCGTGTGGTCGGACAGAAAAAGGCCCGTGAGATCTGGTTCCTATGCCGCAAGTACAATGCACAGGAGGCTTTGGATATGGGTCTGGTAAATAAGGTAGTCCCCTTGGATAAATTAGAGGACGAGTACGTTCAATGGGCCGAGGAGATGATGTTGCTTAGCCCGTTGGCTTTGCGCATGATCAAGGCGGGCTTAAACGCCGAGTTGGACGGACAGGCCGGTATACAGGAGTTGGCCGGAGACGCTACCATGCTTTACTATATGACGGACGAGGCGCAGGAAGGCGGCAAGGCATTCTTGGAGAAACGCCGTCCACGCTTCGAGGATTACCCGAAGTTCCCGTAAAGGGAATTGAGAATTGAGAATTGAAAATTGAAAATTGAAAATGAATGGTGAAGGAGAGGTTTTATAAGACAGAGGTGGTTCCCCGGTGCTTGACTTTCAAGCGACCGGCAGGAACCTCACGGGGTGTTTACACGACCCGGAAATTGTGGGAGGTCCGAATCCGCAAGGAAGACGAACCCTCGGTTATTGGTATCGGAGAATGTGCCCCCCTGCCGGATCTCAGTTGCGATTATGGAGTGGATTACGAGATCACGTTATCCAAGGCTTGCCTCGATCTGCAACATGAGGGATATGTTGACACCGAATCTTTGCGCCATTACCCATCCATCCTTTTCGGGCTGGAGACGGCCATGCGCCATTATGAACAGGGCGGTTGGCGGCATTACGACACGTCCTTCTCGCAAGGGCAGGCGGGCATCCCCATCAACGGACTGATCTGGATGGGCGATTATAAGTACATGCTGGAACAGGTAGAGGAAAAGATGAAGGAGGGCTTCCGCTGCGTCAAGCTGAAGATCGGCGCTATCGATTTCGACCGGGAACTCTCTTTATTGAAACATATCCGCACGCATTTCTCCGCCAAGGAAATAGAGCTTCGGGTAGATGCCAACGGCGCTTTCACTCCCCCGGAGGCGATGGATAAACTGAAGCGGCTCGCCGAGATGGACTTACATTCCATCGAGCAGCCTATCCGTGCCGGGCAGTTGGAAGAAATGGCACACCTTGCGGCAGAGTCACCCCTTCCCATCGCTCTCGACGAGGAACTGATCGGCTGTAACGCCCCGGACGAGAAACGGCGGTTGTTGGAAACTATCCATCCCCAATACATTATATTAAAGCCTTCCCTCCACGGAGGTATCTCCGGATGTACGGAATGGATTCACTTAGCGGAAGCTATCTTAGGGAGTACCCCTGAACAACCTAAATGGTGGGTCACCTCCGCTCTGGAATCGCAAATCGGACTGAACGCTATCGCCCAATGGTGCGCCACGTTAGGTAACCCGCTACCGCAAGGTCTGGGAACCGGCGAGATTTTCAAGGATGATAAACATCGGTTGATCCAACGAAAAGGAGATACCATCTGGTTCACCAACGACCTTTGACCTATGCCGATACAAGAAGATTTACAGGCATTCTTAGCTGAATGGCACGATCCCTCCCCTTTTCTGGAAGTCCAGACCTCCGGCTCCACCGGTACGCCCAAGCGGATGAGAGTGCGCAAGGACCGGATGCTGAACAGCGCCCGGCTTACCTGCGATTATCTGGGTCTTAAGAAGGACGACAAGGCCCTGTTATGTATGCCCCTGCGCTATATAGCCGGAAAGATGATGGTGGTCCGCTCCCTATACGCCGGACTGGATCTGGAGGTGCGTGAGCCTTCCGGACACCCGTTGGCGGATTGGGGGGATACGCCCCTGCGCTTTGCCGCCATGATCCCCTTGCAGGTTTACAATACGTTGCGAGTACCCGAGGAACGTAAACGGCTGGAGCAAACGGATATCCTGATTATCGGCGGCGGGGCGATCGACGCGGCCTTGGAACAGGAGATACGGCAGATGCCAAACACGGTTTATTCCACCTACGGAATGACGGAGACGCTGTCTCACGTCGCCCTGCGCCGGCTGAACGGGCCGGAAGCCTCGCCCTATTACCATCCCTTCCCCTCGGTGACGTTATCCTTGTCGCCGGACAATACCTTGGTGATAGACGCCCCATTGGTTTGCGACGAGCGGCTGGTGACGAACGATGTCGCCCGCCTGCTGCCGGACGGGAGTTTCGCCATTATCGGAAGGAAAGATAATATCATCAATAGCGGAGGTATCAAGATACAGATCGAGGAGGTGGAAGAGCGGCTACGGCCCTACCTAGACCTCCCCTATGCCATCACCGCCGCCCCCGACCCTCGGTTGGGAGAGGCGGTAGTCTTACTAATCGCCCCAAGGTCATGTGAAACGGTATCACCCCCTCGGGTGACACCACACATGAAAGCTATCATGAGCGACTCATGGAACCTATCATGTACCGCTAATGAAAGCTATCATGAGCGATTCATGAAAGCTATCACGAACGACTCCGCGCAGCTATCATGTGAGGTATCGACAGTGGCTCTCGCCAGCCTGCCCAAGTACCTCCGTCCAAGGCACGTCATAGAGGCAAGCGAGATCCCCCAAACCGGAAGCGGCAAGATCGATCGTGCCGCCTGCCGGGAGCTAGCGAGAAATATCATCACAAAAACACTATAAACATGAAAAGGATTCTAACAATCACCGCGGTCTCCCTATTGGCCTTATCGCCTATGTACGGGCAGGATTCTTGCCGATACCCGCAAGATCCTACCTTGGAGAAATCGCAAGCCTACGCAGGATACGACTGCGTCACCTTGCTGGACAGCACCGCCGTCACGGTACAACCTACCGGCTCGGGGGCTTTCGCCGTATGCAAGGCTTTTAAGGTACAGACTCCCAAGGGAGCCGTCGCCAACCGTATCATCAAATACGATTACGACCCGCTGACGGCGCATGCCGAGTTTCGTTACGCCACGATCTACCGTGCGAATGGCGACGTGATCAATCTCGACGTGACTGGGGCTTGCGACTATGCCGCCCCCGCACGTGCCATCTACTGGGGCGCCCGGCAGATCATGCTGGAAGTGGGCCGCCTGCAACCGGGAGATGTCGTGGAGTACGAGATCGCCAAGAAAGGTTTCACCTACGCCTTGCTGACGGCGGGCGACGACGAGCGTTTCATCCCTCCTATGCGGGGACAGTTTTACGATATCGTCCCCTTCTGGGCTACCGAGCCTACCGTGCGTAAGGTATACCGGGTATCCATGCCGATGGAGAAAGAGTTGCAATTCCAGTTCTACCAAGGCGAATGTACCTCTTCCATGCGATATGAGGATGGACGGAAAGTATATACCTTCGCCTCCGACGATATCCTTCCTTTCGCCAAGGAACCGAATATGGTAGACCTATTCGACGCAGCCCCGAAGCTCATGATGTCCAGCACGCCCCGCTGGGAAGATAAATCCGTATGGTTCAATAAGGTTAACGAGGATTACGGAAGCTTTACCGCGATCCCGGAAGCCCAAAGGAAGGTAGACGAACTGATCAAAGGCAAGAAAACGGAAATGGAGAAGATAGCCGTATTGACCCACTGGGTGGCCGATAACATCCGTTACTCCGGAATCTCGATGGGTAAAGGCGAGGGTTTCACGCTTCACAACCTAAAGATGAATTATACCGATCGTTGCGGTGTCTGCAAGGATATCGCCGGCACGTTGATCGCCTTCCTCCGCATGGCCGGTTTCGAGGCTTACCCGGCGATGACCATGGCGGGAAGCCGTGTAGAAAGCATCCCCGCCGACCATTTCAACCATTGCGTGGCGGTGGTAAAACTGGCTAGCGGCACGTATATGCCTCTCGACCCAACTTGGGTTCCTTTCTGCCGGGAATTATGGAGTAGCGCCGAGCAACAGCAGAACTACCTCCCGGGTGTGCCCGAAGGCTCCGACCTCTGCCTGACCCCTGTCTCCGCCCCAGAAAACCACTACGTCCGCATCCACGCTGACAACCGCCTAGACGAGAAAGGCACGCTCCGCGGACAATTCACGATCACCGCCGAGGGACAGTCCGACAGCAATATCCGCCGCATCTTCACCACCGGATGGCAATCCGACTGGCAGAACACGATGGAGAAGCAATTGCTGGCCGTATCCCCCAACGCCAAACTGCTTCGTGTAGATTACGGTAAGGACCCGAAGAACTATCAAGCGGCCCCTATCAAGATCACGTTCTCTTATGAGATCCCCGATTATGCGATCATCGCCGGAGACCAGATGCTTATCAAGCCGCTAGTCATGAATAACCTCTACAATCAAGTGAAGAGTTTCTTGCGTATCGATACGAAACCGGAAAACCGTGCGTATGGATTCAAGGACGCTTGCTCCCGTTTGGTAGAACAAGATGAGACCATCCGTCTCCCCAAAGGCTATACCCTCCTGAACGCCCCGAAGAATGACGCCCTGCGAAGCAATGCGGCCGATTTCGAAGGTTCCCTTTCACAGGAAGGCGACCGGAACATCGTCTTGCGCCAGAAGCTAGCGTTGAAGAAGCGTGTCTACGACGCAGCCGACTGGAAAGGCTTCCGTTCCGCCGTGAACGCCTATAAGAGTTATGGTGACTATTTGATTATCAAGAAATAAAAAAAGAAAGACAATGATTAAGATAACCTATAAACTGATTCTTCTCCTAAGCTTGTTAGCGATGACGGTTACTTCATTCGCCGCATCGGAGGCTGAGTACGGGAAAGTATCGAAAGCTTGGACCTTGCATGCCGACGGCAGCCAAGAATATCGATCCTCCATGGAGTTGACGCTCTTCACGCATACCGCAATGAATAGCACGTATGGCGAGAGTTTTATCGTCTACAATCCCGATTTCCAAACACTGAAGATTCACTCATCCTATACGAGGCAGAAAGACGGTACGATCGTAAAGACACCCGATAACGCCTTCGTGGAGGTCCTGCCCCGTTTCGCCGCCGACGCTCCGGCCTATAACCAACTCAAGGAAATGGTCGTGGTACACACTGGCCTAGAACTTGGGGCCACGATTTACTTGGATTACTCTATTATCACAAAACCGGGCTACTATCCGGCTCTGGATATCAACGAGCGACTACAAGAGACCTCTCCCGTGAAGGAATGCAAGGTCTCTATTTCCGTACCGGAAGGGACCCCCTTGGCTTGCGGTCTATACGGCTCCCCCGTAAAAGCCGTGGAAGAGAGCCATGACGGTATAAAGGAGGTACACTGGACACTACGGAACATTCCCGCTTCCTCCCGTGAGGCTTTCCAACCAAAGAACCGTGAGGCTTCACCCCACTTGGTAGCCTCTACCTATCCTTCAGGTAAAGCGGCCTTAGCCACTTTGGATAAGCGCTTAAAGGAATCGCAGGGATACGAGAGCAAAACCTTCGCCCAATTCCTCACCGATAAAAGCGGTAACGAACAAGAGAAGGTGAACATCATCCGAGACCATATACTCAACAATCTCAGTACCTGTCCTATCCCCATGGCGATGACCGGCTATACCGTCCGTGACATCGATACCGTTCTCCGCAGTGCTTACGGTACGCCGCTAGAGATCGCACAGCTCTTGAACGTGATGTTGAATGCCGCCGGAATCCCGTCGGAAGTCCTCGCCGTCTATCCCGGCCATCTCGATACGGACGCTTGCGGGCTGGCTGCCATCCAGACACTAGCCGTAAAAGCCACTGTCGATGGGAAAGACCAATACCTATCCGCCTCCCCGCTGACAAATCGTGGCGGACTAGATAAGGTAGTCTCCCTCTCCGGAACTTCCATTGAGATTGAGACCACACCTATTCAGATTAAGGAAAGTAGATCCGTGGCCATCTCCGCCGATCAAGCAAAAGACGGTTTCGCCATCTGCGTATTGCCAGCCATCTCCGCCGGAATCGATAGCTGGGGCATGAGTGCCTTGAACAGCAAGCGTTCCAACTTATTCGAACTCCCCTCCCTAATCAGGGAAGAGGTAACATACACGGTTACTCCCGCCGAGGGCATGAAGTTGCAGACCTCCACGCAAGAGCAAGTGATAAGCAAGCCTTTTGGTAAAGTAACCCGCACGATCACACCAAGAGGAAATACGATCGAGGTGGTACGTACGATAGAGTTGAACAAGCAACAGTTCACTCCCGCCGAATATAGCGACGTGCGTAGCTTGATCCATGAATGGACAAATCCGGATAACCGGGTATTGCTATTCTCCCTATAAGATCTAAATACGGAGGGCACGGAACAAATCTGTGTATTCCGTGTGCTCCGTGTTTAATTATTTCATACATTTACGAACGTTAACATTAAATCATATCGTATATGAAGACACTAAAGTATTTACTCGCCACCATGCTCCTTCTAGGCGTTTGTAACCTAACGCATAGCCAAAAGCTATCCCTAGGAATCTTCCCCGAGCCCCAAGAGGTAACTATCTCCAGCCAGACATACGCGCCGCCCCATGGATACGCCCTACGAGGCATAAATAATCCGGACGCAGACGCAGTCAGACTACTTAAAGAAGCGCTACCTTTCGCTAAATCCGGCAAATCCCTCCCCTTAGAGATCAAGAAGCTAAAAGACAAAGCCCCGGAGATGCAACGCTCGGGTGCCTATACGCTGACGATCACTAAAAAAGGTATCACGATCGGGATCGTAGACGATAATTCCTTGTTCTACGCCGCCCAAACCCTCAAGCAATTGGTCAAGTATGACGAGGGTAAGAAGATCCTGCCTCTCTGCTCGATCAAGGACTATCCGGACGTATTATTCCGGGGTACCGTGGAAGGCTTCTACGGACAGCCTTGGAGCCACGCCGACCGTATCGAGCAAATCCGCTTTTACGGAAGGATCAAGCTGAACACCTATATCTATGGTCCGAAAGATGATCCTTATCACAGCTCCCCCAACTGGCGCAAACCGTATCCCGCCGAGGAAGCCGAGCATATCAAGGAACTAGCGAAAGAGGCCGCCCATAACAAAGTAAACTTCGTTTGGGCCATCCACCCGGGACAAGATATTCAATGGAACCAGACGGACAGCATGAACATCCTTTCCAAATTCGAGAAAATGTACGATTTGGGCGTACGCTCTTTCGCCGTCTTCTTCGATGATATATCCGGAGAGGGAGCCCGCCCGGAAAAGCAAGCCGGCTTATTGAATTACATCCATAAGGAGTTTATCCGCAAGAAAAGCGACGTGCAGCCCCTGATCATGTGCCCTACCGAATACAACCGCTCATGGGCTAAGACCGATTATCTGGATATCCTCGGTACCCAACTCGACCCCGCCATCCAAATCATGTGGACCGGAGACCGTGTCGTAGCCGATATCACGAAAGAAGGTGTCGAGTGGGTAAACAACCGTATCCGTCGTCCCGCCTATATCTGGTGGAACTTCCCCGTAAGCGATTATTGCCAAGATCATTTGTTGATGGGACCCGCCTACGGCCTAGATACGCAAGCCGCCGGCACCATGACCGGATTCGTATCCAATCCTATGGAATACGCCGAGGCTTCCAAGGTCGCTATATTCGGCGTTGGAATGTACACTTGGAATATCGAGAATTACGATCCTACACAGGCATGGAAAGACGCTTGCGACTTCATCATGCCGGAGGCCTCCATGGCTTTCCGCATTTTCTGCGAGCATAACTGCGATCCGGGTCCGAACGGACATCAATACCGCCGGGAAGAGTCCGCTAACTATGTGGCTCCTATCCAGACATTCCTCGCCGGATATAAGAAAAACACGTTCCCGGAGCAAAGCGCGAATCTTCTGGGAACCTTATTCGCTCAAATCACGGCTTCCCCGAGTATGATCTATAGCCAAAGTCCCAATAAACGCTTGATCGAGCAAATCAATCCATGGCTTATCCAATTCGAGTTCTTAGGAAAAGCCGGAACAAGCGCTCTGCATATGGCGCACGCTTGGTATGAGAAAGACCGGTCTTATACGTGGCAACGCTATCTGGAAACATCCGCTTTGCTAGATAGCATGAAACTGATAAACCGCACGCTGAACCAGAAGGCGCAGCCTAAAGGCGTGAAAGTCGGATCGAAAGTCTTACACCCTTTCATCGTAGACTTATACCGCCAGACAGGTCGTAACCTGCTATCTACGGACGGTATCGCCCCGGACGAGGTGAAGGTTAGCATCCCTTCCATATTCACGAATATCGACCAATTAAAGAGCCAGCCTTGTGCCGAGGGTGACAATACGGTCGGTTACGTTCCCCTATTCGAGGTAGTCAAGGTACAACCTAACCAATATCTGGGTATCGGCTGGGAAATCCAGAAAGAAGCGGAATCCTTCTGTTTCAATCTTCCGAAAAGCAACCAACCCGGACGGGTATTCGAGTGGTCCGCCGACGGAAAGAGCTGGAGCCTAATCCCTCATGTCTCCACGGAAAACGCTAAAGATACGATCCGCACCATCGACCCGAAAGCCCGTTATATCCGTATGCGAAATAACTCGGATCAGCAAATGGAGCTATACGTACTAGGATTCACGGCGACAACCAAACAAGACCCGCAAATCAATGAGGCTCTTATGATGTACGATATGAACCTAGATACGTATAAGAACTTGAACCCGGGAGAAATGATTCATATAAAATGTGATGATATCAACGCCGTATCTTTCTTCCTCTCCGGAAGTAACGAGAATCTGGTATCCATCACCGGCCTCTCCCAAGATGGCGAGAAAAACATCGTCTATCAAGGAAACGTAGGCTACATCAAATTAAATAAAACCATGTTCGAGGATTTCTCTTCTTTAGAAATCACCACAATAGGAAAAGAATCTATACATATCCACCAGATCGTTAGGGAATAATAAATAAAAAAGTACCGATTTCTTTCTCTCTTAGATGGAAGAAGGAGATCGGTACTTTTTTATTTATTCGTACAATTCGGGTGTATCTTATTTTTGGCACATCTCCGCTTGTATATTCCTATTAAAAGTTATACCTTTAGGATGCGAAAAACAGAAACCGAAAAAGCAATGCGAAAAGAAGAAAGGTATAAAGGCGTATTAAACTGGTTTAAGGAAAACGTACCGGTAGCCGAGACTGAACTACATTATGACGACCCCTATCAACTATTGATAGCGGTAATCCTATCCGCACAATGCACGGATAAGCGAGTGAATATGATCACACCTGCCCTGTTCGAGGCTTTCCCGACTCCCGAGGTAATGGCGGCTAGCACACCGGAAGTTGTCTTTGAATACATACGAAGCGTATCTTACCCGAACAATAAGGCTAAACATCTGGTAGGTATGGCGAAAATGCTGATAGAGGATTTCAAAGGCGTGGTTCCCTCCGATATTGATGAGCTACAAAAACTGCCGGGCGTAGGAAGAAAAACAGCGAACGTAATCGCATCCGTAGTATATGACAAGCCGGCCATGGCGGTGGATACGCACGTATTCCGTGTCTCCAACCGGATCGGCTTGACCAATAATAGCAAGACACCTTTGGAAACGGAAAAGGAGTTGGTGAAGAACATTCCGGAAGAATTGATCCCCATCGCCCATCACTGGTTGATATTGCATGGAAGATATGTTTGCCTCGCCCGGAAACCGAAATGTGAGGAATGCGGATTAAAGCCTTGGTGTAAACACTTCCTAAAGCAAACATGAGGATCAGCAAGAAAGACATAACGGCATTTTTTGTCTTGTTTCTGGGTACGATCGTATGCGTGAGGTACTTTTACAAGCATATGAACGACGAGCAATTTGTCGCTACGGTAGATCCCTATAGTTTGGTCGTTCCAAGCCCCACGGCAATTTTTGCCATCAATCGTCCTCCTGTATTCGAGAAGATGATACTACCCATGGAGAATATACGCAAGGCGTTCTCAGATCATACCCCCGCTATTTTCCTTTCTTTAATACGGCAAAATCTGGAATTATCGTCTTTCCTAATCGCTTATTATCCACAAGGGGATGTCTTGTACGCCCCTATGGATAGTCATACGGCAGAGCGTATTTTCAAGCAACTGGACGTCTCTTTCACTTTTCCGGCCCAGCAACGAGAGGAAACCTCCGTTCCTGTTAGATATTATCCTGATGTTGATAAGCATTTTCTAGGTTGTTACTACCACGAGGGTATATTCGTAGCGTCCTACAACCGAAGATTATTGGTAGAGACGGTGGAAAGGCAACAGACATACCCCGCACATGTCATTCCGGAACTAACAGATCTGATTCGTAAAAAAGGCAAGCGTGGCGCAATGAATCTCTTCATCAAAAGCGCCCCTTTACATTTACGGGTACAAATGAATGACTCGACGGAGTGGAGAATGAAAAATCAATGGTTGGCAATGGATTTATTCTATAATGAAGGAAGCCTTTGCTGCTTCAACGAGCAACCCTATGAGAAAGCCTTGGAGAACTTTTACCCCAATTTATGCGATACGATAACCACCCGGATCAATCGGCTATTCCCGCAAATAAAAACCACGACACAAGTCAGTCATGACGAGGCCGTGGCATATTTTACGGTTTGCGGGAATTAAGCTCCAGTCTCTTCTTTCTTGAAAGCTGCCACAAACATATCTTTTACGAATAAATATCCGATACATCCGAATAAAGCGAGGAAGACAAAACCGACCAAGATAAGTGCCTTCTTAGGAGAAGATGCTTTCAAAGGTACGGTAGCCGGCTCGATTACGGTATACACCGGAGTTTCTTCCTGTACACGCAATTTATCTTGCTCCAACTTCTGCGCCAACGTATTGTAAACATTAAACGTAAGGGTCATCTCATTCTTCAAACGTTCCTGCTCCGTACGGTAGCTGGAAGAGATAATATTACGGTTGGCATCCTCGAAAGCAGCGTACGCACGTTGCGCTTTATAATAAGCGTCACGTGACTCGCCAAATACCTTCTGGGTAAATTCCAAATCTTGCTTTACTTTTTGCGTACGATAATTCGTAATATAATTCTGGAGGTTTTCCAAAACGACCTTTGTCATCTGAGCGGAAATAACCGGGTCCTGCATCTGTACGGAAGCCGTGATAACCAAGGTCTTCTTGTCCACGGAAACAGAAACCCGCTCCTGCAAGGCCTTCACCACCTCTTCTTGATCCTTTGTCAAATGGTAAGGATTCAAGCCCTCAGACTCTTCCTCGTCACCGGAGATTAAACTCATTACCGCACCCAACGCCTTGAATGGAGCGGAGACAATATATCCCCACCAAGCCTTACGTTGATGTTCACTCATATAATCATACAATGTAGTGCTTAACTCCTTTTCCTTATCGGTAACCTCTACCGGAAACAATTCCAACAGAAACGGGGTACTCTGCACCACATCCGGATACAAATCCGGAGAGATCGCATCCGCACCGGCAGCGGCATTCAAATTAATCCCAGCCATAGCAGCCAAACCGCCAAGACTAGATTTTTTTGCCGCATCCTGTGTCTCTGGTGCCAATTTCACCGTAGTTGTATATTCCTTGGGAATACTGAAAGCTACAATCAAACCTACTACCACCGCAATACCACAGCCTTTCAATAAGAACTTACGCTCTTTCCACAGTTTTTGCGCCAGTTCGATTAAATCGATCTCCTGCTCCTCAGGTAACTCTTGTCTTTTTATCTCGTTTATCGTATCCATGCCTGATTAGTTTTTAATCATGTTAACAATAGAGGTAATCATCGCAGCCATAGAGGTAGCGGAGCTACTGATACTCATGATCTCAGCCAAGCTTCGGCGCTCACGTTGCGTTTTCGTCGGAACTACGATCTCACAGCCCGGCTCCACTTTCGGATAACGCTTGAAAAAGATAGCGGTACGCTTCGTCGTAGCGACCTTACCATTCATATATATTACGATCGGATACTTACGTGCGATATCATTATAACCACCGGCTTGAGACAAGCAATCCATAACCGACATACCTTTCGTGTAAGTTACGCTGTTCGGATAAGTCACGGCTCCGCTCATCTTCACCGTACTTTGCATCTGCGGGATATAAAGCTCATCGCCGTCACGAAGCACAACGTCATCGATACTACCCGGATTTGCCAACGCTTTCTCTAAATCAATACCTACGGAATAGTCCTTCACATTCATCAACGCTACACCGATGGAATCCCGGCTTTGCTTATTCGCCTCACTTAAAGCCAGAAGGGTCTCCATGCGTTTCAATTCATCTTCTGTCAACTGACGTTTCAAGCTAGCACCTTTTACATAAGACTCTGGGGTAACTCCTCCCGCTTTCGCGATAATATCACTCAAGCGAGCGTTCTTCGTAGCCAATACATAGCTACCGGCAAAAGTGATCTCGCCGTTCACCTTCACGACCTGTTGCTCATGATACCCCGGGGAGAAACGAACATAAACCTCATCGAACGGCTCCAATGTGAAGATCGTATCTCCCGCATTCAACTTGAAGTCCTCACTCAACGAGAAGTTATATACATCGGCGATCCGGTTGACATTCTGATTGGAACTAGGATCCTTCACACGACGGGCTACCTCTACATTAATAGAAGAAGCGGACTCTCTTAAACCACCTGCCATCATGATAGCGTCTTCTATTGTCAAATTATGACGATACGGAAGCACCGTATCCGGATAATTCACGGCTCCGCCAACCTTGATCGTATAAGGTTCGCGCAAATCGAATAGGGAAGGAATGCTTAATTGGTCTTCCGCTTGCAACTCCACATCTGGAGCGGTACCGTTCAAGATACCACGAATATCCACGGCGATCATCGTAGTCGTGAAATCCGGATTCAAACGGGTAATCAAGGCACGGCCGGCGAACTCGTCTCCTTTAAGACCCGCGGCCTGTTTTACCAATTGCTTTACCGTACGAACCGACGGACTTAACTCATATTCTCCCGGACGCCATACAGCTCCCGTCACGACCAAACGATTCTCATAAAAAGGAATAACGGAATCTACCTGCAAAGAATCGCCATCCTGCATCACGAAAGAAGCGAACTTATCCTCCGAAACCGTAGAGATCTGGTAACGACTATCTGATTTACGCTTCACTTGTACGTCCTTCGTATAAGCGTCGCCGGTAAATCCGCCGGCCATATCCAGCAATTGCTTCAAGGTCTCGCCCTTGCGCAACTCGAAAATACGATTACGTTTCACCTTACCTCGAACCACCGCTAACTGGTCGTACGGGCCTACCATAATCATATCGTTCTCTTCCAAACGGACATTCGTTGTGTACTTTCCGTTCAATAAATAATCATATACGTCGAGATTAGCGATTTCCTTGCTATTACGATATACCTTGATGCTACGCAAAGAACCAATCTTATTCACACCACCGGCGGCATACAACGCATTAAATAATGTGGCGAATGAAGGTAATGTATACGTACCGGGAGCGACTACCTCGCCGACAATATTCACCTTCATGCTACGAATCTGGCTCAAACTGACGGAAACAAAGGTATTCCCCTCTCCCGAACCAGACAGCGTAGACATAATCTGGCTCAACTCCTGACGCAGACGAGTCTCAGCGCCAGCGATCGTCAATCCACTGACCGACACCGGACCTAAATTTGGTACAAGGATCGTACCGTCCGGAGAGATCTTTAATTTCAAGTTTAGCTCGGAATCTCCCCATACATTAATCAATAACTCATCACCAGCGGAAAGCACATAATCCTTAGGTGTAGGGATGTTTAAATCTGGGGCAAAAGATAAGTTCTTGTTTGAGAAGATTTCATGCCCGAATACGGTATTCTCCATGGCTGAAGCAGGAAGATTATTTCTACGTTGGGCTTCTAAGGATTGTCCTTCATCGATTACCGGCATTACCCGGTCGCTAACCTTCGCATCGGTAGCGGTAGCTTGAGATCCGACAGATCCCCCTTCTTGTTTCATACGCTTGGCTAATTCCTGCTGTATCTGCGTATCCGACATTCCAGCGGCTTTCGCCTTGTCAATCAAGTCTTGCGGAACCTGCGCATACACAGATCCCGACAGCAATAAGCAACATACGCATAGTACGTTCTTAAACGATAAATTCATACAGTCTATTATTGTTTTTTATTATATACCACCCCTGCTATAAGCGACTAACTTAAAAAAAGCAGCTATTCTCTAGATTTTCAGCTGACAAAGATAAAGAATCTTTTTAATATATGGCTTAAAAAGTCACCGTTAATCCATCATATGAGTAATGTACATGCGGAGGCAACTCTTTTTCAACGACCGCATGCAACCCTATGCGATGACTCATATGGATTAAATAGGCCTCCTTGGGCTGGATACGGGATATATTCGCTAAGGCTTCCTCCAGACTCTCATGCGATTGATGCTCTCCTTTCCGAAGAGCATCAATAACCAATACATCAAGGTTTTCCAACTTAGCGTACTCCTCTTCCGGAAGATATTTAAGGTCGGTCAAGTAAGCCATATTGCCGATACGGAAACCTAAGATCGGCAGCTTAGCGTGCATTACACGAATGGGAGTGATCATGACACCGGCGGCCTCAAACGGTTTCGTCCCGATCGTATGCAATACCAAATTAGGCACTCCCGGATATTTATGCTCCCGGAACACATAAGGAATGCGAGTTTTTATCGCCTCCACGACATTGTCTTCCGCATAAATATCCACATCTTTATACCGACCAAAAGGACGTAGATCATCTAAGCCACCTACATGATCGTAGTGCTCATGGGTTACTAAAACGGCGTCAAAATGGTAAATCTTATTGGTTATCATTTGCCAACGGAAGTCCGGACCACAATCGATCAATATCCGTTTCCCTTCCGTCTCTACCAAGATCGAGGCCCGTAGACGCCAATCACGGGGGTCTTTACTAGTACATACCTCACATTGGCAACCTATCTCAGGATTGCCCGTAGACGTTCCTGTTCCTAAAAAAACGATTTTCATTATCCGACATATTTAACCTCAGGCATAAGCTCTATACCGAAACGATCTTTTACGGCGGTACGAATGCTCTCCGCGACCAACGCGATCTCATCCCCCCGGGCATCTCCTAAATTCACTAATACCAACGCTTGTTTCTCGTAAACACCTACCGACCCATGGTTTTTACCCTTAAACCCACATTGCTCGATCAACCAACCGGCCGGAACCTTGATCTTTCCTTCCGAAGCGGGATAAGACGGGATTTCCGGGAATTGCTTTTTCAATTTCTCAAAATGCTCTGCCGTAATTATCGGGTTCATAAAGAAACTGCCTGCGTTGCCTAATACTTCAGGATCGGGAAGCTTCTGCCTGCGAATTGTTATGACAGCCTCACGGATCGTTTCCAAAGTAACTTCCGGATATTTCGTCAACTCCTCCTTTAAGTTCCCATAATTAACTGAAAAACCAGGGTTCTTGGATAGTCGAAGCGTGATATAAGTTATGATGTGGGGGTCATGATGTTCATTCTTGAAATAACTATTACGATATCCATATTCACAATCCGAATTCGTAAAAGTCCGTTTCTCGAATGTCAACTGGTTATAAGCCTCCACGCTCTCGATCACATCCTTGATCTCCATGCCATAAGCCCCGATGTTCTGGATAGCGGCAGCGCCCGCCTCACCGGGTATTAAAGAAAGATTCTCTATACCTCCCCAACCTTTCGATACGGCGTATGCCACGACATCATCCCAGATCTCCGCAGCCCCGACACGAAGCGATACATACTCGTCCGTTTCCGCCGAGATAGAAATCCCCTTGATTCGGGAATGGATGATAATACCATTATAATCGTTGATGAACAATAGATTGCTCCCGCCTCCTATATGCAAGGATAAACATTCCTGAAAGTATTCATCATGTAAGATTCGTCGCAACTCCTCCTCCGTCTCATACTCCATGAACCAACGTGTCTTTACCGGAAGATGGAACGTATTGTGTTTCTCCAACGAATAATTCTGCTCTATTCTCATCGTCTATTTTATTTTTAGGGCAAAAGTAGTCATAAATAACTCATCCGCAAATTATGTAGTTCCGGATTTTTTCAGTAGATTTGTATATAGAGTTGATCGTATGGATGAGAACACATCCGGCATATCCGGTGAAATACAGAAGATGATCCTCGACAAGTTAAACACGTTCAATCGAGGAAAAACGTCAGACAAAGGGCGGTATTACATTCTTTTGCCTACCTCAAAGACCTTATATTATACGCTTTGGTTCTTTACACCTTCGGCCACTTATCATCCGACAGTCTATTTGGCGAATCTCGACTTGAATGCCATCAGCTCGGTGAATAAGGCAATTAAGATGGTAAGCAACTCCTTTCTACCTTTATTTATAACGACAGATATCAAAGACTCTCCCGATAATGGAGACGATATTATTTCTTTCGGTAAATACAGAGGATACCATTTGCATGACATCTATACGATCGATCCCCGATACGTCGTTTGGATAGCCGATAAATATGAGCCTCACGTAAAAAGCGAGATGCGTTTTAAAGAGTTAGCTGTGACCTACAGTAAAATCTATCTCGACCTACAGACCCGTAAGAAATATAAAATGCCTGTAAGCCGCTTTGTAGGAACACCGGGAGAAAAATTGAGCGATTTAAAGTTAACAATCACAAAAGTCCGCATAGAAGACGATTCTTACAAGACACAGATTATCCGTGGTACCGAATATTTCTATGTAGATCAATTGCTCACGGCCGTGGACATCGCCGGAAATTATTTCTTATTGAGGATAAAAGCGAAAGATCGTAGTCTTACCACGCAAACGTTACCACCGGGCGCTCATGCTTTCCAAGTAGGGGAAAAATTGACTTTGACTTCCGCTAAGGTCTTAAAACATATAGAATCCCGTACTATCAAGTACACACGAATCGGGTATATCAAGATTCAATAAATGTTTCGAAATTCGCAAACTAACACATTATTAACATTTTTTGTTCTTAAAAATGTAACAAACATCTGTAGGCCTTGTTTAATAAGAAACTCAAATGCAAATGTATCTTTGCAAAACGTAACTATAAAACCAGCTTCAAAGTGTACATTTGTAGTGTTTAACAATTTAAAAAATTTGCATTTTATGAACAAAGCAGAACTTATAGAGGCTTTAGCAGACAAGACCGGGTTACAAAAGCAAGAAGCAAAGAAAGTATTGGATGCTTACATCGAGATCGTAACTGAGCGTATGTCCGAAAATGAAGAAATCGTACTTGTCGGATTTGGAACATTGATCCCAAGACCGCAAACACAGCGTCTTGCCAGAAATCCTAAAACAGGTACTCCGGTAATGATCCCCGCTCGTACGACCGTAAAATTCAAACCGGGTAAATTCCTCCTTGAGGCGATGAATGCCCACCTGAAATAATAAAGTAACCGAAAACGTAGTAAAAATATCCCCGGTAAGGGGATAAAAAATCATAAGTATGAAATCTTTCATTTATAAGTATGAATGAAAAATTTCATACTTATGATTTTTAGTGTCCGGAAATGATTACTTTTGGGCTCAAAAAAAGACTCATGAGAATCGTCAATCTTGGAGACACAAATTCCATATTAAACAAGTTTGTTGCAGAACTTAGAGATGTAGACATACAAAAAGACAGCCTTCGTTTCCGTCGCAATGTTGAACGTATCGGAGAAATCATGGCTTACGAGATCAGTAAGGAATTTCATTACAGTACGAAAGACATCCAGTCCCCGCTAGGTATAGCCCCGATGAATACGCCGGACGATCGAATCGTGATTAGTACGATCTTGCGTGCCGGGCTTCCATTCCACCAAGGTTTCCTTCGGTATCTGGATAATGCGGAGAACGCTTTCGTATCCGCTTACCGCAAATATAAAGACCGTTTGAATTTTGATATTCATATCGAATATATCGCCTCTCCTCGCTTAAAAGGTAAAACCTTGATCATATCCGACCCGATGTTGGCCACCGGAAGCTCTATGGAATTGGCGTATGAGGCCCTGCTGACCAAAGGAGTACCCGACCATGTACACGTAGCCTCCATCATCTCAAGCAAACAAGCCTTGGAATACTTGCAGAAGAAAATGCCGGATGACAAGACTACAATCTGGATCGCCGCATTAGATAATGACCTCGACGATCATTCTTATATCGTTCCCGGATTAGGCGATGCAGGAGATTTAGCGTTCGGCGAGAAGGAATAGGGATGTGTAAACCAAAACGTACTGCCTTTGCCCAACTCGGAATTTACACCGATCCGACCACCTAGTCTATTTACGATGGTCTCGCAAATAGATAGCCCCAAGCCCGTACCTTGTTTAAACGTATTTCCTTTATAGAAACGATCAAAGATATGGGCTTGTATCTCTTGGCTCATGCCATCCCCCGTATCAGTCACGGAGAATTTTATCTCATCACCTATGATCTCGTAAGCTAAGGTGATACAACCTTCGCTCGTATACTTGATCGCATTGTTAAGGAAATTGGAAATTACCTGCGTCAGCCGCATACGATCGCTATAGATTTGGCATTCCGGTGAATCTTTGGGAGCGATCAGAGCTACGTTATCGGGCATCTTAATACGGAAAGAGGTCACGATCTCATTGATCACCTCTTTTACGCTCATATCGGCGAACTTGAAATCCATCGTACCAGATTCAATTTTTGCCAAATCTAGAATATCACTGATCAATTGAAGCAACATCCGATTATTGCTATCGATGATTTCCACAAACTCATGCCTCTCCTCGGGATCATCCGTTTCCGCCAATAATTGAGAAAAACCGACAATGGCATTTAATGGCGTACGAATCTCATGACTCATATTCGCTAGGAAGGCAGACTTCAAACGATCCAGTTCTTCCGCCCTTTCCCTTTTCAATTGAGAGTCCTTTAACTCCGTGATATCATAATTAATACAGATCATCTCCGGTTTATTCGGGTCTACGCTTTGAGGGTTACGGGTGATATTGGCACAAATCCATTTCCATCCGTCACCAGACTTCACACGCACTTCCCTACGGAAATGATGCGCTTTGCCCTGTTTTACCTCCTCAAAGAATGAGTTTATATATCCAGCGTCGTTCGGATGAATATAAGAATAAATCCCAATAATTTGGGACAAGGGGGTTCCATCCTTCTCTCCCATATTCTCATACCATTGCTTAATGGCATAGCCCTCAAAGGTATATAAGTCATAAAGGGCATAACCGACTTTAGCGTATACGCTGACCAAGGTAAATACATTCTCAAACTCAGAAATACGGTTATAGGCGATCATCTTTTCCGTATTATCCAAATTAATAAGTAAATAGCTGGAAGGTTCACCTCTTTGGTCATATAAAATACTGGCCTTGGTAACGATATCCATCTCGCCTACTTTCGAGGTGTTATAATAATCATCGACCTTCTTAAACGAATAATTCAGCCGGAAATTCACGGATTTATTCTCCTTGAGTTTCTTGATCACATCTTTAGGCATAATCGGGTTGCTAAAAATATTGACTCCTAAAACGTCCTTCTTTGACCGGATACCGAATATCTCCATATCCTTTGCGTTCAGGTCAATCAAGTAACCGTCCCTGTCATAAAGCTCGACCCCCACAGGTAAATTTACATACAGCTTTCGGAAGATCATCTCATTATGATCGATCATCTTACTAATCTTTTCCTCTTTCAGTTTGAAATTAGGTAAAATCTGTAATATGCCCAACGCTTTTACGCACACTCCATTATTCAACTTACGCTCACATAATCTGGAGCGTACCCATTTTTCCCCAGTCGGTGTTATTATCGGAAATATTTGCTCATACGTATCGACAGATTGGATCGATAAAAAATCCGTAGTAATCAGATCCCTAAAGTCTTCCCGGATTATATAGTAAAATTCAAAAAAAGAGAGATTATTCCCCTTCTTCCCAAATATACTCATTAAATAATCGGAACAGATATAACTTCTTTGAACAAAATCGGCTTCCCACAAGCCAACTTCCGCTCTATCCAATAACAATTTACATTGATCCAATTGAGTCTGTATATCCTCCATAAAAATATCCCTTCCGATAAAATTACACTATGATTTCACAAAGATATAATTTAAATAGTATAAATCCCCTATAATAAAAAAGAGATTGTCTCGAATCACTCAAGACAATCTCTTTCTATATTCAAAGCCTGATATAAATTATTTCAATTCCTTGATACGAATATTGCGGAATTTGACAGGGGAACCATGTCCTAAGAAACCTATATGACCTTTTTTGTTAAACAAACCCGGATGCTCCTTTCCATCCGGCGTACCATTCTTCACGGCATCCCGAATATTTCCATCCAAGATTACGACTCCATTCACCGTCACACGGATATGATCGCCATCTGCCATGATCTCTTCCGTATTCCATTCTCCAACCGGCTTGAACGCTTTCGGATGATCCTCACGGGCGGGAATGATACCGTATACGGAACCGTGATGTTGCAGCGGAGTGATGTTCCCTTGGTAAATAGGATGTTCACAATCCAAGACCTGCACTTCCATACCTACATATGCTGCGTCTCCTTCCATCGGCGTACGGATACCGACACCGTTATTAGCTCCCGGGGTTAACTGGAAGTCAAAACGATAGATAAAGTTTCCGTATTCCTTCTTGGTGTACAGATTACCTCCGAAACTACTGCTTGGGACCATAGAGATACAGCCATCTTCCAAGATATAATCAACCGTGTTTCCAGTCCATTCATGCATATTCGTTCCGTCAAACAAAACCTTGAAACCTTCTTTTTCCTCTTCCGGCGATAATTTGAACGGTTCTTGTTTTTCCAATTCCTTTACGTAGATATTACGGTAATAGACCTTGCTGCCATGAGCTTGCATCTCGATTTGCTCTACCGGGAAAATCGGAAGCTTGCGATCCCAATAGTTTTCCAGAATCACGTTATCTACCACTTTTTCTCCGTTCAAGACAACCGTCACACGGTCACCAACCATCTTAATATAGAAGGAATTCCATTCACCGAGTTTATTATCGGCCACTTTCGAAGGCTTGCTCTCGTTTACCTGATTGTTATACAAGCCTCCGGAACCTACTTGCGCACCAACATTTACCCGAGAAGTATCCCAGATCTGGACTTGAGGAGTACCACGCAGATAAATACCGGCATCAGCCTCAGGTCCTTTCGGATCCAACATCCAATCAACATACATCTCGAAATCACCATATTGCTTTTCAGTACATAGGTTATCGTACCCAGTACCGTCAAATACTAATAGGCCATTCTCCACTTTCCAGTCACGACGCATATTCTCATCCGCCTTCTCCTGCGCTTTCGCCAATTGAGCCGGTTTCATTTTCGCACGGGCGATCGGATTCTCAACCAAACCTTTCCAACCCGTTAAATCCTTACCATTAAAGATAGAGACAAATCCAACCTCGTCCGGCATCGCATCTAAATGTTGCTTCAAGGCATCGATATCATAACGAGCGTCTTCCCCGTCAAACATGGTCAAAACACGTTTCAAGATTGCCTTCACATTGTCACCCTTATATTCCGGATGGTTACGAGCGATATTCCAAACCGCATAAACAGCCGCAGAACGAACAGCCGCATCGCTTGAATCCAAGAATTCCGACGCATACATCAATGCCAAGAAGGTATCCGCCCGTTGGATCTGACGTAAAATAAGAGCCTTTTGCTCACTCGTCCGGGCGATCTCCATGACTTTCCGCAAGCTCAACAAACGATTCTCTCTCGTAAATGCCGGATTAGATACCAACTGCACATAACGCTTTAACGCCCTGTCGAATACTTGATCGGAAGAGGCTGATTGGCAAACCTTAAATAGTTCATCGGCAGCCTCAATACCCTTCCATGCCAACAAAGCGTCAAGAGCCGCATCCTTGGCCGCTCCATTCCCTTTATTCAATCCTTCCACGATCGTAGCCAAAGCCTCTTTCTCGCCAGTCGCTGATAAGACCTTATAATAAAGATATCTCTTGCTGTCTCCCGCTTGTATCATACGGCGATTCACGTTAGATACTTGAGTTGCCGCCGGTTGTTTAGAGATAGCGGCAATGATCGCATCCTGAAGCGGGGCGATAGCGGAAGCCTCCGCCGTCTCCAACATTCCGCACAATAAAGTGAAATCTTTCTCAGACACTACATCTTTCAATGCGGTATAAGCGGCTTTCTTCACCTCCGGAGAGCCGGATTTAATCTGATCCAATACCGTATTCAGATTCGCATCGGCCATACGTATCGCCAACAGCTCCAGACCGGCTACCTTTCCCGCATCGGAAGCGGACGGGATCACTTTAGCGACCGCTTGATCAATATCGCCGTTAAATGCCATCAAAGCATCTTGACCCAATAATATCACTTGCTTGTCATTGCTCTTCAACAAATCCGCCAGCACAGGAATGACACTCTTATCACCGATTTTAACCAAGGCCCAAACAGCGGCCTGTTGCACATAGAAATCCTTATCTTTCAATTGGTCCAAAAGAACTTGTCTCGCTGGTAGATCAAAACGAAGTTCCAGATTCTTGATCACGTCATGTTTAGACGGGCATTTGCTTTCACGGCCTATCCAGTTCAAGATATCCACCTTGACTTCCGGCTTCGCCTTTAACATGTGTTTCATGACCTCAATATAAACATTTTGATCAGCGAAACCCGAAGCAAAGTTCAAAGCCGCATTACGGTATCCCTTATCCGTATCTTTCAAAGCCGATAATAAATTCTTCGTAGCAGCTTCCGGCTTAGCGGCCAATAGAATCTGAAGAGCGGCCTCACGGGTCTGTGTCATACCTGCTTTCGTAGACTTCTTCAATAAATCATTCGCTGCTTTCTCCGCATCTTTGGTATCGCCTTGCTCAAGGACACGTTTTATCAAAGCGATATACGCCTCATTCGCCCCGGTCTTTTCCATTTTATAACCGGCTTTCTCGGCAACGGCGGCTAAATCACTCAGAGAAGCTTTAGAACCTACACGGCTCAACGCATAAAGAACCTCCTTCTGCATATTCTCATCGCTGGAGCCAAGCATCGCTTTCAATACATTTTCCGCATCAGCGATTTGCACGTCAGCGATCGCACGGATAATATCCTTTTGCGTCTTCGGAGTACCGGAACGACGCATCAAGGAAGCCACCAAAACCTTCTTAGCGTTATCGGTACGGATTGCGGATAACGCACGGGCAGCAGGACCGCTTAGGCTCTCATCGTTCAAATAGCTAGCCAGCGTATCCACACACTCATCTTTTCCCAGTAATTGAAGCTGCCGGATAATAAAAGCCTTTGTCTCCCGGTCGCTCACCTTATCCAAGGCTTTCAAATATGCGTTGGCTGTTACTAGACGAGCGTTCTCCTCACCTTTTGCCATTACGTAGTGAGTCAATCCGCTCAACGCATAATCCACGTTCGAGTTACTGCCTTTTCCCGGAGCGTTAATCTTGTTAATCAACATCAAGACCCCTTCCTCGCCAGTGGAGCTTAGGTCATTAATTAATTTGTTATATTCAGCTTGTTGCTCCGCCGGCATCTGTGCCAGTACATCGGCAACGATCGTCTTCGATGTACGATTAGCCGGGCTTTGAGCCATTAACATGCTACCGCACAACAATAAGCTGGCAATTGATATATATACTTTTTTCATATGTGTATGTGTTTAAATATTCCAAGGTGCTCTCATCGGCTGATCCAACAAACGATTAGCGGCCTCATCATTAATAAATTCCAGTTTTACGGGATCAAAGTGAAGCGTACGATTCAAACGAAGGGCTACGGCACCCATATTCACGATCGTAGCGGAACGGAAACCATTACGTTCATTCAAGGCAAAAGGCTGACGAGTCTTTACGCACTCGATAAAGTCGGTAACCTGTGGCTCAGGTTCGGGATAATCGGATAACTTTTTCTCCCAATCCGGGATATCACATACGAAATTCTTATAAACATTCCCGTTTGGTCCGGAAATATAAGGTGTGTTCGGATCCCCGTAATCACCTCCCCAAAGTACGATCTGGCAACCATCCTCATAGGTATACGTAATCGAGCGCCAAGTACCCACGGCGTCCGGATGTTGTTGCGGAGCATCCACCTCTACCTTAACCGGGCTGGTATTATCTTTTCCTAAAAAATATTGTACAGGGTCAATATAATGCTGTCCCATATCCCCTAAACCACCGCCGTCATAATCCCAGTATCCACGGAATGTCTGATGCACACGATGCGGGTTATAAGGTTTGTAAGGAGCCGGACCCAACCAGAAATCATAATCCAGCTCACTAGGCACCGATTGTGGTTCCAGATATTCTTTACCAACCCAATAGAACTTCCAGTCGAAACCGGTATGCTTGCTGATCGTTACCTTTAGCGGCCAGCCCAACATACCACTTTGAACCAGTTTCTTCAAAGGTTTCACTGGAGTGCCCAGTCCATAGAACGGGTCAGCGAAACGGAACCAAGTGTTCAAGCGGAACATACGTCCGTATTGCTTCATCGCTTCCATTACCCGTTTACCCTCCCCGATCGTACGGGTCATAGGCTTCTCACACCAAATATCTTTTCCTGCTTTAGCGGCCTCGACAGACATGATACCATGCCAGTGAGGAGGCGTAGCTATATGAACGATATCTACATTGGGATCTAGAATCAAATCACGAAAATCATGGTATGCGGCAATCTTATCCTTTACCAACTGTTTACCTAGCTCCAGATGATTCTTATCGACGTCACACACAGCGACAAGACGAGTCCCAGCATAGTCCACATGTCCACGGCCCATACCACCTGTACCGATAATTCCTTTTGTTAATTGATCACTTGGAGCGATGAATCCATTACCCAACACGTGGCGCGGTACAATCGTAAATGCCGCGATTCCTCCAAGAGTCTTCAGGAAGTCTCTTCTGTTTGTCTTCATAGTACGAATTTAAAATTTAGATAGAATAGATTAACTTGAGTGACAAAAATAATCATAATACTCGAAGAGACAAGAAAAATGTATATAAAAAAGAAAAGGATGCCTTTAACAAAGACATCCTTCCCTAGTATTTTATGAAAATCTATTACAAAGCGAATTGCGGTTGACGGTGAATCCATTGCCCACGGGTGAAATCCGGGAAGTCTACCAAAGCACCGCCACGAGCGATTGACATCTCCGACAAGCCGGAGATAGCGCTCCAAGCGGCAGCGTCATAGCAGTCCATTGGAGCCGGTTTCTTATTACGGATAGCGTCGATCAAGTCGTACATCATGATATAGTCCATACCACCGTGTCCGGCCTCAGCAGCTTGAGACTCTAAGGAAGCCCACAATTTATGATCATATTTCTTGAACCATTCATCGGAATCATCCCAACGATGAGGCTTAGACTTTCCTTGTACATATACATGATCGCCATCGTTCATCCATAAACCCTCAGTTCCCTGAACACGGAAACCTAATGAATAAGGGCGAGGAGAATTGGTATCATGGGTTACGATAATCGTTTGTCCATTAGAACACTTAATCATAGAAGTCACGATATCTCCCAAATTGAAGTTGACCTTCGCCAACGGATGATTCTCACCCCCATTATCCACGATAAACTTATGCAATCCACGAGATTGAGTAGCCATAGCGGATAAAGAAAGGAAACGGTTACCACGATTGATATCCATACAATGAGCTATCGGTCCGATACCGTGAGTCGGATAGATATCGCCATTACGATGTACGGAATGGTTCGTACGCCATTGAGCCTCGGCGAAAGCCGTCGGACCCATACGAAGATCACCACTGCCCGGTACATAGTTGTAATGAGTTCCATCGTTGAATTTCACCTCACGCAAGTCATGCTCATAACCACAACCACCATGCAAGATCTCGCCGAACAAACCTTGGCGGACCATATTCAACGCAGCCATACAGTCACGACGATAACATACGTTCTCCATGATATTCAAATGGCTTCCGGTTGCTTCCGAAACATTTACCAAATCCCAGCACTCCTCTAACGTGTTAGCCGCAGAAACCTCCACGCCTACATAAGGAACACCAGCCTTCATAGCGGCGACAGACATCGGTACGTGCCATTCCCAAGGACTTGCGATGATCACGCAATCAAACTCCTCGTTGTTCAACATATTCTCAAATTCACGTTCACCCCCTTTGTAAACTTTCGGAGCAGGGACATTAAATTTAGCGATATGTTTCAAGGTACTATCGATCGGGCCCTGTTGGATATCGCAAATCGCTACGATCTTATTACCGGGGATCGCCAATACATTATTAATATGCTCATGGCATCTAGAACCCGTTCCGATGAAACCGAAACGTAATTTACCATCATCTTTACCGGCTGTTTTTTTCTTTTGGGGTTCAGCGGCAGTTGTTGTAGCTCCGGCGTTTCCAGCCATTGCCAAGCCTGCGGCACCAATACCAGCGGCAGATACTTTCTTAAGGAATGAACGACGAGTGTTTTCCATATATTTTATAAATTAGTTTGTGTTTTGAGGATACAAAATTAAAAAAATATTTTTTCAATCAAAACGTTATTGAGTATTTTGAAAAAATAAAGAGTCCAAGACTAAAAGTTCGTTATCTTTCCGGTTTCCCTTTTTAGCCTCTCGAAGGTCATCATCATCTGTCGAAGTCTTTTAGGTTCTTTTTCCGCCAAATTAACTTGCTGACCGATGTCTTCCTTTACATTATATAATTGATAACAGTTACTATTTCCGGCAAAGGCAGCCTCCTCCGCGTCACCATAGGTATCCGGATACGGCGGGATCATGACCCAATCACCATCACGTAGCGCATAATTGAAATAACCTTCCAAGACAAGTTCCTTTCGCCCATTACCACCTTTTCCTAGAAAGACAGGCAAGGTGTTTTGGCTATCTACCTTATCAGAATAGGTCTGTCCGATCAACGCCGACAGCGAGGCTAACAAATCCATCTGGCAAACCAAGGCATCCGACACAGCGCCCGGCTTAACTTCCGCAGGCCAACGAAGCATGAACGGGATACAGGTCCCACCATCATACAAGCTCGTCTTTCCTCCACGAAGCGGTCCGGCCATCTTATGATCCCCTACCAATTCCACGGCTTGATCTTGATAACCGTCATCCAGAACCGGTCCGTTATCGCTAGTGAAAACAACTAACGTATTTTCCGTTAGCCCCAACTTATCCATTTCCTTCAAGAATTCGGTCACGCACCAATCCGCTTCCAAGATAACATCTCCACGAGGTCCCATCCCCGACTTACCCGCGAATCTCTCGTTCGGAACACGAGGTACATGCGGTTGATGCAAGCCATAGTACAGGAAGAAAGGTTTATCCTTATTCTCTTTCATAAAACCTTTCGCCTTCTCAAGGAACAACTCTGCCATATCCTCATCTTTCCATTGGGCGGTCTTGCCTCCTTTCTGGAAACCAATTCGAGGTACACCGTTTACGATAGCGCCGGCATGCCCGACACTCGGGAGCATTCTCAGTAATTCAGGATTATCCTTCCCAGTCGGTTCCCCGGGGAAATTCTCCTTATAACTGACATAGAGAGGATCGTTCGGATCGAGGTTTACACCTCTCCCATTCTCGATAAAGATACAGGGAACCCGGTCATTAGTAGCAGCTTGGATAAAAGAATAGTCGTAACCGATCTCTTTCGCTCCGGGATAAACCAGCTGGTTCCAGTCTACCACCCCGTCACCTAATCCTAGATGCCATTTGCCGACCGAGCCGGTGACATAGCCCGCTTGCTTCATCACCTTCGGCAAGGTAACCTGTTGAGTATTGATAATCAGAGCCGCATTGCCGGGAAGTATTTTGGCATCCCTATTTGTCCAAGGATATAATCCGGTAAGCAAGGAATACCGGCTGGAGGTAGAAGTAGCCGCCGTACAATAACCTTGCGTAAAGCGTATGCCTTCATTTGCGATACGATCCATTCCCGGAGTCTGTATGCGATGAGCCCCGTAACAGCTTAGATCACCATACCCGAGATCATCGGCCACGATGATCACCACGTTAGGTTGCCGGGGAGCTGATTGAGCTATTAAAGTTGTTGGCAAGGAAAACCCTGCCAACACACTCATTATACAATACTTATTCATCGCTTATTACGGATTCTGAGTTAATGTACCCGGATAAGCGTTAATCTCAGACTGCGGAATATACTGGATAGCCAACGGGCTGGTAGCAGGATATTCAGGCACGCCGTCATGGAATCCCGGGTAATGACGTTTCATCGTATCGCCTACACGATATACATCAAAACCACGGTCAGCCTCATAAGCTAATTCCAACTGACGTTCTTTCATGATAAGCTCATGAGCGTTTGTCGCATCCAAAGATTTATATCCGGCGTTAGGTAAGGAACGGGTACGAACGGTATTCAAATCGGCTAATGCTTTTGTATAGTTTCCTAATTTAGCGCTAGCCTCGGCGCGAATCAGGTATAACTCACCTAAGCGAGAGATAACCGGTGAATAAAGGTGGGGATAACCTTCTTGCTTAGAGCATTTATAACTATAGAATTTCGGATTACCTTGGCTTTCTAACATCAGGTAATCATAATCACCGACATAAGTTTTTCCCTTATAACTAATAGAATAACGTTTATTATCCACATCTACGGGAGTTAATGTGTACTCTTCATCATCCACGGTAGCGATTAACTTACCACCTACTTCCTTTGTCTCACCCTGACGATATACATAACCGGAAATCTTTCCGTCCGTATACAAGTTAGCGACAAAACGGAAAGCCGGAATTTGATCTCCCGCATCATTCTTCTTATATTGTGGATGGATAAAAGCCTCGCGGGCATCCGTATTTTTACCTGTCTCATGCAGCAAATCCATGTATTTAGCGCTAGCGTATACCTCACCCCAGCCTTGACCATCAATCTCCGCATACATACTACCTAACGGGCTACCCCAATCATCCCAATCCGAAGCAATGAATTTCACGGCAAAAATAGTCTCCGTTTGAGAAGCCGCATCCGGAGCAAGCTCATTATATGTCATAAACGTCGAACGACTCAATAAGGAGAATTGATTACTCTCGATTACCTCATTCGCATAATTATAAGATAATTGAGCGTATTCCTTATTCGGATTCTCAAAAGTACCACTCATATACATATAAACCTTGGCCAACAAGGCTTGAGCCGCATACTTTGAGGCATAGGCGGGCGACTTAAAATCAGACATCAACTCTTCTGCCTTTTTCAAGTCAGACAGAACTTGCTCATACGTATCTTTCACGGAAGAACGATCCGGAAGATCCAGGTTATCCATATCCTCAGGCATACCATTCACAATAGGTACACCCAGATTCTTCTCCGGTTCTTGATAATAAGGACGGCCAAACACACGACACAGATAAAAATACATCATGCCACGCATATAATAGGCCTCACCCAACTTTTGGTTCAACTCTGGAGATTCATTCTCATTGATCATCTTCATTAAAGAACTTGTCTGCGAGATGATATTATAAGCACTGTTCCAAACCGTAGAAAGCCCACCATTATTAACGGTATGCTGATAAGTAAAGTAAGTACCGAATGGATTTGTGGTCGGCTTATCCTTGCAAACGTTATCCCCGGGGAACTCTCCACAATAGTGTAAATGCTCAGATGCAGTTTTCAATTTAGCGTAGCAACCGTTTAATAAGACATCAACCGCAGCATCCTTATCTTCCATGATCTTGTCCTCCGTATACTTATCATAAGGCATACGTTCGATATCACAGCTTGTTATAAATGTGGCCGCTGCCGCAAGAGCCACTATAGCTATTTTTTTCATTCTTATTCCTTTAATTAAAATGTAACATTTAAACCAAACATAAATTTACGGGCTTGTGGGTACGGAGAAATGGCCACACCAACCGAACCAGCCTTGTATTGGCTTCCTACCTCAGCAGGAAGTTCCGGATCCACTCCAGAGAAACCCGAAAGAACAAACAAGTTCTCACCCGAGAAAGAAAGACGGACATTGTCTACATATTGGATCTTCCAAGGTAACGTATAGCCTAATGTCAAGCTACGCAAACGTAAATAGCTCGCATCCTCCAAGTAACGGGAAGATCCCTTGCTGGATTGGCTCTTATTACCATATTCAGCTTTTGGATGGGTAGCGATATCGCCCGGTTTTTCCCAGCGATTCCAATCATCCCTTAAATTCATTTGATTATAGTTTACATAAGCACCATCACTATCATACATAGAACGGTCATAATTGTAAATCTCACCTCCTACCGAATAACCGAAGACTGCGGATAAATCGATATTCTTCCAAGATAGATTTGTAGAGAAACCACCGTAGAAGTCAGGGCTTAATTTTCCTAATATAGTCTGGTGCTTGGAAGCCTCGCTATAATCAGAAGTTGTTATGCGTTCTCCTTTCTCATTTGTTGTATACCACAACGGAGCTCCTGTTTGCGGATCTACGCCAGCCCATTCAGTTCCATACCAAGTATCCACATCCTGACCCGGAGTCAAGATCTTATCCATATAGATGTAATAGCTTGTTCCTGCGTTGGCAGTAATAATCTCGCTCTTACCACCATACAATTCTGTGATCTTATTACGGTTCAAGCCCAAGTTAGCGGCAACGCTCCAATTCCAATCACCACCTTTCAAGATGTCCACACCTAATGAAACCTCGAAACCATTATTCTTAACAGAACCAACGTTACGATAGATACCCGTGATACCTGTCACACCGGGCAGAGGCACTTTATAAAGCAAATCGGTTGTTTTCTTATTGTAATAATCCAAATTAATAGTCAGACGATCGAACAAGATAGCGTCGATACCTACACCCGCCGTATAGGTTTTCTCCCATGTCAAGTTCTTATTTTCTTTTTGAGCAATTACCGCACCCGGATCACCGTTGTATCCCGTAGACATAGCATACAAAGTATACTGCGAATACAGCTCAGTAGGACGATTACCTACAGAACCATAGCTAGCGCGCAACTTCAATTGCTGTACCCAATCCTTTGCCTTGAAAAATTCCTCCTGATGGATATTCCAACCACCACTAACAGAGAAGAAATTACCATATTTAGCATCCTCACCAAAGTTTGAGGCACCATCTCGGCGGAAAGAGAAAGACAATAAATAACGATTGTCATACGCATAATTGGCATTGAACAAATAGGATTGTACAGCCCATTCCTCTTGCGATCCTTTTATTGTCTTAGGAGTTGTCGCTACATCTGCCACGGAGAAACCCGGAGCGAAACTAGCCGCTGTCTGATCCTTGATTTCCCGGGTATAAGAGTTCCACTCATAAGCCAATATCGCATTGATGGAATGTTTATCGAACACCTTATTAAAACGAAGCAATTGGTTGCTATATACCCGATAAGAAGTTGTGGTCTTATCTTGCAACAATCCATTGTCGGCCTCTCCTGCCTTAGAGCGAGGATCGTTATAGCCTTTGAAAAGAATGTTATTATATTTATAGCTATTCACGGACGCAAAAGTCAACCAATCGGTAAACTTGATATCGAAGTCAAAGTTTCCCATAAACTCATAGGAAGTTTTCTTCTCATAATTCCATTGCAGGTCATACAAGTAATTTGTAGCATCGCTATTCACCCAATCGGTCGGCCTGTATTGCTGGATCAAGTCGCCATTCTCGTCATACGGGGAGTCCCAAGGGAAATTAACGTACATGATAGCGCCTAGATCTTGCTGCTGGTCCATCACGTCGCTACGGGTAGCCCATACTTTAGGTTTGATAGTCAACCAATCCGTCGCTTGGTAATCCACATTGAAACGCAAGTTATAACGCTTGTAGTCATATCCTTTCACGGCACCATCCTCATTATAGTAACCAACGGATGTATACGTCTTGATCTTCTCTGAGCCACCGGAAACAGATACGTTATAGTCTTGAGCGAAGCCCAGATGCGTACCCTCTTTCCACCAGTCGAAGTTACGGTTGCGCAAATCCTCCGTAAAATAACTCGGAAGGGCGTCTTGATTAGCGAAAGATTTATAATAATCATATAATTCCTCGCCGTTCATCATATTCATGTTTCCACGGTGCAACTGGTTCACACCCATCTTTACGGAAGCGTTGATCGTAGCTTTTCCGATCTTACCTTTCTTCGTAGTCACCACGATAACACCGTTCGCTCCTTGAGAACCATAGATAGCGGTTGAAGCGGCATCCTTCAAGATAGACATGGATTCGATATCAGCCGGGTTCAAGCTACCCGCATCCGTACCGACGATTACGCCATCCACGATCCAAAGAGGGTCCGTGCTACCGTTTACCGTAGACTTACCACGGATCACCACCTTACCGGCAGCGCCCGGCTGACCACCACCCGAAGTAACCTGCACGCCCGGAGCCTTACCAGACAATAAGTTCTCGACCGTAGGGCTAGTGGCATCCAACAATTTCTCGTTGCTCACCACCTGCATGGCACCCGTCAAGCTTTCCTTTTTTTGCACGCCGTAACCAACAACAACCACCTCCTCAAGGTTCTGAGTGTCTTCCTTGATACGGATAGTCATCGGAGCACTAGTCGCTTTAACCTCATGGTTCACATAACCGATGTAAGAAACGACCAAAGTAGCTCCGGCCGGAGCTTCCAAACTAAACTTTCCATCGAAATCGGTACTGGTACCGTTCGTAGTGCCTTTCACAAGCACGTTCGCGCCGATTACCGGCTCACCCGTCACCGCGTCAACAATGGTACCTGAAATCGTAATCGTCTGCTGCGCCACCATTCTCTCCGTGTTTCTCAATTCATTTGGATTAGAAGATGACTTGTAAACAACAATCCTATTGTTGTTTACAACAAAATCAGCATGCTGATTTTTCAGCGCCGTCGTCAAAATCTCCTCGACCGAGCGGTTCGACATGTCGATTGAGATACGCTCATTCAGATTGATGTCATTGTTACGGATAAGGAACGTGTAATTGAATTTTTCCTCGATCAAATCGAAAAGTTCTTTTAATGTCGTACTTTCCATTTGAACAGACATCATTTGTGTCTGAAGTTCGGACGCTGAAACCGTACCGGGAATAAACGGCAGTCCCGCAAGCATACATGCGGCTACCATCATCTTACCGGTCTTCTTGAAATAGTTCATTTCCATTAAAGTTAGATTTAATAAATAATTTTCTCGTTTATACTATTTTCCACACTTACACCTTAGGATTAAGGTTTGTATTTTTGTTTTTACTTATCTTTTATAATAATCTCATCTCCCGAACGAGTCCACACATATTTATGATCCACGTCCACCTCACGAAGGATCTTATCCAACGAATAATCTTTCGTAAAGCTACCGGAGAAGATTTCCTTTCTCAAAAGATCGCTCTCGACACGAATACGCACGTTGAACTTACGTTCCAAATCCTTGGCGATACTCATGAAAGGTTGCTCGGAGAATTTCAGGCTACCGTCCATCCAAGAGAGAGCATCCTTGGCATCCACCTCACTGACTCTTACCTTATTGGTCTGCTTATTAAAGCTTAGTTTCCGGTTTGGAGTCAAGGTCACATCGCCCGCATGGGCAACCTCATCCCGCAAGCTCACGTTTACTTTTCCCGACACCAGAGTGACATCGGTCATTTCATCCATTCCGTAAGCCTTTACGTTAAATCTAGTTCCTAGAACCTTGATATCCAACTTCTTTGATTTTACGATAAAAGGCTTAAGGGAATCCCGGGTAATCTCGAAGTAAGCCTCACCATCCAATTGTACGCTACGTCCGTTCGTATTGAAATCACTGCCATATCTCAACGTGGAACCTGCGTTGACCCAAACCACGGATTGATCCGGCAAAACGACTTTCGTTTGGGCTCCCATAGGAGTTGTCGTCTCAAAATAAGCCAAGGCGGCAGATTTCGGCTGATTATGTCTCGTACCTATATAATAAGAGGCAGTTCCCACCGATACCACGATCAAGACCGAGGCGGCAACTTTTCCTAAAAACCGAAAATTTAGCCAATGATTCTTTTCAGAAGGAATAGCGGGATCGATAAGTGCCCCGAAATGTTTTTGGAAATCGGCTTTCATATCAGAGGCAAACAAAGGTACATGCGCCGTCGCCCAACAATCTGCCATCTCGGAAAGGCACTGTTTATGAGCGTCATCCGTTTCCAACCATTGTAGTAATTCATTTCGCCCCTCCTCGGATATATCTCCCATGAGGTAGCTATAAATTAAATCTTCTATGTGTTTATTCTCTATTTCCATGATATTAACAAAGGAGCCGGTTTTCAACCCGGTTTCTATTATATACACCTGTTTTAGAGATTCCGTTTAAGGAGATTCCAATTATTTTTCGAAAAAATTAAATATAAGTAAGAAAAGAGGGTAAAGATCGCCTAAAAGTTCACGCAACTTCGCCAAACCGATCTTGATCTGTACTCGTACCGTACTGGAACTGATATGATTTGTTATCGCTATTTCCTCATAGGTCTTGTTATGGTAAAGATATTGCACGAAGATATCCCGGCATTTAGCGGGCAAGGAATCCACGGCACGATAGATTTTCTCCTCGAATTCCTTATTCTCCAGATAAGCCAACGGATGGGGGTCCGCGTCGATTTGCAACTCTTGTATCGACAATAAGCTTTCTTGTACATCTGATAAAGGGACTTCTTGCTGACGTTTATCTCTTAAATAATTCAGGCAATAATTACGTACCGAGCGAATTAAATAAGCGTTTACCGGATGTATTAACGCCGAATGGTGATTCCATACATTCATAAAAACATCATTAACGATCTCACGTGCCGCCTCCGAATTATAGACATATTTAGTCGCTACGGCGCACAAGTACACGTAGAAGGTCGTATATAATTGTTCAAATGCTTTGGCATCGCCATTATTGATCCGAGATATTATGTCCTCCTTTACAATCAGCACAAACGTCAACCCTTAAGTTTCACTCACAATTGAATCACAAAAATAATGAAATATTCCAGAGATTACCTCATTTTAAAAGAAAGTATAGGGTAATAGCGCCAAACAGCTCGCTAAAGCGGACTGTTTGGATACTTAGGTGACGAACCGGATGCCATACGGGTGGCATAGCTGTGCCATCCTTGTGGCACGCCCTTGCTATCCTTGTGGCACTGCTATGCCACCGGCGTGGCACGACTGTGCCAATGCTATGGAAAGGACTGACACTATACGTCGTTACAATACAACAACTTAGATTACTTAGAAGAATTGGCGGCACGCTTCTTGTTACGCCAGTAACTACCGTCACGTTTGCTTCCGAACATATTACGGCGTTTCGACTCTTGCTTGATCGCTTCTTTCTTCTCGGCTACGGCGGCTTTCACCTCCTTGGTCTCATACATATGGCCACCGGCTATGGGGACTTCCTTGCCGATCAGTTTCTGGATATCTTTCAACAAAGGTACCTCCTCGGCGTCGCAGAAAGAGAACGCCACACCTTCACGGCCCGCACGACCCGTACGCCCGATCCGATGTACATAAGTCTCGGGTACGTTAGGAAGCTCATAGTTAATGACGTGTGTCAGATGATCCACGTCGATTCCACGGGCGGCGATATCCGTAGCGATCAGCACACGGGTCGTATGATCCTTGAAATTCGTCAAGGCACGCTGGCGGGCAGTCTGGCTCTTGTTGCCATGGATCGCCTCCGCCCCTATCTCCGCTTTCGACAAGACACGGGCCACCTTGTCCGCCCCGTGTTTCGTACGGGTAAAGATCAATACGGATTCCAGTTCCGGGTTCTCCAACAAGCTTTTCAGCAAGTTGATCTTCTCGGCCTTCTCGACGAAATAAACGGATTGGTCGATCGCGTCCACGGTCGATGAGGCCGGGGTTACTTCCACCTTTTGCGGCTCGCTCAAGATCGTACCTGCCAAGCGCTCGATCTCAGGGGGCATGGTAGCGGAGAAGAACAAGGACTGGCGTTTCTTGGGCAATAGCGGTAAAATACGCTTGATGTCATGGATAAAGCCCATGTCCAACATACGGTCCGCTTCGTCTAAGACGAAATACTCCAAGGTATCCAAGTGGATGAATCCTTGTCCAATCAAGTCCAGCAGACGTCCCGGCGTAGCGATTAATATATCGATGCCTCTTTCCAAGGCTTCCGTCTGGGGCTTTTGCCCTACTCCCCCGAATATCACCGTATGGCGTAATCCAGCGAAACGGCCGTAAGCGGCAAAGCTCTCTCCGATCTGGATGGCAAGCTCACGGGTAGGCGTAAGGATCAATGCCTTGATACCCCGTTTGTAACCTTTCTTCTTCTGGAGATATAACCGCTGGATAATCGGGATGGAGAAGGCCGCCGTCTTACCGGTTCCTGTCTGGGCGCAACCCAATAAATCATAACCTTGCGAAACGATGGGAATCGCTTCTGATTGTATAGGTGTTGGAGTCGTATAACCTTCTTGCACGAGAGCCTTACGTATCGGCTCTATCAAATCTAAATCTTCAAATGTCATTCTAAAATAGGGTGAGCCATCACGGCTCGTTATGTAAATAATGTGGGCAAAGGTAGTAAAACTTTATGATATAAACTATCTTTGCGCTTTTTATGCCCGTAAAGCGATATGAAAGAATTATTACTACTACTGAAAAAGTTCTTCGGATATACCTCCTTCCGTCCCTTGCAGGCGGACATCATACAGCGTATCTTACAGAAAGAGGACTCGTTGGTGCTGATGCCCACGGGTGGAGGCAAGTCGATCTGTTTTCAGCTACCGGCTATCTATCTGCCGGGTACGGCTTTGGTGGTGTCCCCCTTGATCGCCTTGATGAAGGATCAAGTAGAGGGGTTGATCGCCAACGGCATCCCTGCGGCGGCGTTGAACAGTATGATGCCGGAAGAGGAGCAACAACAGGTGAAGCAACTTTGCGTGCAGGGCAAGATCAAATTATTGTATATCTCCCCGGAACGGATCAAGATGGAGGCGGACTGGTTCCTGCCCCGGCTGGACATCTCGCTCATCGCTATCGACGAGGCACATTGCGTATCGCATTGGGGACATGACTTCCGTCCGGAATACACGCAACTGGCGATATTGAAGGAACGTTTCCCGAAAGTCCCGGTCGTGGCCCTGACCGCTACCGCCGATAAAATCACCCGGAAGGATATCCTAGAGCAGTTACGGCTTCGTACGCCCCAAACGTTCATATCATCGTTCGACCGCCCGAACATCTCCCTCACGGTACGCCGAGGGCTTAACAAGAAAGAGAAGATCGCCGCCATCGTCCATTTCATCCGGGGGCACCGGGAGCAGAGCGGTATCATCTATTGCATGCGCCGCAACGATACGACCGAGCTGGCCGATGAGTTGGCGATGTATAATATCAAGGCGATCGCCTACCACGCCGGCCTCCTGCCCGCCCAACGGGAACAGGCCCAAAACGATTTCATCAACGACCGGGTGGACGTGGTGTGCGCCACGGTAGCTTTCGGGATGGGTATCGACAAGAGCAATGTCCGCTGGGTCGTGCATTACAGCATGCCGGGGAGTATCGAGAACTACTACCAAGAGATCGGCCGTGCCGGAAGGGACGGGATGAAAAGCGATGCCCTCCTGTTCTATTCCTTGAGCGACTTGATCGTACTTCGCCGTTTCGCCGAGGAGAGTGGCCAAAGCGAGGTGAACTTGGAGAAGCTAAACCGGATGAGACGGTATTGCGAGTCCGATATGTGCCGCCGCCGTGTCCTGCTCAGTTACTTCGGCGAGGAGGCGGACCATGATTGCGGCAACTGCGACGTGTGCAAGAACCCTCCGCAACGTTTCGACGGCAGTGTCTTGATACAAAAGGCGCTGAGCGCCGTTATCCGGACCGGCGAGCACGTGGGCATGCAGATGCTGATCGACATACTCCGTGCCTCCGCCCGCGCGGAGCTGCTGGAGAGAGGATACGATAAGCTAAAGACGTACGGAGCCGGACGGGATCTCTCTTATAAAGAATGGAAGGAGTACATTTACCAGATGATCCAACTCGGGTACATGGAGATCGACTACGCCGCCGAGCGTGTCTTGCGGATGACCCCGCTAGGCAGGCGTGTCCTGTACGGGGAGCAAAAGGCCCAGCTCGTCATCTATCGGGAACCGGATGAGCTGACACGCCCCGTCCGGAGAGGCGAGCGGAAATCCTCCTTCAAGGCCCAGCCGATCCGGCCGATCCGGTCCGCCTCTACGGACGAGACCTTGCTGGACTCCCTCCGCCAACTTCGCAAGCAAATCGCCGAGCGAGAGCATACGCCGGCTTATATCATCTTCTCCGACGATTCTTTGGAAGACATGGTGGAGAAGAAACCGGTCACCTTGGACCAGTTCAGCGACATCCGGGGCGTGGGGCAAATCAAGCTGGACCGGTATGGGAAGGTGTTCGTGGCCTTGATCCGGTTCGTGCTGAAGCTACCGAAATAAGAAGAACACATGTTAATGTTTTTAGCTCCTAAATGGAAATATAAAAAAATCACATATATTTGTCTACAATTATTAAGCACAATGCCTCATATTCATGATAGACAAACATTTTTCTCTCCTCACCCACCTGCTCTGTCTGTGTTTTCTGGCAGGATGCGAGAATGAGTATTTCAAAACGGGGAGTATCCATATCCAATTGAAGAAACCTTCCGGATACGTAGATATCTCCTTGGCGAATATCCCGGTCACACTAATCAATCAAAGTATAGGCTGTGTCTACACCACGACCACCGACACAAATGGACTAGCTCTATTTGAACTAACCGCTGGCATATGCGCAATCTCCGCAAATCAGGAAACCACGACTGGCAACAGGGATTATATATTGAGTGGTAGCCTCTCCAATATCCAGTTCGAGGCCAATGGAGAAGAACGATCCGTGGAAATACCTTTGGAAGTGTCCGAACGAGGCCGTCTACTGATTAGCGAGATTTATTTCAGCGGTTGTCTCTGGCCTGACGGGAAAAATGTCTATAACAAAGATCAATACCTCACGTTGGTCAATAACTCCGATGACTTGATTTTCCTAGATGGCCTATGTATCGCACAAGCAGGACCCGTAAGCGTGACAAAGCCTTCCGGATGGATGCTCCATACCGATATGAAAGAAATACCTTTATTCATGATGTGCTGGGAGTTTCCGGGAACGGGAACCGAATATCCCATTCAACCGGGGGAGCGACAAACAATAGCGATTAACGCCATAAACCATACCAATAGCGAAGTGGGAGTTCCGGCCTCGCTCGATTTATCCAGCGTGGAATGGGCTTTTTGGGATCCTATCTTGACCGGAAGCCAAATCTCCGCCGGTGTAAAACCTCTAAACTTGGTATGGCGTGGCACCGGTTTCTCCTATCTGTTTTCCATGAACGGCCCGACGATCCTCTTGTTCCGTCCCAAAACGGACTTAAGAGAATGGATCGCCAATCCGGATCACATCCAAAAAGAACCAGAGAGTTTCAATACGCTAAAATACCTCCATATACCCGCTGATTGGGTGCTGGATATCGCGAATTTCGTCTCTTCAACCTCTACGGTAGCTTACACACGTATCCCATCTTCTATGGATGTGAGTCCGGGTATAGCCACGTCCGGCGGTTCCGGCCTGGCAATGCGTCGGAAATATGAGCAAGAGGGGAAACGCTTCCGCTGGAAAGATTCCAATAACACCGCCGAGGATTTCGAGAAAACTCCACCTTCCTTAAAACGGTAAGCCTCTATGAAGATCACTATCATTCTATATATGATATCACTATCTGTCTATGCCTCACGGTCATGGGCTCAACAAGAGAGCGCATGGGCTTTATCCGCCAATCCTGTCAGCATCAGCTATGTGCCTAAGGGCAGCGCTATGGAAGCTGGTTTAAGTTATTTGATCCATCAAGCTGCCTTACCTGCCAGCGACCAGCCGGATCAAACACAGACCTATAGGGCTTATGTATCCGGTAACCGAAAGCTGGGTCTGCTTTGGCTGGCGGGTGGTATCGATTGGTCGCAAAGCCTACTGGAAGGGAGAAAATGGAATTTATTATCGCAACCGGACTATCTGATTACGGCCGGCGATTCCTTGGGAGAGCCACAACGCATCGAGAAATACAGGATCTATGGACAAGCGGCTTACGTCTTATCCCCGAAAATCAAGGTCGGGATAGATGGAGACTATACAGCTACAAGCAACGAAGATCGCTCCTCTTACCATATCTACCATGGGATGGCACACTTAATCCGGATATCAGGAGGTATCGTTTACGAACAAGTACGCAGACGCTTTGGAGCCTCGATCCATTATACCCATCGTACAGAGGAATTAACGTATGATACGGATAGTAAAGATAAACTTTATACATTTCCTCTGGGTTATTGGCTTCCGATGCAAGAATTATCGGGAAGTTTCCTGTTTCGCAGCCAAGGAAAACGCCTAGGTGTTTCCTTGCAAACGGAAACCCTAAAAGAGCATTGGAGTCTTTTCCATGATCTCTTCTACGAGACCCAGCAATTAGCGGACAATCCAAATAACTCCGGCAACTTGAGAGGCTGGGAAGAACGGCTGCATCAAATCAGTTACCAAGGTCGTTTTACCCGAACGAATAAATCGCGGACGCATATCTGGTCGCCCACAGCCCGATTCAACCAAACTACGGCCAACCGCATATTACAACGGAATCCCACCACAAGCTCGTCTGCCATATGGACTACATTCGCCACCTATCGCCTAGCAAGGCAACGGATGTTATCTACCCAACTAAGTTACGAGGCGACAAAGAATGATACTTCGGGCGGAAAGGCATCCACATGGCAAATGACTGTCGGATGGAATCGTTTGGAAAATGATTTCTACATATATCCTTTTACGGTCAAACAATATACAGGGCTCTTCCACGGAGAGATTGCGTTTTTTCGACAAATCCGCCTACCTAAAGAAAACAAGCTAAGTATCCGCCCGTCCGTGTATATCGTATCGGGCTATGGTACCGAGATCAAATGGGAGAAGGAAACGCAGAAGGATGAGAATGGCTCAGCAGAAATCAAGCTAGAGCAGAACATGCAAAAAGTGAACGAGGATTTTATTGCTCGCACGGCAACCCGTCTGGGTATCGGTACGGAAATGGAATATCGGCATCCCATTCATTCCGCCTTATCAGCGGGATTTCGTTTAAAGGGTAGTCTCGAACAAACGACAAGTCCTCAATCGACCCTCGGAGGGGGTGGAAACTTCAGTATTGTCATCTGGCTATAAATAGGTCTAATACTATGCGTTACTCAACTTTGTACAAAATACCAATAAGGATCGTGACGATATTTCTCTTATTATCATCACTTCATCCGGGCAATTACCTTCACGGGCAAGAGCAACCGGATACTCTGTCCTTCTATTTACCCAACATTTTGGTAACAGCCATCGAGTCTAAGACTCCGGGTACGGTTTCCTTGCTTCCTGCATCAACATTGGAACACACGCAACCTATCACGATCGCTGATCTGACACAGTTATTACCAGGAGGTCTCACCAATAATTCTGGGGTGACAGACGCACAATATTTCTCAGTGCGGGAGGTTTCTTTAAAGAACGGGGTAAACCAATTTCATAAAAACGCAGCTATGGGTGCCCAAATATGGGTAGACGGCTCTCCTCTTCATTTCAACACCGGCATCAACGAGCCTTACGAAGGATATGATGCCCGTTTTCTATCTCTCAACCAAGTGAAAGAGGCGGAAATCATCCGGGGAATACCTTCTGCCCGGTACGGAAACTTAACAAATAGCGTATTATTACTCAAGACTCATCAAGGTAGAATGCCTCTCTCCACCAGCATACGTTACAATCCGAAACTGAAACAATATATGCTTGGAAAAGGCTTCTGTATCTCCCCACAAGGCCATACGCTCAACCTGTTAGCGGACTATACCAGCCAAGGCGATTTCCATACCGGCGGCATACGCTTGGCAAACCTTTACCATTGGTTGCCCGCAGGGAAAAAACTAGAATTAAGCCTTACTTACACCTCTCGCATAGGAAAGGAAAAGCAATTCGTCAACGAGCAGAATCATACACAAAGACAACGATTGGATCAGCGATTTTCCATACAAGGGGAATGGCAACCCGACCGACGTTGGCTCAAGAAACTGTCTCTGAGAATAGACGGTTCCCTTCAAAAAAGCAAACAAACAAAGAGTCAGGTCAACAATGCCTCTAGCCAGCTTTATACAGACCAGAAAGAGAGCGGCGAATGGGAAGCCAATGTTTTATCCTCAAACTACATGTACACATTAGTCAATGAAAGCCGACCTTTTTATGTAGAAACCGAGATGCTGGCGTCTACCTCATTTCCGCTACGGCAGAGACGTGAAATCAGCTTAGCCGCCGGATTCTCATGGCGTGGTGAGGGCAACGAAGGGCGAGGCAGGGATTTCGATCGGCAAAGGCCTCCTTCTACATCTATCCGTCCCCGCTCATTCCGGGAAATCCCATCCTTGCATACGTTCGGTGGCTTCATTGAGGCCACATACCGGACTCCCAACCTCCATGTAAAAGCCGGATTAAGAAATCAAGGATTGAAAAGCCGGGATTATGCCTTAATCTATCAGACAGAACCTCGCCTGAATCTCTTATGGTCTCTCTGCTCCTCTCCCTCCGGCTATACATTGAGTTTAAAAGCCGGGGTCGGATGGATCAGTTTCATGCCGACATTGGAAAAACTCTACCCGGAAGCTATTTATAATGATAAGGTCTCTTTCTATTATAATGATAGCAATGAAAGTGGAAACACCCTTGGTATTCTCACGACACATGCCCCCGGAATGGAACGAAATATGAAATTAAAACCTACCGTAAATCGAAAGATAGAGGTTGGCCTTATAGGGAAGACTCCGGCCATCCGACTAGACATGACCGTTTTTTTCGAGAAACAAACGGATGGCTTTTCCTCCTCGGCGCAATATATTCCGTTCAGCTATCGGGAATATGATTATCTATCAACCGCCCAACTTCGTCCTGAATACAAAGATGGACAGGTATGGGTGAACGGTAAGGCTGTCCCTTATCAAGAGAAATATAGTTACACGCCGGTATCTGTACCAGTCAATACACTCCATAGGAAGAAACATGGGATTGAGATGGTAGCGGACCTCGGGACTTTCTCACCCTTGCGTACCTCCCTAATCGTAGACGGGATTTGGTTATATGTACGAGAAAAGAATACGGCCCTTAACGGGATCTGGCCGATCCAGTACACAGATAAAACAGAATACCCCTACGTAGGTTTTTACGACAGGCAAGGCGGACCGGGAAATGAAAGTCGTTCGGAGATCATCTCCACGAACTTCCGTTTCATCACCCGCATCCCCAGAATCGGACTGGTCACTACCCTTACGTGGCAAATGATATGGCTCTATAAATATCGTACGCTCTACAACGGTAGCACTGGCGAGAATGTATGGCCCCTATATTGGTGTGGAACAGACGGAATCATACATCCGTTCACCGAGGCACAGAAAGAGGATCCAGCCTTTGCGCCTTTACTCTCCACCACCGCACCGGAACGATTCCTACCAAACTCTTATAAACCATATGGTATGCTGAATATTCGGGTAAACAAAGCTTTCGGAGAGCACATCACGCTGGCATTCTTTGCCAACAACCTCGCCGATTTACGCCCCACTCGCTATTCAGCCAGCACGAGATCTTACCTTCAACAAAATACCCAGCCTTTTTTCGGTCTGGAATTACAAATAAAACTATGACATCATGAAAACAAGCATACTTTACATATTCCTACTGTCAGTCCTTTACGCCTGCGACTCCCACTCTCTTCTTCCACCCAAGCAGCAATTGGATCAGCAAATAGCGCAACTGAATGATTATTCTTTGTTGAGCGGTCCCTTGAACGACCAGCTATGCGAAGAGATAGAAACCCATGCCCAAGAAATAGGGAATGACTCGCTTTTGCTGGCAACCCGCCAAATCATATACACTCGCTATTGCAGATTACAGGACACGGCTCATGCGAGAATGCTACTCGACCGCATGAAACCTTACGCCATCCGCATAAAAGACAAGCACCTTCTCATGAATCACCTGCGTATGGCATTTCTTCACGCACAGACACGCCAACCCGCAGAATGCGAGCGATGGATAAACGAGGCACGAAAATATGCATATATAAATCCTCAAAACTGGTATATCACGGCGGCTAACGCTTGTCTTGAATGTGGATTATATCCCCAAGCACTCATCTATGCGGATTCAGCATTGGTGAACTTGAAATATAAAGTGATAAGCTCTCCTCACTTAGTAAAAGCTATAGCATTAAGCCGTACGGGAAAGACCGCCGAAGCGGAGGAATGGACCCAACGATGCATTACCGATATCCGCCACTTTCAGGCGAAACACCAAATACACACGATCAGCTATCTGCAATATCAACTCTTCATGGAATACGCCGTCTCTCTCCGGAAACATGGAAAAAACAAAGAGGCACTATCCGTATTGGAGGAATTAGACAAAGTCTCATTCAATAATGTCGCCACGCCTCTCTTGAGGAACAAAGACAATATCGAGGAATATAAGGTGCGTGTGGCACGTATGTTGTCCGAATGCTATTATACGACCGGAAATCAATCGGAAGCCATCCAACAGGCAAACCGGGCTGACTCCCTACAATCCCATTATGCCCAAGAGCAAATGAACATACGCAGAAAGATGATCAGCGAAAGCCTACAAAACGAACTATTATCCACCCGCTTAAAAAGTCAGAAGGTGGAGGCGGAACAGGCACGGCTCATCCAGTATATCCTAACCGGAATCATTATTTTACTCATGGCTATCCTAACCGGAGGATATCTTTGGTGGAGAAATCATCGCCGTCGCCTACGCCAGTTATTCGATTTATTGATAAGCCATCATGCAGCTTGGTTGCTAATACACGATCCACTTCCGCTAATCTCCCGGCCACAAATAAAGTTACCAGATCATTCAGAGGCAAACACCGAGGTCACAACAAAAGCTGATAATCTCCTATATCAACGAATCCTATCAGTTATGAAAGAGCAAAAGCCTTTCTTAAATCCTAATCTCGACCTTGTGACCCTCTCCCGTCTAGTGGGTACTAACCGAACACAACTATCCACCACCCTCAATAAGCAGACGGGAATGAACTTTAGTCGTTGGCTGGCTGAATACAGGGTACACCACCTCCTTTCGCTCGTCGCCCTACGTCCCGACAGCGACATCACCGCACTAGCCTCCGAATCAGGCTTCACCTCCCGAACCTCCTTCTTCCGGCAGTTCCGGCAAGTCACCGGACTTACGCCCAACCAATACAGAAACGTACGAAAAGAGACCGGCAAATAATCTGTTAAAGTACCGGCCTTACCTTTGACGCAAGGTCTTTACGGCCCTTGGTGTACCAGATCGTTCGGATCAAGTTTCAATACGTTCGCATCTTTTCCCTTCCTTTGGTATACCAAATGGGACTGTCTATATTTGACCTCGCAAGTCCCTCTTATGCGGGTTACTTAAGACAGTACCAATATGGAAGAAAAGCAAAAGCCATCCCTAATCGAACGCAGGCTATATGCCCGTATCTTACAAATCATGGAGGATAAGAAGCCTTATCTCGATCCACAGTTCAATTTGTGCCAGTTGGCCAACCTCGCTTGCACGAACCGTACCCGGCTATCCTCCACCTTGAACAATCAGACGGGTATGAACTTCAGTCGCTGGCTAGCCAACTATCGGGTAAAGCATCTTATACAGGAGTTCTCCAAATGTCTCACACAGGAACCTAAGGAGCTATACAAGAAAGCAGGTTTTACCTCCCGTACCTCTTTTTATCGCCAGTTTAAGGAGGTGACGGGTAATACCCCCATTGAGTACTTCGCCAACCTATATTACGACAACGTAAATCATTCAACTAAATAAGTAGCGATATGAGACATCTTACACTTCTACTCTTATCCGTTTTTACTGTCTATCAAGCCAAAGCGGATATATTGATCCCCTTAGACAAATATCCTACGGGGGAAAAACGTTTCAACTTACAGATCAACGGAAGTCACGATACCAGTACCCCTTGGCTCTCCACCACGTCATTTGGCGTGGATGAAGATGGGCAGATGGGAAACCCGGAGAATTGGACTTCCGAACAAATCGACGAGGACAATCACTCGGTAAGTCACCGACTCATCATGAACAGTATTTCCCTGCGCCTCTCCTATCGTGTATGGGACAATCTCAGCCTGTGGGCAGGCATCGGTACCACCAACTTCACCCACGAGGAGACTTTCCGAGATGATGACGACCTAAGCAGTACCATCTTCAGCAAGAACATGGTACCCATCTACAGCGGAGGGTTAGGTTACGGCTATGCCTTTACCGACCGCTTTTTCATGTCTACCCAACCCGGCGTGCGCTATGCCAACAGCGATAACATGACCACCGAGGTGTATTACCAAGGCAAGACCATCCCCTTGCGAGACCTCAGCCTCAACCGCCGTTACCTAGAGTGGGCCGTGCCCGTGGTGGCCGGATACGCACTGGGCAATTTCGTGCTCTATGCCGGCATCCTCTACAAGGACTACACGATGAAAGACCGGTACGAGTTCACCAAGACATATGCCGGCGAGGACTATACCGTTCGTATCGACGAGACCTTCCACGCCCGTCACAAGCTGTACGCTTTGGCCGGGGTGAACTATTTCCTCGCTGACAACATCTCGCTCGGAGTAAACGGGAGCTTCGGCAAGAGGCAGTCCGTACAGTTACAATTCAATATCAGTTTCTAAACCTCTTAAACAGATATATACATGAGAACGACACTCAAAGCACAAGCTATACGGCTGATCGCCGTATTTTTGCTTATCACCGCCTCTACCACCACCGTCAAGGCACAGATCAGCCAACATCCCGAACTGTATAAGGTGAAAGAATTCCACAATTACGAATCAGACGGAGGTGCCTATTACTGCTTCACCGATGCACAATACTACCAAGGGAAGCTCTACGGGGTCTACATAAATAATAACGGACCTTCAGCCGTATGCCTCACGGCTTTCGAGGTGAACGGCGAGACCCAGACAATGAAGCAATCTACCATTGGTGAAACCAATAAAAAAGAGATCCGTCTCAATGAGTTCGGCGTATACCAAGATGCCGAGATCATCGTATACCGTAATCGCTTCTATGTGCTCTGGAAGAATAATACCAATGGCCAGATATGGATCGGCGAGGTGGATATGAAAAAGGGAGAATACAAGAAAACCCGTATGCTCGATGACGGGAAAACTTACGCCAACTTCGCCGCCACCATCTACCGTGACAAGATCTGCGTCATCCTACACCGCCGCACCAACAAGAAACTGCAAGTCTACCAATACGGCGACCCCGAGCTGAACAGCGGCTGGGACTGGTGCGGCACCGTGCGCAACGCCGGACACGATAATATCGAGCTAAAAGGCTCAACAGGCATATCAATGGAATACGATCCCGACGACCACTGGGACGCCACCTCGTGGTACGGCTACGACGACACCGAGAAAAAGAACGTGGAAAAACTCATCGTAGGCCGACTCAAGAGCGGTGCATTCGAGGCATTCAGCTACAGCGGCGAATATGGCAAGGATAACACATGGCCCTCCAAGTGGGAAGAATACGCACACCACGACATAGGCCGCTCGAAGACCTTCTCACTCAAGCTCATCCAAGCTGACATCGAAGGCTATGCGGCCGACAATACCAATGGCTACAAAGCGTCCTCAAATCCCCTAATCTTCAGCTACTGTTCCTATGATGGCAAAGGGACGGGTGAACACTTCCTAAAGAAATTCTACCCCGGCAGCAACAGCTTCGCCGCCGACGCACCCATCTACACTGATCTGCCCTACGGCTACACGGCCGTAGCCACCGCAGCAGATCCTACCACTGAGACAGCTCCCGGCGGAGGACTCTACTACAAGCAATATATCTATCTACTGCGGGGTAACCAGCAACCATACCACTGGTTCAAGCACTCCTACGTCGCCTCCATCCGATCTAACGAGATCGTGGAGAGACGTAGTTCTTTCAACGACGAGAAGGCCTTATTCGGCAACAGCGAGTTACGCAATCTCGTGCGCCTCGTCGGCATCATCGAAGGACCACCTCCAACGGTAGTGGATAATAACGAGTGGTTCGGCGACCTCGGCGTAGCCTCAAGCCTTGCCTTCACCATGGGATCGGGCACCAGCAACTCCGTGAGCCGACTCTATAAAAGTGATCTAAAATGCTCCTTCGGACCGCATACGGATAAACTCACGGCAGCATTCGGCGGCGGATACTCCTTCCAGAAACAACACGAGGAAGTAACAAGCCAGTCCGAGTCCATCACCGTTACCTTCGAAGCAAACGACACAGCAGACTACCGGGCCATCGCCCTCTACTCTGTACCCATTCTGACCCGTTGCGACCTAGAATACCTCTCCCCCACCCGGAGACAGAGTGTACGAATGCCCATATTCAGCTATACTTACATGACACGACAGAGTATCAAACAAGTAGAAGTGCCTCTCGACCTAGAGCCTTTCCGCATAGACAATCCAAGCAAACTTGGAGACTGGGAGGCCCGTGAGATCCTCACCATGACCGCCAGCGAGCCAAATGTCAGCAAGTCCGTCAACTTCAGCCTCAACTCCGAACGGATCGACATGACGCTGGAAACCAGCGGCACAATCTCCGACAGTCAGACCAAAGGTGCCATCAGCCTTATGGATTTGAAATTCCCCTTCTTTCAACTGGAGAACCAAAGTTCTTGGGAATGGACAGACCAGACCACGGCGACAACCTCGCAGGGTATCAGCGCATCCTATTCGAAGATACGACGCACGGACAAGCACGTCAGGCCGGAAGAGACAGCCGAGTCCTTCTCATCCACCCTCTATCTGCTCACTGCCGAGAAGTCGAACACGCTCCGTGACCAGTACTACCCCAAGCTACTCGAACGGAAGATTAGCTTCGGCACCGACACCTTTCCCTTCATGGTAAACAGCGACAAACCCTTCGTATTGGCGTGGGACATCAACAACATCACCTATGTACGAGGTGACGTGAGCATCACCGGAAATGAGGTGGTAACGGCCGACGAGCCCCTATCTATCCGCTTTCTCAACGGCATGCTTACGGTAGACTGCCTGCCGGGAGCCACCGTCAACGTCTACAGCATGAACGGCACGTTGGCTGGTCACCAGCAAGCGGTATCCGGAAAAGCAATCTTCAGCCTGCCCGGACACCTGTACACCGTGGAGGTCGTGACCGAACGTTACCGGAAAGTACAGAAAGTAGTGAGATAATACAGTTAGAAGCCATGAAGACAAACCTCCTCCAGAGAAAACGCCTCCTAACGGAAGAATCGAATCGCTGTTATCTGTGCGATGCCCCTGTCTGCACGAAGGCATGCAAGCCCGGACTAGATCCGGGCCGCTTGCTGCGGGCCTGTAAAATGGACAACCTAGCGGGAGCTATCCTCCGGGCCTACCGGATGGAAGCCTGCAAGGATTGCGACGGGCATCCTTGCGAGAAGGCCTGCCTCCGCGGACGAACCGACCGGGCGATATCCATCACCCAGATCGTACGGCAATTACAAGATATGCCAAACCCGACGGATAGTTCTCCCCTCACTTCGTCTCCGGACTTGGCGATCGACTTTTGTGGTGTCCGCTGCGCCAACCCCTTTATACTGGCCTCCTCGCCCGTAGCCCATAATTACGAGATGTGCGTCCGGGCCCTCGAAGCCGGTTGGGCCGGTATCTGCTTCAAGACGATATCATTCTATCCGAGCCATGAGGTATCCCCCCGCTTCGACCAAATGGAGGTGGATGGCGTGCCTTTCATCGGATTCAAGAACATGGAACAATTGTCGGAAGCCTCTGTCGAAGAGAATTTCGATACTCTCTATCGCCTCAAGCAACGCTATCCTGACAAATTAATCATCTCCTCCATTATGGGACGGACAGACGATGAGTGGACACGGCTTGCCCAATATTCCACGCAGGCTGGGGCCGATATCATTGAGTGCAACTTCTCTTGCCCACAAATGACGCAAGAAGGGATGGGCAGCGACGTAGGACAAAGCCCGGAACTGGTACGCCGGTTCACCGCCGCCACACGCCGGGGTACCCATCTGCCGATACTAGCGAAGATGACACCGAATATCGGGCAGATGACACCCGTGGCGCTCGCCGCCCACGAAGGAGGAGCCACCGGGATAGCCGCCATCAACACCATCAAATGTATCACCCGTATCGATGAGAAAGCACTTACGGCCCGGCCCGTTGTCTGCGGACTGAGCAGCGTGTCCGGCTATTCGGGGAAAGCCGTGCGCCCTATCGCTCTCCGGTTCATACATGAGCTGGCGAGCGATCCTTCTGCCGGCAAGATGCCTATCAGCGGGATAGGCGGTATAGAGACTTGGCGGGATGCCCTCGATTTCCTGCTACTAGGCTGCACGAACCTACAGATATGTACCGCCGTGATGCAATACGGCTTCCGGATCATCGACGATCTATGCGAAGGGTTACGACTGTTCATGCAAGAGAACGGATATAAAACCCTATCCGACCTCATAGGTATCGCTTTACCGAACATCGTACCCCCCGAGAAACTGGAACGTACGCAGATACACCGCCCGACAGTAGATAACAGCCTATGCCTCGGCTGCGGACGCTGTTTCGTTTCCTGTAACGACGGTGGACATCAAGCTATCCGTTTCACCTCTATGCGCAAACCGGTGATAGACGAGCAAAAATGTGTCGGCTGCCATCTTTGCGCATTAGTATGCCCAACCTTCGCCATACATTGACAGGATGAGGATCGAGACGGGACACCTTATTCTACTATCCATACTTCTTCTGTGCCCGCTAGTCCATTCAGACCTGCGGGCACAAAAGAAGACACCCGTCACACGAGCCGACTCCATCATGCGGCAGGTAATCCATCAAGCCCCCATCTACGAGCACGTCCTCGAGAGCTATGAAGCGGAGACCTACGTGAAAGGCCGTACGCACGTTCCCCGGAAGAACAAGCTGCTACGATACGCCTATCTGGTCTTCCCGATAGAGCGTCATCCCCGCGATGCCTTCTTCGAGATGAGTGGCCTCACCCGCTACGACGCTCCCAACCATTATCGCAACGAGATTGTAGCCATCAACAGCAGCCATCTCGCCGCCGGAAGGCATTACAAGGAGATAGCCTCGTTCGTCAACTTGAACGTCTACTCCCCCACGATCTACAATAAGGGAATGATCATGCCACTCTCGCCCGATGCTTTCAAATATTACACGTTTCGGCAGGAAGGCACGGACACGATCTCCGGCATCCCTGTGTATAACATCCGTTTCACCCCTCGCCAATGGAGCCAGAAACTACTATCCGGAAACCTGTACGTAACCGACGAACTCTGGACCATCGACCGTATCGAGATACAAGGGCACTCCTCTTTCTCCGAGTTCAACCTAAGCATACGTTTCAACCGTGACGAGAAGCATTTCATCCTCCCGGAAGAGGCTGACCTGCAAGTCTGCTACCATGCCCTAGGCAACCGGATAGAGAGCGACATCCACGCCGCTTTCCGCTATAAATCGATCTCTTGGGTAGAGGAAGACCATGAGAGCAGGAAATTATACTCGCTCGATCAAACCCAATACTATACGATCACCTCCGACACACTCTCCTTTACCCAAGACAGCACTTATTGGAACAGCCGGAGGGACAAGCCGCTCACTACCGACGAGAAAGCCTTGTACACCACCGGAACGAACGTGGTGAGGACGGAAGCGGACAGCAGCGCTCTCACTCGCTACCTCCAACTCGGCGAGCGGCTCACCAGCACGGTCAACAGGGATTACAAGAGTACTCGTGTGAAGTATTCCGGCCTTCTCAACCCGTTCCAGCTATCTTTCGGAAGCAACGGGATCACCTATAAGCAAGAAGCACGTATCAGTAAGACATTCGAGCATGACCGTCAGCTACGCTTCCACCCCGAGATCGGTTTCCTATTCAAGGAGAAAGAGCTACGCCTACGGCTAACAACCGACTGGGAGTATCACCCCGAGCGTCAAGGCATCCTCAACCTCACGATAGCCAATGACAACCAAAGCTATTCCTCCGAAGTGATCCACCAGATCAACGAGATCCTAAAAGATACCCCAATCCGTTTCGACGATCTCAACTTGAAGTATTTCCAGCACTACTATGCCAAGCTGATGAACCAGATAGAACTGATGAACGGCTTCCGGCTCTCGGCCGGACTCGCATACCACCATCGTACGCCCGTGAAAAAGAGCAAGGATACCGGATTGGATATTAAGGATCATAATGAGTTCACCCCGGTTATCGGCCTTACCTACACGCCCCGGCAATATTACTGGATGGACGGCTACCGGAAAGAGTACCTGCATTCCCATTACCCGACCTTCCGGATCGAGCTGGCACGAAGCATACCGGACCTGCTCGGCTGTACGGGAAATTATTGGCGGATGGAGGCCGGCATGAACCAGACCGTACGGCTGGGCTTATCCGAACGACTGAGTTACAATCTAAGCGGTGGACTCTTTTTTAACCAGCATAACATGTACTTCGCCGATTTCAGCTATTTCGCCAAACGTTATTTCCCCGAGCCTTGGGGCGACCGGTTTGGCGGGATCTTTCATAATCTAGGTGGGGATTGGTGCAATGCCTCCGACAAATATATTCAAGGGCACCTCATGTACGAGAGCCCATTCATTCTATTGCGATTCCTCAAGCCCAATCCCAAGGCGCATAAATACCTCGTGTCCGAACGTTTCTACCTCAGCCAGCTATGGACTCCCGTATTGCCGAATTACAGCGAGCTCGGGTATGGTATCGGTAGCGACCTTTTTCATATAGCGCTTTTCCTAGGCTTCGAGAAGTTCAAGTATCAAAGCGTCGGATTGAAGTTCGCGCTTGAGTTATTCAGATAATTATAAACAAGTATAGATATGAACAAGAGAAACACTATTAAACAACTTCTTCACCGCGGATGCCTACTTATGGGTATCAGCGCAATAACAAGTTCGGCCTTCGCATGGGATTTCGCCGAGCATCGTAAGATCGGCGACCGTGCCATGAGCCTTCTCCCACGTTATCTGGTGGAAAATGGGATCTTCCCCAACGAGGCCGTCGCTGATAGCGCCTTGCTGCAGATCCTCAACATGTCGCATATGCCCGGCTCGAACGCCTACGCCATGAATGAGCTGACGCAGTTGCCGAATATCGTGACCTACGGTACGCTTTGCGGATTGGCCGGCGACCATGTGGAAAATCCCATGCTCTTGGAGACAGGCCTGCAGACCCATTTCTCCAAGACGAACCGTACGCTGGCTTTGGAGACACAAGCCATGAACGAGTTCCTCACCGGAGCCAACAGCAAGGAGTTGCTCGACATCAATCTGGCTTACGGTATCCTAGCAATCAAGGACCTCTCCCACTTCTACGCCTATGGCAAGGGATTGAACGAGCATCTGAAGATGATCGACCCCGAGCTGATCCGCCGCCTTCAACGCCCCTCGGAAGTAAACAAGGTCTTCGATAAATTAAATCAGTTGCCCTCCATGAGCAAGTATTTCTGCATCCACATCTTCGCCATCTATCTAGCACAAGAGGCAGGCAAAGAGATGTGTAAAGGAGATACGCGAATGGCGAGCAACCTTATGTTCTACGCCACGATGTACGAGGCTTTCGCCGAGCATTTCCTACAAGACTCCTTCGCCTCCGGACACCAAATGGTACGTAGGGGCTTCTCCGCCTCCGCCGTATCCAACAATAAGAGCCTGCACGATTTCTACAATACCATCCCCGTACAGACCGCTAACCTAAAAGGCGAGACATGGAGTGCTTACGGCGATAAACGTCTGAACCAAAACATGATGGAGTACAACGAGGCCGATGATTACCGGCATATCCGGGTAACGGAGAAACATCCTTATTCCTTGGAGAAAGGCGATAGCTACGAGCGGGAGACGAAGGTATTCTACCAAGTCGTGACCGCCACCTGCGAGTCTATCGTAGAAGTCTGGAAAGCCTACCAGAATGCCTTGGAAGGATCAGACGAGAATATCTTGAACGAGATCCCTTCCGAACGAGACGACCTACCTCAGTTCGTCTACGATCGTTTCCCGGTAATCAAGGATTTCCCGATCCCCTTCGGGACGAATTTGGATGACGTCCCCTTGGAAGCTTCCGTCGCCGACCGCAAGGATGAGCTACAGCTGATCGTACAAGAGCCTTTTACCCGCAACTTTATCCGGTCGAGGGTAGCCAACTCCTTCATGTTCCTGATCGGCACGCCGATCCATAGCAACCGGGATGGTGTCATGACGTATGGCGGTCGCTTGAACGTCAGCATGATCAATTGGCATAAGTTCGGGAAAGGGAAAGGCATGATCATGGAGCTGGGCGACATCGCTCATTGGGTATCCCCTACGATCTCCGGTTATTATATGCACGCCCCTTCCTCCTCCTACACGATCAAGAACTGGAACGTGAAGGCGGGCGCCAATTATAACATGGATATATTCGTTTCCCCGAAACGTTTCCTCGGTCTGTATAGTTATTTCGAGATGGGTATAGACCGCCGTAATGACGAGACCCGTTTCTTGGTAGCTCCCTCGGTCGGTATCCAGCTAGGTTCCCTGATCGGTGTCCATAATTTCAATATGCCGGGATGGTTACGCATCCCGTTGGGAATTATCCTCCCCTTGAAATTCGCCGTCACTTGCAATAAGGTGGCCGGCCGTCCCGTAGAATGGATCAGCAATATGGAGGTGGATATATTGTTCTAGGAAACACCTTGATTCATGCCTATACAGGTAAGAGACCACACAGATATCGGCGTAACCCCTTACCTGTATAGGCACTGGGCCACGCCGATACTCGCGTAGTGTCATACGTATATACGTGTGATCTCATCGATTTCGCCGAACCCGATCAAGGCGTTAAACAGACGGATCCGGGTATACTTAGGCAGATCCTCTACCGGGATATCCCCGGCCTGTACCAAGCCTTTATCCAATAAGTAAGCACGCATCGTACCACATAACAAAGGGCGTGCGGGAGTGATCCAAGAGGTGCCATTCCAAAGGGCGACATTGCAAATGGAAGTATCGGTCAGCAAACCGTCACGGATGATCAGGATATCGTCATGTCCCCCTCGTTGGGCGAATAAATCATTTAAGCATTGGCGATCCGTACTCTTATAGGAATAATCGATCTCATCGCATGTAACCAATCGCAAGGAATGAACCGGACGCATACGGTAAGGAACGTATTCTACCTGTAAGACCTCGCGGGTATATTCCACCCGGCATTTGGTACGTTCTTGATGAGGCCCCGGATGAATATAACCTGCGAGATCAATTTCTTCTCTCGCTCCGAATAGCTCCCTGCGGGTACGGTTCATCCGGGCATTATGGTACGGAAGGTTATGTATCCGTCCCTTCTCGATACGGATCGTCTCCACAAACGGACTCCCTGATAAGGTCTCAATAGATGGGCACATATACTTTTTGTTTCATTTCGTTATACTCCGATCTCACATCACTTTTAGAGGTGATTCCCCCACCGCTCTTGAAAACAAACGAATGGGGAGAGACTTGTTCCATAAAACGGATCATCACGGCGCTGTCTAAATCTTGGCCGTCAAAATACCCCATCACCCCCGTATAGAAGCCCCGCTCATAGGTTTCCGCCTCGGCGATGATCTCCAAGGTCTTTTTCTTGGGAGCGCCCGTGATGGAGCCGGCAGGCAAGAGGCTGAACAAAATCTCCCCGACATGGCCGTTCCATCCTTCCGGCAACCGGCCTCTTATCTCAGAGCTGACCTGCAACAAACTTCCGTTATGCGTACGCAGTTCATCGATATAACGATACCGGGGAACACAAACCTCGGAGGCTACGATACTCAAGTCATTCCGGATCAAGTCCACGATCGTGGCATGCTCCGCTGCTTCCTTGGGATCATCGAGGATACGTCTCCGGGCATCGGGCAGCGTAGCGTCAATCGTACCTTTCATGGGATACGAATAGATGAGACCATCCCGCGTCCGCACGAATATCTCGGGCGAGAATACCACGAAACGATCCCGCATCCAAAGCTTATACATCGCCTTGGAATGGTAAAAGATATCTTTCAAGGAGAGGTTCGTATATACCGGAGTAGCGCATGTCAAGTTTACCAAATAAGAATTACCCGCATGGATATGCCGGGAAACGGTCTCGAATGAATGGACATACTCCTCGAAAGAAACATACGAGGGCTGCCATTCAACAGGTTCTCCGGATATAAGATGAGAGGAATCCCGCAAGTTACATTCGTGATTTGTATTCGTAAAGCCGTTCAAATCGTACAATAACTCGGAGGGAGCGATCTCTTCCGGACTCTCCACATAGATCCGCTCTCGTTTATAATCAATGATAAAAAGAAAAGGCCGTCCCGCTTTCCCCATTTCGTTCATGCGGAAGACGGCCTCTTCTTGCGTGTATTCGGTCATTATACTAAAAATCGTTCTGTCAAACCACCAAACGCATCGATACGGCGATCCCGGAAGAAAGGCCACCAACGACGCACGTTCTCACTACGGGTCTTGTCGATCTCTATCACACGTACCTCCTCTTCGTCATTCGGGAATACGGTTAATAGCTCACCTTGGGGACCGGCCGCAAAACTGTTTCCCCAAAACCGGATACCGCCCGTTTGCCCCGAAGGGTCCGGCTCATGCCCGGTACGATTTACGGAAATGACCGGGAGTCCGTTCGCCACGGCATGTCCCCGCTGTATGGTCACCCACGCACCCAGCTGACGGTCCTTCTCTTCCTGCGTATCGCTACTTTCCCAGCCGATAGCGGTCGGATAGATCAACATCTCGGCGCCACGCATAGCCATCAAACGGGCTGCTTCCGGATACCATTGATCCCAGCAAACCAACACACCAAGACGCCCCACAGAGGTATCGATAGGCTCAAAGCCTAAATCACCGGGGGTAAAATAGAATTTCTCGTAATAAGCGGGGTCATCCGGGATATGCATCTTGCGGTATTTCCCGGCGATCGTACCGTCTTTCTCCAAGACGACGGCCGTGTTATGGTACAGGCCCGGGGCACGCTTCTCGAAAAGGGAAAGCACCAAGACGATACCCAATTCTTTCGCCAAGGCACCGAAGGTTTCCGTCGATGGGCCGGGGATCGTCTCTGCCAAGTCAAACATGCTCGTATCTTCCGTCTGGCAGAAATACAGGCCGTTATGCAGTTCTTGCAAGACGACCAATTCCGCTCCCTCCCGGGCAGCCTTACGGATATTTACCTTTAGCTTCTCTATATTCGCCGCTCTGTCAGCGGTATTCTTTTGTTGTATTAATCCTACTTTCATATTTAATTGGTTGTAGTTATTATTCGATAAAGCTTTCCGGATATTGCATCGTCACGCAATGCAGGGAACCGTGTTGCTTGATAAGCGGAAGGCAATTGATACCCACGATCTCACGGTCCGGGAACGCTTCCCGCAAAGCCGCTTTAGCGATCTCATCTTTCGGTGAGTCATAGAACGGAACCAATACGGCCCCATTCATGATCAGGAAATTAGCGTAGGTAGCGGGCAAGCACTCCCCTTCCCATTCCACCTTATCGGCCATCGGAAGTGGAATCAGACGATAAGGCTCCCCATTCGCCCTAGTAAACTCCTTGATCTCCTCCTCCATCGCCTTCAATTCCTCATAATGCTCGTCTTCCTCATCCTCGCAACGGACATAAGCGATCGTATCCTCGCTACAGAAACGGGCGAGCGTATCCACGTGGCTATCCGTATCGTCTCCGGCTAAATAACCGCTGGTAATCCAAAGGATACGATCCAAGCCAAATACGTCTTTCAAATAACGTTCCAATTCCTCCTGTTGCAAATACTCATTACGGTTTACGGATGCCAGACACTCAACGGTAGTCATCAACGTACCTTTCCCATCCGATTCGATACTACCGCCTTCCAGCACGAAAGGTTGCATATTAGCGGGCACCACCTCACCGGAGAAGGTCTTCATATGACAAAGGTTACGGGTAATCAGATTATCATGATTGGCGGCGAACTTCATTCCCCAGCCATTGAACACGAAATCATAAAGCATGGGCGTTCCCTCATCGAAGACGGAAATTCCCCCGTGATCCCGTGCCCACGTATCGTTCGTATCCATCTCACGGAAAATGACACGGTCGTAATCAACCTCACCCAATTGTTCACGTACGGCGGTCTCGTCCGGACAGACAATCAATAACTTCTCTCGCTTGATCACTTCCTTGGCGATAGCCACGAAGCAAGGAATCACCTCGTCCAATATCGGGGCCCAATCCGTATTCTCATGCGGCCACGTAAGCTGCACGGCACTTTGCGGATACCATTCCGCAGGTAATATCACGTTATGTTCCATATTTGAATTGTTTAAATTGTTTCACAAGCACGATCGCCGTCACGATCGCCGCCACCGTATCGGCGATAGGCATACTGATCCAGACACCGAGAGTTCCGAATAACGGGGGGAGGAGGATTAAACAGGGTATCAAGAAAAGCATCTGCCGGGTCAAGGAGAGAAAGATCGCTTTCTTAGACATGCCGATGGAAAGGAAGAAGTTAGTCGCCACCATCTGGAAGCCCACGATCGGGAATACGGCGAAGACGATATGCAGGCCATAAGAGGCGGCACTGATCAACTCCCCGTCACTCGTAAACATACGGACGATCCACGACGGCACCAACTGGCAAAGCAAGAACCCCAGCGTAGCCACTCCTACCGCCCAGCGCATCGTCAGCCGGGTCACGTCCGTCACCCGGGAATAGAGTCGGGCACCATAATTATAACCGGCTATCGGTTGCATACCCTGATTAAATCCCATGATGATCATCACGAAAAGAAAAGCGATACGGTTCACGATACCATAAGCGCCAATCGCCATATCTCCCCCATGCTCTTTCAATCCCCGGTTGATAAGGATCACGATCAAGCAGGAACAAAGGTTCATCAAGAACGGAGATAAACCGATCGACAAGATACCTTTCACGATCTCCGAGCGCAGCCTATAAATACCTTTCTTGAAATGAAGGAGTTGCTTCGGTCTCGAGAAATGGATCAACTGTCCGGTAAGCGAGATTACCTGCGAGATCACCGTCGCCCAAGCCGACCCCTTTATACCCCATCCAAACCCAAAGATAAACAACGGATTCAAGGCGCAATTGATAACGACCGACGCCAACGTAGCATACATCGCCATCTTCGGGAACCCAGAGGAGCGCAAGACCGCATTTAATCCCAGATACATATGCGTAACCACATTGCCATACAGAATAATCCGCATATAATCACGGGCATATGAGATCGTGTTCTCACTAGCACCGAAAAAGTACAGCACGGGATCAAGCAAGAACAAGAAAGCGATCGTGAAAGCGACGCCCAGAACCACATTCAAGATCAACACATTCCCCAATACCTTATTCGCCCCCTCATAATCTTTCTGCCCCAGCTTCACGGCAACCAACGTAGAGGCACCGACTCCCACCAACGAACCGAAGGCGGCCGCCAAGTTCATCAACGGAAAGGTCAAGGCTAGGCCGGAAATCGCTAACGCCCCCACTCCATGGCCAATAAAAATACTATCGGCCATATTATATAAAGAAGAAGCTGTCATAGCGATAATCGCAGGAATCGCATATTGCGTAAGTAATTTACCGATAGGCTCGGTCCCTAATACCAATGGAGAATTTTGTTTTGCCATGCCGCAAAGATACGGATATTTCGATTTATTTTCCTACTTTTGTAAGGTATAACCTTATGAATCTAATCAAATGGAAACAGAGAAACAGTTGATATCCCATTTATACCAAAACAAAGAAAATGGAAAATGGATAATACAAACCAACGATGAACATCAAAGGGGTGTTGCAGAAATGGCAACCTCCTTTTCTGGACTGTTCGGACTTCCATCTTGGGGGCATACGCTTGGAATGCTTCACGACAAAGGAAAAGAGCGTGATGCATTTCAGCAATATATCCGTACGACAAGCGGTCTACCTGTGACTGACGAAAAATCGTATGGAGAGCATCATCATGCGTTTGTAGGTGGAATATTGGTAACGAACCTTATGGGGAAGAGTGTATTCAATCTTCTTGCCAACCAGATAATCTCTCATCATACAGGCCTACATGATTATGTAGATGCGGAGAGCGTCATAGAGAAAAGGCAACTTCCCGAAGAGATAAACAAAGGGGACATAGCTCTGAATATACCCCAGTTGAGAAAAGAACTTCTTGAATCTCCTTTTTCTAAACTTAAGGTGGACATGAAGCATTTTCATCACCTTTCCCGCATGCTTTTTTCCTGTCTTGTGGATGCCGACAGACTCAATACAGAGCAATTTATGGATGTAGAATCGTGGGAAAAACGGGGATGCTCGTCTACACTCACTGACTTATTGCCAAAATTGGAGGCGCATTTACGTGAACTGCAATTGTATGCACCCGATACAGAAGTGAACCACATTCGCAAGAAAGTACAGGAACGATGCCGTAAAGCTTCTTCTGAAGAGAAAGGATTCTATAGCCTTACGGTACCAACGGGAGGCGGCAAGACTCTTTCATCGTTGTTGTGGGCCATGAAGCATGCTGTAAATCACGGTATGAATCGTATTATCATTGCCATCCCATACACTAGTATTATTGTGCAGACGGCAGGCCTCTTGAAAGAAATCTTCGGCGAAGAGCACGTACTGGAGCATCATAGTAACTTTAATCCTGATGAGATAAAGAATGAAGAGGTACGTGAGAAGGCAAAGCTAGCCACGGAAAACTGGGATTATCCGATTATCGTTACGACCAATGTTCAGCTGTTTGAGTCAATGTTTAGCAACAAACCGTCCGATTGCCGTAAATTGCACAATATCGTGAATTCAGTTCTTATTTTGGATGAAGCGCAGACATTGCCGACTGATTTCTTACAACCGATAGTGGATGCACTTAAAGCATATCAGAAAATATTCGGAGTGTCGGTACTGTTTACCACTGCCAGTCAGCCGGTACTTAGCGGACTGATAGAAGGAACTAATCCTAAGGCCAATTTTGAGGGAATAGACCGTATTATTGAAATCATACCGAATGAGTTTGCTTTGCATGACAAGCTTCGTCGTGTGAAGTTAGTAATAGACAACACAGGAAAGACATACGATGAGATTGCCGCCGAAGTTGCTATATATAATAAAGTATTATGTATCGTAAATACCCGAAAGGATGCCAAGGAACTGTATGACCGTTTACCTAATGAAGGAATAAAGCTCCATCTATCGAGAATGATGTGTCCCGCCCATATCAGTGAAACCATACGGAAGGTCAAGGCATTGCTGAAAGATAAATCACATCCGATTGTCAGAGTGATAGCTACCCAGCTTGTAGAGGCAGGGGTGGATATAGATTTCCCTGTTGTATTTCGACAGGAATCAGGTCTTGACTCTATTTTACAGGCAGCGGGGCGTTGTAACCGTGAAGGAAGAAATACTGTTGGTACCACATTTGTGTTCAGTCTCGCCGCAGAGAAACGTATTCCATTTGGGGCAATGAAGGCTGCAAACAATGCACGATTGAATTTGCCTGCAAATAGTGATTGGTTTGACCCTTCTACGATGACAGAGTATTTTTATCAGTTGTATTGCAGGAAAAACACGTTTGACGATAAGGATATGAAACATTATCTTTATAATCCTATTCGAAAATAACATGAATGAAAATTTAACGGGACACCAGTGAGTGGATATATATAATGAAACAAAGTAAATATAAATATATTGCACATTCTGAAAATAGTAATGGTGCAGAGCAGTCAATGAAGCAACATAGTGAAAGTGTCGCAGAATTGATGAGGTCTTTTGCTTTGGCGGATGATTTTGCCGAGATATATTCGTATTGTGGCTTGCTGCATGATATTGGCAAATACAGCAAGGGATTTCAAAATTATATAAGATCAAGAGAAGAAAAGGAACCTCATGCAAAATGGGGGGCTTATATAGCTCTAATGAATAAACTTGTCAATATTGCATTTCCTGTAATAGGACATCATGCAGGACTTCCCAATAGAGATGCTATGGTTGAAACATTAGGACTATGTGCGAAAGATGAAAACAGGTGGAAGAATATCCAGCAGGCTATGGAAGAAGATGATTTCATTATATCAATGTGTGACAATAGTTCATTTAATAAAATAGGAAATGTTTTTCAAAAGGAACTATTTGTACGATTGCTTTATAGCGCACTTGTTGATGCGGATAGTCTTGATACGGAGCGACATTTCCAAAAAGAACAGTATGATGCACGTTCATGCAAAATTCTTGATGTGGATGCGCTCTTGGCAGCCTTGAACAAGCGGTTCGATTCTTTCAAACAGGTTACTCCTCTGAACGAGTTGAGGACAAATGTAAGGCTTTATGCCCAAAGTCTTGCAAATGCAGACCAAGGGTGTTTCTCCATGACATTGCCAACGGGAATGGGAAAAACTTTGACCAGCCTAAACTGGGCTCTCTATCATGCTGAAGCACATCCTAACATCAAACGAATAGTGATTGTTCTGCCATTCATCAGCATCATTGATCAGACTGCAAATGAACTTAAAACCATATTCAAAGATTATGATGTGATACTTGAACATCATTCAAATGTGAACTATGAAGAAGCCGATGAAGAAGAAAGCTATTGCAAAGATTCCAAATATTTGGCAACAGAAAACTGGGATTATCCTATAGTAATCACTACTGCAGTTCAATTTTTTGAGTCTCTATTCTCTAATCAACGTTCCAAATGCCGCAAGTTACACAATCTGCAAGATTCAATTGTGATCTTCGATGAGATTCAAACATTGCCAGTAAACCTTGCCGAATGTACAATGAAGATGCTGAATGACTTGTTGCATCTTTGCCGATGTAGTTTTTTGTTTTGTACTGCCACACAACCTAATTTCCAGACGAGAAAGGACTTCTGCGGAATAGATCATATTACACCGCTTGTCGAGAATCCTGCATCTGTCTTTGCTTCCACCAAACGAGTCAAGTACATCTCCATTGATGATTACAAAGCCCAATCGTTCGAAAGCATTGCAGATTGCGTGGTGGAACAAAATGGCTCAGTACTCATTGTATGTAATACAAAGAAAAAGGCAATGGCTTTGTTTGAGTGCTTGAAAACAAGAAGCGAGATACCAGTACTCCATCTTTCGACCAATATGTGCCAAGCGCATAGAATAGAGATCATCAAAAGGGTTCGGATAAAATTGAAAGAAGGAGAAAAGCTTATTCTGTGTTCTACTCAACTTATTGAGGTTGGAGTTGATATGGATTTCCCTGTGGTATTCAGAGAACTGGCACCTTTGGAATCAATCATTCAATCGGCAGGCCGCTGCAATAGAGAGGGTAACCTGAAAGAAGGTCAAGTCTATTTGTTCCAATTAGAGGATCAAGGTCAGCCTTCACGTCAATATATAGCATTTGCACAATTTGCACAGTTATGTTATCGAGGTAATGAAGACAGATTGTCAGATGCAGATTTCTATACGGATTATTATACAAATATCATAAAAAATTATTCATTAAAGGACAATGTGACTCCAAAGCGAGAAAAGCTGATGTTTCAGGACGTAGCAGATATGTACCATATTATAAATAGTAATACAACAACATTATTTATTTATCAATATGATAATGAGAGCAAACACTTGTACAACGAAATAAAGGATAAAGAATATCTAAGTCGAAAAGATTATCAGAAGATTGCTCAGTATTGCGTTCAAGTTTATGAATGGTTTACAAAAGCTAATGCTAACAAAATTAGCGAGATATCAAATGGAGTTAAAATTTGGTTTGGGGCATATTCTAAAGAAATAGGATTAAGTAACGAAGATGAAATTTACTATATATGATTGACACAAATTCTGTAAAAGTAAGGGTAAAGGGTGAATACGCCTGTTTTACCCAGCCTGCTCTGAAAGTAGAGCGAATGACTTATCCCTGTATGACACCCTCTGCTGCAAGAGGTGTGCTGGAGTGTATCCTATGGAAACCAGAGTTTCAATGGGTGGTAAAGAGCATCAAGATATTGAAGCCCATTGTTTTCTCTTCTTTTAAGAGGAATGAACTTAACTATATACAAAGTGGCAGACCAATTGATATTTCCAACTCTGGGAATCGAGCTCAAAGAAATAGTATTGTACTACGTGATGTTGAATACATCATAGAAGCAAATATCTATATGTCCGAAGCAAATATCCAGAAGGTGAAGAACAGAGACAAAAGCGAAGGCGGAAAGTCCTGTGAACCAATAGTGAAATATCGAAATATGTTTCTACGACGTTTGAATAAGGGTCAATGTTGGCATCAGCCATATCTGGGAACACGTGAATTCTCATGCGAATTCTTTCCAGTTACGCAAGAGGATGAAGACCGAGCAAACGAGCTGAATCTGACATACCCGATAGGTAGCATGTTATTTGATATCTGGTATGACAGAGACCATAATACTAAACCTATCTACATGCAGGAAGCTGTTGTTCAGAATAGTACATTAATTTGTCCTAGTGAACTTAATGAACAGATGCTTTCCACTTCTCATTTGCGTGCAAAACAAGGAGAGTTTGTAAATAGCATATTGTTCGAATTTAGCAAAAAGGAAGATTAGTATGATTGCAGAATTAGTTGAACTTGGGAAAAGAATCCGAAAAGGGCATGATGCATTGAAAGAAGAAAAATGCAGTTGGTATATTGTTATAAATAAATATGGAACCTTTTTGGGTCTAACTCCTTGTGATGTCACTATAGAGGCAGAAAAACTGCCAGCAAAAAAGGGAAGAGCACGATTATTATTAGATAAACCGGAAGAGACTTTAGGATTTAAAGGTTCTAAGGATAAGTATGAAAAGTATCTCGCAAAGTTGGAAGACTATAAAGAAGTTCAAGAACTCTCTCCTATTTTTTCTTTTTACAATAAACCTGAAGAGATTGAAAAGGCCCTAAAAGCATTTTCGAATTTGTCCCCTGCTAAGCAAAAGGGTAATATGACTTTTATGATCGATTCAACTCTTCTGGTTTCTCTTGAATGCGTTAAAGATGCAGTAAAGAAAAAGTACGAAGATACCTTATGTTCAAAAAAACAAGAAAATCTGTGCGCTGTTTGTGGCACAAATACATATCCTATTCTTGATGAGTCTCATGGATCGGTTAAGTTGCCCAAAGGACAAACATCAGGTAGTATGTTGGTCTCATACAATAATAATGCCTTTGAATCATACAATCTCAAAGGTAATTTGAATTCTGGCATATGTACCAATTGTGCAAGAAACTATATTGAAGGGCTTCAATACCTCGTTGGGAATGGACATGAAATAACAACAGAAAAAGGAGAAAAAATATTTAGGTTTTCAAATCGACAAAAAATAAGTGATGATACTATTGCCTTGTTTTGGACAAAAGAACCAAATGAAGATATTGATCCTTTCTCAGATATCTGTCAGCCTACCGAAGAAAGAGTAAGAAAACTCTTCTCATCAATAGCAACAGGAGAGTATCAAAGAGTCAATACCGAAGTTGAGAACTATTTCTATAGTTGTACCATATCCTCTGCTGCTGCACGTATTGCTGTAAGGGATTGGATGGCGATAAGTGTTTCTCAGTATCAAAAGAACCTGAAGCAATGGTTCGATGATATCGAAACAGTTAAAGATGGCGAAATATCCTATCCGGGAATAAACAGCATTCTAAACAGTTGCATCAAAAAGAAAACGAAGCAGACACAGAGTGATGCAAAAGCCAAAGCAAGGATAGGAGCTATCCTATGGCATGCAGCATTGACTAATACATCTTTGCCTCTAATGATTCTGCAAAGTGTTCTCGATCAAATTGAACACGAAAAGACGACAAAATTTAACAAAACATTCAGCGTTGAGAAATCAACAGTTATCCGATTGGTATTAAATAGGAACATTAAAAATACATATTATATGAATAAAGAACTAGACGAACAAAATGAAAGCAAAGCATATCTTTGCGGACGCTTATTTGCTTTTATTTGCAAATTACAGTTCAAGGCCCAAGGTGAAGTCAATAGCTCCATTAAGGACAGATTCTTCGCCTCAGCATCTAAAACGCCAAGCAGGGTGATGGGTATATTGTTGACTCAATATGTCCCTGTATATCAGAAAAAGACTAAGGGAGCATATAGTAAATCCATCACGGAGATAGCAGTACGCATTGGCAATTTTCCAGATAAACTCACCCTCACTCAACGAGGAGAATTCGCTTTGGGCTATTACTACCAATATGCCGTCAAGCAAAACGAGAATAACAATAATAATAATTAACAATAAAAACAGATATAATTATGACAACAATTAAGAATCGTTATGATTTTGTTTTCCTCTTTGATGTAAAAGATGGAAATCCTAATGGTGACCCCGATTTTGACAACATGCCTCGTACTGATGAGGAAACCAATCATGGATTAGTAACAGATGTATGCATCAAGCGTAAGATTCGTAATTATGTGCAGTTACTCAAAGGTCTTAAATCTCCTTATGATATTTTCATTCGAGAGGGTAATGTTTTGAATACCATAATTGATGGAAAAAGAGCAGAAACCGATAAGAAAGAAGAAGATGAGAAAAAAGCAGTCAAGTTAGGTCGTGATGAAATGTGTAATCAATATTTTGATATTCGGACCTTTGGTGCAGTAATGAGTACCAGCGATATGAAAGCGGATGATGATTCAAGTGAAGAAAAGGCAGAAGAGGGTGGTAAAGGGAAAAAATCCAAGAAAAAAGACTCAAAGAAGAAGATTAAGGGACTTAGTGTGGTACGCGGTCCTGTTCAACTGACATTTGCTCGTTCTATCGATCCTGTTGACGCAAAATCTCATAGTTTGACTCGCTGTTGTGTTACAACTAAAGATGAAAATAAAAACGGTCACACTAATACTATCGGAAATAAGAATACAGTAAGTTACGGTTTGTACCGTATGCATGGCTTCATTTCTGCAACAGATGCTGCTAAGACGAGGTTTTCAGAAGAGGATAAAGAAATTCTGTTTAATGCAATAATTAACGCATTTGAGAATGATCATGCAGCAGCAAGAGGAGAAATGAACCCAAGAGCATTGATTGTCTTCAAACATGAATCTCCGTTGGGCAATGCAAGAGCTGGACAGCTATTCGACCTCATACAAGTCAATAAAAAAGAAGGAGTGGAATTTCCTCGTTCCTTTGGTGACTACAAAGTAACATCCAAAGAGGAAATAGAAGCAGTTTTAAAAAATAGATTTCCTAACGTTACTGTTAAAGAACTAATTTAACCCGCACCTCATGCAGTACGAAGAAGACGATATGCTCATGTTGTCGGGGATTCAGCACTTCAGGTTCTGTCCCCGGCAATGGGCTTTGATTCACATTGAGCAGCAATGGGATGATAACCGTCTCACCATAGAGGGACAGATTCTGCATAAACATGTGGATGACCCGTTCTATAGACAGAAATGTGGAGATCAAATAACATTGCGTGCAGTGAATATCGCTTCGCGTGAGTTGGGGCTCTATGGCATTTCCGATGCCATAGAGTTGCTACCTTCTCCATCTTTGGAAGATACGATCTTGCATCCTAAATATCCAGGACGTTGGCGACCGGTGGCTGTGGAGTATAAGCATGGCAGACCCAAAAAGGATGAAGTGGATGAAGTGCAGTTGGCGGCACAAACAATGTGTCTTGAAGAAATGTACGCAATCCATATACCCTACGGTGTGTTCTTTTATGGAGAACTTCGTCATCGGATAGAGGTGGCTATAACAGATGAGTTGCGCAATATCGTCAGACAATGCGCCAGGGATATGCATGAAATATTCAGTAAGGCTGTTATCCCAAAAGCAAAATATGAACGACATTGCGACAAATGCTCATTGAAAGAAATCTGTATGCCGACGATAGCCAAGAATTGTACCACGGTAGATACTTACCTCAATAAACACTTATATACATGAGAAAATTGTTGAATACTTTGTATGTGACGACACCTGAAGCCTATCTGAGTAAGGATGGGCAGAATGTCGTAGTATCAGTCAAGCAAGAGGAAGTGTTCCGTATTCCTGCGATAAACATAGAAGGCATTGTGACGTTCGGATATATGGGCGCAAGTCCGGGCGTGATGAAATTGTGCAGTGACAATAGCATATCACTTACATTCCTATCTCCTCATGGCAGATTTATCAGCAGGGTACAGAGCGCAACGAAAGGGAATGTACTGTTACGCAAGAGACAATATCAATTGTCGGATGATGAATCCTGGTCATTACATGTGGCACGACTGATGATTGGTGGTAAGATTCAAAACTATCGTAATATATTAAAGAGATATATTCGTGATTATGGAGAGAATGAAAACATTAATCGGGCGGTACAAGTGTTGGAACATGCCAAGCGTGAAGCTTTGGCGACCCAAGATAAGACGACCCTAATAGGGTATGAAGGCATGGCTTCAAATGCCTATTTTGAAGTGTTGCCTGTTTTGATACTTAATCAGAAGGCTGATTTCCCGTTTCATGGCCGGAATCGCCGTCCTCCTAAAGATGCAGTGAATGCCATGTTGTCTTTTGCTTATACTTTGATTGCTAATGATACATCTGCCGCACTCGAAACAGTTGGCCTTGATCCATACGTAGGATTTCTCCATACACTTCGTCCGGGACGTACATCCTTAGCATTGGATATGATGGAAGAATTGCGAGCCTATCTTGGTGATCGTTTTGTCTTGTCGTTGATTAATAAAAGACAGATAACATCCAAGGATTTTTTGTTTCAAGGTGATAATGGGGTTGTTATGACGGATAAAGGGAAAAAGACATTTATTTCCGCATGGCAGGCAAGGAAAAGGGAGGTGATAATCCATCCTTATCTTAATGAAAAAATAGAGATAGGGCTTCTGCCTTATGCACAGGCCATGTTGATGGCAAGATATATCAGGCAAGATATTGATAATTATCCGGTATTTCTAATAAAATGATTTACGATTATGCATATTCTTGTGACTTATGATGTGGATACTACGAGCAAAGAAGGAGCTCGCCGCCTACGACATGTGGCTAAGGCTTGCATAGATTATGGCCAAAGGGTACAGAATTCTGTCTTTGAGTGTGAGGTGACAGAAGCACAATATTGTCTCTTGATTGAACGAATCAAGCGTATTATTGATATGTCTCTTGATAGCGTTAGATTTTATATTCTCAATAAAAACGAGAATAAAAGGGTAAAAGTGATAGGTGTTGAAACTGCTTACAAAGTTAATAATGCTCTTATCATATAATTTATGCGAATGTGGAGTATTACGAAAAAAGTAGTATTTTCGCACCCCTTAATAATTAGCAGATTAACCCGTCTATAAGGCGATTGCAGCCATTAAGCTGAAATAAAAATGAGAATTCGCATATTAATAGGTCTAATTTATTGACTTATAATATGTAACTTTGCACACTGTCGCACCCCGTGTGGGTGCGTGGATTGAAACTCGGAATATCTGGAAGAGCGAAAATTAAAGAACAGTCGCACCCCGTGTGGGTGCGTGGATTGAAACCTTCTTCCTCCGAGCTAATCTCCCGGTTCAATATGTCGCACCCCGTGTGGGTGCGTGGATTGAAACATCGCCTAAGCCTATGATCTTACAATTCTCCAAGCTGTCGCACCCCGTGTGGGTGCGTGGATTGAAACACATATGGAAGCAGAGAAAATCATTAAAGAGAAAGAGTCGCACCCCGTGTGGGTGCGTGGATTGAAACCGAGTCTTTGTTTCTGGTGTGGGGCGAATGAATGGGTCGCACCCCGTGTGGGTGCGTGGATTGAAACCTAGCTCCATATGGGATAGCAATGTCCGGTCTCGTCGCACCCCGTGTGGGTGCGTGGATTGAAACTTTCAATGTGGGTCTCTATATTATATAATGAGACGTCGCACCCCGTGTGGGTGCGTGGATTGAAACCCATATTATCCGAATTAACGCAATATCACAGCTCGTCGCACCCCGTGTGGGTGCGTGGATTGAAACGATTCTACCTTTGCGTCGATATGGCGCTCTTCCAGCGTCGCACCCCGTGTGGGTGCGTGGATTGAAACGCCCAAGATGAAGATACACAATACAACCACCAACGTAGTCGTCGCACCCCGTGTGGGTGCGTGGATTGAAACCAACGTGTTGTTCAATTTGAAACCACCATCAGGAGAAGGTCGCACCCCGTGTGGGTGCGTGGATTGAAACTGCCGTTGATGTAGACCTTGCCGTCCTTCACTTCCAAGTCGCACCCCGTGTGGGTGCGTGGATTGAAACGCCCCTTTCTACACGGAAGTACCCGCTACACGGAGTCGCACCCCGTGTGGGTGCGTGGATTGAAACAACCATGACCTTCACGTTGTTCATCAAGTGGGCGTCGCACCCCGTGTGGGTGCGTGGATTGAAACTTTTTAACATCTATCCTAACCAACGATGGGGATAGTCGCACCCCGTGTGGGTGCGTGGATTGAAACTGTAAGTAAGGCCACAATAGACGAGGCCCCACAAGTCGCACCCCGTGTGGGTGCGTGGATTGAAACATCATCGGATTTACTCCGTAAATTTTATATAGCTAATATTCAAGCTATAATGAAACGCATTTTTATCACTCGCTTAACATATGCACAACACGTAAAACGCCCATACATACTTATTGTAGTTCTCCATCATGACCGATAACGAGCGTCTTCCATATGCCCCCGTAGGCGATATTACCTACAGGGGGTTGGCAAACTTCCGATCGTCCGCTCCCGTCATGCGGCTTTTCCTTTCTCTATGCTCCTCAAAAAATCTCGGATAATGTAGAGGCTCCGGATTTCATCCAGGATCCTCATTGTTGTATCGTTGTCCGTTGGTAACTCAAAACTATCCAATATCACTTTATCTATCATCTTATCCGTATCTTCTGAATAATTATATTCCGACATACTGGTTATATCATACATTATTTTCGGTGTTATGATGAAATTGCCGATTGTCAATGATGATACGTCTTCTAACTTTATCTCTTGATCTCCGGATTTGATTGTTATCTCTTTTATTGTCTTATCGTTTGGAAACATTGTTGTTAAAATTTAGTCCTGTTAAGTAATTTGAAAACATTCTTTCTTTGGAAAAATATGCGGCTCTTTACCGTACCTATGGGTTTCTTTGTCCGGTCGGATATCTCACAATAGTTATACCCTTCAATGAATAACGAAAGCTCGATCATTCCCTTGTCACGCATAACCCTGTTAACCTGTTGGTACTCGTCCCTTATGCTTTGGAGCGTATTGCCGTCCTCCAGCATATCACACGCATAAAGTGCCGGATCGTCCACGGGAACCGGCTTGTAGCGCAAACATTGATTATGATATAGATTTCTCATGATGACGGCACACCAGCCCCTAAAGTTATCACCATACCGGAACTTATCGAGGTTATCCAATATACGGATATTGGTATCTTGCACTAGGTCTTTCGAATCGTTAACGTTCCCGCAAAGATGGAAGGCGTAAGCGAATAGGTACTTTTGAACGCTTTCTAGTCGTTTTATATTACTTTCCATATTTGCCTCCTTTCAATGGTATCATCGTAGCCCTAACCGGGAGCTTTTCACCTTTTAACTCACGGATATCTTTTTGTAGCTCCATGTACTTATCAAATAACTCATTGTAGTCCTTCGCTAGGTTAATAACAAAGTCCGAATAGAATTTAACTTGTTCTTTATAAAGCTGGAGGCTTTTTTGAATTTCTTCCATCATAGCGTACCTCCTTCTGTCTCTATAGGCTTGATAGACGCAAGCATATCGAAAACAAACCTTAATGTTGATATGTCCGCTATAAATTCATGGATATTTTTATCCTCTATCAATTTGGCATAATTTAAGAGAAGATAGAATAAGCCCTCTTTCAATTCACTCAAAGACTTGTTATGTAACATATTGTCTACCTCCTTGAAATCGTAGGATAGCCCTATATTGCTCATAGCGCACCTCCTTCCAGCCCGGCTAAAATGAATGCGGACATTAATAAGATTAGTACCTTGACATAGCCGATAACGTCGTTCCTGTTATCGCACTCGAGCAAGCCGAATGACAATACGGTTAATAACTTGGCGATAGTGCGCCACGAGAAGATCTTTCCGGCTTTTACGGACACGGGTACGGGTGTACCGGTGGCTTGGATTGATTGTTTCATCTGAGTTCGCAATTAGATGATTATAAAAAAAGCAGTCCTATATAATCCTAAGCTGCGAACTCAATATACATCATAGATATATATAACGGATTACAATAGAACTGCCAATGCTTTCTATTATCTATTAACCTGCTCTCTTGCAGTGCCTGTATATTAAGTTCGCACCGCAAAGATATGCAAAACATTTAAAACATCATCATATGTTTCGACAAAAAATCACTTATCAGAAAATAAAGTTAATTCTGATTCGTCAAAAAGCCCCTCAAAGCATACTCCACCATTTGTATAGCATGCGTACTTATCCTGCTTAATTTCTTTTACACGCATTTGTTTCCCTTCCTTGCTTACAACCAAATCTCCAACATTAAAAGTACCGGATTTTGTTTTTTCGGCCTCTAACCTTACTCTTTGTCTCTCAATCCTAACCAATTGATCTAAAAGTTCTTTTATGTCTTCTTGGTTCTTTATACGCTGATTGATTTTCAGATACCAACAAGCCACTTCCCGACACAAGAGAAGTATAACGACAAAGACTAAAATACCGATAACGCCAACGATAATTGAATTTTCCATGATATTATAAGTTTAGAATTAATACTTTCGCAAATATAGTCATTACCTCGTTCAATCAAGCGATACCCCATAACATTAAACGATCTTGAAAACACAAAGGGCCGTGCCCGGCATGCTAGACACGACCCTTTTTATGATATATCCCATCGTATCAATGAGACACTTTCGTTTCATTATGAAGCTGCACCATACCCCACACGCCTATACACAAGGCGATGATCCCGACTATTGACAAAAATACGATTAGTCCCATACTCTTATTTTTTTGATAGCGTTAATAATATAAGTCCTGACACGAAACAGATAATGACAGCCATACCACCGATACCATACAGCAACGTGGAGTTTACGCTCTCATACTTCATGATACCTGCTAGAATGACACCGCCAAACACCAGCTTGGCTATATCGACAAGGAATTTCCCCGTCTCGGATAATATCGTCTTTTTCCGTTCCTCTTTCATATCCGCGAATATAGGGTAATATATCTCCTATCGCAACTTTTAACCGGAAAAATTAAGATCAGGGGTCTAGGTTTTACCGCCCCCCCCTCTCCTACCTTTGTCGCATATGATTCCGTTCATCTAATACATGATACGATAAGCGAACTAATAACGGTTAAAGTGTGCCGACAACACTAATAACTGATCCGTAGAATTTACGGAATTAAAAAATGTCCGTATGCTACAAGTTAACGAGAAGACCACAAAGATATAATACAAGTGTATATATTGCACTATTAATAACCACTAATCATTATATCCTTACCTCCCACCCCCGAAAAAGAATGAGGCCGTACCAAATTGGGAAATGGAAACGGCCTCTAGTATTGCGACAACAAATTGGGATGAGCTTTCTTTCACTCGCAAATATAGTAATAAAACAATATACCACAAACTTTTACAGCGTATTAATTGTATAAATTACACGATAATCTAAATACCCTTATTTAGAATGATTCTAAATAAGCGAAAAAAGGAAGGGGGAAAAGGCATGTCGTTCCTCTCCCCCCGTGAATTTATTACAACAAAAAAAGGAATTGTTATTTTATGGCCCCCACCTTGAACGAGTCCGCTTTCCAAGTCCAATCGACATAAAAGTTTACGGTGAACGTGGCCATGCCATCGACCGATTGCGTGTAGGGGTTATATATGACCTCCATCGCTCCCCATGTCCCTATCGTGAAATCAGACCAACGACCGTAAACGAATCCATATCCGGACGCTTCCGATAGCCCCTCCCCGGTGGTTATCCGTGGGATCATGTCGGACACGAGATAAGGGCGGTCGCTGCAAAGTCCCCCGGTCACGATCGAAGACCCGTTGCGTTGCGTGGCTTTCAATCGCCTCTCGCAATCTCCATTCATGGCCCAATTCATAGGCATGCCGTTATTCCTTACAGATCCCTCGATGGAAAGGATGTTAGCGTAGGTAGCCTCTATAGGCGTTATGGTCTTCCCCGTAAAGAATCCGTCCGGCCTATTGTCCGAATGGGCCTCGTTCCCGAATACGGCACGCTCTATCGCCTCGGATATGCTCTTAGATAGATCATCGGCCAAAAAGGACGATAGGCTTACGTTTTGCTCCAGTTCCATCTTGCTCACGTTGAGGTAAGCTGTCAAACGGTGCGGGTTCAACTCGGACTTGGAGAACGAGCCTTTACCTTGTTGCGCCGTTCCGGTCTCCCCCGGCCATTTGGCGGTAGACCCGGAATAATCGCAAATACGGCTCCTGCCCTTCAATCCGTCCAAACGGTTAACGCCCAACCTCGACAATATGAGGTTATCGTTCAATGATCGCCCCAGCTTCGCAACGAAATCCCCAACAGGGCCTCCCGTGGAAGTTATGGCCCTCGACTCCATCGAAAGCGGGACGAACAAGCCTATAGCGGACGTTGGAACGCCCGAACCCGTCAATATACCCTCGGTAGACCTAGAAAGTCTCCTTAGTTCCGGGTCTACGATACGACCGCACGACATCAGATCCATCAATGCGCCGCCAAAAGTCCTTTTCTCGATAGCCGGGCTATCATGGCCGATACCTCGTGCCTCCGTCTTAACCGTCTTGTCGGACGTGTCCTTTAAGGCCGTTCCCGTGCCCCCCGCCGAACGTCTCTCTATATCCTCTAACATCCTACGTCCCGATTCGGATCGTCTCATAATGGCCTTAACGTCCTTGCTAGGGTCGTTCCATCGCTCCACCTCCGTGTTAAATCTTCTCTCTTTTCCCATACTTTTTAATCTATAAATGTCATTTTTTACCTATTTCCCCATTAAAAACCTCTCCAATTCTGTAAGCTCTTCGTCCTTGTTGGCTGGAGAATCCCTCCTCGTTATCCTAAAGCTCTTGCAGATCGTAACCACGAGATCGCTCGATTGTTTGAGTACCGCCGTCGCTGGATGCCTCACCGTCTTGTCCCCGCACTTGATACATACGCCCTCGCTCGCTATCGTGTCACGAGCCTGTAACATAGTGTCATAGTTGGCGCAAAGACTCATCAATAGTCCCTCGTCCTCCGGCCGTGGGGTTACGCTCTTAACCACCGCCTTTATAAAATCCTTGGTGCCGGGTTGAACCCAGTCCGGAATCTTGAACGTATATCTCTTTGCCATGATCGAATATTTTTTTTATCACCGTTTTGAAAATCTGAAAATCGCCGTGCGTGTGAAATGGGCTGGTGTGTGGTTTCAGCCTTACCCATCCTTAAAAAAAAGATAGGGGGGATCATCTTCCTCTCCTTAATTTTCTATCAGTATTCGCTAATAATATCCTCATTTGCTCACCTGACACTACCACCTCGCCAGTGACACGTACATCTTTCCCTTTAACTCCTCCTTTACTGTTTAATATATCGAACAAACGTCCTTGCTGAGATCTAT